>Ga0126371_10001838_pt1 | contig 18063 bp, 19 predicted proteins | sample PanSoiMetaPlot_4_FD_110145 | JGI IMG/M metagenome (GOLD analysis project Ga0126371, IMG submission 110145) | Tropical forest soil microbial communities from Panama - MetaG Plot_4 | ecosystem: Environmental > Terrestrial > Soil > Tropical forest > Bulk soil | place: Panama | collected 2016-02-17 | reverse complement strand
TTGCAAAAACTCGTCCGACTAGCCACACACTGCTCTCGACGTGATTGTTTATAGCATGTGACCCCGGTTTGTGCAAGGGGGTGGGTGATTAATTTGGGTCGGGGGGATCCGACCTTCGGTCCTAAGTCCTTGGAGAGCAGCTTAAACACCATGTGTTTCGACACAAGGCTACGCACCCGAACGGTTGGGACAGGATCTCTCACTCGAAGGCCTTCCACCCTGCATCTGTTAGGCGGAGCAAGGTCTGGGAGATCACCTGATCAATCTTCATCTCCTTCAAGGTGGATTCATTGAGTGATTGCGTTGCAGTCGGAAGATCGACGGCGTACACAACCCAAATGTCCCCAGCCAGATGGTCTGAGACCATCTGGCCCTTTGCAGGATTGACGTCGAAGTATTCGCTATCCTTGATGATCGCGACGAGGTCTTCTTTTGCGGGTACCGTATGCGGTTGGAAAACGGAGGCAACGCTATCGACGTAGCGCTCCAGCATGTTCTGCCACGGGTCGGACCAATTGCAGCATTGCTTCCAAAGGTTCTCTATATAAAGCGTGCCTGTGCGCCCTCCGCCGTTTCTAGCCGATCATTCTTAACGACGACCTTACGTGGCGCATACCTTGACCTGATTTTTGTCTGCCTAAAGCGCGGCGAGGCGCCTCGCGCGCCAAAGGCTGATTTTCGGAAGCCATCCTGTCATCCTGCGATACAGAACCCTGTTCTGACTCGTCATATAACTCTCACTCTCTACAAAGAGCCACCAGACGGCCGATCCTACGGAAACTCGATCGTGACAAATTTGGCGGTGTTCTTACCCACGTTTGTTAGCGTGTGCGTGAAGCCACCCTCGACCCAACGCGCATCTCCAAGGCTGAGGTGTAGCGTAGTCGAGCCCTTGCCTTCGACGTCGCTGCGCATATCGAGTTCGGTGACAGCGACAACCAGGTGTGGCCCGTTGTGATGGTGCCGCGGGATCGCGCTTCCGGGTTGCAGTTCGATTTCCGAGACGCGGGCCGCGTCTTTGACAAACAGTATCTGCTGCGTTCCCCCACTCAAAATCTGCAGGCTGCGGTCTTCATTTTTGCCCGAATTCTTACCCGAATCCCACGGCGAAGGCGCATTGCGGGTCTTCGCGTCCTGAAGAAGCTCAACGGTGATGTTGCGAAAGGGCGTTGAGGCGAGGTCGCGCACGGCGTGGGCGAAGTTGCCCGCCAGGAAGCGCGTCTCGCCGTCCTGGAGTTGAACGCGAGCCGGCGGCTTTCCTTCGACGCGGTTGTCGAGATCGGCCGCGCCCAGGGTGACGTATACATAGTCGTGATTGTGGCGATGGATCAGCGTGGTCTCGCCAGAAGGAACCGTGACGTCGAAAACACGCACGAGCTTGTTCTCAAAAACGAGATGATGATGCGGCTCGGCCGTGATATCGACTTCACCGGACTGGGCGGCCGCGAGGCCAGCACAGCCTGCGGCGACCAGGGAGAAAACAACGAGCAAGGATTTTGCGCTCGACCGATGACGCTGTTGCATAGCGCCGGGATTTTAGCATCCAGTTTGCTGTCAAAGCGCGAACCACGTTCGGCCGTGCCACGGACTCAACTCGTCGCCGATCAGAAAGTGCTCTGGCCATCCTTTCGATGTGATTAGAAGACGAATCGGGCGTACCCCTGCCGGAATCAGGAAGCGCAGCCGCGTCACGTACGACTCCCCTGGCTTCAGAGGAGTGGCCAGGGCGGAGCCGCCGACCACGGTTGCTTCGTACATTTCACCGGAACTGTCGGCCAGTCGGATGTCGCGAGGGTTCGGTGTAAGCGGACGATCCTTCGGGCGTTGTGGCGAAATGGTGGTCTCGTCAAAGCGGGTGCGCAGGGCTAGTGTGTACTTGGTGCTGCCGGCAGCAGGGGCCTCCGTGACATCGACGAGTGAATAGGCGAGGTGGCAGTCGATCTCACAAAAGTATTTTTCTTCGCCACGCGCGAGTAAACGGTCGCGGCTTACCACTGAGAAGCCGCCCAGCAAGGCGAGATAGACCACGCATACGGCACCAATCGATGCCATGACGCGTCGGGCTAGCTTGAACCTCCCGATGAAGCAGGCGACTACGATGGCGAGAACGGAGACGGTACTAAATGCACAGGCCCCCAAGAAGCTCAGAACAGACAGAGATGCAGGGAAGTTCATGTTCGTGATCATGTTGGCTGGAATCATCGGGGTACCCCTATTCAAGAGAGCGTCGTCACATCACTTCCCGACCGCGTTTATCGACCGCCCGCGCATTTCTCATTAATCATGTTGCAATGTACTTTGCATTACAAAGTTAACGTCGAAAAAAATTTGAGGTCTTTCTTAGTCGCGGCGCGTGCGGCGGATCAGGTCTTCCATCTGGGTGATGTAGTTTTCCAGGGCGCGCCGCCCCGAGCCGGTGAGCCGGTACTCGGTCCGAGGGATGCGGCCGTCGAAAAACTTGCTACAGGCAATGTAGTGCGCTTCTTCCAGTTTGCGCGCGTGCACGCTGAGGTTGCCGTCTGTGGTTTTCAGGAGGCGGCGCAGATCGTTGAAACTTAGCGAGTCGTTGATGGCGAGCGCGCTGACAATACCGAGACGAATGCGTTCGTGGATCGTGCGGTCGAGTTCGGGAAGATCCTCAACCGCTCGCGAGTGCGGACGATCGTGCGCGCGGGTTGGCTTAGCCGAGCGCGATGCGGCGCGGAGTTTCGCTCTATCCGCCATGGTTCCTCGCGATCCAGAGCCCGAACAGTATATGGAGTCCTCCGAAAGCGATAGCCATCAGGATATTTCCCCACCCGGGCACGAAGAGCGCGACCGTACCCACGGTGAGAAACGAAATTCCCATCGCTGGTAGCAACGGAATGGAAAATGCGCCTCCGGTGACGATTCCCGCGCCGTAACAAAGCGACCACACGCCCGGCAGCAAATGAGTAAGACCAAGGCGTTGAAGGGCCGCGGTCAACACTACCGCGACCCCCATGCTGGGCACGAAACTTATCGCAAATTTGCGGCCTGGGCCGCTGGTAAGCGGAAGGCCGGCACGACGAGCTTTCACGTACATTGCCGGCGCTGCGATCACAATCGCGATACACGCTTCCATCAACCAAACCGCAAGCCACGCATTGGGAGTGCTTTGCCGCGCGGCAAGGTAAGCGGCGGCGAGAGCGGTAACGCCCATCACGACTTGCCCCCAGCCGGGTGTGGCAGTAAACGCCGAGGAGCGCTCCATCGTTTCGCGGATATAGCGCAGATCCTCGAGCGCGCGCTGCGGAACCGGGCGTAAGCGTGTACGAGGCCGGCGCATACGATGGGATTGGCGGTCGAGCATGACGGACTCAGGATAGTCCGGCCTCAAGGCCAACGTCAAGTACTTTGTAGTTTAAAGTACATCAATCAGGGGGATGGTCAAGATCCCAACAAAAGGGCATGCGCCGCTTATCCCTGGTCAATGTTGCAGTCTCGGCCACCCTTCGCGAGCGCTACACTGGTGAAGTGAGCGATCTGGGAAAGATGCTGGTTGTCGTTGGGGCGCTGATCGTCGCCGTGGGCCTGGGACTCATGTTGCTCGGGAAGACGAATCTTCCGCTCGGGCGCTTGCCAGGCGACATTTATTATCGTGGCAAAAACACGACATTTTATTTCCCGCTGGCTACGTCCATTCTGTTGAGTGTGGCCCTTTCGTTCGTGTTGTACCTGGTTTCGCGATTTCGAAAGTAGAGTCGATCGAATCGCCCTGCGGGCCTGGAGGAAAGCTCTAAACCGCGGAGATCGCGGAGGGATTCCGCAGAGAACGCAGAGAAAGATCTTAACCGCAAAGAGCGCGCACAGAAGAGCCGCGAAGGGCGCAAGGCATCACTGCTGTGATTTTTGCAGCTTCGGAACGGCGGGCCCGCCGGCGTAGCGATCCAAAAGCACGCGACATTTCATCCCACGCCTTTCCTTGACCACGCCGCTTCATAGCCTCACGCGCGCGTGGGTTACACTCGCTGTATGGGTGCAATCGACCAGCTCGGCTTCAGTTTTCGGCCGCCGGAGCGGCGCGTCTGGACGGTGCGTGACCTGGTCGCGTCGATACGCACGCACGTCGAGCGCGAATACTCTGACGCCTGGGTGGAAGGCGAGATCTCCAACTTCCGCGCGCAGAATTCTGGTCATCTTTATTTCACGCTGAAGGACCAGAACTCCCAGATCAGCGTGGTCATGTTCCGCTCCTCGGCGCGACTGCTGCGCTTCAAGCCAACCGACGGCATGCAGGTCGTCGTGCGCGGGCGCGTCACGATCTACGAAGACAGAGGGCAGCTCCAGATCATTGCCGAGTACGTCGAGCCCAAGGGGGCCGGGGCCTTGCAGATCGCCTTCGAGCAGTTGAAGGCGAAGCTGGAAGCCGAAGGGCTGTTCGAATCGTCGCGGAAGAAGGCGATCCCCGCACTGCCGCGGGCCATCGGGATTGTTACTTCGCCACAAGCGGCGGCCCTGCGCGACATCCTGCACATTCTCCGCCGCCGCCATCACACGGTGAACGTTCTGATTTTTCCGGCGCAGGTTCAAGGCGAGATGGCCTCATCGGAAGTTGCGTCCGGTGTCCGGTATTTCAATCGCGCGAAGAATGTCGAGGTCATCATCGTGGCGCGTGGTGGAGGCTCAGCCGAAGACCTCGCGTCGTTCAATGAAGAAGGCCTTGCACGGGTGGTCGCCGCGTCGCTCTTGCCGGTGATTTCGGCAGTCGGCCATGAGACCGACTTCACCATTGTGGACTTCGTCGCCGATCTTCGAGCGCCCACGCCATCGGCCGCTGCAGAGTTGGTGATCCGGTCGCGCCAGGAGATCGAAGAACAGGTCGAGCGGCTTGACGGTCGCCTGCAAAAAGCAATGCGTTACCAGCTGCTGATGGGCCGGCAACAGCTGACCGAACTCGCCCAGCATGGAGCCTTCGGACGAATGATGGATCTGATCCGTCGGCGGCAGCAGCGAGTTGACGACCTCGTCTATCGGATGGCACACGCCGAACGCGATCTGCTGGAGCGCCAGCGGCGCCGTTACGACACTTTGGCCGCGGCCGTCCGCCATTACGATCTCCGGCTTGTTCTCGCGGGCGTCAGGCGTGAACTCGACGGGAAAATCTCTTCGATGGCAGCAGCGGCTCGTAACTTACTCCTGCAGAAAAGCGCGCGGCTCGATCGGCTGACTAGCCAGATGGAGGCGCTGTCGCCGGTCGCGATTCTCGAGCGCGGATATGCCTTGGTGTTCGATACTTCAGGAAAGCTGGTCAAAGATGCAGAGAGCGTGAAGACGGGCGACGACATCCGGGCACGAGTGGCGCGGGGAGAGATTGAAGCAACGGTGAAGAAAACCAGGTCTTAGGTCTTAGGTCTCAGGTCTTCGGTCTTAGGCCTTCGGTGTTCGGTTCCCGGTGTCAGGTTTCAGGTGTCAGGACAACTGGTGCGGGATCTGATGCGGAGTTGCGCTGCGCCGAGTCCTTCGGCTTCGTCCAGGGCAGGCTCACGCGGCGTCCGTCCCCCCGCGTGGACCGTGGCCAACTTCGGGAGTAACCACCCTCGCCACACCCAAAGACCGTTTCCGGCTGGATTACAATAAGGTTGCTGTCTGGCCGGACCGCTCACCCTGCGGAAGAGAGAGGAAGCTCTGGTGACGCACGTTCTTGCGCCGTGGCCACACGTGTCGGTGACAAACGTCATCGACATTTTGCTGGTCGCGATCGTCATCTACCAGTTCCTGATGCTGGTGCGCGGGACACGCGCGGCTCCGATGCTGGTCGGCGTCGCCGCGGTCGGCCTCGGTTTCTACATCGCGCGTGTCGGTCAACTCACGACTCTCAGTTGGCTGGTCAGCACTCTTGTTCCGTACGTCATTTTCGCGTTGATCGTAGTTTTTCAAGCAGAAATCCGGCACGCCCTCGCTAACCTTGGAGCGCGTCTCACATTTAGTCGAGCATCAGATTCCGAGTCCGATGCGTATGACGATATCGTGCTAGCCGCAAACCTTTTTTCACAAAATCAAACGGGCGCACTCATCGTGATCGAGCGCGAGATCGGCCTGCGCACTTACATCGAGAGCGGCGTGCCCATGGATGCGCGCCTCTCTTACGATCTGCTGGCAACCATCTTCCGGCCAAGCGCACCGTTGCATGACGGCGCGGTCATCGTACAGAAAGACCGCATCGCAGCCGCCGCGTGTTTTCTGCCCCTGTCGATGAATCCCGTGCTCTCTACGCAAATGGGTACACGCCATCGCGCCGGCATCGGCATCACCGAAGAAACGGATGCAATCGCGGTCATCGTCTCGGAAGAATCGGGCGCCATTAGCCTCGCCGTCGCAGGAAATATCGAGCGCGACCTCACGGTGGAACAATTACGCGAACGTCTCAGTGCCCTTTTGCGGCGCTACATGCCACCAGTAACGTTGCCGACTCCGATACAACAGCCCGAAGAGGCAGCGGAAGAAACGCAGCGCAGCGCGTCCTACAGGAATCCCGATCAGAGCTATACGCCGGAGGTTGATCGCTAGTTATGGGCGATTTCTTCCAGCGCTACGTGCTCGCGAATTTCGGCTACAAGGTGATCTCACTGGCACTGGCGATCGGTTTATGGTGGGCGCTGTCCCGCGATCCGGTCGCCGAGGTCGATGTCACCGTGCCCATCGAATTTCACAACATTCCTTCAACCCTCGACATCAGCTCCGTCGATATTTCCGACGTGCACGTGCGCGTGCGCGGACCGGAACGGCTCATTCATGAGATGAGGGAACAGGACGTGCACGTGGAAGTGGACTTGACCGGCGTGAAGCCGGGCGAGCGCACGTTTGACTTGACGGCCCGTCAGGTGCGGCAGCCCCGCGATCTCGAAGTGCAGCAGATTATCCCCAGCCAGGTGCGCCTGAACTTCGACACCATCCTGACGCGCGAAGTCGACGTCAGACCAAGAGTGCTGGGAACGTTCGCCGCCGGGTACAGGATCGACAAGGTGCTCACGCTACCGTCGCGCGTTTCCATTCGTGGGCCAAAACAGCGAGTGGAAGCCGTCGCTGCCGCCACCACCGATCCGGTCGACGCGACAGGGGCAATGGCGACGAACACTTTCGTGACGAACGCATTCGTCTCCGATCCACTTGTGCAAATCGTGCATCCAACCCCGGTGCGAGTTACCGTCATCATGGAAAAAGCGCAGGCCGAACCCGCGACACAGGGCAAGCCATCATCCGAATGAACCAACCCTCACGACAGTTGTTTGGGACCGATGGAATTCGCGGAGTAGCGGGCGAATTTCCGCTTACGCCGCAGAGCACGTTCGCGATCGGACGTGCGCTCGGTCACGATTTGCTGCACACCAGTCCGCAGGCACGCGTGGTTATCGGACAAGACACACGCGAGTCGAGCCGTTGGATTGCCGACCACGTGACAGCCGGACTCGCATCCGTGGGCGTGGGAGTGGAGAGCGCGGGCGTCATCACGACACCGGGTGTTGCGTACCTCGCGCGATCGCGGAAGCTGGCGGCGGGCGTGGTGATTTCAGCGTCGCACAATCCGTGGACCGACAACGGCATCAAAATATTTTCCGGGGACGGCTACAAGCTGCCCGACACGCACGAATTGTCGATCGAGCAGGCGATCTTCAAGCTGCTCCAAAATTCCGCGTCACTTCCGGAACCTAAGACCGCACCGCCCTCGAGTCTGCCCGGTGATGCAAGGTTGCGCGAGGCCTACGTCCATTGGCTGGCGAAAGGCGTTATCAGCGACTTGAGCGGTCTGCGCGTGCTGGTAGATTGCGCGAACGGAGCGGCCACGGCCGAAGCTCCGGGATTGTTTGGCGCTTGCAGAGTGAAGGCTACCTTCATCCACTGTGCACCCGACGGCAAAAACATCAACGAACAATGCGGCGCGCTGCATCCCAGGACTGTCGCGGCAATGGTGGCGAAACACAAAGGTGAATTCGATCTAGGCGTGACCTTCGACGGCGACGCCGATCGCGCGCTCTTCTGCGATGGCAACGGAAACGTGGTGAATGGCGACGCAGTACTACTGCTCGCAGGGCGCGACATGCAAACGCGCGGCATTCTGGTGGGAGACACGATCGTCGCCACCACGATGTCGAACATGGGACTGGAAGTCGCGTTGAAGCGTTCCGGCATTCACATGATGCGCGCGAACGTCGGCGACAAGTACGTCCTCGAAGATATGTTGAAGTCCGGGGCGACGCTGGGCGGCGAGCAGTCGGGGCACATCCTGTTTCGCGATGGCGATGCCACCACCGGCGACGGCCTGATGACCGCCCTGCGCGTTATGGAAATCATGGTCCGATTGCGGAAGAGCCTTGCAGAGCTGGTGGGCGATTTGAAAGTTTTTCCGCAGACCATTGAAAACATCCGTGTGCGCGAGAAGGTTCCCTTCAAGAACGTGCCCGAGATCCAACAGGCGATCGACAACGCCGAGCGCGAGTTGGACGGCAACGGCCGCGTGGTAGTGCGTTACTCGGGAACCGAGGCGCTGGCGCGCGTGATGGTCGAAGCAGAATCCGAACAGAAGATGAAGTCGCTAGCCTCCGGTATCGCCGACCAGATTCGGGTGAAGTTGGGAGCCAATAGCTAGCGCATTTTTCGAGACGGGTGGCCGTGCTCCTTCTCTCAGCCTTTGTTTATGCTCTCGATCCGGTTCGCGATTTCCTGCGCGGCGTCGCGAATTGGTGGAGTCTGGCTCTTGTGCTGGGATCCGTCGGAGTACTGCTGTGGTTCGTCTATTCCTTTTGCTTGCGGCGATTGCTCCGCGTGCGCAGGATCGCGAATATTCGATTGAAGAGGATGCTAGAGGAGCGGGAGCAGTGACGTACAAACCTTTTCCCCAGATTTACAACTTCCACGACAGTAATCTGTCTTTCCTCATTTTCCTTCGACATAATCATTGCTGGTGATCAGCCGACGAAGCCTGATTCAATCCGTCATCGTCCTCCTAGCCGCGTGCGCTGCCTCTCAAGTCCCTCGACCGATTGCGGCACACCAAGCTGGATGCGAGGGAACGTCCGCCGAACCCGTCTCGTGCTGGTACAGACTTGACGCCGGTCCCTTCTCAATTTCGGCTCCGCCGGGATGGGCATTTCACCAGTAGATGGGAGTCGATTCCTACGTTGGCGAATTTGCCGGAGACGGTTTCGCTGTCACCTTTGATTTGGGCCGATACTCAGGTGACTACCTCAAGGACGCGAAAAAGCCTGGCTACTTTGTCACGAAGAAGTCCATCGGCGGTCGGTCTGCAAGGGTTGTTAACCCGCTCGATCAGGCCGATGCATCACAGGCGTCTACATCAAATTGGGTCGCCGTAATGCTCTCTGCGTATGGGCTAAGAACCTGAGCGCCAAACGGCAAGACGTGGCACTGAGAATGTTCGACACGATTCAGCTCGGCGGCCCCATGCCTCCGACTGTTGTTTTGCCGCCTCCACCACCTGCGGGACAATAAAGGGCTCGACGATCTCTCTGTGCCTCTGTGGTGAGCATTGTTGTTGCGCGCTTTCTGCGTCACAGCCTACCCCACCACCTCGTACTCGCTCGTCACCAAACCGCTCTGGTACTGCCTCGTCCCGAGATGTCGCAGCATGACGTCACGCGTAAGCGCACCAAATAAAGGAATGCCCTCGCCGATCAGAACAGGCACGCGCGTAATCGTGATTTGCTGAATCAGTCCTGCACGCAAAAACTGCTGCACGGTGATTCCGCCATCGACGTAGACGTGTTTGGGTCCAGTCGCGGCCAGCCGCTCGACGATCTGCGCGGGTTCTCCGCTCATCTGCTCCACTCGTTCTGCAAGCGCGCCCCGTTCTGTAATTTTTGAGAAGTCGACCGGCCGATGACTCAAGACCACAACGCGTTTCCCGCTGTACGGCCAGCTCGGTAATTTCAAAACGACGTCGAAGGTATTCCGGCCGATCAGCATCGTGTCGACGCTGGCGAGGAACTCGTCGTATCCGTGAGGTTCGCCACCGTCAGCGGGAAGGAAATCGTACTCACCATTCCGGCGTGCGATGAAACCGTCGAGGCTGGTACCAACGAAAACAGAGAGTTTCATGATCGCCTCTCGTGATACGCCAATGAAGTTAGCGGTGTGGCTTTCATGATGCCTGCACGGGGATTGAGTCGAGCGCAGCGGGCTCCCGCGGCTCGCGATGCCGGTCAAACCACCACGCCCACGGCAACAGAATCACGACCGCGACGATGCCGGGCCAGGCGATGGAGGCGACATCCGGTGGCGGCGGGCTGAAGCGGTCGCCAATATAAAGGAGAAGTAGCAGGGCAACATATGCACTGAAGACGTAACGGCCTATGCGGTCACGAGCCCGCGTCGCCGCGACGTAGAGGCTGACTCCAATCGCGAGCATGGCTATCTCGGTGATCATCGCTCCGGGAATCGAGTTCCACAGTCCCAAGCCAAACTTGCCACTGCCCGGATAGAGCGGCATGTCAGGGCGATGCGATATCCAATCAAGAACCCAGTGGCTGACGACGGCGATCCAGATCGCGACGGCACCCGGGCGGTAGCGCGTGATGAGTTGGTAGATCAGTGCGAACGCAGTCGCCCACGCGACGGACATAAGAAGACTGTGCGACCAGGGGTAGTCGTAGAGGTCGAGCGGCGTGTAACGCGTGTTGCCGGGATCGATGCGCGCGTGCTCCCACCCGAGTAGAAGAAACGGCGGCCACAGAATGTCGAGGAAAAGCGGCGCGGCAATCAGCGGCGCCAGCGATGCACGTGGGGCGAATTTCTTTGCAGCGAATCCGACGGCGAAGTGCCCGATGAACATGCAGGGAATATACGTCAGGAAACAGCGTTCGTCACCGGAGGAGAGACGGTCGCGGGCAAGGCCCGCGCCACATAAGCTAGTCGAGGTCCCGCCAGTTCGGCCCGACACCCAGCTCCACCAGCAAGGGCACGGCCAGCGGGTGAACGTTCTCCATCTGCTCGCGGACCAGCGAGCGCATGATGTCGAGTTCGGCTTCGGGAACTTCGAACACGAGTTCGTCGTGCACCTGTAGGGTCATCCGGGATTTCAGATCGCGTTCGCGGATAGCCGCGTCGATGCGGATCATCGCCATCTTGATCAGGTCGGCGGCAGTGCCTTGCAGCGGCGTGTTGACGGCGGTACGCTCGGCGAATCCCCGCAGGTTCGGGTTCTTGCTGTTGATGTCGGGGATGGGCCGGACGCGCCCGAACATCGTACTCACACGCTGATCGCGCCGTGCTTCGTCGAGCGTTCGATCGATAAACGCACGCACGCCGGCATACTTCTCGAAATACGAGTTGATGAACTGGCGCGCTTCCGATTGTTCGATGCCGAGGTTCTGTGAGAGCCCGAAGGCCGACAGTCCGTAAACGATGCCAAAGTTCACGACCTTCGCCTGGCGGCGATGATCGGGGGTGACCATCAGCGGCGGCACGCCGAATACCTGTGACGCAGTGAGCGTGTGTACGTCGTCGCCGCGCTGGAATGCCTCGACCAGCAGCGGATCGCGCGAGTAGTGCGCCAGCAGGCGCAGTTCGATCTGCGAATAGTCGGCCGCCAGCAGCACATGGCCGGGTTCCGCGATGAACGCGGCGCGGATCTCGCGACCAAGCTCGGTGCGGATTGGTATGTTCTGCAGGTTCGGATTCGCCGATGAAAGGCGGCCCGTGGCTGTGCCGGTCTGATCGAAGGTCGTATGCAGGCGCTTTGTGGTTGCGCTGATGAGCGCGGGTAGTGTGTCGACGTAGGTCGATTTAAGTTTGCTTAGCTGGCGGTATTCAAGAACCAGCCGCGGAACCTCGTGGTTCTCGGCGAGCCCTTCCAATACGTCGACCGCCGTTGAAATCGTCTTGCCTTTCCCGTACTTCACGGGCTTCGGCAGATTCAACGTATTAAAGAGGACGTCGCCGAGCTGCTTTGGCGAGTTGATGTTGAACTCGACTCCCGCGAGAGCATAGATCTCCTTTGCCTTCGCGGCGATTTCGCGCTCCAGATGCGAAGACAGCTTGGCCAGCGCCGCGGTATCGATCTTTACGCCGGCCTCTTCCATTCGTGCCAGCACCGGCACAAGCGGAAGGTCGATATCTTCATAGAGTTTCTGCAGTCCCGACTGCTCGATCTCGCGCCGAAGCGCCGTCGCAAGGCGCCCGGTGACGTCGGCGGACTCGGCAAGATTTCCGGAGAGATTCAGATTCAGGTGGCGCAGCGCAACTTCGGGCAAGCCATGGGCCGAGTAAGTCGGATTCACGAGATACGAATAGAGCCGCGGATCGTGATGCACGCCGGCCAGTTCAATGCCCGTGAGCGCGTGGATGGCGGCCTTGTAATCGTGAATGGCCTTGGGAATATTCGGATCCGCGAGGGCAGCGCTCAAGGCCGCTCCGGCCTCCGATGCGAGAGACATCGTGACAGCCGTACCGGTACCAACCGACGCGGAAACGTTGCGAACGGGCTGGGTCGCGGTCGGGTCCGCGAGAGGGTCCCCGAGCGGAAGCATGCCTCCTTCGGGCTCGGGCGGTTCGTCAGTTTCGCTTGATGTCGAGGCAGCCGTGGCGTTGTCGATTGCAACCGACAGCACACCATCCGCCCCGACCGCTTTCAGTACATTCCTCAAATCGGCTGCCGACCGCGGTTCGGAATATTGCGCCTCGCTCGCCTCGACCACTTCGATCAACTCTTTCAGCAGCGATGTAAATTCCAGTTCGCTGAAGAGCGCGCGCAGGCTGGGCACATCCGGGTCGCCCGACCGCATTGCCTCTACGTCAAGCGCCACCGGAACATTCGTCTCGATGGTGGCCATGCGCTTGCTGAAGAGAACGATGTCGCGATTGTTCTGCAGTGATTCGCGATATGTCTTCTTCTCGACCTCGGCCGCATGATCAAGAGCATTCTCTACTGTGCCGAAGCGTTTGATCAGCTCCACTGAACCTTTGTCGCCGATCCCTGGCGCGCCGGGAATGTTGTCGATCGTGTCTCCGCGCAGCGCCATCACATCAATCACGCGCTCCGGCGGCACTCCGAGAATCTCTTCCACCTTGGCAGCGTCGGCGATGAGATTGTCCTTGGGCGGATTCAGCACAAGGATCTTGTCGTTCACGAGCTGCAACATGTCCTTGTCGCTCGAGACGATATAGACGTTGTACGACTCTTTGGCGGCCTTGCACGCCAGCGTTCCGATCAGGTCGTCAGCCTCGAAGCCTTTCTGCTCAAGGATCGGGATGCGATATGCGTCAAGCGCTTTCCGGATATACGGCACCTGCTGCACCAGATCCGGAGGCATCTCGGTGCGGTTGGCTTTGTAGCCGCCGTACTGAATCTCCTCGAACGCCTGCGTCTTGATGTTGAACTTGCGGACGGTGGTGATCGCTTCCGCCTCGGTGTCGCGGAAAGTCGGCGCGCCCACGTCGAACACCGCTGCGAGATATTCCGGCGAGAAATCTTCGCGCAGTTTACGAAGCATGTTGACGAAGACGTAGATCGCGGCTGTCGGAAGCCCGGTCTTGGTCGACATCGGCCGCTGCCGCGCCATGGCGTGATAGGCACGAAAGATGAACGACATCGTGTCGATGAGAAAGATGCGGCCCTTGTCGCCGGGCGAAGTCTGCAAAACGGGCTTAGGGCCGGGCGTCGGCGCGGCATCAGGAATTTTCGGCGCAGCTGGACGTTTGGAGGGCAAGAAAATAGTTTAGCAGGAGAAAAGCGGGTGTCGGGTCGCAGGTCTCAGGTGTTAGGTCTTAGGTGTTTGGTATTCGGGCTTGGGTTTTCGGCGTCACTGATACCCAAACGTCAAACTGAAGTCTGCTTTCACCTGCTTGCTAGGAGCGCCGCCCGGAGAGTTTCGGAACACAAGGTAGTAGGTCACTGAATCTTCTTGCGTGGGTGCGAGCAGGTAATCGACTTCGTGGTCATGCGTAGGATCGACGGTGTAGAGCGCCGTTCCATTCCCGCCGCCGTACGAGAAATCCGAATGCTGATCTGCATTCAGCACGAACATCTCGACGTCAGCGCTTTCGTCGCTCTGCTTCTCGCCACCGGCTCCGGCAACGAAAGACTGAAACGTCCCATGCAGACGCGGCAACGCAGTGTGCGCGGGCACCTGAAACTCGAACGACGCTGTCTTCTTCAACGAAAAAGTCTTGTGCAAGAAATTGATCGGCCGCACATGCGCCGAGTCAACGCGATCGAGACGGCTGACGGTGGGCGAACTCGGCTGACTCTTATTGCAAGCGGCCAACGCACTCAGCGCGATGAACATCGCCACACGGATAAATTGTCTATACATTCGTTCGAACATTCGTCTGTCAATCAGAAGCTACTTCTTTCCCTTCCCGTACTCGGTGGTGTATTGCAACTTGATCTCGCCGCAGGTTCCCTGCTCGGGCGAGTACACGATGCAGGTATCAAACGGTCGCGAGTAAACATGCAGGCTCACCGCGCGCTCATTGAATTCGCGTGGATTCACCACGCGATGCACCGGATCAAACGGGTCAACCGCACACGGCTGATCGGGACGCATCTCGACCGTATCGGTGCTCTCCAAGACACACGTGCTGGCGCTCAAGTCCTGTGCCACAAGATGAAAGTTTTCCACGCGCAGCCGGCCGATTGGCGCCGCCATCCAGCAATTCTGGTCGCGGTGATTGTGGACAGAACTGGCCTGCCCGACTTCCCAGCAGATGGCAATCAGCTCGTAAAGTGGTGTCTTATCGATGAGATTGCGCGTGTAGTGTTGGCGGTCCCAGGTCAGGTAGGGCGTGAGCGTCTCAGGATCGACGCGGTTCGCCGTCAGAAACTCCAGCAGTTCGCGCGTGGCAGTAAATGAAGACTCGCGAAACTTACGGAGCTCCGTGACGAAATCCTGGATGGGCATTTGTTTTTGGATGGTTTGCTGGGTCATGGGGGCACTTCGCCTGATTGAAGATAACGATTCTCGTGGCCAGCTTAGTATATCGCTTGCCGAATCAGCAGCAGGCCTGTTTCTCGCGCCACCCGCCGAAGCGAGGAAGCTTAAATATCTCGTCAGCGTTAGTCCCACTATGAGTTGAGACGATTGGACACTCCCACGGCGAGAAAGTACGGCGCAGGAATCGCCTCGCTAACCGCTGCGGCAGCTTTTTAGCGGCGAATGCGGCGCACACTGGATCAATCGACTTGGATTCGCGGTGCCGTGACGTCCCCGACGACTTCCATCAAAAAGCTACCGGGGGATCATAGGAGTCCAGCGTGAATAAAGCTGCCTGCGAGTTGCCTTTATTCGTCAGTTGAGACAGGGCAGCTGGTTTAACTTGCGCTGCCCTGCCCAGCTCAATCAACTGCCCGTCACAAAAGATCCGGGACAGTCGTGCTCAGGGTGATGCGTGTTGCTGCGACCACACCGACGATGTGGGCGATCTGGTTTCCCGAAGTATCGTATGCATCCAACGTGAACGTGCCGCTAAAGTGCTTTCCATCCGGACTCACGGAGACCTGTTGAACGATCCGAGTCGGGCCGGTCGGGTTGCCGATTCCACTTGGCGCATTGGTGCTATCGTTCCCAAACCACGCAAAGTAATTCAGTTTGTATGTGTTCTTTCCAGCCTTTTTCCAAACGCCCATGCTAAAGTCGCCATCCTGCGCGGGACGTGCGGAGTTCATGAGTTCCGCTCCGTCGCCGTGCCACGTCACTAAGGCGTTATCGATCGGTCCACCATCCGGAGGTCCGCCTTTCAATTGCCGTCAGCTGTGAGGGTCACATGCCACATGCCGACGATTACGCGCAAAACCCGTTGCGCCTATCGGTTCTCTGCCTCACTCCACCAGCATGCAGTCTCCATACGAATAAAAGCGGTATCGCTGGCGCACTGCATGGCGATAAGCGTTCAGGACATGCTCTTTCCCTCCCAGCGCGGACACGAGCATCAGCAACGTTGACTCAGGAAGGTGGAAGTTAGTCAGCAGCGCTCCCACCACGCGGAACGAGTATCCCGGATAAATAAACAGATCCGCTTCGCCACTCCCAGCCGCGGGCCGACCATTCGCAGATCGTGCCGCGGCATGCTCAAGGGTTCGCACCGTGGTGGTTCCCACGGCAACAATGCGGCGGCCCTCGTCCATCGCATGATTAATCTGGGCGGCGGCCGACGAAATCGAATAATGCTCCCGGTGCAGATGATGATCTTCCACCCGCTTTACGCGTATGGGCTGAAATGTTCCCAGGCCCACGTGCAGCGTGACTTCGGCGATCTCGACGCCGCGCTCGCGAATCTGCCCAAGGATTTCCGGAGTGAAATGCAGCCCCGCCGTCGGGGCCGCGATCGATCCCTTTTCTTTCGCGTAAACGGTCTGATACCTCTCGCGATCCGCCGCCCGATCTTCCCGGTCTATATAAGGAGGCAGCGGGACGTGCCCGATCTTTTCTACCAGCTCAAAAAAATTCTCGACGCGCGCAAACCGGATATGGCGTTCTCCGAACTCACCACGTGCCACAACCTTGGCATGAAGTTCATCGTCCGCCCCGAAGAAGAGTTCCTCGCCCACCCCGACTTTGCGCCCGGGACGCACCAGGCAGTCCCATTCATTCGGATCTTCACAGGTCTGCCGCGTCAGCAGGATTTCTATGCGTCCCTTGAGAAAATCTCGCGATGCCGGATTTTGAGGGCTGAGTGCCTGGGCCTTCGCCCCTCGGCGCCGGCCGTAAAGCCGGGCGGCAAAAACGCGCGTATTGTTCATGACCAGCAGGTCGTCGGGGCGCAGCAACCCAGGCAGATCGCGAAACGCAAGGTCCCGCACAGCGCCTGACTTTTTATCAAGATGAAGCATGCGGGACCCCGCGCGATCCGCAAGGGCTTCCTGCGCGATCAACGATTCCGGTAGTTCGTAGTAGAAGTCGGAGACCTGCACGAGAGGGTGATTATAGGGGCTCGGCGAACCGAAAAGTCGCGTCTTTGCCGGCCGAAACTTCGTGTAAAACCAACGCAGCAAATCGTTTGGGTTCGTGCCGTTTTGCGTTGTCGGAATCCGACAGGCTGGGGTACCATGGGTGGCAGAAAGGCCCTCCTGCTGTCCAGTCATCCCCATGGCCAGTGAACGCCAATATCGGGAGAAGATTGTCCGCTACGGACGCATGCTGCACGAACGAAGCTTCGTGGCAGCCACCGACGGGAACCTCTCGGTCCGCCTCGACGAAGATCGGATTCTGGCCACTCCCACCTGCATGAGCAAGGGCGAGATGCGGCCCTCCGACATGGTGATTGTCGACATGCAGGGACGGCGGCTTTCCGGCAAGCGCCGGGTCTCAAGCGAAATCGCGATGCACCTGCTGATCTACAGGCTGCGACCGGAGGTCCGGGGCATCGTTCACGCGCATCCGCCGACGGCCACCGGATTCGCTGCCGCCGGAGTTCCCTTGAATCAGCCGCTGGTGTGCGAAGTGGTGATCGGGCTCGGCTCGATTCCGCTGGCAAAGTACGGAACGCCGGGCACGCCGGAACTCACCGACGCGCTCGAACCGCTCGTGCCTCAATACGATGCGATCCTGATGTCGAATCATGGCGTGGTCGCATACGGCAGCGATCTCGACCAGGCATACATGAAGATGGAAACGGTCGAGCACTTCGCCCGCATTGCGCTGGTGACTCACCAACTCGGACATCAGCAGCCACTCGGCGCAGCTGAAGTGGAGAAGCTCGCTGTGGTCCGCGCGAAATACCTGGGCGGCGCGGACGGCAACGGCACCCGCAAAAAAGCCAGTGCCCAGAGCAATATCGAAGTACTCTCCCGTCGCATCGCGGATTAATCCTAACGGTTGGCTCTCGCACTGCCTCAGGGCTCCAGGCTGCCCCGCCACCTTTTTCGATTCCCCTTCGCACCACCACGCCGAGGTCTAGAATGGATGGGCTTTCCTCCATGGCTAACCCGCCTCCGCTCATCTCGCCCGAAATTCACGCACGACTTGAGGCGGCGCGGGTCGCGCGTCTCTCCACACTGGACGCTGAGGGAAAACCCCACCTGATTCCAATCTGCTTTGTCTGGGATGGTTCGGCCTTCTATTCCGCGATCGATCGCAAGCCTAAGCAAGT
>Ga0126371_10001837_pt1 | contig 18064 bp, 16 predicted proteins | sample PanSoiMetaPlot_4_FD_110145 | JGI IMG/M metagenome (GOLD analysis project Ga0126371, IMG submission 110145) | Tropical forest soil microbial communities from Panama - MetaG Plot_4 | ecosystem: Environmental > Terrestrial > Soil > Tropical forest > Bulk soil | place: Panama | collected 2016-02-17 | reverse complement strand
CCTCGAGAACATCATCACGCTCGGGGGCAGCGCTATGGGCAAATCCGCGATGATGCCGCCTTACGGACGCGCGCTTTCGGCGGAAGAGATTCGCTCGGTCATCGCTTTCACGCGCGCGATTGCCGAGCCGCCCTATCAGCCTCCCGGCCGGACACGCTCGCAATATTCGCCCAAATAGGAGACTCGGCTCATGAAATCCGGACGCTCCCTAGGTTTCCAAAGCAAGAAAACTCTGCTCGCGTTGCCCTTGCTCGCGTTGCCCTTGCTCGCGTTTTGTGCCATTCCTGGCTCGGCGCAGGTTAGCCCCGCCGAAATCCTGAATCCCGATCTCAAAGCTCTCGAGCAGACCTATTTTCAGCAGCTGATCGGGATCAACCAGTCCATCACCAAAATCAAATTTCCTTTCCCTTTTTATGTGAGCCGTTACGTGGGTCTCGATCCCGCGAAGCAGGCGGAGGCAGATTCGCGGGGACTGGAATTTGTGCGCTTCGCCGACCGCGCGATTCTGAAGGTCAGCGGCAATTACAACGCGGCATACGACACGCTTCGCCTCACGCAAAACGAACGCGCTGCCGCTACGTTTCGTTCGGTGATCCTCCCGATCTTGCAGGTGCTTGCCGCGGCGCTGCCTGAAGATTTGGCGTGCGATGGAATCGGCTTCGAGATCGCGCATCACACCCGCACCAACGATCGAAGCTACGATTTTGAAGGAAAAGAGACCTTGGTGGTGGTGTTTGACCGCGCCGGCGCCTGGGCCATGTCGCGCGCGAGCGGCGATGCTGAACGTCAGGAAATCCTGAACCGCTCGAAAGTGTTTGTGAGCGGGGTGGACTACGGCCTCTCGCTAAACGAGCGCGATCCGCTGAATGTCCAGACGCTTCCGCGATCGGTTCCCGCGAAGCCCGACGCCACTTCCTCGGCTCGCTCTTCCTCGCTGACCTCGCATTCCTTGTTGCTGAAACCGGTTAATCCTTCTGCGCTTGCGCCACCTTCCGCGGCTCCCTCCGTGCCGGTTGCCGCCGAATCGGCTCCCGCGCCCGCGGCCAGCGCCAAACCGGGCTTACCTCCGGCGGCCGATCCCTCCCCGGAAACTCCGGCCCCGACGCAAGCGGACGCCGACCGCCTGGACGAAAAGTACCAATCGCAGTTGAGCGCGCTCGCGAAAGAAGGCGCGGCGAAATTCCATTTCGTCGCGTACGCGCCGCCCACGTTTGTGCTTTTCCACGACCACATCGCCCTCGAGATGACCCTGAGGAATTCGCTGCAATTCGCTCCGGTGCAGGGTTCGATTTACAAGCGCGCCGCGGTGAGCTTCGACCTTTTCCTCGCTCCGCTGCTGAAGGACATTTCGGAGCGCGTTTCGCCGGACGTGGAGTTTCAGCTTTTCGACTTCTCCGTGCTGAACAAGCTTTCGCCGACGGCGAAGGGAACCTCCGAGGCCATCGAGTTCATCTGCCCGCGCGCGGCTTTGAAGAAATTCGTGAACGCGGAAATCACCAACCAGCAGTTGCTCGACGAGAGCATCGTGCTGGTCAACGGTGTGCGCATCGCGCTCAACCTGCAACTGGTCGAGTAGTGCGCCGCCCCGAACGCGGCAGGTGATTCTCCAAAGAGGACTCCGTTAAGCCAGCCCCGCTTTGCTGAGCGGCAATTCGCGGATGCGCTTTCCGCTCGAGGAAAAAACCGCGTTGGAGATCGCGGGCGCAATCGCTGGGAGGCCCGGTTCCCCGATGCCGCCCGGGGGCGCGTCGCTTTCCACAACGTGCACGTGGATTTCCCGCGGGGCCGTATTCATGCGCGCGACGGGGTAATCGTTGAAGTTCGACTGATCAACGGCGCCATTCGTCGCGGTGATTTCTCCGTAAAATGCGATGCTGGTTCCCATCACCGCCGCGCCTTCAAATTGATTGCGCACCATTTCCGGGTTCACCACCGTCCCGGCGTCGAGGGCCGTATCCACGCGCTCGATCTCGACTCTGCCGGCATCGTTTAGGTGCAACTGCACAACCGATGCCGCGTAGGTCAGGAAACTCCGGTGCATCGCCAAGCCCATCCCGAATCCATTGCCTTGTTTCTTCTTGCCCCAGCCGGATTTTTCCGCGACCAATTGCAACACCCGGCGGAATCTCGCCGTGTCGATGGGATATTGCTCATACGGCTGTCCGTAATTCTCATAGTCCTTCGGCAACTCGCTTTTTGGAATAATGCGGTCGGGACCCAGAAGCTCGAGGGAATACTCAAGCGGGTCTTTCCCGGCCGCATGCGCCAGCTCATCCGCAAACGACTGAATCGCAAAGGCGTGATAGATGTTGGCCACCGAGCGGAACCATCCAATGCGCACGTGAGCCGTGGCCGGTCCGTTCTCGGAGCGGTGATTGGGGATCGCGAACGGCAGGTCGGAGAATCCCAGCCCGAGTTCCCCGGCGTCCGAATAGACCGCGTCGGCATTGAAGGTCGAGCCGATCGGAGGAAACACCGTGCGCTGCAGCCAAGCGGTGGGCTTGCCATCCGCGCCGAGCGCGGCCTTCATATACATTGCCGAAACGGAGTGGTAGGTGCCGAACTTGATGTCGTCCTCGCGGCTCCAGACGACCTTCACCGGCTTCCCCGTTTTCTTCGAGAGCACGGCTGCTTCGACCGCGTAGTCCGGGAACGATTTGCGGCCAAACGCGCCACCCAGCAAGGTAACGTGCACCGTCACGTCTTCCTTCTTTAAGCCCACTGCTGCCGCAATGGCGTCGCGCGCGCCCACCGGGCTTTGCGTGGGCGCCCAGGCTTCAACTTTTCCATTACCGTAAACCGCGAGCGCTGCCGGCGGCTCCATCGAAGCGTGCGCGAGCAACGGGGCGTAGTACTGGGCTTCGATGATCTTTCCGCCCTGCGCAAACGCGGCGTCCACGTTTCCCACCTCACGCACGACTTTGCCGGGCTTTTGCGCGGTTTCCTGCAATTCCCTCCGATAAGCGCCGGAATTGAAGACGCGGTGAGAACTCTCTTCCCAGGCGACCTGCAGTTTCTTTCTGCCCTGCATGGCGGCCCAGGTGTTGTCGGCGAGCACCGCCACACCGCCGAGTGCCTGATAGAGAACCGGAGGCTTGAACGTATCGATGGTCGCGGTCTGCTTTACCCCGCGGATGGCCAGCGCCGCCTTATCGTCCACCGATTTCACGGTACTGCCCAACACCGGCGGATGCAGCACGCTCGCATACAGCATCCCCTCCATGCGGGTGTCCTGGCCAAAGACGCCCTTGCCTGTGCACAGGTCCTTCAGGTCGTAACCGGCACTGTCTTTTCCGATGTACCGCCATTCGCTACGGGGCTTGAGTTTAAGTTCCTCTTTCTTGGGCACCTGCTCTTTCGCCGCGGCGGCCGCCAGTTCTCCGTACCCCAGCTTCCTACCCGAGTTCTTGTGGACGACGACGTGCAATTCCGTGGAGCATTCCGCTTCCGGAACGTTCCATTGCTTTGCTGCCGCGCGGACCAGCATCAGCCTTGCCGTCGCACCGGCCTCACGCAAAGGCACAAAGAAGCTCACTACCGAGTGCGAGCCGTCGGTGTCCTGGTCCCCATATTTCTCATCGCCGGTGGCTTGCACGACTTTCACGCGCTTCCAGTCCGCGTCGAGTTCGTCGGCCACGATGCGCGGCAAAGACGTGCGCACGCCGTTCCCCATTTCCGAGCGGTGCGCCACGACATAGGCGGTTCCCTCCGCATCGATCGCCAAGTAAACGCTGGGCTTGAGCACCGCGTTGCTCATGGCGTCCGCGGGGTTGCCATTCACGGTGGCGGCAAAGAGTTGCTCCGGCAGGTAACGCACGGTCAACACAAACGCACCCGCGCCGAGCATGCCCTTCAGAAAGCCCCGCCGGGTGCCCGAGAATTCCCGCCCGGTTGCCGAGATATTTTCGATGTGAATCATGGGTCCTCGCTTTACCACAGAATGAAAACGAGTCCAAAAGCGCTCAACCGTTAGCCACCATCCTACACCATTCCCGGTTTCTCGAAATCCAGCGAACCACGGGGATCATGGGGTTGGCCATTCTCCGAGCGCTCGCCTTAGATCGACGAGTTGGCCGAGATGATAGGCGTTGTGGTCCGCCACCAGCAGCGCTTCGCGCAAAACCGTCTCGCCCTGACCATGCGGAATCCTGGCGTACAAATCCGTCTTCGGATTCTTCACCAGGCTGATCATTTGCTCGAGATCTCGCCGAAAGCCCTCGACGGCCTTGGCCCACGCGGCTCCATGCGGCGGCCCGGGCGTTTTCGGCCAGTAGCCTTCGGGAAATCCGGGGGAAACGTGCTGCGGGTTGCGGCTGAACTCCAGGATGTCAGATTGGGCGATCCGCGAATGTTCCAGGAGCTGCCAGCCGGTATGCGGCAGTCCCGCGACAAAGGCTCCGCGTTTAGCCTCGGGGAAGCCCTCCACGGCGTCCGTAAAATGGGCGTGCGCGCCGCCGCCTTTCAACAGATAAACGAGGTGTTCACGCAATTCGCGATCGTTACTGTTCGAAGTGGTTTTCTTCTGGCGCGCCGGTTTGGCTTTTTTCTTCATAGGCATGCCTACTTCTCGGAAATCAGAACTTGTTGCGGTACGTCCGGAATGGGATGCAAAGTCGTTTTCGCGAACCCGGCGTTGCCAAGCATCTTCTCATATTGCGCGAAGGTATAGGCGTCTCCTTGGTCGGTACCCGCCAGCATCACCAGACTAAAAGCGGCCGCCATGGGCGGCGACACGCGGTCCTCGTTCGGAACAAATTCGAGAGTGATGGCTTTGCCCGCCGGATCGAGCGCTTGATGGACGCGGCGCATCAGTTTCTCGCAGGTGGGCGGATCGAAATGATGAAAGATGTTTGTCAGCAAAACGAAGTCGTATTCATTGCCAAATTCGACCTCAAACGCGCTTCCCGGCCGCGCCGTATAGCGTTCCGCTACACCAAATTTCTTGGCGTTCTCTTTGGCAACTTCCAAAACGGCGGGCCAATCAACCGCAACGATCTCGGCTCTCGGATTGCGCCTCGCCACGGTGATGCCATACATTCCGTGGCCCGCCGCGATATCCAGAACCTTCGAGGGCTTGGCTTCGGCGGCCCCGGTCAGCCCGGCAATAAACTCGGCAGCCGGTATCGTCAGCGGCGCCATGGAGCGCGCAAAGTTTACCCATACTTCTTCGTGCGCCTTCCTATGGTCTCCGGTCTCGCTGGCCGTCCCGCCTTGGCGCACCGCCTCTGCCAGCGCTCCGAAATTCTTCCGGCTCCATGGACTCGCCAGGAAGTCTATCATCGAGCCGAGGCAGGCCGGCGAATGGCGATTCAAAAAAGTTGCGGATTCCTCGGTGAGCGAATACTGGTTTGTCTTTTTGGTCAGAAACTGTTTCACGGTGAAGTAATCGCACAGAATTCGCATGCCGCGCTCGGAGGCCCCCGTTTTAGCCGCCAGCGATTTAGCGGTGTTCGCGCCTTCCGCAATGGCCGTGAAAATGTCCAGCTCGATCGCCGCTTTCAGCGCCTCGGTTTCCTGAAACGCGACCATGGTATTGAAAATGCGTTCCGGGCTTGGCTTGGATTCCTGTCGAGATGCGGCCATGAACGTGGGCTCCTACTTTTGAAGGTAAGCGCTTCTGCCAGCACAGATGCTCGCCTTGAGAGATGCTAGGCGGAACGAGCAATTGTCGTTAACTCGTTGCCCGGGACCCGCTCATGCTGGCATACTTTCTCTCCCCGCAGCAAGCAAGCGGCGACAAATGAAACGCGAATACCAGCGCTGGTATTCCCAGCGGCTCGGCTTGGAGCTTGGCGTGGTGGTCTACGGCCACTGGGGCGCGCCACTGCTTGGGTTTCCGACCAGCGCCGGCGATGAATGGGAACTCGAGGGCCAGGGCATGGTGGGCGCACTCGGCGACTTCATCGACGGCGGCAAAATCAAATTCTACGCGGTCAATGCCATCAACGGGCTGAGCTTTTACGACAAAGGCGCGCATCCGTTCCACCGCAGCTACGTCCAGGCGATGTTTGACTCCTATTTGCGCGAAGAGGTCGTGCCGTTCATCTGGAACAATTGCCAGACGCAGGGGATCGTGATTTCCACGATGGGCGCCTCTTTTGGCGCGTATCATGCGGCGAATTCGCTCTTCAAACACCCGGACGTCATCAAGCGCTGCTTCGCCATGTCCGGCGTGTACGATCTGCGCAATTTCATGGACGGCATGTATGACGACAACTTTTACTTCAACAATCCCGTCGATTACCTGGCAAACATGAGCGACAACTGGTTTTACGAGCAGATCGCGACTTGCGACATCCACATCTCGACGGGCACCGGTCCCTGGGAGAATAGCGGGCCGAGCTATCGTCTCTCCGAGGTTCTCTCGAGCAAGGGCATCCGCCACTCGCTCGACAACTGGGGCCCGCAAGGCGGCCACGACTGGCCTTACTGGAAGCACCAGATGCGCGAATATGTGGGGAGATTGTTCTAATTCATCGCACCTGACCGGGCCTTCCAGACGCTTGCTGGTTAGTCCGAGTCCAGGATGGAGCCGATGATTCCTCCAACTACTCCGCCTTGGACGGCCTTGTTGGCCTCGATCGGCATGTACTCCATCAGTTCGTGGGCCAGCCTGGCGATCGGCAAGGTCTGCAGCCAAACACGGCCTGGACCCGTCAAGGACGCCAGAAAAATTCCGTCCCCGCCAAAAATCATGTTCTTGATGCCAGGCACAGTGGTGATTTCGAAATTCACGCTGGTTTGGAATGCCCCGACGTGCCCGGGATGGACGCGGAGCGTCTCGCCCGCCGACAAGTCTTTCACCATCAGTTCCCCGGACAGTTCGATCCACGCCGTACCCTGTCCGCCAAGATGCTGCAGCACGAGACCGCTGCCTCCAAAGACTCCCGCGCCCAGGGACTGCTGGAAACCCACGCCAATCTGGACGAGCGGCGTCGAACAGAGAAATCCGTGGCGGTGAATCATGTATTCGCGGCCGGGAGCGACTTCGACGGGCACTATATGCCCCGGGAGTTTTGTGGCAAATGCCAGCTCGCCGGGCCTTCCCACCGCGCGGTATTCCGTCATGAAAAGCGTTCCGCCGCCCACCACGCGCTTTAATGCGCCGAGCACGCCTCCCCCGCCGCCAAACTGAGTATGCGTGGTCATCTGAATCGAGCTGCCCATCCAGGAAAGCTGGCCTGCTTCGGAAATAATCGAATCATTCGGATCCAGGGTAAACTCCAAGACCGGCATCGTCGTGCCCACAATTTGGTTCCTCATCACTGGCTCCTTACGGGAAGGTGGCGTTTCTTTCAAAGAACTACGCACTGACCGCGCTTAATATTACAGAAATATCCCAGGCATATCTGCGACCGCCAGTTGTGGAAATGATTCGCCGCGGGTGGTGAATTACGAGAGCCCGAGGTGTTCGAGCTGGTAGCGTCCTTTTTCGATGACCTGGTCGTCATCGATCCAGACGTCGCACTTGCGGCTGAGCACATCCACATGCGTCGTGGATTTCCAGTCCGCGTGAGTCTGACTGCCGTAGGGATCGCCAAACGCCAGATGCACGCCGGGAAACTTTTCGTCCTGGAGCAGCACGCCGATCATTTCGGTTAATCCAAGATTGGTCCCGAAGGCCAGCTCCCCGACGCGGTCGCTGTTTTCATCGGTGTGGCAATACTCCCAGAACTCCTGCTGCAAGTCCTTGCGGGTGCAGGCAACGTCCACGAGCCGCGCGGCCCTAATCGTGAGCGTCAGCGGTGTAGACTGCAAGTCGCCGTATTTCCCGCAGAAGTGATCGCCCGCCGTCGCGTCACAGACGAAGGTGCCATCCACGGTCGCGGGAGTCGTAAAAACCTCGCCGGCCGGCAGATTGGACCAGTAGCGCGGGTTGATCAGCCCGCTGGTCTTCACCCAATCAAGCCGCCGGTCAAAATGAGCGGCAAACTCGGTGCCCGCCTCGGTTTTTACGGTCAGCGTCCGCGTGCGCAGCATGCGTTCACGCAGCTTCTCGCTCAAGCGGTCCACCATGCGGTAATCCGCGCGCATACCTTGCTGCATGATCTGTGGCGTTACGCCGATCATGTGCGCATAGCGAATCCGGCGGCGCTCGACGACTTTCACGATGGCCATGCGCGCCGCGAGTTCGCCCGGTTGCGGGGCCATGCACAAAATGCCGACATCGGCAGTCTCGAGCGCATCCAAGACTTCCGCTGGCGCAGCGGCCATCGGCCGAGGGCCAAATTCTTCCAACAAAAGTCCCCTCAAGCGGGCCTCGCGCTCGTCGACCGCCGCGGCAATGCTCGCGGCCACCGCGCGGCTGCTCTCATCGGCGATCAACGCGACGTTTTCACCCGAACGAACGCTCAGGCACGTTTCCACGGCGTTGCGCGCGCCGGGCATCAGCTCTGGATTGGGAGCGCCGAAGTTCATCCAAATTAGTGTACTTGAATCACCAGGATTTTCTAGCCGGAGTCATTTATTGTGGGGCTTTTCTTCAACTGGCCCGTGAGCACCAGGCGAGTCCCGAAGGCTCCGGCACCGAGCTCGAGATCATGTTTTTGGGCTGACACGAAACGCAGGCACCTGCCCGCCGCCGCTCGTGACGTTGGCGAGTCCCGTGGAGCTGAGTCGCGTGAGGAACCCGCAAAGCTTTCCCCGGAACAAGTACGGCGCAAAGTCCACCAGCATGTCGCGGTAGTCCACGCGACCCGCGCGAACAATGTAGGGGAACACTTCGCGCCGAGTGGGAATGCGTTCTTGCACGATCCACGCGCCGTTCTTCGCGGCGAGCGCGCGCTCGATGGCTTCATCCCATCCCGCTTCGCTGGTTTCCCATCCCAGCGTCACCCCCGAGCCGCCGTACTCATCGCTGGGCTTGAGCACGAGGTTTTCGCGCTGTTTGCGGATGAAGGCAAGCAGCTCAACCGTCCGGCCGTAGTGCCCGGTGTTTACGTCTCTAACCACGCGCGTCCAGGGAATGTGCTTGCGGATTAATTCCCGCTCGCCGAGCGAAAAAAGCCCACCGTTTTGCTCGTCGGTGAGAACGGCAAAGAAAGCCTTCACGTGCGCGATCTTGCAGCGGAAGTTGTTCGCCACGCACACCGCGCCGGCGGTGTACGCTTTGACCAGCGCCGAACACTCTGCGGGCTTCGAGACCATATCGTTGACGAGCACGCGCCGGTAGACCAGGTCAATCTTCTGGCCCCCCGCGACCAGCGATTTCCCGTCCCATTCGAGCTGCCGTGGATCGGCGATGAGCGTTGGTATGCCCACCTTTTCGAAGCGCGCTTGAAGAATTTCAAATTCACTCCATGTTGGAACTTCTTCCCAGTCCACGATGGCGATTTGCGGTTTTTGCGCGGAGCCGCCCCAGTCCCGGTAGCTCTGGAGCAGCGCCTCGAGCAGCTTGCCGCTCAGCGCATACCGCTCGACCTCATACTTCCGGGCGAACTCACCCATCATCGGGAGTTCGTGGAAGATTTCCGCGAGCGTTTCCGCATAACCCGCACCGGCGGGTGATTCTCCATTGTATTCGGCAAATTTCAGCGAATCAGGCAGCAGGAAGGCGTCCAAGCGCGAAGCCGTGCTCGCAGGGCCGTAGCCCACGTGGATACGCGCCAAGCGCTCTTCTTCTTCGCGCAAATGCAGCTGCGCAAAAATGTGTTTGTCATCCAGGGCGGCAATTACCACACGTTCCCCAAGCTCGGCGATGGTCTCGGCGACCGTTCGCACGCGTTCTTCGTCTTCCGGTGAGAGAAAGAATGGCCGCAGGAAGGGGCAATGAACGCGATCACCGAAGGTCAACTTCGCCATGCGCATGCGCCGAAACAAGTCCTCGGGAAGGCCCGGCATGCGCAAGAGCATGGGTTTCAAGATTTCATGCCACTCCTCGGCCGGGGAAGGGGGCAGAACCGAGGTTGTGGGAGCGATGGTCACGGCATCACGAACCTTCGAGCGAACCCGAGGCCAAAACTGCGGCGGGTTTTTGTCCTGCCGTTGCGCCCTTGGGCGCCCCGGTGAATCCCGAGGCGGTCCCGATCCCCAGCATTTCCTCCCAGCGCGGCCAGGAAGAATAGCTCTGTCCGTGAAGCGCGCGGTCGATCACCAGTCGCGCCATTTTTTCCACGACCAGCTCAAAATAGAATTCCGTGATGCGGTCGCGCTCAAAATCCGGCGCAGGGTTCAGGAAGTCGATGGCATAGGGCACGCCGTCCTTTACCGCGAACTCGATGGTGTTCATTTCGTACCCGAGCGCCTGATTGATGGTTTGCGCGTTCTTCACAATGCGCACACCGAGTTCCGACGTCAAGTAAGCATGGTCAACCAGGTACTTCCGTTCCTTCGGATCATAGTGAACGGGGATAATGTCGGTCTTGCCAAACGTGAAGCAGCGCACGTATTGTGTGAAATCGACGAATTCCTGCAGGGTCATGCAATGCGGGGAGGTCTGGTCGTAGGCGGCCAGCAGCTCCTGTTTGTTGTGGACCTTATAGACGTGCTTCCAGCCCCCGCCGGAAAAAGGCTTCAGAATCGCCGGCCGCCCGACGTAATCCAGCATGCCTTCCCAATCCAATGGATATTCCAGGTTGTGGAGCGATTCCGAAGTGATGTCCACGTCGCTCGGGTAGCCTTTTTGCGGCAGCAGGACCGTCTTGGGAATGTCGATTCCCAGCTTTGCGGCGACCGAATAGTTGAAGTACTTGTCGTCGGCCGTCCACCAGAAGGGATTGTTGATGACGTAGGTGCCTTCGAGCACGGCGTGCTTCAAAAAGCCGCGGTAATACTCGACCTCGTGCGAGATGCGGTCGACGATCACGCTGTACTTCGCGGGCTCGCCCATGCGCGTGCCACCCAGCTTCACAAATTCCGCGGCAACGCCTTCTTTCTTGCCGAGCTCGTTCACCCGCACGATAAACGCCGGAGGAAAGCTGTATTCCCGCCCGCAGAGAAGGCCAATCTTTTTCATTTGCGTTCTCCTGCCAGGAAGCTGTGGAGCTGGGTTGCGTGATCCCGTCAATTCACGGCGTGCGCCGAGGAAGTGCGCGGCTCGGTCACGCCGGCGCGGGTTTCCGCAACCAGATGGCGCACGACCGCTTTCGGGTCTCCTGTTTCGTAATAGACGCGGAGTTGGCGGTCCGCGCTGGTGCCTTCCTTCAAGATGGTGTGGACGTATTCGACGGCGCTGCGGCTTCCCAGGTCATCCACTACGTCGTCCACCAGCTCCAGCAGTTCCGGAATCAGCTGCCGCATGTTGACTTCCGCCTCTTTTCCGAAGTCAATCAGCTTGCCATCGATGCCGTAGCGCGCCGCGCGCCATTTATTTTCCTCGATGAGCGCCCGGCGATAGAGCCTCCAGCTCTGGTTCCAGGTATACAGCCGATGCAGCTTCACGATAATTGCTTGCGCCAGCGCGGCAATGGCCACCGCTTCCTCGACTTTGGTGCACACGTCGAACATGCGGAATTCCAGCGTTCCGAACATCGGGTGCGGCCGCACGTCCCACCAAATCTTCTTGCCGTTGTCGATGCAGTGCAGTTTGACCAGCAGATTCACGAAATTCTCGTAGGCACTCCATGATTCGAACTGTTCCGGCACGCCGGTTCGCGGAAATCGGCGGAAAACCGTGGTGCGAAAAGATTTCAGTCCGGTGTTTCGGCCCATCCAAAAAGGCGAACTGGTCGAGAGCGCGAGCAGGTGCGGAAGGAAGTAGCGCACGCCGTTCATCATGTCGATGGTGGTCTGCCGGTCCGGCATGGCCACGTGCACGTGCATCCCGAAAATCAGCAGCGACCTCGCCAGTTGCCCCATCTCCTCGACGATGTGCTCGTAGCGCTCTCCGGGAGAGATGACCTGGTCGATCCAGCTCGAAAACGGGTGTGTTCCCGCCGCGGCCACCTGCAGGCCGGCGCGCTCCGCTGCGGCTACGAGTTCACCGCGCGTGCGGTGCATTTCGATCCGCAGGTCGCTGACGCTCTCGCAAATCCGCGTCCCGGTCTCGACGATCGATTGGTGCAACTCCGGCTTGACCTGTTCGGCGATGTCCGGCGAAGCCTGGGAGATAAGCTGGCTGACGTGCGAGCGCAACTCGCAGGTCGCGGGGTCAATAATCTGAAATTCTTCCTCGACGCCAATGGTAAAGCGGTGAGCCATGGGCTGGCCCTCCGTAGGACACGAGCTTGCCGGGGACTTCGCGCTCCGTATGATACCGCGCCACGGTTGAAAATTGCACCTTTGGTGCCTGGCATGGTTCGAGAACGCCACGGCAGGAGGCAATTTGGCGCTGGACGGGAGGGGCGCGCCTTGCCAGACTTTCTGCCATGCACATCAAGCCCTTCCGCATCGAACAGTATTTTGGGAAATACGAATTCACTTCCAAATACCTGCTTTCCAGTTCCGACGCGGAATCCCGCACGATCCAGGAGCTGCTCGACCTCGAGCCCGGAGCGCACGAAGGTTTCCTGAAGCACCGGTGCGGCTACACCGAATCGCCGGGAGCGCCCGCGCTCCGGGAAGTCATTTCGGGAATGTACCGGGGAATCGAACCGCGAGACGTTCTGGTAATGGCCGCAACCGAGGAAGGCATCTTTGTTCTGTATCACGCGCTGCTTTCGCCAGGCGATCACGTCATCGTCGAGACCCCGTGTTACGAAAGTGCTCTCGAAGTCGCGCGCAGCACCGGAGCGCGGGTCAGCGAGTGGCGCCGCTCCCCGGAAAATGGCTGGGCCCATGATCTCGCTGCTCTGGAAAAACTGATCGAGCCCAGCACGAAAATCATCTACATCAACACACCCCACAACCCGACCGGGCTGGTGATGCCCGCGAGCGTGTTCCAGCAAGTGACCAAGCTTGCGGCCAGCCGTGGAATCATCTTTTTTTGTGACGAGGTTTACCGCGAACTCGAGCACGACCCCGTGAACCGTCTTCCCGCCGCGTGCGAGGTCTACGAACGTGCCGTCAGTCTGGGTTCCATGAGCAAAACCTACGGCTTGCCCGGCCTTCGGCTCGGCTGGCTCGTTTCGAAAGACGCGGAAATCCTCCGGCGCTGTCTCGAGCTCAAGTACTACACCACGATTTGCTGTAGTGCTCCCAGCGAATTCCTCGCAGCGCTGGCGCTCGGCCATCGCGAAGTTCTGGTCGAGCGCAATCGCGAAATCGTTCTGCGCAACCTCGCGGTTCTCGATTCTTTCTTTCGGCAGCGGTCGAATCTTTTCGCCTGGGTCAAACCCAACGCCAGCCCGATCGGATTTGTGCGCTACAAGCCGCAGCGCGACGTGCTTTCCTTTTGCGAGGAGGTGGTTAACCACGCGGGAGTCTTACTGCTGCCCGGAACGGTCTACGATCAGCCGCAACACATTCGCTTTGGCTACGGCCGCAAGAACATGCCCGAAGCACTGGCGCATTTCAGCGCCTACCTCGCCGCCCATTCTGAATCCGGCGTCACCGCCGGCTGACGGCCAAGCATCTCGGGGGAAATCAGAGGGAAACAAAAGACTGCCGTTCAAACAAAGGGCGGGACGCAAAAAGCACTCCCGCCCCACCGGAAACCTTCTCCCCCGCGAGCCCTTCGTTCTGACCTCTCATCTCGAACTGCAACTTCTCGCCTAAGCCGCGCCCATGGCCCGCCGCTGCTGGAAGCATTCCCTGCAAAAAACCGGCCGACCCTGCGTCGGCCGGAAGGGAACGGTGGTTTCCTTCCCGCACTGCGAGCAGTTGGTCTTGGTCTCCGAGCGTGCCGGAGCGACGTGCCCGCCGCCTTCGGCCCTCTTCGCTTTACAGGCTTTGCAGCGCTTGGGTTCGTTCTTAAATCCCTTGTCGGCGAAAAACATCTGCTCGCCGGCAGTGAACACGAACTCGGCACCGCATTCGGCACACTTCAACACCTTGTCGTGGTATTCCATGAGGCGCTCTCCCCTGGTCCCGTCGGCAGGGGTTTGGGAGGACTTTGCACCTGAGAGCCAAGATGCTTGAGGAGACCAGTATCCGGGGACGCCGGGCGCGGATCCCTTGGGCCTGCGGGTACGAAGCTGCGAAAGACATCCAAACGTTCTGCCTAACGGGGGCCTGATTCTCGGAAGAGTCTGCGCATAAGACGGCAACGGATAATCGAAGAGCGGCCCATTCCTAAGGACCGCCCTCGGTAGTTACTCCGATTCTCGCCGCTGCTTCTTGCGCAGTCGCTTCCGCGAAAGCGCTTCCTTGGCCCGGCGCTTCTCGCCGGGCTTCATATAGAAACTATGTTTCTTGATCTCCTTGATGATGTCTTCCTGTTGTACCTTGCGCTTGAAACGCCGCAGGGCGTTTTCCAGAGATTCATTTTCCTGGATGATGACTTCTGCCACTTTATAAATTCACCCCCAAATCCGGTCGGATTGGTACCTGGCGGAGCCTCTGGTCCGGCTATGCTCCTGCCGGCATGTAGATTTTCGGGCACCGCGCCTGTTCCTATTATCACATGTATTGGCCGTTTCCGAGAACGCACCATAGAAGGTTGCTGGCTTCTTCTAAATCAATTCCCGCGCTACAGTCAAGGAATCTTTGCAAATTCGTCTCAGTTTTATAGGTACTAAGACCACCCGATAATCACTTCATAACTATAGTTACGCGAATATAACAATTCGCGGGCTCTTGGCCCGCGGCCGATATTTCCGCCCGGGGAATGACCTGGCCCTTTCGCCGCGCAGTCCGGTTGTCCGCGGGCCTGTTTCTGCTGTTAGAATGAGCCCGCTTCTACATCAAGCATCCTAGGAGCCGGCCCCATGTCCGATACCATGCGGGATGCCATCGCCGTACTTCTGGCCGGCGGCCAGGGGGAACGGCTTTGGCCCCTTACGCGCGACCGCGCCAAACCCGCCGTTCCCTTTGGCGCCCTCTACCGCATCATTGACATCACGCTTTCCAACTGCATTAATTCGAGCCTTCGACGCGTTTTTATCCTTACGCAATACAAGGCCCTCAGCCTGAACCGCCACGTCCGCGCAGGTTGGTCGCCGCTCGCCGGCCTCGGCGAATACATCGAAGTCATTCCCCCCCAGATGCGCGTCTCACAATCCTGGTATCAGGGCACCGCCGACGCGGTCTACCAGAACATCTATTCCATCGGGAGCGAGCGATCCAAATTCGTGTTCATTCTTTCCGGCGATCACATTTACAAGATGAACTACGCGAAGATGCTTCAGCAGCATACCGACAGCGGCGCCGATGTTACGGTGGCCACCATCCAAATCCCCGCCGAGCAGGCCGCCCGCCAATTCGGCGTCATCGAAGTGGATAAAGACTGGCGGATCGTGGGCTTTGAGGAAAAACCCGCGGCTCCCAAGCAATCCCCTCATCACCCCGGCCATTGCAATGCCTCTATGGGCATCTACATTTTCAATACGCAGCTTATGATTCCCATTCTTCTGGCGGACTCGGAAGCTCCCAAGTCCAGCCACGATTTTGGGAAAGACATTCTTCCCCGTATCATCAGCAAGCACCGAGTCTTTGCCTACAACTTTGTGGATGAGAACGCCAAGGAAGCGTACTATTGGCGCGATGTAGGAACGCTCGACGCCTACTACGAAGCCAACATGGACCTGGTCAGCGTTTCACCGGTTTTCAACCTGTACGACAAAGCCTGGCCGCTGCGCACCTGGCAACAGCAGTATCCACCCGCCAAGTTCGTCTTCGCCGATCCCGAGCGCATGGGCGTGGCCCTGGATTCTATCGTGGCGAGCGGTTCGGTGATCTCCGGCGGCCGGGTCCAAAAGTCCGTGATTGGTTACGACGTCCGCGTGAACAGTTATTGCGAAGTGGCGGATTCCATCATCTACAATCACGTGAACGTCGGCCGGCACTCGCGCATTCGCCGCGCCATCATCGACCGGCATGTCAGCCTTCCCGAGCACACCGAAATCGGCTACGACGCGGAAGCCGACCGCCGCCGCTTCCACGTCACCGACTCCGGCATCGTCGTGGTGGTGCGGCAGGAATCGCTTATCGAGGAGCCGGAATCGACGTAATAACGCGGCCGCTCCCGGGCAGGCACTTGCTCGCTTCCCCGCAGCTTCAGCCTCTCCAGAGGTATTTTCCGCAGGGGCAGGGGACCGTGTCGGTGGGGTTTCTCTTCTCCATCGGGTGCTTACATACCGGACAGTTCTTCCGCCACATACATTAGTGAGCCAGCCCGGTAACCGGGTTCACTTGCGCAATCAGGGCGTAGAACTCTTCCCGCTCTTCGAGGGCGAGAAGAAGCGAGAGCGCTTTGCCATAGGCCGCGATCGCTCCGGTAAGACGGTGAAAGGCCGCGGAGTCCTGGGCCGTCATGCGTCTTTCGATATGGGCGTCCGCGGAGAGCTCGAGAACTTGCTCAATGACTAGGGTCGCAAGACCTGTGTCTGATGTCATCACCGGCAGGCCTCCTTCCTTACTTCCTCTGACATAGACAAAGGTATGCGCCGAGGGCGTTATTGGCATAAGGAGAATGCCGGCATTTGGGGTAGGGACCATAGCCGATTTCGGATACGGGTGTTTACCCGGCCCGGCCTTGCCAATCGACGCTCCAGAGGGAAACCTCGTCCCTGTGGCCCGGCTATTCATGGCCGCACTCGCCGAGACCCGAGCGAACCCGGAACCCACAATGGCAACGCGGAACGCGCGCATTGCTCCAACAACCGTTGATCGCTTGCCGAGAACGCGTCCGCGCGCTCGCTCTCCACGTCAATCGTTCCGACCACTTTTCCACTTTGCGGATTCACAATGGGAACGATGATCTCCGAAAGGGTGCTGCCGAACGCGGTCAGGTACCGCGGATCGGTTTGCACATCGCCCACGAGGACGGTGGCCCTCTCCCGGATGGCCGCGCCGGTCAGTCCCTCGGTGACGGGAAAGCTCGGGTAAGCCGGCGCCCCCGGCCCGCTATAGGCGATGATGGACACCACTTCGCTCCCCACGTCGTACACGCCCGTCCAGCGGTAATTCCCCACCCGGCGCACCGCTTCGGCGAGTTGTTTCGCTTTTTCGCTCCGCAGCTCCTTTCCCGTGACAATGGACCGAATACGCTTCACCGTTTCCCGAGCGTGGCTCATTGAGTTTTGCCTCTCCATTTCTTTTCCGGACTGCGTGAGGATACACCGCCCGCGCACCATTCGATGAATATCAAAACCAGGGATTTGAAACTGCGCGTAACCCTTGGTGCCCCTTGCAGGCGCCGGGCCCGCTTCTGCCTCTGGTACAATCGTTGGTTTACATTTCGACCAGGAGATGCGCAAGACATGTCCCGAGGAAGGGTCACGAAAATCACCAGGGTTTACGCACGACAGGTACTGGATTCGAGAGGGAACCCCACGGTAGAGGCGGATGTGTACCTGGGAAGCAGCGCCGGCAAAGACGGCGGACCGGGCGCGGCTCGGGACGGGGTGCGCGGGCGCGCCGCGGTTCCTTCCGGCGCGTCCACCGGAGAACATGAAGCGCTGGAGTTGCGCGACGGCGACAAGTCCAAATACCTCGGCAAAGGGGTGCGCAGGGCGGTTGCCAACGTAAATGGCGAGATTGCCAAAGCGGTCGTGGGCATGGACGCCCGAGACCAGCGCGCGCTCGACAAGCGGATGCTCGAGCTCGATGGCACGCCCACGAAGTCGCGCCTGGGCGCCAATGCGATTCTGGCCGTTTCGATGGCGGCGGCGCGCGCGGTGGCGGCGGAAGAAAACCTGCCGCTTTACAAATACCTGGCGCGCTATTCCACGGACAATTCCGCGAATCTGCTGCCCTGCCCGATGATGAACATTTTGAACGGCGGGGCGCACGCCGATAGCTCGGTGGATTTCCAGGAGTTCATGGTCATGCCCGTGGGCGCGCCCAGCTTTTCGGAAGGGTTGCGGTGGGGCGTGGAAGTGTTTCACGCGCTCAAAGCGGCGTTGACGAAGCACGGCTACTCCACGGCGGTGGGCGACGAAGGCGGCTTTGCGCCGAGCTGCAAGTCGAACGAAGAGGCCATCCAGATCGTTCTCGAAGCGATTGCCTCGGCCGGGTACAAGCCGGGCGAGCAGGTAAGCATCGCGCTTGATCCGGCGTCAAGCGAGTTTTTCGACAAGGCCAGCGG
>Ga0126371_10001836_pt1 | contig 18067 bp, 15 predicted proteins | sample PanSoiMetaPlot_4_FD_110145 | JGI IMG/M metagenome (GOLD analysis project Ga0126371, IMG submission 110145) | Tropical forest soil microbial communities from Panama - MetaG Plot_4 | ecosystem: Environmental > Terrestrial > Soil > Tropical forest > Bulk soil | place: Panama | collected 2016-02-17 | reverse complement strand
TGATCTCGACAGGCGGATATTACGGAGCCTATGCGGTCGTCCTGCTGCGCACCTTGGCCGGCGGGATCTCGGTGGGCACGTTCACCTTTTTGACCGGCGCGTTTTCGCGCTCGCGGTCTTACATCGAGCGAATTCTTTCGAGTTTCAACGACATCTCCGAGCAGGCGATGTTCCTGAGCGATCTGTTCGATTTCTTCAAAATGGAGCCGGCCATCCGCTCCGCACACAACGCCCTCACGGCGCCGCGGCCGATGCGCGATGGCTTCGAGTTTCACAATGTCAGCTTCGCCTATCCGGGCTCGGAGCGCCTCGTCGTGCGCAATATCAATTTCCGACTCCATCCCGCCGAGAAGGTGGCGTTGATCGGCGAAAACGGTGCCGGGAAAACTACGTTGGTCAAACTTTTGGCGCGATTGTACGACCCGGCCGAAGGAAAGATCTTGCTCGATGGCGTCGACCTGCGCGAGTATGATGTCGACGATCTGCGCCGCGAGATCGGCGTCATCTTCCAGGACTACATGCGTTACGACATGCTGGTGCGAGAGAACATCGGCTTCGGCCGGATTGAATCGCTGGCCGAACAGGATCGCATCGAATCGGCGGCGCGCAAGAGCATGGCGCGCAGCGTGGTCGACCGGCTGCCCAACCGCTACGATCAGATGGTGGGCCGGCGTTTCGAGGGCGGCGTCGATCTTTCGGGCGGCGAGTGGCAGAAATTCGCCCTGGCGCGCGCCTATATGCGCGAGGGACAACTGCTGATTCTCGATGAACCCACTGCCACGCTCGACGCGCGCGCGGAGTATGAAGTCTTTCTGCGGTTTGCGGATTTGACGCGCGGCAGGATGGCCGTGCTGATCTCGCACCGTTTTTCGACGGTGCGCATGGCTGACCGGATTCTGGTGCTGGCCGATGGGGCCATCCAGGAGCAGGGCACGCACGAGCATCTCGTGGCCCTCGGGGGCCGGTACGCCGAGCTGTTCGAGTTGCAAGCCGCGGGTTATCGTTAAGAAGACACCGAATGACAGATCATAAACTGCGAGTGATTCCGCTGGGCGGATTGGGCGAGTTCGGCATGAACATGACCGCCATCCGGTACGCGGACGACATAATCGTAATTGACTCCGGGATGATGTTCCCGGAAGCCGAGCTGCTGGGCGTCGACCTGGTGATGCCCGACCTCTCGTTCCTCAAAGAGAACCAGGAGTACATCCGGGCGCTGATCCTGACGCACGGGCACGAAGATCACATCGGGGCAGTGCCGTATTTCCTCAGTGAAATCGATGTGCCTGTGTATGGGACGGCGTTTACCCTGGCGCTGGTGGAGCGGCGGCTCGAGGAGTACGAACTCGAACAGGAGCCCCGCTTCAACGCCGTCAAGCCGAAGCAGACCGTGGAAATCGGCCCGTTCAAGATCGAGTTCATCCACGTGACGCACTCGATCGTAAGCGCAGTAGCCTTGGCCATCACCACGCCGCTCGGCGTCATCATTCACACCGGTGATTTCAAGGTGGACCCGACGCCCACCGACAACGAACTGTTCGACCTTCACACGCTGGCTGATTACGGCAAACGCGGTGTGCTTTTGCTGTTGTCGGATTCCACTAACGCCGATCGGCCGGGCTACACCGAATCGGAGCGCGCCGTGCGTCCCCGCATGGAAGAGATCTTCAACCGCGCGGAACGGCGCGTGGTGGTCTCGTGCTTCAGCTCTTCGATTCACCGCATCCAACTGGTGCTTGATCTGGCCCAGGAGTACAACCGGCGCGTCGCCGTGTTCGGCCGGAGCATGGTTTCGGTCACAGAGATCGCGCACTCGCTCGGTCTGCTCGACATACCCGACGGCATCCTGCTTCGGCCGCAGGACGCGGCAGACTTCCCGCCTGACCGGGTCGCCTTTCTGATTTCCGGCACGCAAGGCGAGCCCATGTCGGCCCTGGCCCGCGTGGCCGTGGACAATCACAAGCATGCGGTAGTGGAGAACGGCGACACGGTCGTGCTGAGCGCCCGCATCATTCCCGGAAATGAAAAAGCCATCTTTCGCATGGTAGACCACATGTCGCGGCGGGGCGCCGACGTGCTTTATGGCAGCATGAACCCACCGCTGCACGTCTCCGGACACGCCAGCGTCGAAGAGATGAAGCTGGTGTTGAACCTGGTGCGGCCGCGCTATTTCATGCCGATCCACGGCGAGTTCCGGCAACTAGCGAAGCACGCGCGGCTGGCCGAACACCTGCGGTTCGCCGGTCTCGAAGACAGTTTCATCATGGAATCGGGAGACATCCTGGAAATCGATCACCACGGGGCGCGCAAGGCGGGCAAGGTGACGGTGGGCCGCGTGTGCATCGATTCGGGCTCGGTGGACGATGTGGTGCAGGAGGTGGTGATTCGCGACCGGCGCCATTTGTCCGAGGACGGCATCGTGCTGCCGATCATCGCCATCAATCGGCACACCGGCCGCATGGAAAGCCTGCCCGAGATCGTCAGCCGGGGCTTTGCGGCAGCCGAGGACGGTTCGGAGTTCATGCAGTCGGCGCGGCAAATCGTAGCCAGGACGCTGGAGGGGTCGAACCAGGAGGAGAAGACGGATTGGGGCGTCATGAAGGAGAAGATCCGGGCCGACCTGAAGCGGTACATCGTGAAGGAAACCTCGCGCCGGCCCCTGATCATGCCGGTGATTCTGGAAGTGTGAACGGCGGCCAGGTCCCTGCGACGTATCTCGAGGACGCTTCCGGGTTTCGGGGTTATGCGGAGCGCGTGCTCATCCCGGCCGATGAGGCGGGCGTGATCGCGGCGTTGCGCGAGGCTGCCGCCGCTGGAGTTGCGGTAACGATTGCCGGCGCTGGCACCGGTCTCACCGGGGCGCGGGTGCCGCAGGGCGGTTGGGCGCTTTCTCTCGAAAAACTCACGCGCCTCGAAATCCATCAACGGTACGCCATCGCCGGCGCCGGCGTGATCTTGCGCGATTTGCACGCAGCGGCGAACGCTTCCGGGCAGTTTTATCCTCCCGATCCGACCGAGACCTCCGCGTCGATTGGCGGCACCATCGCCACCAATGCCAGCGGATCGCGGAGCTTCAAATACGGTGCGACGCGGCGCTGGATTGAAGGGTTGCGGGTGGTGCTGGCCGACGGGCGCGCGATGGAGGTGCAGCGCGGCGATGCCATTGACTTCGACCTGGGCACCATCCCGCTTCCTCCCGTCACGAAAAACACCGCCGGATATCTGCTTCGCGACGGCATGGATTGGATCGATCTGTTTGCCGGCTCGGAAGGCACCCTCGGAGTCGTGACCGAAGCGCGGCTGCGGCTGCTGCCGGCCCCCGAGGCGCTGCTGGCCGGAGTCATTTTCTTCTCCAGCGACGACGCGGCTTTAAACGCCGTCGACGATTGGCGCGCCGGTACGTCTACAAGAATGCTCGAATACCTGGACGCGCCCTCGCTCACGCTGCTGCGCAGCCGGTTCCCGGAGATCCCCGGCGCCGCGCGCGCCGCGATCCTATTCGAACAGGAACTCGAAAACTCCCATGCTGCCGAAGCCTGGCTGGCGCGGATCGAAGCAGCGCACGGATTGGACGAATCGTGGCTGGCGGAATCGGCCGCCGATCGCGAACGCTTCCGCCAGTTTCGCCATGCGTTGCCGGAACTGGTGAATGACACATGCCGCCGCAATGGCACGCTCAAAATGGGCACCGATCACGCGGTGCCGGTTGCGCACAACCGGGAAATGCTCGCCTGGTACCGGCAGCGTCTGGAGCAGGAATTTCCCGGCCGCTACGTGATCTTCGGGCACATCGGCGACGCGCATCTGCATGTCAATATATTGCCGGCGCCGGAGGAGGCGGAACGGGCCACCGCGTTACTGGCCGAGTTTGCGCGCCACGCCGTTGCGCTCGGCGGCACGGTGTCGGCCGAGCACGGGCTCGGCAAGCGCAAAGCGCACCTGTTGGCGCTGCAATATGCTCCCGAGCACCTGGAGGCGATGCGCGCGGTCAAGCGCCGGCTGGACCCCGGAAACATTCTCGGCCGCGGCACGCTGCTCGCTTAGGCGCCCGAGACCATTGCGTGGAGCACCGCGAAGCACAGCCAGGCAATCACCGCTGAGGCGGGAATGGTCAGCACCCAGGCCCACACGATATTGGCGGCCAGGCCCCAGCGCACGGCCTTGAGCCGGTGAATACTGCCGACTCCGGCAATGGCTCCCGCGATCGCGTGCGTGGTCGACACCGGCAACCCCAGATGCGTGGCGAACAACACCGCTCCCGCGGCGCCGGTCTCAGCGCAGAAGCCGCTGCGGGGCTTCAACCGCGTCAACCTGCCGCCCATCGTGTGCACGATGCGCCACCCACCGCTCAAAGTCCCGAGCGCGATGGCCGCGTACGCCGCTAGAATCACCCAGACCTGAACCTGGAAGTTTTTTTGCAAGCCGGAGGTCACCAGCAGGCTGGTTATGATTCCCATAGTTTTCTGCGCGTCATTGGTTCCATGCGACAGGCTGAATGCGGCAGCCGACAGGAGCTGAAATCTCCGGAAGTAGTAGTCCATCCGGGACGGGCTGGACTTTCGGAACAGCCAATGGACGACGATCATCAACAGGTATGCGACCACCAGACCGATCAGCGGCGCCAGCAGGATGAAGACCAATGTGAGAGGCCAGCTGCCGAGAGTCAGAGCCTGAAAGCTGTGCGGCAAGCCGCGGCTCAGGCCGGCCCGGGCCAGCGCCGCCCCTGCGTAGCCGCCGATCAGGGCATGCGATGAACTGGTGGGCAGCGCCAACCACCATGTCAGCACGTCCCAAATAATGGCGCCCACCAGCCCAGCGAGGATCACGTACGGCGTCACCAGGCTCAAGTCGACGAAGCCCTTGCCCACCGTGCTGGCCACCTTCGTACCGAATGCAAATGCCGCCACGAAGTTGAAGAACGCCGCCCACACCACCGCCTGGAACGGAGTCAGAACGCGCGTCGCCACGACTGTCGCAACCGAATTGGCCGCATCGTGAAATCCATTGATGTAATCGAATACCAGCGCGATGGTAATGATCAGAACAACCAGGCTGAAGACCGACATCGGTTAGCTGTTCTTGACCACCACGCCCTGCAGCACATCGGCCACGTCCTCGCAGCTATCGATGGTCCCCTCAATGAAATCGTAGACTTCCTTGAGCTTGATGAGCGTAATCGGGTCCTTTTCCTTGTCGAACAAATCGACGACGGCGCTGCGGCCGATGAGATCGCCTTCGTTTTCCAGCCGGTTGATCTCGATGCAATGCGACATCACCGAGCCGCCTTTTTCGAGCGCTTCGAAAGCGGCCTTCAGAGCTTTCGCGCAAGCCGCGATGATCTCCGCCAGCGTCACCATAGCAGGCGGGATCACTTGAATGTGATACGAAACCAGGCGATGCGCGGTGTCCTCCACACCGTCAAGCACGTTATCCAAGGCTGAGGAGATGTTGTGGATATCCTCTGGATCAATCGGTGTGATGAAGGTCTGGTTGAGGCGGGTGAAAATCTCGTGGATGACCTCATCGCCTTTGTTCTCCAGCACATTGATTTCGGTAGCGACCGCGGCCAGCCGGGAATTGCCGGTACGCACCCCGTCCAGCAGCAACCGGGCAGCATCGGCAAGAATCTCGACCTGTTTCAAAAACAGATGGTAGAACTTCTCCTCGCGAGGCAGCAGTTTCATATGAGGATGTCGATCGTGGACCCCCCATAGTATTAGGAAGCGCGGCGGCGGTCAATGAAATCTTACGATTCCGTTACGATCGGGAAAAGTTCTTGGGGTTCAGAAGCCTCCGGAGCGTGAAACCGCGTATCGAGGAGCCGGCCCGGATCCAGGTTGCCCATGGCCGAGAGAATGTTTTCCTTCAGATGCGGATACTCGCCCTCGAGTTCGCGAAACATGCCTCGCAGCGATTGCCGGACCGTGCCCGTCCGCTGCGAACAGCCACAAGGCACCACCGGAACGCCGAGCGACTCCGCGTAAGCGCGGGTGATGTCTTCGGTGACGTATACCAGCGGGCGGATCAGGCGGTAATCGCGATCGCGCGAGGTGGTGACCGGTGGCAGCGCGCTGAGCTTGCCCGTGAACATGGTGTTGCGCAGCAGCGCTTCGCAAAAATCGTCGGCGGTGTGGCCGAATGCGATGACGTTGGCGCCCAGTTCTTTCACGATTTCGTAAACCGCGCGCCGGCGGTACCGGCTGCAGAGGTCGCAACCATGCTCGGGCTGATCTTCCAGCAGGCGCAAGGAAGGCTCGTCGCGAAAGTATGTCCAGGCTACACCGCGCTGTTTCAGATATTCCCCGAACGGTTCGATGGGCCGCAAAAACTTGCCTTGTTCCACCGTAAAGGCACAAACCGAGAAATCGATCGGCGCGCGTTTGGCGAGTAGCAGCAGCGCCTCCAGCAGCGTCGCCGAATCTTTGCCGCCCGAGAGCGCCACGGCGACGCGGTCGCCGTCGCGAATCATTTTGAAGCGGTGCACGGCCTCGCCGACCTTGCGCAGCAGCGTTTTTTCCAGGTCCACTTCCTAAATTATAGCGGCACGCCGGCGCCGGCCTGTATGATGAACGGATCAGGAGGCCCGCCATGTTCCCTCGCAGTCGATCGTTTCCCGCAACCGTACCCGTTGCTTTGACAGTTCTTGCCGCTTCCCTATTCGGTCAGCCTCCGCAGCCTGCTGTCTCCGCGCCCATGCCTGCCGTGCTTGCCAACTACCAGCCGGTTACCGCCCAGCGTTTGAAAACTCCCGAGGACGGCAACTGGCTCATGATCCGCCGCACCTATGACGGCTGGGGCTACAGCCCGCTGACGCAGATCACGCCGGCCAACGTCAAGCGGCTGCACCCGGTCTGGTCGTTTTCCACCGGTGAGACTCGCGTGCACGAGGCGGCGCCCATTGTTAATAACGGCGTGATGTTTGTCTCGACGCCGAACAACCAGGTGCTCGCGCTCGATGCCAAAAGCGGCAACCTCTTGTGGCGGTACCGCCGGCCCCGGCCTGCCGGAGCTTTGGTGCCGCACGAGACCAATCGCGGGGTGGCGCTCTACGCCGACAAGGTGTACGTCGCGGCGGGCGAAGCCGTGCTGGTGGCGCTGAACGCCAAAACCGGCAAGGAAGTCTGGACCACCACCGTCGCGGATAACAAGTCGGCTTACTACATCACGCTTGCGCCGCTCATCGCGGGCGGCAAAGTGATGGTGGGCGCCTCCGGTGGCGAGTACGGCATTCGCGGATTCGTCGCCGCGTTCGATCCCGAAACCGGCAAAGAGCAGTGGCGCACCTACACCGTGCCGGCCCCGGGCGAGCCCGGCAGCGAAACCTGGCCGAAAGGCGACCAATGGAAAACCGGCGGCGGCTCGGTCTGGGTCACCGGGAACTACGATCCCGAAACCAACCTGGCCTTCTGGGGCACCGGCAATGGCGGACCCTGGATGGGCGACCGCCGGCCCGGCGACAACCTTTATGTTGGCTCCACCATCGCGCTCGATGTCGCCACCGGCCAGATCAAAGGCCACTTCCAATACAATCCGAATGAGTCCTGGGACTGGGACGAGGTATCGCCGCCAATCCTGGTCGACTACCAGCACAACGGGCGCACGGTCAAAGGCCTCATCGACGTGGCGCGCGACGGTTACCTGTGGTTCTTGGAGCGCACCACGGGCCGGATCCGGTTTATCGAAGGCAAGCCGTATGTCAACCAGAACGTGTTTCTCAGTCTCGACCCCGAGACCGGCAAGCCGAAAGTCGATCCGGCCCACAAACCCGGCACCGGCAAGCGCGTGGATTTCTGCCCCAACGCACACGGCGGCAAGAACTGGCCGCCCATCGCCTACAGCCCGAAGACCCGAATGATTTACGTTCCCGCCAACAACAACCTGTGCGGCACTTCAATGGGCGCCGAAGAGGTGGTCTACACGCCCGGCAAGAACTACACTGGCACCGTGCGCGGCGGCGCGCCGTCCATGAAGCCCGGCGCCGACCACTTCGGCGAAGTGCAAGCCTGGAATGTGGACACCGGCCAAAAGGTCTGGACACACAATTACGCGAAGTCCCCGAATTGGGGCGCGATGCTGGCGACAGCGGGCGGCCTGGTTTTCAGCGGCGGCACCAATGACCGCAAGATCCACGCCTTCGACGACGCCACCGGCGCCTTGCTCTGGGAGTTTCCTACCGGCAGCGGCATTCTGGCGCCGCCCAGTTCGTTCGCAGTGGATGGCAAGCAATACATCGCAGTGCACTCCGGATGGGGCGGCGATTCCCGCGGCATGCAGGCCACCCTGAATCAACTGTTTCCTGGCGAATATCCCGAAGTGCCCGAAGGCGGCGCCGTCTGGGTGTTCGCAGTGGAGTGAGCGCGCGTACGCCTACCGCGTGTTGTCGTGATGCTCCCCGGTGACGTAATGCCCGGCGTCTTTATCGATGCAGGGCGCAGCCTCTTCCAGCGCGTCGGTCTGCAGCGTAAGCGTGCGCGACAGAGTCCACGGCTTCTGCAGAACCTCGGGGTCTTCCGCCGTCACCGTGTACTGAATCGTGTCTCCCGCGCGCCGCAGCCGTTCCGTGACGTGCAGCTTCCGGCTGTGAAGCAATCCGTTGTCTCCCAGCCATGTCTCGTCGGTGAGCCGGGTCACATCCACCACTAGCGTGTCGCCATCCCAATGGCCTACTGAATCTCCGTTATAGGTCGCCGCGGTTTCAGGATCGGTGCTGTGCGCGCGCCCGTCGAGCGGAATCACACGCCATTGGTTGCCGGTGTTGTCGGCGTACAGAAAGATCGCCTGCTTGGCCGTCTGCACGATCTGGTGCGGAGGTCCCAGGCGCGGCACGCCCGGGTTTATGCAATGCAGCGTCTGATCTTCCTTCACCTGATTCTCATTGAGCAATTTCACCTTCGCCGCAGCCTCGGGTTTGTATTCCGGCTTGGAGTCGCGCAGCGGTTGGGAGTAAAGCCCGGCTGACTTCGGACTAAACGCGCCGCCGACCGTGAAGCTCTCGCCCACTTTCTGAATCGTGCCGATGCCGAAGAAGTGGTGCCACACGCCGTTCAGGTCGGGGTGTCCGTCCGCCAGGAGCGGTGTCGGCCGGGAGGAGGCGCCGGGATTTTTGGCGGCCTCCGCCGCGTAGTTGGTTTGCGCCTGGATACCGAGGGGCGCGGCCAGAAGAACCGCGGCGAGCGTCAGTGTTCGGTGATTCGCGAGTTCGGATACCATCGTTCCCTCCCTACTTCTTCCCCCGCAGATTGGGGTCGGCGTCTTGCGGCGACATGCTGAAGACATGTCCGTCCGGATAACTCAACTTGATCATGAACCCATAGGCCCCCGAACCGTCCTTGGCCGGGTTCGCCGTGACGGTCACCTCCTGCTTGTTGCTCAACAGCACATCCTTCGTCAGCCCGCTGCCTCGGAAGAACAGCGGTGGCAGCGATTGCAGCGCCCACGTGGTTGTCTTTCCGGAATCGTCTTTCACGTCCAGATAAACAAAAATGTGCGGATTGATCCAGTCAACCTTGGAGACAACTCCATGCAGGGTCACCGTTTTACCCGAGTCGAACTCCGCGGCAAAAGAATGATGCGCGATGGCGGGCAATGCCCACAACAGCGCCGCTGCCGCCGCCCACCACAATCGATTGATGGCTCTCATTCTGATCCTCCAGCTATCTTGAAAAAGTATATATAATCGCCGGCGGCCGTGCACAATCGTCTGACCGCATTTCAGCCGTGCGCGTGAGCGCGGGGGCGCTTAGTCCCCGCTCATCCGATCGCTGTCCGGCATCGCCCATCCCAGCCTGGGCGCACTCCGCGCCTTCTTTGACGCGAACGCCCATTTCCAGCTATGCACCGCGTGCCGCTTCAGCCGCCGAAAGGCCGGCAGCAGCGTCGTGACGCTGATTGCCCCAAGGCCCGCCAGCAAGGCGATCGTCACTATGTCCCACAGCGGCCGGCGCTCGAACAGTCCCGGCCAGTCCATCACGTGCAGACCGTAATACACCCACCGGTTGGCGCGATCGCGTTTGTCGAACTTCACCATCTGGCCGAGCGACGGCGTGAAATACAGCCACGTCTGGTTGTTGTCGTTGTACCGCACGCGCAGCACAGGCAGCACGTAAGCCGGCTTGTGCCGGCCAAGTTCGAATGAGGTGGTCGTCTGGTGGTAGTAATTGTCGGGCTCGGTCAGCCATTCGCTCGAGATCACCGCAACATGCGGCATCGCCTCGCGCGCCGCCTGTTCCATCACGTCCCTGCCGAACGACGCCATCACGCCCTTCTCCGGATGCCGGATCGAAACGAACAAGTGCGGGTTATCCTGCGGCAAATTCACGAAGTTGATCGAATTGTTCGTAGTCCAGCGGGCGGCTTGCTCTTCCGATGTGGGCGGCTGGTAGGCGATCAGGTATGGCTCGCCTCGAAACTGGATCAGTTCCACTTCCTTCGGAGCGAATCGCTCTTGGATCTTCCCGAGAGCCTCCCGCAGGTTTTCCATTGCGAGCGGCTGCAGATTCAAAGGGCCCCCCGTGATCGACCGCGCCATGTCCTTCGTCATCGTCGACCTGGGAGAAATCACCGGATTCCCCATTACAAAGCCCTCGCCGTTGCTTTCGACGCGCTTAGAAACGTCCGCCCACCCGCGGACCGGGAACGTGCTGATGGGAATCATGCCGCTTAGGATCCACGAGATCGAAAACAAGCCGAAGAGCAGGCCGGCATAATGGTGCCACTTCATCCAACCCGAGTACGGTGTGTACGACCGCACGCCTTTATGACGGAATCGGGGCTTCAGAGCCACGCGCCAGATTCCCACCGCGGCGCCCGTCGCCACCATAAGCATGGCGGTCCAGGCGACGAAATCCAGGAACGGCGTCCACCAGGTCCGCTGTCGAAAAAAGAACAGGTTGTGAATAATGTAGCCGGAAAACGCCAGAATCCGGCCGCGCCGGTCTGTTTTCTGAACGATGTCGTTGCTCTTTTCCGAAACGTAATACTCGGTTCCGGCCGCATCGTTCAGCGCAATGCGATGCAGCGGAACAAAACCGGCCAGAGTCGGGATTCTCGTAAGCTCGTCGGGGCTCTTCAAATAGGCGTCATAAGTCAGGGTGGCGGCAGATTCGGACACGAATTGCTTCATCCAATGCAGAGCTTGTTCCGGGCCCATCGCGGGAAGCGCTTCCCCGGTATCCGCGTACACCGCCGTCCAGTTGCCGATGCTGTTCCGCGCGAACCGGTAGACGGGCCGGCCGTTGTACATCGACAGTCGCACCCGCGAAGGCCGGATATGGGCCCGCACCGCGGCCTCGGCCGGCGTCACCGTTGCCGTCGCAAAGTGGATCGGCTCCAACCGCAGCAGCCGTTCCCCCATCGTGAGTTGCGGGTGCCCGTGATACATCAGGACCACGCCCGAGACCGTCCACAGCAGGAACATCAAAGTGATTCCGATGCCCAGCCATCGATGCGAATAAATAAGGAGCTTGCGCCAATCGAGCAATTTGCGGACGTTCATTTCGCCGCTCGATTATATCAATGACGTCTGTCTCTCCCCCATCTGGTGTAGCCTGTCTTTGTGGCGAAGCAAGAGGACGCCCAACTACTCACGATCGACGGCCGCGAAGTCCGGGTGACCCATCCGGACAAGTTGTATTTTTCCACTCAGGCAAAAGTTTCCAAACTCGACCTGGTTCGGTATTACCTTTCTGTCGCGCCGGGCGCCCTGGCCGGAATCCAGGACCGGCCGATTGTGCTGAAACGCTTCGTGCACGGCGCCGAAGGCGAGGCCTTTTACCAAAAACGCGCGCCTACCGAACGCCCCGCCTGGTTGCGCACGGTGACACTCTCCTTTCCGTCCGGCCGCATCGCCGAAGAGCTGGTGGTCGATGATCCGGCCGGGCTAGCGTGGATTGTGAATCTGGGCTGTATCGAGCTCCACCCGCATCCCGTCCGTTCGGCCGATCTCGACCACCCGGACGAGCTGCGCGTCGACCTCGATCCCGGCCCTGGCGTCGCCTGGACGGATGTGCGCGTGGTCGCGCTCGAGGTGAAGGCGTTTCTCGAAGAGGTCGGCCTTCGCGGCTGGCCGAAAACCAGTGGTTCGCGCGGCATGCATGTCAACGTTCGCATTCAGCCACGTTGGAACTTTCAGCAGGTGCGGCGCGCCGCCGTCGCCCTCTCTCGCGCCGTCGAGCGGCGTGTCCCTGCCCTGGCCAGTTCCAAATGGTGGAAGGAGGAGCGTCACGGCGTCTTCCTTGACTACAACCAGAACGCGAAGGATCGCACCACCTGCTCCGCGTATTCCGTCCGTCCCCTGCCGGACGCGCGCGTTTCCACGCCGCTCCACTGGAATGAGGTCGCCGACTCCGAGCCCGCGGACTTTACGATTCTTACCGTCCCGCCCCGCTTCCAGAAAATCGGCGATCCGCATGCCGGGATGAACGAAGCCGCCGGTTCACTCGAACCACTGCTGGATCTGGCCGCCCGTGACGAAGCTGCCGGTCTGGCGGACGCGCCTTGGCCTCCGCACTTTCGAAAGATGGAAGGGGAATCGCCGCGCGTCGCTCCTTCCCGCGCCAAGTCTGCTCGGAAACCCCGAACAAAAATGCCGCTGATTGTGGTAGCGAACTCTACAAATAAGGAAGCAGCCCTGGCGGGCCTGGAACGGTGGAAGAGCAAACATCCGGATGCGGCCCGGCTTCTCGCGATCGATGACGTGCTGGTCGATTCGATGCGCGGCCGCTCCTCCACCTGGACCCGAATCCGCGTCAACCTGCGCCATGTTCCCGAACCACTCCGGCCGCCTCAGGAAACGCCGGATCCCGACGACGACCCCACGCGCGAGTGGCGCCAATGGCGCAAAAAACGGTGAACCCTGCTTTTTTCACCGCCCGGCGGCGAAGATAGCTTCCAGTTCGTGCGGCGGGACCACTTCGAGCTGCGCATAGGTACAATCGCCAGGCCGCTTGTCGGTCCGCCACCGGCGAAAGTGCGCCATGTGCCGAAAGCGCGTGCCTTGCATGTGCTCGTAGGCCACTTCCACCACCAGCTCGGCCCGCAGCGGTTCCCACGACAGGTCCTTGCCTTGGCTCCAGCGGCTCGCTCCGCCCGGTATCCGGTGCCCGGTTTCTCCGCTCGCAGTGATCCCTTCCGCCCATTGCTTCCACGGATGATTGGTCAGCGCGTCCCTGCGATACGGCGCCAGAAAATCGACCAGCTCGCGGCGCGTCGAATCCGCGAAGCTCGCGCAGACGCCGACATGCTGTAAGGCTCCCGCTTCGTCATACAGTCCGAGCAGGAGCGAGCCGACCGCCGTCTGCCCGGCATCCTTGTACCAGCGGAACCCGGCAACCACGCAATCGCAATCGCGCTCATGTTTCACTTTGAGCATGACGCGCTTGTTGGGCTCGTAAGTGCCGGAAGGCGCCTTCGCCATGACGCCGTCGAGCCCCGCGCCCTCGAAGCGCCGGAACCAGTCGGCCGCGACCTTCGGTTCGCGGGTCGCGGGCGTCAGGTGAATCGGCGGCCGCGCCGGCGAGAGCACTCCTTCGAGCTCCCGCCGGCGCTGCTCGAACGGCTCGCTGCGCAGATCGCGGTCGCCCTCGCAAAGTAGATCGAAAAAGACAACGGAAGCCGGAATTTGCTTGGAGAGCAGCTGAACTCGCGAGGCGGCCGGATGCAGGCGAAGCTGCAGCGCCTCGAAGTCGAGCCCGCCGCCCTTGGCGATGACGATTTCCCCATCGAGCACGCAGCGCCGCGGCAACTGCGCGCGCAGCGCGTCGACCAGCTCGGGGAAGTAGCGGTTCAAGGGCTTGCTGTCCCGGCTTTGAATCTCGATCTCATCCCCGTCGCGAAACACCAGTGCGCGAAATCCGTCCCACTTCGGCTCGAAGATCCAGGTTCCCGTTCCCGGTAGATCGTCCACGCGCTTAGCCAGCATCGGCAGCACCGGCGGCATCACTGGAAGGTCCATCGCCTTCATGGTATCCCGGCCAGCAAGCCGCCTTTCCCGGTTCCCTTGTATACTTCGTACATCCAGGAAACGAAGAGCTCTCCTGGATCACTGTAACCTGGAGAGACGTTATGAAAGCACTGTCGATCGCGGTTCTGATTCTTTCCGCGGGCTGGTTGCACGCCGACGTGAAAACCGAGGAGAAGAGCCAGACCCAGTTTCCCGGAATGCTGGGCCGCATGATGAGCCTGTTCGGCGGCAAAGCCGCGCGCGAAGGCGTCACCGATACCGTGGCCGTGAAGGGCAACCGCAAGCTCACTCTCAACGACACCACCGGCCGAATCATCGATCTCGATGAAGAAAAGGTGTACGACCTCGACCTCAAGTCTAAGAGTTATAAGGTGCTGACCTTCGACGACCTGCGCCGCCAGATGGAGCAGGCCGAGCAACGCGCCAAGGCCGAGCAGCCGAAGAGCCAGCCCTCGCCGGCATCCAAGAGCGAGCCTGATCCCAATGCCAAACAGATGCAGATCGACTTCGACTTGAAGGAGACGGGCCAAAAGAAGAACATCAACGGATTCGATACCCGCGAGGTCGTCATGACCATCACCGTGCATGAGAAAGACAAGACCCTCGAACAGTCCGGGGGCATGGTGATGACCACCCACGAGTGGCTGGCGCCGCGGATCGCCGCTATGAAAGAGATCGCCGACTTTGATCGCCGCTATCAGGAGAAACTCAACGGGCCGTCATTCGCGATCATGCCGTCCGCCGACCAGATGGCCGCGGTCGCGGCCATGTACCCGATGCTGACTCAAGCCATCGGCAAGTTCAACGTCGAGAACGTGAATATGGACGGCACCGCGATCCAGACGGTCATGACCACCGAATCGGTGGCCAGCGCGGAACAACTGCAGCAGCAACAGCAGCAACAACAGAGCGCGCAGAAGGACGACAGTTCCGCCACCAGCGTGCCTACGTCGATCGGCGGCCTGATCGGCGGACTCGGCCGCCGCGCCGTCCGCAACAAACAGCAGCAGCAACAGCAAGAGCAGCAAGCCAACGCTGCCCCCGGCCGCGCGACGATCATGACTATGAATCACGAAGTCCTGAAAGTCGCGGCCGACGCCACCGCCGCCGATGTAGCCCTCCCCGCCGGCTTCAAGCAAAAGAAGTAACCGGTCGCGGTTTGCTAACTAAAGCTATCGGTCATTTGGACGACTTGTGCTGCGCCGCGCCGCCCCGTAACATCGGGCGTAGCTACCTCCGTTCAATCAACTCTCAAATAACCCCGACCCAAAATAACTGGGACGATACCGTCCCTCGGATTCGGATTTTCCTGCCAACGCTCCAACCCTAAGCTTTTGGAGTCCGGAGCCTCGATCCAGGGAAATCGCCGAATGGTTCTCATACATCCAGCCAATTACTCGCGCTTACGCGTTTGCGGGAGGCGGCTGAAAAACGAAATGACACAAGGAGTCTGCGGAATGCTGTATGTAACGATGACGTTTTCTAAAAACGGTAGGCAAGAAGGAATCTTACTCGCACTAAGCAAGGGGCGTATGCGAATTGCATTGGAAGGTTGCCCGGATGTGGTGGAGCTTCGAGAAGGGGGCGGCCGCTGGACCCTGGACGACGGCACGCCTGTGGAGTTGGATGGCTTGTTTACGGACGGCCACACGGATGCAGCGCTGATCAGCGATTTGTATCCCCGGGTTTCGGCTGCCGGACAGCGGACCGATCTGACGTGGACGGCATCGTAGCCTGCTTCGGTTCCGCCTGGATTCCGGCGCCGGGCCGCGAAGGGCTAAAATGTTGCCGAGGAGAACCGGAGCATGTGGGAACCGGAACGCTGGCTCGCTGAGCGCCGCCGCGAGATCGACCGTACCTTCGACTTCCGCTACTCCGTCCTGCCCATCGTCTTTGCCAACCTGCTCCCCTCGCTCCCGGCAAGCTGGACGCCATCTGCCACATGGTGCGCCTCTGAACTGCGGATGGCAGCGGCGGACAAGTTCGCCGCATAACTCTGGGGTTTCGTGGGGGGCGGGGACAGCTACGAAATCCCCGCCGATCACCTTGACGTCGAACGTGCCTGGCGGACTCGGCCTCGCCGGAAGCGCCATAACGCGCTTCGGCTCTTGCCGGCCCCCACGGATCAAATCAGGAAAACCATACCGGACGGGCTCCCCACCGGCGTGTAATTGCCTGTGAATTTCAGGGAGCCCCGAGCCTGCCCCTCATCTCCCCGGTCATCGTCTTCTCCCTCTCCGCGCGTGATCTTGAACGTGGTCACGTTGTCAGCGCGCTGATTGCCAACCGCCAGGAACCGCCCGGAAGGATCAATGGCGAATATTCTGGGATAATCCCCGAGCGTGGAAGCGTGGCTTACCTGGGTAAGCCGGCCATCGTGTCCGATCGAGAAAACTCCGATCGTATCGTTCAGGCGGTTTGCCCCGTAGACGAAGCGGCCGTCGGGGGAAACACGGATTTCCGAAGTGAAGTCGGTGCCCGTGAATCCCGGCGGCACACTCGGCAGGATTTGTTGCTGCGCAAGAGCTCCCGTACCGGGATTGAAACTCCAGAACATGATGGTGGAGGCTTCTTCTTGAATCGAGTACACCCAGAGCCCGTTCGGATGAAACGCGAAGTGCCGGGGCCCGTCGCCCGGCGGCACGTTCACGAACGGTATCGAGGCCGGTGTCAGCGGCGGGGCGGCTCCCAGAGTCAGTTTCCAGACATAGATCCGGTCTTGGCCTGCATCCGTGCCCAGAACCCACTGGTTCGAAGGGTCCGCCTCCATCTGGTGCGGGTGCCCGTTCGGCCCCTCGTGAGCGCTGATCGCGAAGCTTCCCGGAGGCGCGTTGGTGGCCGTCTTCGGCCCAACGCTACCGACATCGTGCTGCTGAAACACCGCGGGCCCGAGCGACCCGCTCGCTAAAATCGGGAAGGCTTCGAAGTAGCCGCCGCTGTATTCGGCCGAGAAAACATACCCGCCCTTGTGGTCTACGCTGACATACGCCGGAGCTCCCGCAGCTGGTTGACCGTTCAACAGCGTCAAGTCGCCGGTGAGCCGGTTGATCGAATACGCGCTCACGGCTCCCGGCGGCCCGTATTCATTCCCCGCATACAGGTGCGTCCCCGTCGGGTCCAGAGCGATCGTGGAGGGACTCGCGGTGGTCGGGTTCGTGGCCGTCGCCGGCACCACCGGAGCGACCAGCCTCAACACGGTCAACTTCCCCGTCGAGAGATCGAGTTCGCACAAGTAAATCCCCTGCCCGTTCCCTCCGCCGCCGGGGTTACCCGTGTAGGTGCTGATGTAGAGCCAAACCGTTCCGGTCCGGGCTCCGGTTGGCGATGCGCCAAAAGCCTTTGGCAAACTCGCGGCTGCGGCAAACGCGGCAGCGCCTTTGAATAAGTCGCGGCGCGAGAACGTGCTTTGCAGGCCTCCGGGTTCTGTGTCTTTCGTCGTTTTCATTAGTCTCCTCTTGTGCGGAACCTCTTTTCCAGTGGATAGTTTCCGGATACGCCTGCGGCATCCGGCAAATGGGCCTGTTCAGAGATCACTTAGACCTCCTTGGACTGGTGTAGCAGTGTAGAGCCAAAATTCCCGCAACGCAACCGTCTTTGCATGCGGAGCTCGGTTCTTTCGGGACAGTAGGAAGGTTCGGGGACAGCCCCAAAACCAAGCGCGCATCATTTTCCGGGCAACGCCGCCAGGACTGCAGTGTGTGGCGGCACAGCTACGGACTCCGCCGTCGTCGCTACCGCGGCCGCAGCCTGAGGGCCCGCCAGCAACTGTGCCTGCTTCGCATCCAGCGAGGGAGCGGTCAGCACTTCCAGTATTGCGGCGCCGGGTAAGTGGACCGTGACCGTTCGGCTTTCATCCTTATTGAGAATGGCGACAATCCGCTGGCCATCCGGCCGTCGCGCGGCAAACGCCACTGCATTCGCCGGGCCTGGGTCGAAGTCCGCCTGCAGCAGCGTGGCTCCCACAAACCGGCTGGCGAATTTCATCCCGTAACCGACAGGTTCCAGCAGATATTTGTCGTTGAGCTTGCCATCCACCCCGCTGCCCGCCAGCGTTCCCTCGTTCGCGATCGGCGTGTAAAACGGCTTGGGATGCGGCTCGTTCGGATT
>Ga0126371_10001835_pt1 | contig 18067 bp, 17 predicted proteins | sample PanSoiMetaPlot_4_FD_110145 | JGI IMG/M metagenome (GOLD analysis project Ga0126371, IMG submission 110145) | Tropical forest soil microbial communities from Panama - MetaG Plot_4 | ecosystem: Environmental > Terrestrial > Soil > Tropical forest > Bulk soil | place: Panama | collected 2016-02-17 | reverse complement strand
TGCCCACGGATCAACTCCGGCGGGCTAAGGCACGCATCTGGATCGATTTTTTCAACACCCGTATTCATCCGGCGGCCCACGACATTACTCACGACAAGAATCCAGAGCGAGCTAAGGAACAAATGGCCAAGCATCTCAAAACTCTGGATCACGAAATGGCCGGCAAACAATATATCCTCGACGAATTTTCATTAGCAGACGTCACCTTCATTCCCTTTTACACACGGCGTCAACGCTACGGGGTGACGATCGATGATACTTTGCCCAACTTGAAGCGTTGGGGAGAAGAGCTAATCTCCCGGCCGGCCGTGGCATCCACGCTGTAGCCGGATAACAAGTCATGCAACCCGTGTTGATTCAGCCCCGTGAATTGCGGGGTATCGTAAACATGAACGCTGCCATCGACGCGGTGCGTGCTGGTTTTCGTGAATGGGGCGAGAACCCACAAATAAATACGCCGCGCAGAAGAATTCATATTCCCACCGGCGTGCGCGTCAGCGTTCACCAAGGCGGCGTTCCGGCGGCGCAGGCCACCGGGCTTATGACCCATTGTGAGTGGGTCAAACCCATGGCCGAACATCAGGAATATCCGCGTCTCAACCATCCGGTTATCGTGCTCTACGACGCCGCAGAGGGGGAGCTTAAGGGAATCGTCATCGGGGAAATTACGTGCGCCGAGTTACCGGACAACATCGCCGTCACCGGTCTTCGCACTGCCGCCACGAGCGCCGTCGGCACCGACCTGTTGGCCCGCCACGATGCCGAAAAACTCGGCATATTCGGGTCCGCCGGCCAGGCAAAAAATCATCTCGTCGGGCTCATGAGAGTCCGGCGCATAAGAGAAGTTAAAGTCTTCAGCCGTAAACCCGAGAACCGCAAAAGATTCGCCGACGAAATGGGCCCGCTGCTCAATATTAATATTTCACCGGTCTCGTCAGCCCGCGAAGCCGTGCGCGGCATGGATGTCGTTCTGACCGCGACCAATTCAAGTGTTCCCGTATTTGACGGCAATTGGCTCGAAGCCGGAACCCACGTCACGACCATCGTCGGCAGCAACGTGGGATTGGTCAAAGGTGGATTTGCCGCAGCGAAGCGCAGGGAAATTGACGATGCGACTTTGGCGCGCAGCCAGGTGCTAGGCATCGTTTCGATTCAACAAGCGATACAAGATGAACAGGCGGACATCTACGACCCGGTCCAGCGTGGCATCATCAAGTGGGACGATCTCATCGAGATCGGCGATATCCTGGCGGGGAAGAAGGAAGGGCGCACAAAATCAGATCAGATCACCTTCTATAAGAATAACGCCGGTCAAGGCGTGGCGGACGTCGCGCTGGGCGCGCTGGTGCTGGAAGAAGTAAAGAAAAAGGGCGCCGGCCAATGGCTTAACATATAAAACAAACGTCCACCTAGAAGCGGACAAAGAGCATGGAAAGAACAGCCCACAAAACCCAATACTCCATCACTCCACTACTCCATTAATCCTTTCTTCCATGCCTCGCATTGCTATCGCGCAAATCACCAGTTCCACCGACAAGCAAGACAATCTTACGTTGGCCCGCAAGCTCATCGTTGACGCCAACAGTAAAGGCGCGCGTCTGCTCGCCTTTCCCGAATTTCTCATGTCCTACTCGCCGACTAGCCAAACCGCGGAGGAGCTGTGCTCGGTCGCCGAGAATCTCGAGGAAGCTTTTGTGACTTCTTTGAGACAGGCGGCCAGAGAATCTCAAATTCACGTTATTGCAACCTTCTACGAGACTAGCGGGTTACCCAACCGCGTCTACGACACTGCCCTATGGATTGACAGCGCGGGCAGCGTAGCGTCGGTCTACCGCAAGCTACATCTCTACGACGCGTTAGGATTCAAGGAGTCCGATAAGTTTGTCGCTGGTGACGAACTGACGCCGCCGATCAAAACCGACATCGGCCAATGCGGCCTCATGATCTGCTACGACCTGCGCTTCCCCGAATTGTCGCGGCTGCTTACCTTGATGGGTACCAATGTTCTCATCGCGCCATCCGGTTGGGTGCAGGGCGAAATGAAGATCGATCACTGGCAAACGATGATCAAAGCCAGAGCGCTGGAAAACGGCTGTTACGTCATCGCCCCCGACCAAGTGGGCAATATCTATATCGGTCACAGTATGGTGGTGGATCCCTTCGGCCGGGTTCTTGTTGAAATGGGCGAGCGCGCCGGCCTCGAAATAATTGATATCGATTTAACCTTGGTGCAAGAAGTCCGCCAGAAACTACCATTGCTGCAAAACCGCCGGGAAGACGTCTATCGCAAATCTTTGCCTTAGTCGGCTTTGCGTATTCTCTGGCTTCTCACCGACCCTTACTGCGCCCGGTAAATCTTATATCCCAGAGATTGCAACTGCTGAAAGAGACTAATGGCATCGTTGGCGGGGCCATAGCCGTTGTATCGTAACGGGTTGTTGATGCCGGAAGATTTCCACTTTTCGTGCCCTGAGGCTTTTAGCTGATCTTGGTTACTGAGAATTGAAAGTATCAGCCTTTGTATGTTGGCCGCGTAGAGTTTGTCGTTACTTTCACGACCCATGAGAACGGAAGCCACGCTGTAGGTTTCTGTTTCTGTAGCCCAACTATACAGGCTGCGGTCGAAAATTTTCCTGTCGTAGGTTTGTTCTAAAGACTCGTCTTTAGGAAGAGAAATAAAACGGAACCCGGTGCCCAGGTCTTTGAATAGCGGCACTGGCGCTCCTGCCACAAAGACCATCCCATCAAGCTGCTTCCGTTTTAGTCGCTCGAGGGCGTCCTTGGGATCAAGGTAAGATTTTTCCACCTTCATTCCGTAGGCATTGAGCAAGACTTCGCCGGTTAGCGCGCTGCCGCCATCTTTAGGTCCGAAGGAAACTCTCTTGCCCTGTAGCTGGTAGACGGTCGTGATCGCGGGATCATTGGTCAGAACGTGAATCTCCTCGGGATAGAGATGGAGTATGACTCGAATGGTTTCAAGTACATTGACCCCCTGGGGCTTCATCACTTTGGCAAAAAACCCGAGCGCGTCGATCTGGGCGATGGCGAGGTCGATCTTTCGGTCTCCTAACAGCACCATATTCTGAAAAGATCCTTCTGTAGGGAGTATCTCGAGGTTGACTCCATCTTTTTGGGACACCCTTTGCATGTCTCGCGCGATTTGTATGTATGTCCCATCACTGGGCCCCGTGGCGATAGTCAACGCAAACCCTACATTTGCGTCAAAAATCATGATCAGTACAAACAGTATTTTTTTCACCATCTGTATCCTACTCGTCCCTTCCGATTATACGATTTATTTGTCCAGTACTCTTCACGAATTCGACTGCCGGATGCTTTTGTTATCGACGGGGAAGGTATTCCTATTGTGCTATTAAAGCAAGGCTTGGCGGGCGGCGCCGACAGTCCTGCAGGTCACGAGCGCAAAGATCCTGTGCTTCAAACCGAATCGACTGAGGTAATTGACAAGCTTCTTGTCCGCCGATAGACTCCACTCGCTGAATAATCGGAATGAATCAAGGAGGAGAATGTGACATGATCTTATCAAAAAATTCCGACGTCAAGGGTTTAGTGGTCAAGTCCATCGAAGGTAAACCGATGAACGGCGACCTGCTGGTCAAACCCCTGATCAAGGGCGATGAAATGACTCTTTTGGAAATTCATTATCAACCTGGCGTCGGCGCGCCGATGCATGTGCACTCCCACGAGTCTCTCGCCTATGTCGTCAAAGGAAAAGTTAAAATGACGGTCGGGAAGGAGGTTTATATCCTCGGCCCGGGCGATGTTTGCCGCCATCCCCAAGGCATTCCGCATGGAGTCGAGGGCCTTGAAGAATCCATCGTTGTCGAAATTAAGTCTCCCGCTCCCGACATCGCAACTTTCTTGGGAACATGAAATCGGCAAGACGCTGAAAGGAGTCCCGTACCATGGCAGGCAAACCAAGATATCTTATGATCGCAAGCATGGATGTAGATCCAGAGCATGAAGCGATCTTCAACGAGGTTTATGACAAAGAACATGTCCCCAATTTGAGCAAAGTTCCGGGGGTTATTGCCGTGACGCGCTACAAACGAGAAGAGTTGACGATGAATATTGGCGGCGAGCGAAAAACTATCCGGATTGAAAATGAGCCAACCTACACCGCGATTTATGAGCTCGAAAACCCTGGCGTGTTAACCAGCCCCGCCTGGGACAAAGCCATTGAACAGGGCCGCTGGCCCAGCCAAGTCAGGCCGTTCACGAAAAATCGCCGTCATGTTTTGTTAAAACTAGCGGAGGCTGAAAAATAAGACAAGAATCAACGCGACCGGTTGGTTGATCCGGCCGGCATTCCTAAAATCTGCTTGATTTTTTCTCCGACCGCCGCTGCTTCCTCAGCGCCGATCTGTTCTTCAAAGAGCGGAAAGAGCTCACGCTCTTCCCTGCGAATGTGACGCTCCAGCAAATCTCCGACATCAAAGATAAGCTTGCCCAAGCCCGTTCCCTTCTCGAGCTCAGCCATTGCGCTGCGCATCCGTTCGTGGTCCTTTGTCAGTTCCTCGATCATCAGCTCGCTTTGTGGAATCGCCTCTCGCATTAGCGGAAAGAGCGCCTCTTCCTCGGCACGAAAGTGCTTTAAAAGGTGAACGTTGAAAAAGTCGCGTAGTTCGCTCGCCCGCTCGTTCAAGCCCTCCAAACCTATCGGTTTGATTTGGCCGAGGCTTTGCTTGCGGCATCTAAGCGCGAGAGCTAAACCGTGATGATGATCGTGGGAAAGTGGGATTAAGCTCGGATGGCGCATGAAAAATCTACCGGAGCGACGGTAAGATGGAACAATGGAAGATTGGAATCGTGGGAGTTTGGGGAGCAAGGTTTCATCATTCCCATTATTCCATTTCATTATTCCAATTTTCCACTCCGTTTAGATCACGCCCTTTTCTCGAAGCGAAGAAATTGCGCCCGCATCGTAGCCGAGAGATTTTAAGACCTCTTCGGTGTGTTCTCCTAAAACAGGTGGTGGCTGGCGAATCCCCGGCGGTGTGCGGCTCATGTCAACTGCGTTTCCTACCAGTTTCATCGTGCCCATTTTGGGATGCTTCACCTCGATAGGGAAACCGTATTCGCGGACCTGGGGATCCTCGAATACTTCGTCAAGGGTGTTAAGGGGGGCAGCTGGAACGTCCTTTTCAAATAAGCGACGCAACCACTCGTCGCGTTGTCCGGCACGAAAAATCGGCTGCAACTCGTTTACGAGAGCATCGTAGTTTTCGATTCGCCCTTTGCGGTCGCGAAACCGTGGGTCATTGGCCCACTCGGGCTTTCCCACCACGTCAAACAACCCATGCCAAAATTTATCCGGGGATGACATATGAAGCACAAAAGGTAATCCCTCCCGATCCTCGAAAGCAAAAACCCCCGCCGTTGTGGTTCGGTGCTTGCGCCGCGGCACGTGCCCGGTCTCGAAGTAACGAGCGGCGTTTTCACCGACAAAGGATATGGACGCGCGCAAGAGCGACGTTTCGACTTTCTGCCCTTGGCCGGTCAACATGCGATTCATTAATGCCGACAACACACCGTAACAGGCATACATACCTGTGAGGTGATCGGAAAAGGAAATCCCCATTCCCTGCGGCTTGCCCGCGTCCGTCACTAGGCTCAGCAGTCCGCTTCGCGCCTGACCTATGGTATCGTAGCCGGGCATGTCCTTATAGGGCCCCGTGGGACCAAAACCAGAAATTGAGCAATAGACGATCTTGGGATTAATCGTTTTCACCTGCTCGTAGCCCAGCCCGCGCTTGTCCATGACGCGGGGGCGGAAGTTTTCGATGAGCACGTCAGCATCAGAAAGAAGCTTGAGCATAACCTGGCGAGCTTCATCTTGGCGCAAATCGAGGGTTACGCTTTTCTTATTGCGGTTGAGGCTACAAAACGTCGCGGAGTAATTTTTTTCTCCCCAACCTCTAAAAGGATCGCCGCGCTTCGGCTCCTCGACCTTAAATACCTCGGCCCCCATGTCTGCGAGCAACTGGGATGCAAACGGACCGGTCACATAACTGGCGGTCTCTACGATCTTGATTCCTGAAAGCGCTCCACTCATAGATGGGTCCTGGCGTGGACGTTACCGCCCACGCCAGGCGAGGCGTGAGCTTGGAGTTGTGAAGGCACACAAGCGTAATGTTCAAAGCCGTTTTTCATACCCGGCACTCGGTTCTCAACATTTCAGGCCTCTAGTCATCACACCGCTGCTGGCAAATTCCGTAGAGGTAAAGACCCATTGCCTTCGCTACGGAAAGCTTGCGCCTCACCCCTTTTCACCATCAACTGCGGAATCCGGGCTAAAATGAGCCCGTCGATATCTTGATTTCTCTTTCCTAGCTGGTGCGGCCTCAGGAAGTCAAGGGAGGAACGAAAGACGTTAAGAATGGAGCGAGACGGAACGTGGGATCGAAAAAGTAAACTTTGAACCTTTTCCAGGCTCGCTTTCAACGCGAATATCGCCTTGCATTAGCTCGACGTATTTTTTGACGATGCTCAAGCCCAGTCCAACCCCTCCGTTTTTTCCACTGTCTTTGACTTGTTCAAACTCCTCGAAGATTCGGCCCAGGTTGGCCGGATCGATGCCGACTCCCGTGTCGGCGACACTGAATTCGACTCGTCCCTTGTCAGGAAGGTCTCGTACACGAACTTCGATACTGCCCTCGGAAGTGTATTTGAAGGCATTGCCAATTAGATTATGTAGAATCTCCTCCAACTTCATTGAGTCCGTCAATACGGGAGGTATGTTTTTGTCAATATGCCACGACACTTCGAGATGGTGGTCTCGTTTGAGCTGCTCCACGTAGGTTTGAGCTTGCTCAATAACTTCTTCGATCTCAACAGTCGCAACATCTAGAGACATTTTTTTCGCTTCGATTCGCGACAACATCAGGACGTCGTTGATCATTTTGAGCAGAACGCGGCCGTTGCGCGAGATCTTTTGCATAGCTGCCTGTTGCTGTTCATTGACAGCACCGAAGGTTCCGTCCCGCGTCAATTCGGAATGGCCGATGATGATATTGAGCGGGGTGCGCAGCTCATGGGACATGGCCGCGATAAACTCCGACTTTGCTCGAGTCGCCTCCCGCAATTCTTGGTTGGCCTTCTCCAGTTCCAAAGTCTTGTCCTTCACCTCGACAAATAATCTGGCATCTTCGACCGCCACTCCTATGGTGTGAGCGATGGCCTCAAGAAGCTGCAGCTCTTCGGCAGTGAATTGATGCCGGGAATAACTCACCACATGGAAAACTCCCTGGATCTCATGATTGGCTACAACGGGGAACCCGGCCGAAGACTTGAATCCTAACTCCGCAACCTTGCTGGCCGAGCTAATCTTTTGGTACAGGGGGTCGTTTGTCAGGTCTTCAGACACCAACGGCTGGCCAGTCTCGAAAATCTTACCGGTGATTCCCCTTTCCACTGGACGTCTTTCCACCGATTGGGCAGTTTCCGCGCTGAGCCCGGTTTGGGCCCTGAGCCGAAGACACGGCTCGGACGGCTCCAATATATAAATCCAGCATGCGTCGAAGGACAGGGTCTCGACGACTTTTTTCACCGCATCCCCAAGAATAACCTCGAGATCCAAGGAGTGACTCACCGCCGCGCCGATTTCATTGAGCACCGTCAAATGCTGTGATCTTGTCTGCACCCGTGCAAATAAACGCGCCCTTTCAACAGCCACCGCGACTTGCTCCGCCATAGAAGTGATCAATGGAATTTCATCGCCGGTGAGCTTCCGCGGCGCTTCCCCGTTGAAAGTCATCACTCCAAAAACGTGGGACTGATTTTTTATCGGGAACGCTGCAAAAAAATGTCGTTGAGCATTTTGCAACGCCTTGGTCTTGCTTAACGCGGCATAACGAGCGTCGGTCCAGACATCTTCGAAGATTAACGCCTCACCAGAATTCGCAACGTGCCCGACGATCCCTTGTCCACGCTTGAATCCGCGCGTGCCGCGAAAATACTCCAGATCTGCTTCGAAGGAAGCTCGCATCTCCAATTCGTTCATCGCGTCGTTAAAAAGGAAAATACGTGTCGCTTCAAAGTGAAAAATTTCCGTAATCTTTGCGATGACGGCACTCAGAATACCTTGTACATCTACCGATTTGTTCAGTGCGGTGCTGACATCGTAAAGCGCCGCAACCTCCTGGCCGCGCTGGTCGACCTTTTGCTCCTGCGTGGCGGAGAAATTTTTCAGCTCCAATGCCATCTTGTTAAAACCTTCAGCCAATTCCTGAATCTCGTCTCCGCTTTCACTTTCGACTTGGTGGTCGAGGCTTCCCGCGCCGATTGAACGGATCCCCCGCTGAAGTTCAAGGATCGGTTTTGTGATCCTATTGGCCGCCCCTGAGATACCAAGGCCTCCGAGCAAAAGCCCCATGCCAAGCGGCAAAAACGCGTACCACCGCACGGTGGCTATTTCACTCAGCGCCACGGCTGCTGGCTCCGCTAGTACAACCGCCCATCGTAGTTTCTTTACCGGCGCATGGGTGCTTAGGACATCCTCACCGTCTATTCCTCTGCTTATCGCCGCGGGCGCGTCGCCGGCCATTTCCGGTTTCCGCAAAAACTCCCGGACTTCCGGCAAAGCACTAAGGTCGCGGCGCTCGAGTACCATTGACGTGTCCCGATAGGCAATTAAAGTCCCAGTGCCATCCACGACATAGGCATACCCGGCCCGGCCGAACTGGATATTTTTAACAATATCCCAAAGAACCTTGAGCCTAGCCGTGCCGATGACAACGCCGATAATCTTTCCGGAGCCCGCTCGTATGGGCAACGATAGAGTCATATATGGCCCGTTCGGCGTGTAAACCGGACCGATATACCTTTCGCCCCGCATTGCGCTTTTGAATTCTTGCGATTCGCTCTGATCGGAAAGCTCATTTGCGCGCCGAATCTCAGTTTCGGTGACCTTGAGAGCTTCTCTTCCCCGCTCATCGAGAATGGCGATTTGCTCAAAAGACCGTTCGTTTTTGAGCAAGAGTGCCGCGAGCTGTTTCTGCTCGTCACTACCGGAACCGTGAAGACTGATCGAGGCTGCTAAATCCGCCAGCCGAGTAAGCCTGTCCTCCATAAATTCTTCGATTTCCAAAGCCACCCGGGTAGCGATCTCTGCTTGCAGCTGAGCGCTGCTCCGAAGGATCAAATGGCGCGTGTAATACAACCCTGCCATGGTATTGAGAATGAGAGCCCCTCCCAAAAGGGAAAGCCCCGCCAGCAGCAGCCGGCGGCGCAATCCGCCTTTATGACTGTGCGCTCCTATGAAATCTTTCCACCGCATAGTTTTAGAGTAATACTGACTTGATTCGCGTGACTCCGCCGAATCTTTATCGCAATTTTAATGGGATCAGTCTGTACCGAGAGCGCGACGATAAATTAGCCCATTCTTGTAACAGAACAGAACATAAATACCTCAAAGAATACCGTCGCTACTTGCGGCTACCGTATAGGCAGAAATTGTGCCAGCGCAGCTTAGAATTGCCGTGGAACTAAAGGATCAAGATTACAGGGGTTTCCCGGATGACCGCGGAGGGAAGTTGAATGAATAAATCCACGCTACGGAGAAAATTAGCCTAGGAACTACAAAAAGTGTCACCGCCCCGTACCTCCTCCACCGAAAGATTCACTACATCATAAGTCCGTTGAGCACCCAAGAAGCACTCTCAGATTCACACGGGACGGGATTATTGTCCACTAAAGTCTACCCCGCCCCCACCCTACGACTAACTTATTTTTGGCCGGCCGTCACGTGCCACAAATAGAGGGTATGTTCCCAAGTCGAACCGTCTTTGATGTGCTCTGTCTTGAGAGGCTTCCAATCACCCATATCGAAATCATGGGATACGACTCTTGAGCCAGGCTTCATTTGTTTCCAGATATTGGGCCGGATCATCAGATTCACCTCCGGCAACAGATACATCGTCAACACCGATGCCGGCGACAGATCCACGGTCCGAATATCTTGCTGGCGGATCTCGACCAGGTGGCCGACGCCTGCCTTTTTGATATTTTCCTGGGATTCCTTGATTCGCTCCGAATCGATCTCAAAGCCGATGGCTTTGACGCCATACTTTTTTGCCGCCGTAATAACGATTCGCCCGTCACCAGAGCCCAAGTCGTAGACTACGTCGCCCTTTTTAACCTGAGCCAATTCGAGCATACGTTCAACGACGTCCTGCGGTGTCGGAACGTAAGGGACGATCTTCCCTTCCTGCGCTTGAGCCAAAAACACGTTTTGTGCCACCGATAGCGTCAATACTAGGGTAATTGCCGCAAACCTAAATTGCACAAATCTTTTCATTTTGCCTCCTCCTTGGGCCGACCTGGAAACCAACTGAACTGATTTACACCTGTCAGAAAAACCCTGCGATTAACCGTTCTTCTTCCAAAACTTCCCTAGCCAGCTGTCATTTTCCTTTCCCGCCACCTCTTCGATCTCACCCGCGTCGAGCCATACTCCGTTACACCCCCTGCACTGATCGATCAAGATTTTCTGAAAGCTGCGCTCCTTCAAAGGCTCCCCGCACTTGGGGCATCTCATGTAAGAAATCTTCTGGCTCGCTGCCTTGGCCTCGCCCTCCTGTTTTGCCTTTAGTTTGGCCAAAAGCTCGTGCTCTTTCTTGATGAAATACTCATCCTCCTTAGCCTTCTTTCGTTCATCCCATTTGTTGGTCACTTTCAACCTCCCGGCGATGGTTCGCCGACTGTCACCGCCTTTATACAAGCTTTTTTCTCAACCATTGACTTGTCTGAATCACGGACTTTGCGGCCGCCCCTCGACTGGCGGCGTTCTTGGTTTGCGGATTGTTCAAGAAAGCGTGTCCTGCCCCTTTGTACATTTCGATGCTGAATTTCTTTTTATACTTGTCGAGGGTTTGACGAAAGAGGTCGATTTCCGTCTTGGTGGTGCCGGGATCATCGGTCCCGTAGTGACACAAGAGCGGCGCGCTTATGTTTTTCAGATCCTCCGGCTCTGGAAACAAACTCTGATAGTAAATAACTCCCCCCTCAAACGCACGCGACTGCGCCACCGCGTAGAGCGCGAGCCCACCGCCCATGCAAAAGCCAAGCACCGCCACGTTCTTCTTTCCCACCCAAGGCAATTTGCGAAGATAAGGAACGCTATCGATAATTTTTTCCACCGCGCGTGGGATAGCAAGCGAGGTTTTTTGTAGCGCGCATTCGTCCAGAGGATGAAACGTCTTGCCGTGAAAAAGATCGGGAGAAAGACAGACAAACCCTTCCTGAGCGAACCTCCGCGTTACCGCGCGCTGGCCGTCGTCGAGGCCTCGATAACCGTGCACGAGCACAATCGCTGTCCGCGGATCGCCCGCGGTCGGTCGGGAGAGAAAACCATCGACCACCTCCTGCCCGCTTTTGTAAGCCGCATGCATCGAGACGATTCTTTCAGCCATGGGCACACCCGTTGGCAAAAAGGCAGACGAAGTCTAAGAAGGAAAGTAAATGGATTTCAACCCGCAAAGCGATTCATGTAGGGCAGTCTGGAAGCTGTCTTCTTAACCTGGTCCAGGTTGCCTCGAAGCATCGCGGTGGAATCCCAAGAACCGCTGGTAAGGGCGCTGCGGTAGGTCTCCGGCAGGTCAGTAGCAATCTGGGTTTCGCCGAAGGTGATCTTTTTGTTTTCGATATCGACGGTGAACCAAGTTTGCGGGTTCTGCTCAACGGTTTTCATCATCAGTTCCACTTGCTCATGCGAAACCGTGACCGCCGGTACTCCCATGATCGTGCAGTTACCGGCAAAAATCGCGGCAAATGATTCCCCGACGATCGCCTGGATACCAAAACGGTACAGGGCCTGGGGGGCATGCTCGCGCGACGAACCGCAACCGAAGTTCTTGTTCACGAAAAGGATGGACGCGCCTTTATACTTGACGTCGTTCAACGGATGGGGCTTCTGTTTGCCCTCGGCATCGAACCTCTCATCAAAGAACGGGTACGATCCCATGCGCGCGAAGGTTACCTCTTTCAGATAACGCGCGGGGATGATCCGATCCGTGTCTATATCATTGCCTCGGATCGCAACGGCGGTTCCGCTAACTTTAGTGACTTTGACGAGCTCGCCCATCGTTTTCCTCTTATTGATACTCGCGGACGTCGACTACCTTGCCGTTCATGGCGGCTGCGGCGACCATCGCAGGACTCATAAGCAGGGTTCTTCCACCTGGACTACCTTGGCGACCGATAAAATTGCGGTTCGATGATGAAGCGCAAATTTCTCGCCCGTTGAGTTTATCGGGATTCATCGCCAAGCACATGGAGCAACCCGCTTCGCGCCATTCGAATCCCGCTTCTTTGAAGATGTTGTGGAGACCCTCCTGCTCGGCAAGCTTCTTGACTTCCGCTGAACCCGGCACCACCAGCGCGCGAATTCCGGCTTTGACTTTCCGACCCTTGGCGATCTTTGCCGCCGCGCGCAGGTCGGTCATACGCGAGTTCGTGCACGACCCGATGAACGCCACGTTGATCGGCGTGCCTAAAATAGGACTGCCCGGCTGCCACCCCATGTGCTCGTAGGCCTTCTTAGCTCCATCAGGGTCGCCGTACTCATCAGGCCTGGGGAGCTTTTCCGAGATCCCCACCGCTTGACCTGGATTAATACCCCAGGTCACCGTCGGCTCGATATCCTTGCCTTCCATATTTACAACATCGTCGTATTTAGCATCGGCATCGGAAGCGATGGACTTCCAATAATTAGCCGCGCGCTCAAAGGCTTCTCCTTTGGGGACGTACGGCCGCCCTCTGAGAAATTCAAACGTGGTCGCATCCGGGTTGACGTATCCGACTAGCGCGCCCCCTTCGATGCTCATGTTACAAACCGTCATCCGCTCTTCCATGTTCATTCGGTCGATCACCGATCCACCATACTCGTAGGCAAAGCCTTTGCCCCCGGAAACTCCGAGACGTCGAATAATGCTCAAGATCACGTCCTTAGCATAGACACCGGTTCCCAGCGACCCATTAACTTTGATCTGGCGCACTTTGAGTTTGTCCATCGCCAACGTCTGCGTTGCTAGAACGTCCCGTACTTGGCTGCTGCCAATGCCGAAGGCCAGCGTGCCGAATGCCCCGTGGGTGCTGGTATGGCTATCGCCGCAGGCGAGGGTCATGCCCGGCTGGGTCAAGCCGAGCTGCGGGCCGATCACATGCACGATCCCTTGATTCGGACTATCTAATCCAAAAAATTCAACGCCAAACTGCTGGACGTTTTTTTCTAGCGCTTTGGTAAGTTCTTCTGCCTCAGAATCGAGAAAGGGCCGCTGGCGAATATCCGTTGGAACGATGTGATCAACTGTCGCAAAGGTCCGCTCCGGGAACGCTACATCCATGCCGTTTTCCCGCAGCATGTCGAAAGCGGGAGCCGTGGTAATTTCGTGGATTAGATGCAGTCCAATAAAGAGCTGAGTTTGTCCCGTGGACAGAATCCCCACGGTATGAGATTGCCAAATCTTATCATAAAGTGTCCGTTCGGCCATTCTCAAAAATCTCCTTCGTTCGGATCATATCGGCCCAGATCTGGGAGTTCAAGTGCCAGAAAGCGCAAAGCAGTAAGGCAGCCGCGCGAAGATCTACGGGTTGTTTGCGGTGACGTTCAGGCGGTATAGATCCAAGCGCCGGGGTTTTTCGCGTAGTCCTCATAAGAACCTGCAGCCGTGATGCCTGGTATTCGAGGAATCCAGTCCTCCCTCAAGAGATCATCCGGGTCCCCATATTTCGCGGCAAGTTGGCGCACATCGAAATCGTCTAGCGCGGTGAGCCTGCCGTTACGAATGATGGTGTAATCTTTCGCGCTTTTGGTCGTTATGGTGAATGTCGGAAACAGGAGATGGATATGCAAGTGGCCATAAAGGATTCCGTTCTCACCAGCCCACTTCTCCTCATCGGACCGCCACAGCGTTCCAAAGCCCATATGGATTACGCCGGAACGGCGGCGTTCCCATTCGAAACCGCCCGAAGAATGCCGTTCGATGCCGCTAGGGCGGCAAATCTTGGGGTTCGTGCCGATCGCAACTTCCCACAGATAAAAAAGTCCCGGCCGCGGAAAGCACGGATACTTTGTGCACCTGCTCTCTTCCAATAAATCGCGCCAGGCATCTCCGTAAGCTGCGCCGCCGGTGACCCTTACAATTTGGCCGCCTTCCAGTTCGACTTTGACTTGCGGGAACGCGCGGGAAAAATGGCTCGTCGTTCCGGCGACTACGCCCGCAGCGTCCTCCTTGGCTATGATTGGCGGCACGGGATGCCCGAACAGATGGCCGTTGCGAGGAGTCGAGGAAAATCCGTAGCGCGTACCGTCGTAATACTCGTCCCAGCAGGTCCAAGAGATATCGGTTCCCTCGCGGTCGGTTAAACGCGCTCGTCCGCCGCGACCGTACTCCCAAATCGGATCCCAGGTCTTCTTGTTGATGAGTAAGTGCAAATCCAATGGATAGGTCGTCGAGCGCTGGAGAAAATGCTCGGGACGCAACCAGGGAATTTGCTCATAGCGAAAATCAGTCTTCGGGATCGGCCCGCCTTTACCATGGATAAGCAAGTCATAGCCCCTCCTGAGTGCGAAATCCTCGATGTGCGGCATGCCCTCCCAGCGCCGTGGATTATGGTCCCACGGTTCGCGCCGCATGATGACCTCCACTTCGTCGAGGTAATCAAACTTCCGATCGGGATTGCCCATATCGGCGACCAAGATATCAACATGAGCGCCCTTCTCCCGAAGCGCCTCGGCAATAGCGTTTGGCACTTCAGGATCGTACTCACGATCGATCGCAATGAGCACCTTGTTGCCCGCCGCGGTTCTATTGTAGCCGACAAATCCGATGTGACTATCACGATTCTCGCGCCAATTGGCCAACTGCCGCGCCAAGGGCATCAGCTCTGAGAGACTGGCGGAACGTAATCCACGTTGCTTTAATTGCTCTCCCTCGGGAATCGAATTGCTTATGCCCACGCCATCATCGGCGGTATCGCACATAGAGCCTCCTCAATTCGTTAAAGTTACCCAGCGCATAACTGATGGAATTTGGATTGATGGAAGCTCGGAATTTAGATCCATAGCTCCACTACTCCAGCATTCCATTCCTTATAGACAGTGCTCCTTGATCCAATTGACGATCTCGATGCGCTTGGCAAACCAGATATCGGGAAACGACTTGGCATACTTGATCGCCTCGTCATAAACCTTTCCGGTCGCCGGAAAAGCCATCTGGCAATGCATGGCGAAGGTTAGCATCTTGGGCTCCTGAGCGGATTCTTCGTACAAGATGTCGAATTCATCTTTGAAGGAATTAAAAACATCACGGGCCGTGATGCCGCGCCGGTACATGCCGGTATCGTTTAGTCCGCTGATCGCGTTTTTGTAGGGGACGATGATCATCGTTTTGCCGTTTATGGTAACCGGATACGGTTTGTCGTCGTTGACAGCGTCGCCATGCCACAGAAAACCTTCGTCGGCTAATATCCCCAAGGTGCGTTCCGTGTGACGCATGCCTGATGTAAGCCAACCCGTCGGCCGCACGCCGACAAAATCCCGAAACATCTGCGCGCAGGTCCGGATCTCCTCTCGTTCCTGTTCCTCGGTGAGATTAATCAGCTGCACATCCTCGGCATACGAGTGACCAACGATCTCATGGCCTCTCTCATGAACCGCCTTTACCGCTTCGGGATAGCGGTGAATGCACAGCGCATTGGTATTGAAAGACGCCTTCACGCCGTGCTTATCCAAGATCCGCAATATGCGCCACACTCCGGTCCGTCCCCCATAATCATTCTCGCTAGCCGTGCGGCAATCATACGGAGTGTTAACATCATCCTCTTTAATCGGATTCGAGCCGCCCACGTGGCGCGTACGCCTATATTTAGAATCCGGCTTTTCAGTCCAAGCTTCCAAATTGCCCGATAACGCTACTGCCATCCGGGCATTGTTAGGCCATTTGATTTTGATCTTCCTGGCCTTCGAATACACATCGTAAAAATTGTTGTGTGACGGCAGCATGATTCGTTCGCCCTCCCAGGTTTGTTCATCCAGCGTATATGGAAATCGCAATCCTCTGTCAATGCACAGCGAAGTCGCCGGAAGCGTTTCCGCTCGAACCCTTGTCCTTTAGTGAGCGTAGGCAACGTTCAAGAATGTCAAGTGCTCTTGTTGTAGCCTTTCTTCCCGCACGGGTTTCATTTCATTCGGATCGGCCGTTTAATCGTAAACGCTGACCATACCTTTCCTCAACGGCTTGACAAGCTTGGCGATAAGAACCGCTATAATCAAGGGTGAAAGAGAAGAAACCAACAGGAGAGCGACCTCAGGAACCGTAATGCGAGCGACTTTAAAGATCGCTATTAAAGCCTCAATTTTGTAAAAGGCGGCAACCGAAATGAACAGCAAAATGGCTTGGACGACCACTATAGCGACTAAAGCTGCTCCTCTTAAAAAGCGGATTAGATAATGCCATAGGGGCTGCTGCCTCATCCGAAGTTCCGTCATAGGTCAAAACATGAGCCTGCTAGTACTTTACTTCCACCAAGAACAACCCGTGCGGGGGGGCAGTGGGACCAGCTTTGGTTCTATCGCGAGCCTCGAGCAGTTCTGCAAAAGATTGCGCCGAGCGCTGGCCGCGGCCAACCTCGACCACCGTGCCTATGATGTTTCGCACCATATGGCGAAGAAACGCGGTGGCTTCAATGGTATAAATAAGTAGGTCGCCTCGTTGATCCAACGAAGTGCGATAAACTTTTCTGACGGCATGAGCCGCATCGCAGCCGGCGGCTTGAAACGAAGAAAAATCATGCTCCCCTTCCAAGCACTGGACTGCCTCCTTCATGGCCACCAGATCCAAAGGATCATGCACGTGCAAAGCGGTGTTTAGATAGAAAGGCGACGGCGCAGGACGGTTTAGGATACGATATTCGTACACTCGACTTCGCCCATCGCGGCGGGCGTCGAATGACTCCGGCACGATTTCCACTTCTTTGATCGTGATATCCGCCGGCGTGAGCGCGTTCAGAGCGCGCTGGATTCTGTGCTGGTCGAACCCTCGGGTGCAGAACAAATTGGCCACCTGACCCAGCGCATGCACGCCCGCATCGGTCCGTCCGGCACCGGTAACACGTGTGGGCTGCCCCAGAAACGTAGCAACAGCTTTCTCCAACACCGATTGAATGGTTTCACCGCTGGCCTGGATCTGCCAGCCATGATAGTTCGTGCCGTCGTACTCGACGGTAAGTTTGATGTTCACGGAGAAATGACAACGCGAGGCTTCGCATGCCTGCGCAGTGATAAAGCTAGAGATAATCGCGAATCAGGATTTCCGCGATTTGAACGGCGTTGAGAGCGGCGCCCTTGCGCAAGTTATCCGCGACGACCCATAAATTAATCCCGTTGGCCACCGAGTCGTCCTCACGGATTCTTCCCACATAAGTTGCGTCCTTGCCGACGGCGTCAATGGGCATAGGGTAAACATTATCCTCTGGCTCATCCGCCACAATAACCCCCGGGGCTTCCCGCAGTATGGCTTTAACATCGGCGGCCGTGAGCTTCTTTTCCGTTTCAACGTTGATGGACTCCGAGTGGCTGCAAAAGACCGGCACACGGACGGTGGTTGCCGTCACTCGCATCGAGGGTTCGCCGAGGATCTTGCGCGTCTCGTTGATCATTTTCATTTCTTCTTTAGTATAACCGCCGTCAACAAAAACGTCGATGTGAGGAATGCAATTGAACGCTATCTGATGCGGGAATTTCTCCATCGCTAGCTCTTTCCCGTTATAGAGCGCGCTCACCTGCTGGCTCAGCTCCTCCATGGCTCGGCGGCCTGCGCCGGAAACTGACTGGTAGGTGGAAACCACCACACGCTTGATTCGCGCTGCATCGTGAATCGGTTTCAGGGCCACGACCATTTGAATGGTCGAGCAATTCGGGTTGGCGATGACTCCACGGTTTTTGCAATTAGCAATTTCCTTGGCGTTGACTTCCGGCACCACGAGAGGGACATCCGGTTCCATGCGGAACCGTGCGGTGTTATCGATCCCCACCCCACCAGCCGCT
>Ga0126371_10001834_pt1 | contig 18070 bp, 13 predicted proteins | sample PanSoiMetaPlot_4_FD_110145 | JGI IMG/M metagenome (GOLD analysis project Ga0126371, IMG submission 110145) | Tropical forest soil microbial communities from Panama - MetaG Plot_4 | ecosystem: Environmental > Terrestrial > Soil > Tropical forest > Bulk soil | place: Panama | collected 2016-02-17 | reverse complement strand
CTCGGATTTGAGCATGGAACTCTTTCAGGGCGGTTTTTCGGGAAGCAGCACCACAAAGTTTGTGACGCCTATGATCGCGAACGGGAAGGTTTATATTGGGACCGGATCGCCGAACAACAGTACCCCCGGTTCGGTTGCCGTTTTTGGTCTGACCCAGCAGGGAGCGCGGCTCGTTCACAAGAAGCCGCCCCGCGATCGTCACCAAAGGCTAAAGCAAACCAAACCTCGCACGGGAAGTAGCACTCCCGGCCTTTAGGGATCGGGATCCGGATGGACCCCCAGGGCATCGTTTTCCTCGCCTGCCTGAAGCGAGGTGATGCATAGCTGGGTACCATCCCTGCTGCACTGATAGACCTGATATACGGGCAGATCCTTGGTCTGCACGATGTACTCTCCATTTTCCATATCGATCGCGCGGTTATAGCTGTCGAGCACGTAAGGGTTGCCCGTCGAGGCGCGAACGCGAAACAACGCCGCGCCCGGCTCATAATTCCCGTAGCTGAAGCAGCGGCCGATGCAAGCACGGTCGATGATGTGCTGGATCAGCACACGTGAGCCGGGAGGGGGAAAGATGGTGGCCATGACGCGCTGACCGGGTGGCAGGGCGCTCACGAGCCCGACAATCCGTGACTCCATTTTGTTTACGACCGCCGTGTCCTGATATAGAAAAGAGAAAAAGACGGCCGCGATGGCTAGAGACATGATGAGGTGCCATGGTCTTGGTTGCATGGCGCCCAAAACACCACAGGCGAGGACAGCCGCGACCAAGGTTAGGCGCTCGGTAAGCAGGGAAGCTGGTGCGGCAGATGATGGGAAAGCTACCGCCCCGGGCAATACAGCCACTGCGAATATGGTCAGGGCGTAGAGTTGCGAGGGGAGAGAATAGTCTTTCCACCATTTGTGCTGACGCCAGCGGCATAGGGCATCGATCGCTAGCGAAAGGATCGCGAGTGCCGACACCGTCCGGGCCAGGCTGCGATAGCGTCCGCCAAAAAGCACCAGTTGATCTGCACCGCTGAATGAATAGAACGGTTTCGCGCCCGCACTGACGTGATAATAGTGAAACAGGAAAAAATGAAGAAAGATAAGAGCCGCAATTGCCGCAGCAAACAATAGAAGGCGACCTAGCGTCTGTGTATTTTCGTGGATCCAGATGTAAGCAGCGGCCGCCACGAGCCAGAGGAATCCCAGCGGGTGCCCAACGAGCACAAGCGGCGCGATGGCAGCAGCCGCCAGTACTACCCACCCCTTTCCTCGCCATAGAAGAGCAATGCACATGAAGGAGAGGCCCACGGACAAGTAGTAGTTGAACAAGCCGAGGTGAAACGTCCAGCCATAGGTTGCTAGAGCGATCAGCGGGGTCAGAAACCAGGGCGCGCGCTCGGTGGCTGCGCAGACAAACGCAAATGCCCCCCAGAAGAAGAGCAAGGCAGCCGCAGAAACGGCGATTTTTTCCGCGGTATGCAAACTGAGGATGGAACCCAAGGTGTCGAGCAGCAGATCAAACAGCACGTTGGTGTGCAGCCGGGCGATCCACAGGCCCGGGGCTTCGCCGCGACGAATTAGTTGAACCAGCCAGGCATTGTAGAGGTGACTTCCGAGGTCAGAGGAGACGATTTCGTAGTGCCACAAGCAGGGTGTGAGGACCAGAGCGGAGATGCCTAAAATCCTTATCGAGCGCTCGCGTCCCCATCGCGCGAGGGCGGGAACGAGAGGGGTTTTCTGAACACTCGTATGGGGTTTCATCCACCCGGAGGATTCGAGTTTACTACCGTTCGCTAGAGCTGGGGGACAGGTGCAAGCGGCCAGGACGTTTGCGCTCGGAAGGATCCCAGTCTTCCGGAGGGAAAGCGATTCGCCAGAACAGCGGCGACGGCTTTACAAATTCCACACCGATTTCCGCTCTGCCGGCTTCTTTCTGGCCAATGAAAGTCACCTTGCAGGGGAGCTCTTGGGCCGTCTTGGTATTGACAATGGACACTTCTTGCTGACGCAGGAGGGGAGTTTTCAGACGAAACATGCAGCCGTGGGCGCTCACAGACAGGGTGAGCACTTGCTCTTCAAATGACTGGCCTGCCTTCTTTGCTCGCACGACAATGGGTATTGCGATGTTCACTCGGTGCGAACGCCGCCGCTCGGTTCCTACTTCGGGGGGCGCGCTCCGCATCTCGGCCATGGAGGTCTCCTCTTACTCGTTGCAAGCGGGACTTGCGGTTCGAATCGCCGCGGCAACCTAGAGTGCATTCTACTCCCAGGCCCTGTTGCAGGGGCCAGGCTCCCAGGCCGAACGGCACAATCAGTCAACACGCCAAGGTCACATTGGAACTTGCGAAGGGAGGCAACGGCAATCGTCAAATCTGAGGTTACGCTGATTCTTCTACATCGAGGCAAGAAAAAGGCGGACCAGCAAAAATGCGGTCCGCCTTCCTGTGACTAGAGGCTGGTGACGTTCGCAGCCTGCAGGCCCTTTGGGCCGCGGGTGACTTCGAATTCAACCGCCTGGCCTTCGTTCAGCGACTTGTACCCCTCGGCCTGAATGGCAGAGAAGTGGACGAAGACGTCCTCGCCGGACTGGCGCTGGATGAACCCATAGCCCTTGCTGGCATTGAACCACTTCACAGTTCCTTGTTCTCTCACTGATGTACTCACTTTGTGTTTGAGCTATTTGCGCTTCTCGACCGCCCCCAGTCGTAAAGCAAAAGGGGCTGCGAGTTTGTACTCACAGCCCCTTCAAACGAATCTGAAAAGGTGAAACAAGAGCAACAAACGCAAGGCTAGGATAACATGTCTTTCCACTACAGGCCAGCCAAATGCTTACAACACAGCGTCTAAGCGGGACCCCTTTGCCCCGATTTGGATACAATCGAGGTATCGTCAGCGGCTTTGATTCGGCCGGGGAAACAGATGCAAGCTACCGCGGAACAGGTCCTGCGCTCAGCGCGCCGGATCGTGATTAAGGTCGGCACCAGTACGGTTACTGGCGGCGATGGTCAGCTGCGTCGGGAACGCGTTCAGCCGATTGCACAATCGATTGCTGACTTGATGAAGCAGGGGCGTCAGCTTGTGCTGGTATCCTCGGGGGCTGTCGGCCTTGGGCGAGGATGGCTCGGCCTGCACCAATCGAGATTGGACGATTTGGTGACCAAGCAAGCCTGTGCTGCTGTCGGCCAGAGTTTGTTGATGGATACCTACAAGAACCTGTTCTCAAAATGGGATGTGAAGATAGCGCAGGTGCTGCTCACAGAAGATGACTTCAGCAATTGGCAGCGCTATTCAAACGTCCGTCACACCATGGAGAAGTTGATTGGATTCGGCGTGCTGCCCATCGTCAATGAAAACGACACGGTGTCGACGGCGGAACTGGAGTCTGTGTCGCCAGGGACGCGTTCGGTGGCCTTCAGCGATAACGATCGACTCGCGGCGCTGGTGATGAGCGGACTGGAAGCGGACGCTCTGGTGCTACTGAGCAATGTCGATGGATTGCTGCGCCGCACAAGCGTGCATGAGGACAAAGGGGAGGAAGTCGTGCCGGTCGTTGCTGAAATAACACCGGAATTGAGGGCTCTCGCCGCGGGACCGTCCGGCGCCGGACGTGGCGGAATGCGCACCAAGCTAGAAGCGGCGGAGATTGCTATGAGTTGCGGCGGAGCCGCGGTAATCGCCAACGGCAGCAGTCCCGATACGATCAGGCGGCTTTTTGCGGGCGAGAGTGTGGGCACTACTTTTCTGCCGGCGAGGCGGATGCGCGGTAAACGACGCTGGATCGCCTACGCCGCAGATGTGCGCGGGCGGGTGGTGGTTGATGCCGGAGCCCACCGCGCGATTACGCGGGGCAAGGCCAGCCTGCTCGCGTCCGGGATTGTTCGGGTCGAAAATCGATTTGCACCAATGGATGTGGTTAGCATTGTTGACTCCGAGGGACGAGAATTCGCCCGCGGCATCGCCAACTGCGCCAGCGAGGAAGCCGAGAAGTTTTCAGGGAAGCGCAGCCGGCAGGCTGATGGCACCGGATCAGCGCCTGTTCTTGTCACTCGCGACAACATTGTGCTAATGCAAAAAGCATGAGCCAGCCGACAATGCCCTTGCAATCGAGCGAGGAGTCCGTCAGGTCCATGGCCCGCCGAGCGCGAATCGCCTCTCGCGCGCTGGCGAAGCTGTCACTCAAGGCTCGCAACGAAGTTCTGCTGGCTCAGGCGAAGGCGATCGAGCAGGGCCGCCTGGGGATTCTTAAGGCAAATGCCCTGGACTGCGCACGAGCTGAGCCGGACGTCCGGGCGGGGAAGATGTCTCGGGCGATGTTTAAGCGCCTGCAAGTAACCGAGCAGGGCATCGCCCAGATGGCCACGCAGGTCCGCGAAGTGGCTCGGCTTGGCGACCCTCTGGGGCGCAGGCTTGCTGCTACCCAATTGGATGATGGACTGGTGCTCTACCGCGAATCATGCTCGCTCGGTGTGCTCGGCGTGATTTTCGAATCACGGCCCGACGTTGTGCCCCAACTCGCTTCGCTCGCGCTCAAGTCCGGAAACGCCGCGATTATGAAAGGCGGCTCGGAGGCCAAAGAGACAAACGAGACCTTAATCTCGATTTGGCGGGACTGCCTTGCCGAGTTCCCCGAGCTCCCCGCGGAATCGGTCAACCTGCTCCACTCGCGCGCCGACGTGCTGGAACTGCTCGCACAGGATCGCGACGTCGACCTGATCATTCCTCGGGGATCTTACCAGTTGGCACAGTTCATCATGAAGTACAGCCGAATCCCCGTGCTCGGTCACAGCGAAGGTATCTGCCATGTGTACGTCGATCGGGCTGTCGATAGGAAAAAGGCCATCGACGTGACCTACGATTCGAAGGCGCAATATCCGGCTGTATGCAATGCCGCAGAGACGTTGCTCGTTCACGAAGCCATCGCGCCTGAAATTCTGCCCAGGATCGTCGCCAAGTTAAAGCAAGCAAGCGTCGAGATTCGTGGCGACCACAAGACTCGCGCTCTACTGCCGGGGGAAGTCATCGTGCCTGCCACGGAGAAAGATTGGGCCACCGAATACGGCGACTTGATTATCTCCGTTAAGGTCGTTGCCGATTTGGACGAAGCGATCGAACACATCAATTCGTATGGCTCTCATCACACCGATACGATCGTGACAGAAGATGCCGATGCGGCTCGCAGATTCATGAGTGAAGTGGATTCTGCCGGCGTGTATCAGAATGCTTCGACTCGATTTGCGGACGGATATCGTTACGGCTTTGGCGCCGAAGTCGGAATCAGCACCGGCAAAGTTCATGCGCGCGGGCCGATGGGGCTGGAGGGCCTGACCACATACAAGTACAAGCTGTATGGCAACGGTCACACCGTCGCGGAATACGTGAAGGGCGAGAAGAAGTTCAAACACCGCGCGCTCGATTTAGCGAATCCGTTTCCACCAGAACGTGCAAAGGCATCGCGAACAGTTAAAGCCCGTCGGTGAGGGCTCGCCGGCGATATCCCCAGGCCAATCCGCCTAGCGTTGTCGCCGCGATCAGCGAAATCGCCGCCCCGAGTGTGCGATCCCAAGTCGGCCCAAAACGGAGTTGGATTCGATGGCTTCCCTTCCAGATCGGGACAAGAATCTGCGAGGTTTTTGGCATCCAGTCGGGTCTTACGCTCTGCCCGTCCACTGCGATGTTCCAGCCAGGATAGGGTAACTGGCGGAGCGCCAAACTGACTGGCTGGCGGGTATCGGCAGTGAAGAGTTTGAGAGTTGATGTCCATGCATCGATATGCCAGCGGACGTCTGAGGCCGGAACGATGTTTCTTGAGTCTAGCTCGAGCTTTGCGATGCGCGGCGCCGGGTGGGGAGAGACCTCGGCGGGCCGCTGCGAGTCATCCGGGTTGCCGGGCAGTTCATATCGATCGCAACCGACCGGGGCGTACTCGTCTGTTCCTTCATATCCTCGGCCTTCGCGAATCCAGGCGGCGATTTGGGCTAGGTCGCCGCTATCCCACGGCGCTTGCCTCAGCATTTGGGCCCCCGCCGCGCCGATCGCCGCGAAAAGAGCGACGGTGATCACCCAACGCGTTCCAGGCCGCAGATCTGCGATCGCCGCTGCTGCAAAGAATGCGAAAGCCACGCCGATAACGTCCAGCCAGCGCCAGGGAAACTGTACGAACCATAACTTGGGCAACGCCCGCCAGAGCCAGCCGCTCGGGGGAAGCATGAAAGCGGTGGCAACAAGACCCAACACGGCCAAGGTCCACCATGGCCTTGAAATCCTCTCGCGGTGCCTCATGGTGCACACCACCGCTATTGCTGTCACCAGAATCAGTCCCACTGCCACCCAGGAAACTTTCCAATTGAAGGCCACGAAGTCCGGATCGTTCACGCGAGTGAACAGAAAGTTCACCGAGGGCCGATAAGCGTCCGCAACGACTTGCCTGATCTGGACCCAGCGCTGTTCCCAGGCGGCCGGTAAAATGTAAAAGCATGCCAGCGCAAAGCCGCCCGCCATTCCGCTGAGCCCGCTGACGACAGGCCGCAAGCTGCGGCGCAACACACAGCCCACCAGGAGAATGATTCCCAGCGAATAGGTGGAGATCACGGCTGCGGGCGCGTTTGAAAGCCAAAGGCCTGCGAACGAAATGACCAGTATTGGAAGACGGCGCGACTCGCCGTTAATAATCCGCAGGGCGACCCAAATCATTAGAGGCAGAATTGCCGCTGCCAATAACTCGCCGAAGGCGCTACGGTAGTAAACGATCACGAGATGATAGGGATTTAGCGCGTAGAGAGCGCCGGACAACCTGGCGTAAGGGCCGGGAACCCATTCGCGGGTAAAGCACCACATGGACATGGCTGCCACAATCAGAGCGATCCAAACGAAAACGCCTGGAGCCATTTTCCACGGCAAAACCGAGCCAATGGCCGCGCCGATCAGCCAGGACAAAGGCGGATAGAAAATGAAGCGCGGCTCGCCAAAACCCCAGTTCGCCCACTCCGCCCAGTGCGGGAACAAAACGCCTTTGCGCCACTGTCCCGCGACATCCATCCAGGATTGAACATGAAAGCGGAAGTCGTGGCCCGAGATGTTTCCGCGAACTAACATCGGGGCGACAACGGCGGTCGCCGCCACGCAAGCAAACAACAATGCGGAAGGCCAAGAAGGCTCTGAGCTGGCGCCTTTGCCGATGAACTGTGTTGTCGACACCGGAGGCTGAATCAGCAGAAAGCTCCGTCGTTGCTGCGTCCGAGGATACAAGATGAGCTCATGGCTCGCCAGTATGCCCGTTCGTGTGGTTTAAGAATGCGCTCTCCTATGCGACCTTGCCTCTGTCGAATCTCACCGTTAGAGTGATTTGAGCGGCCCACGTGGCTGCACAAGGATCGGTCGACGCACAAGCGACCAAGCTCGGACCGATCGGGAAGCTTTCGATGACCAGCGAAGAGCAACGGCTGTACGCCTCCGAAAAGCGCGAAGTGCACTGGAAGCGCTGGGGCCCCTACCTTTCCGAGCGCCAATGGGGCACCGTTCGGGAGGACTACAGCCCGAACGGCGACGCGTGGAGTTATTTTCCCCACGATCACGCTCGTTCTCGGGCCTATCGCTGGGGCGAGGACGGCATAGGAGGCATCTGCGATCGTCGGCAGCACATCTGCTTTGCGATTGCCCTTTGGAATGAAAAGGATCCCATCCTCAAAGAGCGTCTTTTCGGACTCACCAACCGGGAAGGTAATCACGGCGAAGACGTTAAGGAGTACTACTATTATCTTGACGCTACGCCGACCAGCTCCTACCTGAAGTTTCTCTACAAATATCCGCAGGCAGCTTATCCCTACGACCAGCTCGTCAGCGAAAGCGCAAAGCGCGCACGTACCGATCCGGAGTACGAGCTAATCGACACTGGAATCTTCCGAGAAAACCGCTACTTCGATGTTTTTGTGGAATACGCCAAGGCGAGCTCGGAGGATGCGCTCATTCGCATCACGGCTTGGAACCGCGGACGTGAGCCTGCGCGATTGCATCTGCTACCGACGATTTGGTTTCGCAACCGTTGGTCGTGGGGCGATTACGACGATATACCAGCCGCCTCGCGCATCGAGGGCCCCTTGGGAACCGCGCTGATTGAACTGATGGAGTTTCATTACGGCAAGCGCTGGCTGCTGGCGCAAGGGTCACCCGAGCTGCTATTCACAGAAAACGAAACGAATATGGAACGTCTTTTCCAGGTGAAAAGCCGCACGCCGTACGTGAAAGATGCTTTCCATCGCTATCTGGTCAATGGCGAGCGAGCGGCGGTGAATCCCGCGATGAACGGAACCAAGGCCGCGGCTCACTACATTTCTGAAATCGCGCCAGGAGGGAGCTGGGAGATTCGGCTGCGTTTGCTCGATCGCAATCCGGCGGAGGGTGGTGCCACAGCACCAGAATACTTTGGTGCTCCCTTTGATGTCGCTTTTGATCAGCGTCAGAAGGAAGCAGATGAATTCTATGAACGGCGAATGCACCTGGGGGTAACGACCGACGCTCGTCTCGTTCAGCGCCAGGCATTCGCCGGGCTGCTTTGGGGCAAGCAGAGCTACCACTACGATGTCAGCCGCTGGCTGAAGGGCGATCCGTCGCAACCCCCGCCAGACACGGCGCGCTCCCTGGGCCGGAATCACGAATGGATTTATCTCTACAACTCAGACGTCATTTCCATGCCGGACAAGTGGGAATATCCCTGGTATGCGGCCTGGGACCTGGCCTTTCATTGTGTGGCGATGGCTCTGATCGATCCGGATTTCGCCAAAGAACAGCTCATTCTGTTTCTGCGAGAATGGTACATGCATCCCAACGGGCAGCTTCCTGCCTACGAGTGGAATTTTTCCGATGTGAATCCTCCGGTTCACGCCTGGGCAGCCTGGCGCGTGTACAAAATCGCAGCCCGCATTCAGAAGAAAGCGGATCGCGCCTTTTTGGTGCGCGTTTTTCACAAGTTGCTACTGAACTTCACATGGTGGGTGAATCGCAAAGACCCGCAGGGAAAGAATGTGTTCGAGGGCGGATTTCTGGGTCTCGACAATATCGGCGTGTTTGACCGCTCGAGGCCGCTCCGGCCCGACAGCTCGATCGAGCAATCCGACAGTACGAGCTGGATGGCCATGTTCTGTCTGGACATGCTCTCGATGGCCATTGAATTAGCGCGCGAAGATCAAGCCTACGAAGATGTGGCCAGCAAGTTCTTCGAACATTTCGTCCATATCGCGCAGGCCATGAATGACATGGGCGGAGAGGGCATCGGCCTGTGGGACGCGCAAGACGGTTTCTATTATGACGTTCTGCATGTCGGCAACGGCTCCACATCTATCCCCATGAAGGTTCGCTCGATCGTCGGGCTAATTCCGCTGTTCGCGGTGGAAGGGTTTCATCCCGACGACCTAGCGCGCATGCCCGCGTTCATGAAGCGCATGCAATGGTTTCTCGATCATCATGCGGACGTGGCGGAGCACGTCGATATGAGCCGCCGAACACCAAAAGGGCCACACTTGCTATTGACCATTGCAAACCGGCCGAAGCTGGAGAGGATCTATCGTTACGTGCTGGACGAAAATGAATTCTTGTCGCCATTTGGCGTTCGCGCTCTCTCCAAGTATCATCGCGAGCATCCTTTCACCCTCGCGATTGACGGGCAAAATCATTCGGTCAGTTACGAGCCCGGCGAATCTGGCACAGATCTATTTGGTGGAAATTCCAACTGGCGCGGCCCGGTTTGGTTTCCTATCAACTTTCTGCTCATCGAGTCCATGCAGCGAGTCCACTACTACTATGGCGGCGGTTTCAAGGTGGAATACCCGACTGGCTCGGGGCAGTCGAAAACGCTCTGGGATGTGGCCGGAGAGCTATCGCGGCGGCTGGCGCATATTTTCCTGCGCCAAAACGGCTGCCGTCCTGTTTATGGTAATGATCCCACTTTTCAAAAAGACCCGTATTGGCGGGATCTGATCCTGTTTTACGAATACTTCCACGGTGAAACCGGCGCGGGACTCGGCGCGAGTCACCAGACCGGTTGGACGGCGCTCGTCGCCAAACTTCTCGAACAGAGCGGCGAATAACCTCGCTCTGAAAAAAGCTCGGGCTAAGGGCTAGACCGTTTCCTGGGCGGCCTCTACAAGTTCGATCAGGCATTTCCTGCCGCTTGCCCCGGGAGCGAGAAAGAAATTTACGCGCGTTCCATTGGCACCCGCCCGGGTGGCGGGGTAAATTGGCGTGAGTGCGAAGCGAGTGCGCAGAAGCTGGGTCGCTTCCTCGACGTTCCTTACATTCACTTCAATCTGCTGAATGCCTTCACCGTATTTTTCAAGATAGCGAGCGATCGCACCTGATCCTTGTGGATCACGCGTGGTCAGGATATCGAGGTCGCCTGCCGGGCCAAAGCGCAACTCAAATTCCATTGCGTCTTGATCCGGGGGCACCCTGGCAAGCCGAGGCGAGCCGCTGGCCCTATGGATTCGCCCAAACGTTTCCGGTCGGACGGCAATGCCAACAATAAGGAAAATGCGATTTCGGTCCTCGGCGCCCGCTGTGGGAACCGGAGCGGGGCGGGCGAGTTTGAGAAAGTCCTGATCGCGAATCCAGTCGTTACATCCGGAGAAGCAGCGGTCGAGGGCGGCCGAACGCAGTCCCTCAGCGGCGGCTGCACGCTTCCCTGGGTCAGGATCGGAAAGTTGCGCTATCCAGAGCGCCACAGTATCTTCTGCCATTTTTTCTGGGCAGAGATTACTCCGATTCGGGGTCCAGCTGGAAGGCGTTTACGTTGGAGAGGGCCACGAACTCAGTGCGGCCCGGACGGACGGTCACAGGCACGTCCCAAAGAGAGTGTGCATCTCCGACTACCGCCGCCACATTAAGCGTGCTGATCCAATAGTTGCCCGGCGCTAGACTGCGCAGATAGCCTTGACCGTCTAGATCGGTTTGGGTCCGCGCGACGAGGTACTTCGATTGTGCCAGCTCGAGCGCACGCCTGCGAACTTCGGGCCTGCGCCTGCCGAGCACAGCATCCCACTTGGGTCCTGGATCCAGATCCGCAAAATCCAGATAAATTCCGTCCACGCTGTTGGGGTGCTGTTCGATATAGTGCTTGATGGCTTCTTCGTACTCCGCAGAAAGCCTCGCGAATTTTTCGGGATTTTTCGACTGATCCTCCGGTTTAGCCTTCGGCTTGGGAAAGTCTGCAGACTGATCGCCGCCATTTCGGTCTAGGTAGGCCTTGCGGAGTTCCGGCACGCTCAGAATGTCCTCTGGTGTGAGCTTGCGCGCGATTTCTTCGCTGCCGAGGTTAACCCACTGATTCTTCTTCATCCAGGCCTTTAGCTGAGGAGAGTAGGCCTTGTCCAGCCTGTCGATAAATTCGTTTAGGTCGGGCTTAGGGCTTGCCAGGTCCACTTCTTTCTCGATCGCATCGAAACTCTTGCTGAGCAGGTAAAAAGGGAAGCCGCGTACGGGTTCTTCGAGGCCGCCGGAGGGCGTAGCGCGGGCCACGAACTCAATCGAACCCGCCTGCGCACCAGCGCGCGATGCAAAGAGAAGAATCCCGAGTCCCAAAAAGCCGGCGATGCGAAGGCCCATTTTCATGCGGCTCATCGTAGCAGATTAGGGAAATCGCGCACGGCCAGAGAGAGAGGTGGGGCGAGTTGGTAAACGTTCAGAGATCGCCCCCGGCTAACGACCGCAGTGGGCTATCAGTTCAGTAAAGCGAGAAGGTTTGCTCGATGATGACACGGACTGCAGCGGGCTTGCCGTCAGGGCCGCGCGCAGGAGTACAGCGCCAAGTTCGGACTGCTTCCTTCGCCTTTTCGTCTAAGCCGAACCCCAGGCCCTTAGCAATCTGAGGATCAATAACACGTCCTTCCGCGGTAACAATGGCGGTCATTTCAACGCTGCCCTGGACCTTCACCTTGACTGCTTCATCGGTGAATTCAGCCTTCGGCATGTAATAGCAGGCCGGTTCCCCGTAGCCACCTGATCCTGCGTTTGGGTAGCCGCCCCCCGTGTTCCAGCCTTGGCCCGGCCCAACCCCCGCGCCGTTACCATTGCCAACGCCGCTCCCGTGCCCGTTGCCCATCGAAAGGTTGTCCGATGCTTTGCCCAGAGGGTCGCCCCAGTTGGGAGCCTTTATTTCAGGCATTTTGATATCGGGGTTGCCCACCACCGTAGGGGTCATGGCGATCTGTGGCCGCTCAACTGGTTTCGCCATCGGCGCCGCAAACTGTGTCCAGGAGAACTTCGGCAGCTTGCCTCTGGTCGCCGGGGCGTCATTATGGGCGCCGCCACCGCCGCCCGCCTTGGCCGCTGCGGGAGCGATGTGACGGAGGTAGGGAGAGACGTCAACGTCATCGACTGGATTGAACGCCTTGGTGACGGGCGGCGAAATCCAGCTGGGCAGCAATAACGGTACTAGAACGATCAGCGTGATCACCGCCGCATGTACGGCGATGGATGCCAATTGCACGCGGCTGAATTGGGTGTTCTTTGACCAGATTTCTGGTACGTCGACGGGCTGGCTGGTGGTTTCCAGCGGGGGCAGCTTGGGCGGCGCGATCAAGTCGCGCAAGTTCCGCCAAAGGCCGGGCTCCTCGCGCCAATTGACCAGCAAAGCCGAATTCACAGGTCCGCGCGGAGCGGCACGCAGAAATTCTTTGATGTTGCCCCCAAAACTCGAGCCAAAGCGGGGCATGTCGAATGCGGTGGGCGTGCCCGCTCGGATCTTGGCTGGCCGCTCCACGAGAAAATCCCTCAGGTTGGAGAGGAGACTCTTGATGCTGGACTCGTTTGAAACCGGGCCGTAGTGGCCAATACGGATCTGTGGTTCGCTCGAGCTAGGCCGCTCGTTAAGTTTCGCGCTCAATTCCGACATTTCAGATGCCTGGCTTCTCAGAAGACGTGCCAACTACTTAGACCGCGTCTTTCGGAAAAAGGATGCATGTTTTCCAAGTGCCGCTGACACACTGCCCGATTCATTGTAACATACAGAGGCGGGCGGATTATTTCCGGTTTCCACGCGTAATCTAGTCAGTAAGCTTGCTCGAATCAATGCACCCGGTCGGGATGCTTCAACGGCTCTGGCGGCTTGACCTCGGGGCTGATGCCTGTCCGCCTGGCCCCGACTCCCGAAACCGATTTAGGACTAGAGATCATTAGCTCACGAGATGGCGAAAATCCTCGACTGGAAAAGCTCTCTGAACCTACCGAAAACGGATTTCCCCATGAAAGCGCGATTGCCGGAGCGCGAGCCTGAGCAATTGGCTGCTTGGGAGCAGATGGACCTGTATCGCCGAATCCTGGAGTCGCGCACCAACAAGCCCCTGTTCGTTCTACACGACGGCCCGCCATATCCGACCGGCGAGATTCACCTGGGCACCGGCTTGAACAAGATTTTGAAAGACATGATCGTAAAATCCAAGACCATGGCCGGCTTTCGCTCGCCGTACATTCCCGGGTGGGACTGCCACGGGCTGCCGATCGAGACGCAGGTTGAGAAGGAGCTGGGAGGCAAAACCAGCAAGGTGGCGCCTGCTGAATTTCGCAAGATGTGCCGCGAATTTGCGGCGCGATATGTCGAAATCCACAAACGCGAATTCCGAAGGCTCGGCATCTTCGGCCAATGGGATCAGCCCTATCTCACGATGGATCCGGTGATGGAGGCATCCATCGCCGGCGCGTTTATCGATTTTCTCGAAAAGGGTTACGTCTATCGCGGGCTCAAACCCGTCTATTGGTGTATCCATGATCGGACTGCGCTGGCCGAGGCCGAAGTAGAGTATGAGGACCATAGCAGCCCGTCTATTTGGTTACGTTATCCAGTCGTTGAATATTCCGCCGCACCCGTGGAAAGCCCAGGGCGCCTCTTTGCCGTGGTTTGGACCACCACGCCTTGGACCTTGCCCGCCAGCATGGCCCTGGCCTTTAACCGAAACCTTCCCTACATCATCGCTGAGGATGCTAGCGGCGACGCTTATGTGATGGCGGAGCGACTGGCTGAAAGCGTCGCCCGAGCGACCGGGCTCCGATTCGTTTCCACCTCAGGGCCCTTCGAGGGGAGCACTTTCGCGTCGGCGAAGTTCCGGCATCCCTTTTTGCACGATCGAATCATCCCCGGAATCTTGGGCGATCACGTGACGCTCGAACAGGGCAGCGGGATTGTTCACACCGCGCCTGGGCACGGAGCTGATGACTTTCGTGTAGGTCAAGAATACGGGCTAGAAACGTATGCGCCCATTGATGATGACGGGTGCTTCACAGAGGGACTGCCCGCCTATAAGGGCAAGACAGTCTTTGAAGCCAATCATTCGATCATCAAGCTGCTCCGCGAGCGGAAGGCGTTGCTCGCGGAGCAGAAGCTTGTGCACAGTTATCCGCACTGTTGGCGCTGCCATAATCCCGTGATTTTTCGCGCCACCGAGCAGTGGTTCATCCAGATGGATGCGGGCAGTTCGAAGATAGCTGCGCCGAAAGAACCGCCGCTTCGACAACGCGCGCTGGCCGAAATCGACAAGGTCAAATGGCTGCCTGGGTGGGGCCGCGAACGCATGCACAGCATGGTTGCCGATCGGCCCGATTGGTGCATCTCGCGGCAGCGCTTTTGGGGCGTGCCGTTGATCGTTTTCTACTGCGATGCGTGCGGCAAACGACTGATGGATTTTCGCGCCTTGCGTCATGTGCTGCCGTTTTTCGAGCGCGAAGGGGCCGACGCGTGGTTCACGCGCTCGGCCGAAGAATTGCTTCCTGCTGGCGCCAAGTGCTCATGTGGCGACGCGAAATGGCGGAAGGAGAACGATATCCTGGACGTGTGGTTCGAGTCCGGCTCGACGCATCTTTCAGTTCTGACTGAACGGAACGGTTTAGATTGGCCCGCGCAAGTCTATCTGGAAGGACCGGATCAATTTCGAGGCTGGTTTCAGAGTTCTCTGCTGGTCGGAATCGGGACCCGCGGCGGCGCACCATACGAACGGGTTGTAACGCACGGCTGGACGCTCGACGATGCGGGTAAGCCGATGTCGAAGTCGCTCGGCAATGCGCTTTATCCGAACGAAATCGTGGACAAATGGGGCGCCGATCTGTTGCGAGTCTGGGTCGTATCGCAGGATTACACCGCAGACATGCGCAATTCGCCGGCGATGATGACACAGCTCGCTGAGGCGTACCGCAAGATTCGCAACACGTTCCGTTTTGCGCTATCGAATCTTTTCGATTTCGATCCATCGCGCGATGTCGTCCATGACGCCGATCTGTGGGAGATGGACGCCTGGATGCTTCGACGCACAGGGGCGCTCATCCGGCAGTGCCTGGATTGGTACGCGAGTTTCGAATTCCACCGCGTGTACCATGCCTTGCGCGATTTCTGCGTTGTTGATCTGAGCGCGTTTTACTTCGACGTTTTAAAGGATCGGTTGTATACGTTTGCTCCGAATAATCGAGGCCGGCGCTCGGCGCAAACGGCGGTGTACCACCTGGCCCGTGCGCTCGTACGACTGATCGCACCCATCCTTGTTTTCACGTCGGAAGAGATATGGAAGCACTTGCCGCAGCCAGCGGCTGCATCGACCAGCGTCCACATGGCCAATTTCCCTGCAGCCGAGCATTTCGAGAACGCATTCGATGAAAAGCGCGCCAGAGACTGGGATCGTTTGCTGGCCGTGCGGGAAGAGGTGCTCAAAGCCATTGAGCCGGTTCGGGCGGCAAAGACGATATCGGCTGGCTTGGAAGCGCGTGTTACCCTCGCCGCGAGCGATGATCTGGCTAGGCTCTTGCAAAAATATGCCGCCTATCTTCCGGCGCTGTTCATCGTATCGCAGGTGGAGGTTGCTAGAGGCGCCACAGATGATGCGATGACGCACGCGACCGAAGGCCTCGTTGTTAGGGTCGAACGAGCGCAAGGCGAGAAGTGCCAGCGGTGCTGGAATTACTCGACGCACGTCGGCGAGAGCTCCGAGTTTCCGACGCTCTGCGAACGCTGCGTCGCGGCGTTGGCCGAGATCGAGAGCGAAGGCGGGACCACAGCCGGGAGTGCGGGTTCTTAAATGGGGTCGGCCTCACGGACCATTTGGCCGTTTATCATTTTAGCGATTTTCGTGCTTGCTGCCGATCAGTTAACCAAATACGCCGTCGAGAAATTGACAGTGGCTGGCTCGTTCCGCGTTTTAGTACCGGGCTTGCTCAATCTTGTTCACACCAACAATCCGGGCGTCGCGTTCGGGATTTTTTCCGAGTCGGACATGCCTTGGCGGGCGCCCGTGCTGATCGTCTTTTCCTTGGGCGTGATGAGCTTGATTGCATGGTTGCTTCTGACGGGTCGTGCAGGCGGCTGGCTTGGGCAATACGGTCTGGTGGTGATCCTGGGCGGGGCCGCCGGCAACCTGCTCGATCGCATTTCCCGGCGGGGCGTCACTGATTTTATCGATTTTCATGTGGGCAGCCATCACTGGTACACGTTCAATCTTGCCGATTGCGCGATTGTGGTCGGCGCAGCCTTGGTGATTTTGGAGCTCCTGCGCGATTGGCGGCATCCCACGCGCGAGCGAGCCTAACCACATGCATCCCGTCCTTTTTCACATCGCATCGCTGCCCATTTACACGTATGGCGTGCTAGTGGCGACCGGTTTTTTGGTTGGACTCTTCTACGCGAGATTTCAGGCATCGAAGGTGGGCCTGAATCCAGATCTGGTTTGGAATTTTGCGATCTACGGGATCCTGATTGCGCTTGTCTCTTCCAAGCTTTGGCTGCTGGCGAGCGAATGGGATTACTACGTGGCCAATCCAAGCCAAATTTTGAGCATTGCCACTTGGCAGTCGGCGGGTACTTTCTACGGCGGCGTAGTCGGAGGAATTGTCTGGACGATCGTGTTCACGCGGATCGCCAAGCTCCCCGTTCTCGCCGTGCTGGACCTTTGCGCCGCTCCTCTTGCTCTCGGGCACGCAATCGGCCGAATCGGGTGCTTCGTCGCAGGCTGTTGTTATGGCAAACCGACGTCGCTGCCCTGGGGCGTCAGGTTCACAAGCCCCATCGCCGCGCGCATTGCGGGCACTCCGCTTAATATCTCCCTGCATCCGACGCAGCTTTACGAAGCCGCCGCCGAACTCGTGAATTTTCTTCTGCTTGTTTGGCTGGGCACACGCCAGAAATTTTCAGGGCAACTGATCGGCGCGTTTTTCATCCTGTACGGTATCGAACGCGGAACGATCGAATTCCTTCGGGCCGACCCGGGACGAACGATGATGTTCCACGAGACGGTCTCCGTGATGCAAATGATGAGTCTGGCGCTGATTTTCGTGGGCGCCTTGCTTTGGCGCCGAGGGTGGCGATCGTTGGCCACCGTTTCTCCCCCAACGCCGAGCCCCGCGGTTGGACGGTCGTAGCCATCTCCGACAGGTTGTGGGTGACGCCTGCGTGACTATGAAAGCGCCGACGAAATCTTCTGAATTCATTGTGGCTGCTGAGAATGCCGGCGAACGCCTGGATCGCTTCCTCGCGTCCGAACTTCCCGAGCTCAGCAGATCAAAAATCCAGTCACTCGTCGAGAAAGAGCGCGTTCGGGTGGATGGCGCGGCGCGAAAGCCCTCCTACCGTGTTGCGGCGGGAGAACGCGTTGCCATTGAGATTCCGCCGCCAGCGCCGGCGGGGGTTGCTGCCGAAGCCATTCCGCTTGAAGTGCTCTATGAGGATGAAGATCTCGCGGTGATCAACAAACCTGCGGGGATGGTCGTCCATCCGGGGGCCGGCGCTGACGGCGGCACGATGGTGGGGGCACTGCTCCATCGTTTTGGTGGAGGCGCTGGACTGTCCGCCGTTGGAGGACCACTGCGTCCGGGAATCGTGCATCGCTTGGACAAAGATACTTCGGGGGCAATTGTAGTTGCCAAAAACGACGCTGCGCACCGGGCGCTTGTGGAGGATTTTCGCGCCCGCCGGGTGCAGAAGACCTATCTCGCACTGCTGCATGGCCGGGTCAAGGGCGAGACGGGCACAATTGAACTGCCCATCTCGCGCGATCTTCGGCGTCGTTTGCGCATGACGGCTCGTCGGCGTGAGGGGCGTGCCGCGCGGACCGATTGGCATACCTTG
>Ga0126371_10001833_pt1 | contig 18072 bp, 15 predicted proteins | sample PanSoiMetaPlot_4_FD_110145 | JGI IMG/M metagenome (GOLD analysis project Ga0126371, IMG submission 110145) | Tropical forest soil microbial communities from Panama - MetaG Plot_4 | ecosystem: Environmental > Terrestrial > Soil > Tropical forest > Bulk soil | place: Panama | collected 2016-02-17 | reverse complement strand
CGCTGGCGGTAATTACGGATTCACCATGGCGGTGACATCGAATGGCGGCACCGGCGCGCGTCCCGACAAGGATGGGCTTTCGGCAACCGCCTATCCGAGCGGCGTGCGTGGCACCCCGGTCGAGATTGTGGAGAGCCAGACGCCGCTCATCTTTTGGAGGAAGGAGTTGCGGCCCGGCTCTGGTGGTGCGGGACGCACGCGCGGCGGCAACGGGCAGATAATCGAGATCGGCAGCGGGGTCGACCGACCGTGGGACATCCTCGCGGCGTTCGACCGGATCGATCATCCGGCGCGGGGGAGTGACGGTGGGCGCGACGGCGCCGCCGGTTACGTGGGGCTGAGGTCGGGCCGGAAGTTGCGCGGCAAAGGCTTCCAGGAGGTGCCGCCAGGCGATCGGCTAGTAGTGCTGACGCCGGGCGGCGGCGGGATCGGCGCGCCATCCGAGCGATCGTCTGAGCTTGTTGCCCGCGACCTCACCGACGAGTTGGTATCGGAAGAAACCGCTCGTGAAATCTATGGCTGCAGGCCGTTGACGGCCTGCGAACTGAAGCGTTGATGTGCATCACGATCGTTGCGTGGGACGGAATGATGCATCGGAGCCGCCGATGGAAAACAACAACAGGCTCACGGAACCTCCTCAGGGATCCGATCAGAAGGGCATAGGGATTGCCGTAGTCGCGAAGGCATTGAATTCGTCGTGCTGCTGCCGATGCTCGATCCAGATCTTCTTGTCGCCCACGGGGCGGATTAGGACCAAGCTCTTGTCGAGGTTGATATTGTATACCTGCAGCCTAGCTGCGAAGTCTGCGTTGCAACCGAGGTCGTAATTGTGATTGCCGACCATCATAGTGATCTTATACGAGCCCCAGTGGCTCGGAGTTGATCGAAAATGGCTTGGTGCGCCGTAATGATGTGATCGATCTTTTCGACGCCCTGCACGAGGGTCAGTTCCCAGAACCCGAACGTATCATCGACGATCAGCAACTCAGCGTCAGCATCTGCGTTCTCCAATCCTTTCAGAAATTCAATGAATTTTGTGGTGTAGTCGCAGTGCTGCAGCGCGCCATCGCTGCCCATGTGCAAGTCACTCACAAGATAATATTTCTGCCTCGAACTATCCATCAGCTAAAGCCCAGTGCATAATCAACTTGTGCGCACCTGCCAAGCCAAATAGCCAAGAGCCGCCCCTTCGCATATGAGCTGAATGCCGAGCAGTACACCAAGCAGCCAGACCGCGGTCACCGGAAGACTGACCCAAAGATAGAAAGCGACCAGTATCGTAACGATGCCGCTCGCGAGGACCCAACCCCAACTGGGGAAGGGCCTTATTGTCAGCGAAAAAATCACCTTCGAGATACCCTCGACCATGAAGTACACGAGCAGCAGAAGCGTGAGCACGAGAAGGCCTGCGCCGCGATGGCGAATCAAAAGCAGACCGACAACCACCGACAGGACGACCGAGACAAGCTGAAGCCAGAAATGCGGCACATAGCGCGCGTCGATGAGGCTGATGCCCTGCACGATGCCGCTAGCGATCAGGACCCAGCCCAAGAGAGAGACCACGGCGAATGACGATACCACTGGATAGACCAACGCGAGAACGCCTGCAAGAATCATCAGGCCGCCTTGTATGAGATAGCAAAGCGAATGCCGTTTGACCGTTGCCCGCATGGCCTCCCGCAGGGCTTGGGCGGCAGCTTCGAGTGACATGGTCATAGCTCGTCTCCCTTCAACGCAGGCTTCGTCACAAGCGCCTCGGCTCCATCATCCCCTCCGGACGCGGGCGACGTGGACGATCGCCTGCCGAACTTACTGTGCAGTGACTTTCTCGACGTCCGGCAGCTTCCAGCTGTGGTCAAACAGCGGTTTTTCAGGCCCGTACAGCCGGAACAGCAATGCGAATTTGCCGGCCGGATCGGTCGGCACCCAATTGGCGTTCTTGCCCTCCGGTGCTTTGGGGCCGAAATAGACGTCGACCGAACCATCGGCACTCTTGGCAAGCGCCGGACCGATCGATGCGATGCTGGCGCGCGGCATGTTCTTGACCAGCGCATGGGTCTCGCGATCGTAGACCGTCGCCGACCAGTATTGCCTGATCGGCGCGTTGGGCGGCACGGTGAGGCGATAGGTCGAGCCGCCGTCGAAGGCGTTGCCGTCCTTGTCCTTGTTCGCCATCAGATAGAACTGCGCGGTGCCGATGCGCTTGATGCCGGTAAAGCCGAGCGTATAGGTGACGCCGCGGACATCGACGGGGTAGGCATTGGGATCCCCGTAGCCGCTCTGTGTTGCCTTGACCATTTCGGCCATGGCGGCGGGAAACCAGCGGATGCCGGGATTGATCACCGGAAATCCCGCCTCGTAGCGCTGCGCCAGCAGAGCATGGGCCTCGCGCGCGGCGCCATCGAGGATGGCTAGCGTCGCCTTATCGGGATTGAACGGCCTGCCCTTCTCGATGCCGATGGTCTTGAGCTGATCGATCATGGCGCGGTCGCGCTGCAGCCACGGCTCGTTTTGCACGACGCGGTCGAGGTGCCGATAGAAGGTCGCATCGTAATGAATGGTGGAATCGAAAATGGTGTCGAAGGCGTCGGTGAAATTCGACGGCGGCGGCGAGGCGGCTTGCGCTAGAGGATAGATTTTGATCCGCTTGCCGTACGCCACCGACTGGTGCGGAGCGTGGACCGCTCCTGGCGCGAAGTACATGAAAAACGGCTTGTCCGGCGTGAGCGACTTCTCGAATTTCATCCACTCGATGGCATGACCCGTCATGTCCGTCATGAAGTGATAGCCGGGATAGTGCGGCGTCTCTATTCGATTCATGCCGTGATAAAGAGTGGGTGCCCATTGGTCCGTCTCACCCCCCATGAACCCATAGAACTCTCAAAGCCTGAGCGCGTCGGCCAACGGTCCGTTGGGCCGGAAGGGCCCACCTCCCAAACGGCAGTCTCGTGGTTCTTGCCGAACATCGCGGTGGCGTAACCATTCAGGCGAAGGATTTCAGCGAGCGGTGCGATGTTATTCGGGCGTTGGCCTGTGTTGCCGGGAAACGCCGTCGCCGTCTCCGTGATGCTTCCCATGTTGTTCATGTGGTGGTTGCGGCCGGTCAGCAACGCGGCACGCGTGGGCGAACAAAGCGCTGTCGTGTGGAATTGATTGTAGCGAACACCCTGGGCGGCGAGACTTTCGGCCGTCGGCGTACGCACAGGGCCACCGAAGGCGCTGGGTATTCCGAAACCCATATCATCAATCAAGACGATGAGTACGTTCGGTGCACTTGCTGGAGCTTTGATTTCGAACCGCGGCGGCGGCGTAGCGTCTCGTGCGTCAAGTACTGTGCTGTGCGGATAGTTGGGTTCCGGAATAGGAAGAACAGTGCGATCCGATGGGGTAACTTGTGCTCTGAGCGTCGATTGAGCTTCCTGCGCCATCCCGAGACCGGGCATGCAGGCCAACAAGCCTGATAGGGCGGAACCAACCAGCATCTTGTTCAGGCCAGTCACAATTCCAGCAATATCTTTCATGTCCGTTTCCTTCCTCACGACGCAGTTGGATGCGGACGGAACGTCGCGCGATGACGACCTCGCTTGTTTACTAAGGCAGGCCCACATCATGCTCGCGCGTCAATTGGAACAACAATTCACGGCTGCTTGAGTGAGCGGATGGTCTTTGATGGCCGGCCGCTGGTCGGAAGATATCCACGCTTAGCTACGGGCGCTGTCCGCTCGTGCTATTACGAACTTATCAGTGTATACTCTTTGTTGCCGTGGGCCAAAACTCAACCACGAGGGACCTTGGTGACCGCGATGCAACAAATTGCGGACTGGCTCAAGAAAGTCGGCATGCCCGAGTACGCTCAGCGTTTTGCTGAAAACGGCATTGAGATCGACGTTCTCCCGGAGTTGACGGATCAGGATCTGGAAGAGCTTGGCGTCTCGCTTGGGCATCGCCGGAGGATGCTGCGAGCAATCCGGGAGCTTAGCAGCACTTCGGCCACCTTACCCTCAACACCATTGGCGACCGAACCGATTCGACAAGACGTCGCCGAGCGCCGCCAGCTAACCGTCATGTTTTGCGACTTGGTAGGCTCGACAGCTTTGTCGGCTAGGCTCGACCCCGAGGACCTGCGGGGTATCATCGGCGCCTATCATCGCTGTTGCACCGAATTGATCGAGCGCAACGGAGGCTTTGTAGCTCGGTACATGGGCGACGGTGTCCTCGCTTATTTCGGCTACCCGCGGGCCCACGAGCATGATGCTGAGCGCGCGATCCAAGCCGGGCTAGCGCTTGTGGAAGCGGCGCCGAAACTCACTTCCCCGACCGGTTCGCCCCTACAGGTGCGGATCGGAATCGCGACCGGGTCTGTGGTGGTCGGCGATTTGATAGGCTCGGGCGAAGCACAGGAGCGCGGCATCGTCGGCGAGACGCCCAATTTGGCGGCCCGCCTTCAGACGTTGGCGGAACCCGATACCGTTGTCATTGCATCGAGCACCCGGAAACTGACCGGCGGCCTCTTCGAATATCGCGATCTCGGGGCGGTGTCGTTGAAGGGCTTCGTCAGCAATGTGCCGGCCTGGCAGGTGCTAGGTGCGAGCACTGCTGAGAGCCGTTTCGAGGCGCTCCGCACGGCGACCACCCCGCTGGTCGGCCGGGAGGAAGAGATCGATTTGCTGATGCGCCGATGGGCGCAAGCCAAACGCGGCGATGGCACCGTCGTGCTGATCTCAGGCGAGCCTGGCATCGGCAAATCGCGTATTGCCCAGGAGATCGCAGAACGGCTCAGGGACGAACCACACACTCGCCTGCGCTATTTCTGCTCGCCCCACCATCAGGACAGTGCGCTTTATCCCAGCATAGCCCAGCTCGAAAGAGCGGCCGGATTCCGGCGTGACGATACCCGCGAGCAACGGCTCGATAAGTTGGAAAACGTGCTCTCTCGCGTGATGGACGATCTAAGCGAAGCTGTCCCGCTACTGGCGGATCTGCTCTCGATTCCTGTTGGTGGCCGGTATCCATCGTTGAATTTAACCCCGCAGAAGCGAAAGGAGAGGACGCTCCGCGCGCAGTTGGCGCAGGTCGAGGGGCTGGCGGCGGGCGCTCCGGTGCTGATGGTATTTGAGGACACTCATTGGAGCGATCCCACCACTCGTGAGTCACTAGATCTGCTCATCGACCTAGTGCCCACTCTGCGGGTCCTATTGATCATCACATTCCGGCCTGAGTTTGCGACGACAACGTGGGTCGGCCGTCCGCATGTTACGCTGCTCAGCCTCAACCGACTGTCCCCCCATCAACGCGCTGAGATGATAACCCATATGATTGGCGGCAAAGCGTTGCCCCAGGAAATCGCCAACCAGATCGTCGATCGTACCGATGGTGTGCCGCTGTTTATCGAGGAGCTGACTAAGACCGTAGTCGAGAGTGGCATCCTCATCGAGGTTGGTGACTGCTACGAGGTAAAGGGATCGATCTCGCCACTGGCGATCCCGACATCGTTGCATGCGTCGCTCCTAGCGCGACTCGATCGCCTGGGTCCAACGCGTGAGGTGGCGCAGATTGCGGCGGTCATCGGAAGACAATTCTCACATGACCTGATTAGTGCCGTGGCGCAGATGCCCAAGCGGCAACTCGATGACGCCATGGAACAGCTCGTCCGCACTGAATTGATCTTCCGACGCGGGTCACCTCCCGATGCAGAATACACCTTCAAGCATGCGTTGCTACAAGATGCCGCGTACAGCACGCTGCTGCGTAGCCGGCGACAGCAGCTCCATGGTCGCATCGCCGCAACTCTGGAAACGCAATTTCCCGAGGTCGTGGAGGCACGGCCCGAGGTAATGGGCCGGCACTGTACAGAAGCGGGGCTTAGGGAAGAGGCCGTCAACTATTGGCTCAAGGCTGGTCAGCAGGCGCTCGCGCGCTCTGCCATGAAAGAGGCGGTTGCGCAACTGCAGAAGGGCCTGGATCAGCTGGCCCTGTTGCCCGATAGTGCCCGGCACCAGCACCAGGAACTCGATCTGCAAGTCGCTCTTGGCCCAGCACTAATCGCCACAAGTGGGTTCGCGGCATCCAATGTGGGCGCGACCTACGCACGAGCGCGCGCACTCGCCGAGCAGCTCGATCGCCCGGAGTATCTTGTTTCGCTGCTCTATGGCGAGTGGGCATTCCATTGCATCCGCCCCAACCACAGGTTGGCCCTGTCTCTTGCTGAACAGTTAGAGCGAACCGGCAGGGCACGGAACGACGTCACCGCCTTGCTGCTGGGGCACTTTGCGCACGGTACTACCTGTATGTTCCTCGGCGAGTTTGTCACAGCCCGCGCTCTGTTCGAACAGTGCGAAGGAATGAGTGATCCGGTACGTCGCTCGGTTTATGTGGCCGTGACCGGAACAGATCAGTACCTTGCTATGCTTTCGGAGCTTGGTTACATCTTAAGCTGTCTAGGTTATCTTGAACAAGGGCGTGCTCGGATAAGCGACGCGCTGTTGTCGGCACGCCGTTTCGGACATGCCAACACGCTCGCCTACGTCTTGCTCTATGCCTGCATGATCGATTTGCTAGGAGGCTCGGCACGAGAGCTAGCACAACATGCCGAAGAACTGATTGCCCTCTCGAACGAGCACGGCTTTGCGCTGTGGTTGGGTTGGGCAACGATATTGTACGGACAGTCATTAATTGCGGTAGGTAAAGTTGAAGAAGGCCTCGTCATGCAGACAAATGCGTTGTCGACAATTCGTGCTACCGGGGCCGAAATTGGTATAGCGCCAATACTATGTTACCGTGCTGCGGCCTATGCCAAGCTCGGACGACTGGCCGAGGGATTAAATCTCGTTGCCGAGGCAGCGCAAATCATCGAGTCGGCTAACGAGCGGTACCGTGAGGCTGAAATCCATCGGTGGCAAGGCGATTTGCTGAACGACACAGGTGATGAAGCCGCGGCCGAGCAGAGTTATCATCGGGCGCTCGCGGTTTCCCGCCGGCAGAGCGCAAAACTACATGAACTGCGCGCCGCGGCTAGCCTCGGCCGCCTCTGGCGGCATCAAGGCAAGCACACCGAAGCCCGTAATCTCGTCGCGCCGATCTACCGCTCGTTCACCGAAGGCTTTGACACCCCGGTCCTGCGAGATGCCAAGGCTCTGCTCGACCAGCTGACGTGATCCAATTTATTCATTGCTTGGCGGACAATCGTCAGAGTTGGTGGCCGCCATGCAGCAAATTGCGGATTGGCTCAAAAAGCTCGACTTGTCCCGTTCCGGAGACATTTCCAGTTAACCGCTCCATCAGGTCGGATCGCGCATCGTTACCGTGAACGATAGCCATTTCGATTCATCGACATTGCTGTCGAACACGGCGGGCCGGCAGAAATCGGAGTGCTTCCTGGCGAGCGCCTCGCACAGAGCCCAGGAACCGTCAGCCTCCTGCCACAGCATTGTCTCGATGACGAAGTACTTCGAATACACGGTAGGCCGCAACTTCGCGCGACGGGTCCTGGAATATTGGATATTCGTGAACCAGCCCACCACGGGCGGTGCCTCCAGGCGTCGCTCTTGCCTCTCAACCGGATCTCACAACTAGACCAAGCCAAGCTCAACCTGCGCGCCGCCATTGAAAGGGTTGCCGCACGCCTCGGCAATACCCCGATGATCTGTCTGGAAATGTTATGTCGACCCATCTTGCACGGACGCCAACCTGATCCTGGAGATCAAGTCTGAAGTTGACAGCGAGTTGCGTGAGTCGCGTGCGAGGCTGAAGCCCGAAGAAGCTCCCGTCCCCGTCTTGCTGCGGAACCGGCTTGCCAAGGAGGCGGCAGACGCATCGCCTCGGACTCTGCTTGAATTAGAAAGAAGCTTCGCGCTGCCCCCATTCGCCCGGTCCCTGACTGCTGACCCCCTACCCGGCTAGATACGAAGACTGATCGTCGGCTCGGTCTGGCACGTCAGCACCGACTCCCGTCGAACGAAGAACCAAACAACCGCCCGATCGACAGTTCCGCCGGAACAGTCCCTCCTGCAACCGGCGTTACGATGTGGGCACCGGCCCAAAGATCTCGGCGGGACAGCGAGTCAACTTTGCGCTGGCATCTGGGGCAGCCCACGCGGTCCGTGGCCGCAAGCCGCGGCGGGCTTGTGCCATCCGGCGCACTTCCAGTGACTCGGCCCTCCATCACGCTGGAGTCCTCCAGGGCACGAGGCTTGCCGCTGATCTGACTAATGCGGGGCCAAGCCCTCGCACGTGAATCTCTCTGGTCGGGCTCTTTGCGCGCAGTCACGGCTTTCTGGATGCTGCCTGTGCGGTTACCCGGTAACGCATGGCTCGAGCGCCGCTCCCTGGGCCCCGAAGGTTTCGGCTTTTCGGGGAGCGGTCTCGTCATTCATCATGGCGCGCTTATAACGTTGCCGGCGATGATTGTGCACTTGTGCCTGCGGACAGCTCGTCCCCATTGCCGCTGGCACCTTTGGTGCGCCTGCGCCTGATGCTGCGCGGTCACCATAGGCCCAACCAAGTGCAGCCGCAATCGCCCATCGACCAGCGACTATGAGCGGGCACCCGGGACATTCGATGACGGTTCTGTCTTTGGATTCGCCCGTCATCCGCTCCACCTCCGCCAATTGAATAGGCGTCTTGAGGTGAGAGACGGATGACGCTCAGATGCCCTGTTTCCGCCTCGAGGGGCGCGCGGAAGGCAAATGTGGCTGCGGCGTGGCAGTAAGCGGATTTCTCGAAATCGTATGAACGACAGTTTGCTGGCGCAGGCGCAATGCAGCAAAGTTGGTCGGGCGGGTGGGTATCAGACAAACACAGACCCGCCGGTCCCGCCCGGCGCGCGGCCTCACCCCCTTCCGGTTTCGTGCCGTGTTGCTCTCGCCGTGCCAGCCTTGGCTCCAAGTGCATGGGAGGATTTGTTAGGACCTTAGACGGCTCAGGCCGGCTCATACGGGCTCGCTGATGCGCATCTGGCACGGCTGAACGGGGCCTACAACCATGGTGTGGAATTGGCCGCATTTACGCTTCTGCACAGCGCTTAGGGCCCTAGCACAAGTCGAGCAACCCGACGTGCCGGCTCGGCCCCTGCAGTCGAGCGACACTTCCGGCCGGCACGTCAGGCGGGATGACAGGCCCAGAGGGGGCAATCGTCTAGCACCGCCACCCTTGCGTGAGTGTGAGGTTCAAGATGTCGGCTGGCAAGGCGCGCGACCTTATGGGTTACCGAGCCGCGCTTATGGGTGGCCCAGAACCCGGCGCGCCTGCTTTGCCTCACCGTCCAGCGCGCCGGGCCTAGCAGACGGCCTTGGCTCGCCGACGTCGCCTGCCGTGGCGAGGTTACGGCGATTTCAGGGCACCAGCAAGGCAGGCGGCCTTATGAGTGGTCAATTGGCTTATAGACGGGTGACCAAGGAATGAAGAATAACCCGCACGTGCTTTTTAAAGAGCTATAGACGCCCTGCGGCGCGCTTCGGCGCAATGCCCCGTTCCGCCCCGCAGCGTGTCGGGTCCCTCACACAGCTTCCACAGCTACATACTAGCGAATTTGCGGTTGGTTCTAGCGGTCGAGGTGCAGGCCGGGAATGCCCACACGTCCAAACGCGCGGCGCCCGGACTGTGGAAGTTGCTTGACCGTTTTGCGCCGCATCAGAAGCCGGCGGTGCTGCGAGACAATGCCATTGAGGTAACGAGCCGATCATGCAGGAGGCCAACAGCGCCACCAACCCTACCTCTTCGAGCTTCGCCTGACGACAGGGGTCAAGCGGGCGATCGAACGGGCGATGTACGAGCAGGATTGGCAAGATGCCGGTGCCGGTTGGCAAGGCAAGGAGGACGAGCTGCAGTTGATGAGTTGGAGCCGGCAGCGGCGCATCGTGATCTTACAGCGACGGATTGAGTGCTCACTGGTTGTCGAACGGGATCCGGCGGATCAATTGTCCCTCGGCTTTGCGGAGATCAATGGAAGCTGTGCACGCCAAAAAGCGGTCATTGTTTTTCAGCCCGACCTTAAGTGCACCGCGGATATCAGGCGTTAAACCAATCTGGAAGGACCTAATCGTCCTTCCAGATGGCTCGGTTGTCAGGTCATCATCTCACAGGTCGCGCAGGAAGTTCAGTACATTCTGCTGGTCGGTTGTACTCAGCATATTGAACACGTTGATCACCTGGTTGGCTTCCGAGCCAGAGCTAGCGTGCTGTTCGATTGCTTGTACCAAGTCGCTGGTACGCCCGTCATGCAAGAAGAAGACACGCTGCCCGACGCCCCATAGGGGCGCGCTACGGAACTGGAACCCATTCGCGTTTCCTTGCGTCACTCGATCGGCGAGTCCTGTTCCCATGCTATGCACAGCGTAGTCGCTGAACGTGTTGATCGTGCTATTGCTCACCGCCGCGTTTGTGGTCGTGTCCATAATGGCCAAATTCGCGGTGGTTTGGCCCACAACGTGGCAGCCAGAACAGCCGATATTTTGGAACGTCTGGAATCCTGCGGTTATCGACGCGGCCGACGCTGTGGAGCTACTGCTGGACGACGCAACCGCCGTTGACGTCGAAGAGGTCGAGGACCCTGCGGCCGTTGGCAGAACGGACGCCAATGCAAGAGTGGTCGACGTCGGGGTCGTCGAGCTAGTGCTCGAGGTGGAGGTCGACGAGATCGTCGAGGTGCTCGACGACGCATCCGTTGAGGTGGACGAGGTGCTGGCCGATGCCGCCGCCGATGTAGTGAAGGGCACTGCCGGGGTCGGCGGCGCTAGCATACGCATGAACATCGCGAAATTGACAATGTCCGAACTGAAGTCCGACGCCGCGCTCGCGCTAGCGCCTCCGTCCGACGTAGGAACCGTGTCTTCCGGCAAGGGAGCGGCTGAGCACTGCGGGGAGGCACTTGAGTTCCGCTCGTTGGGGAATAGGTCGTTGGTCACGCCCTCTTCCACGTTGTAGGCTTCGCCGGCGAACATCAGCAGGGAGACGTTCTGCGCCTTCCATCCGAATCGCGTGATATTCCCCGTGTTGCCACTGAGATTGAAATGACCGGAGATGCCCAGCGACCCGTTCTGTTGCGCCTGGGCCGCGAAAGCGTTTTGGAGAGATAGGTCCGAAATGCCCTCCACTAATCCGTCGCCAAACGTTGGCGTCGGTATACGGAAAATGACGTTGTTCGCGGCGACCTGTGCGGCAAAGTTAGGCTGCGCGAAGACGCAACCCGGCGCATCCGAGCGCCCTTGTATCGAGAAGAGATCGTGCACACCGCCATCCGGTGTTCCGTCCGGATTGAGCACGAAGCGCGCCTCCCGGATCGGACCATTCGCGGTGATGAAGGAAGGAATCACGTTGGCCGCGCCACTCGTGTTCGCGTCCGTCACCTGCGGATTGGTTGCGGGGCTCGAACCGCCTACCGCGGGGTTTATGTGGCAATTCGCGCAGGAGAGCTCATTGAACCCCGGGCCCAACCCAACGGGAGGCGTCTCGATCACCTGAAAACTGGCCTGAGCCGCGGTAAAATAGGCCTGCTGGGTCGCTGTGAGACCACCAATCGTGCCACCAGCACCGGGCGATCCGCCTCTGACGCCAGGATCAACCGCGCTCGATTGGTTGTTGTTATTGTTATTGTTATTGTTATTGTTATTGTTATTGTTATTGTTGTTCCTGTGTGTGCCGAAGACATTTTGTGCCGCAGCGTTTTGCGCCAAAGCATTTTGTGCCGCCGTCACGCTCAGCATCATTGCGGCAATGCTCGTAGACAATTTATACCCAAGATGTGCCTTTGTCATATCAGCCTCCCAACTTCATGATTTCGCTGATACTCAACGCGAAACGGCGTTACATCCCACGTGCACGACTTTTGTAGGACGATAGGCGTCCGAAAAAATGAAATCACCGTGGTGCTTCAGTCACAACTTAGGTCGACGAATGAGGAGAAGATGACGCAAATAAGTAAGACGGTGCCGAAAGACTTACACCAACCTTACGACGCCATATTCCCGGGAGCGACCTCTGCGTTTCAGGCAACTCAAGCGCCGATGCTCGAACCTTAGCTCCTTGTGTGAACGGCAACGGCGGGGCCTGAAGACGCAGCGTAAATAGCCCCGACAGGGAAACTTTACCCGACAGGCCGGACAATTTGTCTGCGTCAGGATTTTCAAGATGCGATGGATCAGTCACGACTCATGATGTATCGAATACAACTATGTCAACGAAGGAATGCGACAAAAGCCCTTACACCAAACTTACACCGCCAAATTTTTAAGCGCGATGTCAGTTTTTCCAGGCGACACAAGTATCAACGGCTGGCTGGAGATGTACCGCAATCTACCCTACCTCAGCGCCTTGCTCTGAAAAACGCGCACCTATGTGCCTTTCGAAATTATGTGCCCAAACCAAATCAACGCCCCTTCAGTGTCACTGCGCATATCTGGGCTGCGGCGCGTTCAACTAAATCGAGAGAAGCGCCTAGCCACCCTTCCAGATAATGCGGCGCAGAAAGTCTCGCAAATTCAAATGACACAGGTGCTCGGATGGTCGGGTCATCTAAGCTTAATCTCGACGCACCAGGCTCGCCGCAGGGCGGCGAAGACAAGTTCACGGCGGAGTTCAACACCCTGACCATGACGGTCCGAGGCGACGGCAACCAAGTGTGGTGTCGTGGTGGTCGCCGCCCCCTCGCAATTACCCGCCCGGACGATGCAGCGACGTTGGCACTCCTCCGGACGTTGGACACGAGCAGTTCGTCGGCGGCCCACGCACCGGCCCGTTTTGCTGCCGGCGAGCAGCACCAGGCGCTGCCGCAATCCTCGAAAATTCGCGCGTTAAGCGAGCTTCCAGCGCCGCTCACGCCTTGGGGTTGAGGGGCGCCTTGGACGTGCCTTATTGGGGCCCCACATTGCCCACGGCAGGCTTCTGCGTGGTGGCCTGCCTGCTTGTCTGTCACTCAAACTGGCCAGAGACTCTTGGCTCTGGCCTATTTTTTCGCTGCCAACGGGCACTCGACGACAATTTTCCGCACCGAGGCGAGGCGGCCGGCCCCGACGTGCCATAAAGAGCACAAGGGTTGCTCGGGTCCAAGTAGAGCCTCATCGCGCGAGGACATGACGCCCGCGTTTTCGCCTATCGATTGGCTGTTCTGGGTGTTTCAATGTCATGGTGCTGGCCGGCGTGGCGCGACCCATTGAAAGTCATTCAACCCGAAACCGTCCTGCGCTGGCACCGTTGGCGCTGGCATGTTCACGACGTAGACAAACGCGAACGCCGAGCGCAACCATGTGGCAGCTTCAGACTCTTGCGATCTCGACCCGGTTGTCAGACTGACAGCCGGCCCCGCCAAGATTGCAGTGCGACGACGAAGTCGTCGCATTGACGGCCGAGCCGCCGCGGTTCAGGCTTGGCCAATAGCCCAGATTGGCGACCGCCAGTCCCTCCTGAACGTCGGTGCTCAGTTCCGCCTTCCCTTCGAAGGAGCCGCGGTCGTTGAACACCCGTATATAGTCGCCGTTCTTGACCTTTCGGACGGCCGCATCATTCGGGTGAATGACGACTGTTTGCTCGCCCTGGCGACGTCGCTGCATCGGCTCGTTCGCATATTGCGAGTTGAGAAAAGCGTGGGGTTTCGGCGAAATCAGGCAGATTGGATAGCGTTTGGCAAGCGCAGTGTCGGCACTGGAGACCTCGACTGGCGGAATGTAATCCGGCACGGGATCAACCGGATCGCCGGGCTGCATTTCGTTGTATCCATTGCGCCAGACGGGCACGATGAAGTTGCCGTTTGCGGCAGCACTTGCCTTGAACTCGCACTTGCCCGACGGAGTCTTGAAGTTACCCTCTGCGTGAGGTGCCCGCTCGTCGGGCGCACCGACATTGAGCCGCATCCACCCGACTTCTTTGAGCTTCTCCAAGGTGATGCCCCGTAAGGTTGGCGCATTCCAGTCGTACATTCTCATGAGCAATTCGTCATCGCTCATCTGCCAATAGTCGTCGTCGAACCCCATGGTCTTGGCCAGACGGCGAAACATCTCGACGTTGGGCACGCAATCCCCCGGTGGAGGGATAGCCGGCTGATTGAGCATTATGTACAGGTGGCCCCAGGTCACCTGTAGGTCGTACTGCTCAGCCTGCATGGTGGCGGGCAAGATGATGTCGGCATAGCGTGCCGTGTCCGTCATAAAGAGTTCGCTCACCACCGTGAACAGATCCTCGCGCTTTAAGCCCTGTACCAACTTGTTCGCGTTCTGCTGCTGCGAGACCGGGTTGGAGTTGTGAATGAAGAGGGACATGAGCGGTGGATCAAGCCCTAGCTCGCCCGTGAGCGCCGCACCCAAGTCGAGCTCGTTGACGGCACGTGTGCCGGGCTTGATCCAGTCGGGGCGTTGGATGAAGTCGAAATTGAACGGGAACTCCCAGATCGGCATTTCGACGGCGCCGCCCCCCACATGCCGCCAGGCGCCCACCAGCGCCGGAAGGGAGCTGATGAGGCGGATGGCATCGCCGCCACCGGGGTTGCGCTCGACGGCCACACCCTCTCGGATTGCCGAAGGCTGGGTGGTCGTGTACTCACGAGCGAGTTTGCGGATGTCCTCGGCCGGAATGCCAGTGATCGACGAAACCCGTTCTGGCGAATACTGCTCCGCGCGGGCTTTAAGTTCGTCGTAGCCCAGCGTGTATTTGTCGACGTAGTCGTGATCGACTAGATCCTCCGTGATGATCACGTTCATCATACCCAGCGCCAAGGCCCCGTCTGTCCCCGGCCGGATCGGGATGTGCCAGTCGGCCTGCTTCGCGGTGCGAGTGCGGACCGGATCGATCACCACGATTTTGGCACCGTGCTTCTTCGCCTCCAGGATGAACGGCCAGGCGTGCAGGTTGGTGCTCATCATGTTCATCGCCCAGACGATGATATATTTCGAATAGGCGAGGCTTTCGACGTCGAGCCCACCGGTTGGGCCAACGGTCATAATCCAGGCGGTCGAGGACCCGGACTCGCAGTAGCATTTCTCGCCAATGGTCGCACCCAAGCGGTTGAAAAAGGCATCGCCGCTAGTGAGGCCATTCAGCGTGCCTTGATTCCCCAGATAGCAGTGATTCATGATCGCCTGCGAGCCGTACTGGTCGACGATCTGCGTCCAGCGCTTCTTGATCTCCGCAAGCGCCTCGTCGTAGGTGATGCGCTGGAACTGGCCGCTGCCCTTGGGCCCGACGCGCTTCATTGCGTGCAGCAGGCGGTCGGGGTTGTAGTGATGCTCGGCGTAGTCCTTGAGCTTCACGCACAGGCCGCCTCGTGTCATTGGATGATCGGGATCGCCCGTTACCTCTACCAACTTGCCATCTTCAACATGGTACAAGAATGCGCAAGTATCTGGGCAATCCTGGGGGCAAGCGCCTCTAACGACACGGGTTTCGCTAATGTGCGCTGACATTGCAGCCCTCCCACAAGGTGTAGGCGATAATGACGTCGAATCCGGCAGCTGCTAGGCAAAAATTAGGACAATCGTACAATAGTCACGATAGTCGTCAAGCTCAAATTCTGAGCTCTCGCTGCACTGAATCGCGCCATCGGAAGGTCGAGTAAGGAAGTCGGTATGTTTCAGTCCGACTGGTCCAAAGCCAATTTTTGTATCTGTCTTATCGCCTCGTCTTCCAGTCCACTTAATTCTTTGTGGGCAATTCGTTTGGGCCCAATTAGCACGATCAATCCTTCTATCTGGGCCGTGATTAGCGCCGCACGCAAGCGACGCTTCGGAAGAGATAATGTTGGGGTGACGGCGGCAAGCATATCTTCTATCCATGCACGCATTTTACCGTAAAAGGTATCCAACATCTTCATCACAGCGGTGCTATGGTTGGCCATTGCCCACATTTCTAACAACAAGGAGCTGGACTTCAGTCGCTTGTTTTCTTCAATCATATATCGAATAGAATATACAAAGATATCCGTCTTGTCGGTAAGGTTTTTGGGCAGATTGCGACGGAATCGGACCTCCCATCTGTCGAAAATATACCTCGCAAGTTCAACCATGAGATCGTCTTTGGTCGGAAAGTAATAAGTCACGTTGCCGGCGGTTATTCCAGCTCGCTTAGCAACGCTCCTGAACGACAGAGCGGAGAAACCTTCTTCAACCAATGTGTTCTTGGCTTCTTCAAGTATGCTCCGGATTCGTTCGTTGCCTTTTTCTGTGACCCTATTTGTGGGGAGGACTGAAAAATTCTGCATCTGACGAACCTCCAGACCAGGTCATATCAAAAAAGACGATTCTGCGGAAACCGTGCTATGCATTAGTTCGCAAATTGCATGCAAACCCCATAGACCCCTCGATTGCGTAGACGCACAAAAGATCCAACTCTCAGCCGAGTCGGATCCAAAGCGCGGAGCCGGAATCCGCTATACTCTGGTAGATATAGCGACTTATAGCTGCGGGCGCAAAAATGTTTGACAGGCGAGCTGCAACCCAAGAGTTCTTGCAGGAATGACGGCGGGTCTGGGGGCCTATTGCAAAAATTGAAACTGTAGTAGGGACCATGGCTTATCCGACTCCAGCGTAGGTCGGGGCGGAGCTCGTCATGAACCCGCGATCGGAGCCACAAAAGTCCTTCCCGTACCCTCAAATTGCACGGTTCTCCTTGGCAGGGAACGCCCCCGCCGCGCAATTCGCATGCATCGTCGGTCTGAGGCAGAGCCTCGTTAGATCTTGTGCCGAGCCTACGATGTGCCCCGTCACGAAAGGACTCGAATTCCTGTTGCCCCCCGAGGCAAACTCGGAAATTTCTCGGTGGCACGCAGCGATGGGCCTACCACTTCCCGTCAATGGGATCCGGTATCGCGGCATAGCATAGAAATTCCAAGCCAAATCTGGAATCGCATGGAGGATGCGCTTGCCCAGGCCGCATGAATTGGACAAAGTCGAGCTCAGAGTGTCATTTTTTCGACGAGAAAGGGAATCGGTTTGCCACCGGCGCGGCTAGTATCGCGCAAAAGTTTCGATAGAAGGGACGATTCGGGCGAAGAGCCGCCGAGTCCTCATCCCCCGTTTGTTGGTGGCAATGTCTGTCACGACCTGCAGGCGTTTACCAGCTGCCGACTGCTGCGTCGGCGACTTGGCCTCGACGGCCACGTCACGGACGCCGGCTCCAAGCACGCATCATTCCAGGTTTTCGCTTTTTGTGTTGCCGCGAGAAGCGAGCAGACGCACATGCTGTGCCCATCCTGCTCGCAAGCCATAGGCACACCGCTCGAGCGCAATCCCCGAGTCCCGAGTTCCGTTCGCCTGCGGACCCGAGATGGCCCCTTACCTCAGGTCTAGCCGCTACTACGCCGTCATGTATCTGTCAACGACAGACTCAAGGCAGTCAGATATTATTCATTCTTATTGAATAACATATTCAGTATAGAATGAGATCCGAATATAAAATGCGGTCCGACCAAACGGTCTCGTCAGTGTGGGGCGCAAACGCTGTAAAGGACATCATCAAGATTTACGAGCGAGAATGCGGTCACTTCAAGAATATGAAGGCATGACCGCTTTACCTTGGAACCCAACTACCCTTAGGAGCTTCGTGATCACCCACTTTGTCATTGGCCTATCGCAAATGATAGCCACGTCGGAGCGAACTGTCGGGTAGTGCGTCAAAACGAGCGGAACTCGCTTTTGGTACAAACCATCGTCCGTCGAATAGCCCATCGCTTCGCGAATCTCGTCTGCCGTGATCTCGTCCGACCAATCGAACAGCTTAGCGTCGACGCCATTGCGCTCGATTGGTCGATCGAGGCGGTCCCGTCCGCGTCAACCGCACTTGTCGCACTCGATGTTGAGCACGTCGAGCTTGCCGACCAGGTCGCGGAAAAAATGATCGCGCCTTCACGAGGCATGTCACCGTCCAATCGCGTTGCTGAATTTCGGTGCACTGCACAATATATACGTTTCAATGTTTGCACTCCATGGCGGAACCCTGACCCGGTTAATGCGTTTCGTGGGGGCAGTGGCTTAGCTTCTAAGTCTAGATCAGGAGCAATCATCATGCCCGCTGATCCTGAGGCATGTCGTATGCTCGCATCGCGCTGCGCGGAAATCGCTGCTACAGCTAAAACGCAGCAATTGAAGGCATGGT
>Ga0126371_10001832_pt1 | contig 18078 bp, 18 predicted proteins | sample PanSoiMetaPlot_4_FD_110145 | JGI IMG/M metagenome (GOLD analysis project Ga0126371, IMG submission 110145) | Tropical forest soil microbial communities from Panama - MetaG Plot_4 | ecosystem: Environmental > Terrestrial > Soil > Tropical forest > Bulk soil | place: Panama | collected 2016-02-17 | reverse complement strand
TCGACCTGAATAACTTCTTGCCGGTGATGTCCTCATTTGATGAAGTCGTCGAGTGGCAGGTGATCGTTCGCAAGAAGGATGGCGAGGCGCTCGGTCTCGATGAGATAGTCTTGTCGATCGCCTTGCGCGACGGCGCAGATCCCGAAACCGTCAAACGAAAAGTCGTCGCGAAGTTGCTCGCCGAAATGGAAGTCGCGCCGAACGTCATCGAAGTCTTGCCGCTCGAGCGGCTGACGGAGAACCTCGGCCTCGACACGCAGATGAAGGAACTACGAATCCGAGATTTACGGTGCGCATCAAAGAATCAAGACCGAAAGGATGTCGGCCATACAATCTAGCCGACCAGACTAGGGAGATCGGAAAAATGACTTCGGCCTACACGACTGTTTTCGACTACACAAGTGATGGCTGGCGGGATCTCTACGGTCTGCCGATTTTAGCCGGGCTGATCTTGGTGATGTCCGTGGCCTGGCGATATCGCTCGCATCGATTTCTTGGTCCTTATCGAACGGGGTTAGGGCGGGTTGCGCTTGCGGTCGGACTCGGACTCGCTATCATACTTGGGTCTTGGGGGTCAATTTGGGATATAAGTCAATACATCACCCTTCGTGTCGCCGTGGCGCAGCATAAAGGTCGTATCGTGGTGGGTCAAATACAAGACTTCCAACCATGGGTGCCTCACATACACGGAGAGTCATTTTCGGTCGATGGCGTGAGTTACTCGATGTGGGACTCAGCGTCGCAGGCGTTCGACGACATGCCGATCGCCTTGCACAACGGGGAGAATGTTCGCATCGTCGATATTGACGGCAAAATCGTGCGGTTCGAAATAAAGAACTAAGTCCGCACTTCCGCGATCGAAGGTCGGCCTCGATCCTAGATCACGAACACTGTGCCGACGCCGTGAGCGCCGCCAAAGAATGTCGTGCCATAGATCTTGCTACCGACGCTGGTCAATCCGGCCTGTGGCTCCGATCCATCAGTGCCACCGCTGAAATTGTGCACGATGCTCTCGCCACCAAGCGGCGACACCGAAAACAATGTGCCGTTCTGCGAGTTCCCGCCCCCCGCCGTCACACCGTAGAGAAGGCCGTTGTTCACCGCGAGATTCCCGATCGGGTTCGCGCCGTCCGGGTCGCCTTTGAATGGGTATACCACGGTCTCCGCGCCGGCGGGTGTGATGCTGTACAGCGTCCCGAGGGCACCCGAGCCACCGTTGAGCGTTGTGCCATACAACGTGCCGTTGAGGTTGACGAGACCGCCATCAGGGTCTGCACCGTCGAGGCCTCCCTTGAAGCTGTAGAGCACCTTCACGCCGCCCGTCGCGGTACGCGTGAAAACCGTTCCGAGGCCGTTCGCACCACCGTTGCGTGTCGTGCCATATAGCGTACCGTTCACATCAAGCAGGCCAGCTGCTGGGTCCGCTCCGTCAGGCATCGCACCGAACGCGTGCAGTATCTTCTCGACTCCGCTCGGCGACAACCGGAAAACGATTCCGTTAGAGTGGTGACTCGACCCGCCCGAAAACGTTGTGCCATACAAGTTGCCGCCAACCGCGATCACGGGTGCTTGTGGGCTGCACCCGTCGGGCGAATTCGCAAATAAATGGACGACGTTTTCGACCCCGCCGGGTGTGATGCTGAAGACCGTGCCGCAACGGGTACCTGAAGTGTCGGATGCCGTCGTGCCGTATAACGTGCCGTTGAGAATCGCGAGGCCTGCCTCAGGAACAAGCCCGTCTCCTGTCGCACCAAAATCGTGGATGACGTTTTCGACACCGGCTGGGGTGAGGCTGAAAACGGTTCCCGAATTCGTGCCGCCGCCCTGGGTCGTGCCGTAGAGGGTACCGCTAAGACTGACAAGTGTGCCCTGCGGCGACGCGCCGTCGGGTGCGCCTTTAAAGTTGTAAACTATGTGGTACGTGCCGGTGAGGCGTGGACCAAGCGCGCTCTCGTGGACTGAAGGCACCGTCGGTACCGCGGCCGAGCGCGTTGCGCATGCCGCGATCAGCGAGGCCAAGGCGATCGCTAACGCTAACACGCCGAACGCACGAGGTCGAAGAACGATCATAAGAGCAAAGTTCCGTGCGGCTCTTCGAGCGCTCCTGCACTTTGCCCAGGGCCATGTAGGAAGAGTGCACTCGACAGAGTGCACTCATATGAACATTTCGCCTCGAAATGTGGAGTAGCGAGCGCGAAGAGACCTACGGCATCTGCAGCGCGTTGTTCAGCTCGAGCGAAACCGGCGTACCCGAAGGCACCGAGAAGTTCGCCTTGCTGTTCGAGGCGTACAGGTATCCGCCGACAGCGCCGATGAGCCCGCCCTGGTTACTCTCCATATGCTTGCCGACATAGTTCCCGACCAGCATGCCTGCGAGCGTGCCTTCTGCTTCTTTGGCGATGACCGAACCAGAGACCGGATCAACCTTGAGCACTTTCGCGTCGATGGGTAGTGGGTCGGTGCTCGCGGGCGGCGCGATCGTGTCGACGCCGATCTGGATCGACGGGTTCGTGCCTTGAGCGGCTGCCTGAACCTCGACCACTTTGCCGAGAATGGTAGCGCCGTCGAGACCGGCCGGGTTGTTCTGACCGGATACGTTGAGCTTCACGGGCTCACCGATGTACGCGGAACCGGTGTCAAGCGCCGTTTCGAGCGTCGCATTGATGACCGAACCGGTCGGGATGAGCGGCTTCGCCGCTGCGATGGCGATCGTTCCCGCTTGGCTATCGTAGTTCACGGTCGCGCCCAGCGCTTCGGAGACGAATCGAAGCGGCACCATCGCGGTCGATCCGATGATGAACGGTGCGGCGTCGAGGAACGTCTGGCGGCCGTCGACGACCGCTTCGTTCGAACCGACCTTCACTTGAACCGTGTTGTCACCGGCGGTTGCGTTTATCGTGCCGTTGTAATAGGCGACGCCCGCGTTCAGGCCTTGGAAGATCGAGCGCATCGGCACGAAGAGACGTCCACCGCGCATGATCGGCGCTTGCGACAGCGCGAGATTCAGACCATTGAGCATGACCTGATATGTCGAAGCCGTCGCCGGCATCATGTAGGCGTTGTAGGCGATCGTGACACCCATGAATATGAGGGCGATCCGCCGATACATCGGAGTTGCTAGAAGTGAAAACATGGTGTCCTCGTTCGTTTCTGCGCGGGAAGCGGAGCTTCCAATCTGAGCTACGCCGGTCGAGGTCGAATCATTACGGCTCAAGATGAGAGGACGAAGAGGAACCCGATTCCTGTGGATTGTCTTAGGAACGGACCCGCGCTCGGCCGATCCCTGTGTTTAATCCGGGCCTGTCGGGGATATCAGCCGCGGTGAGGAACATCAGATATGAACTCTCGGATCGATATCATCACCCTTGCAGTCGACGATCTGGAGCGCGCGCTTCACTTCTACCGCCGCGTCTTTCGAACCGACGCCGGGGAGATCTTAGGGACGGAATACCTCGAAGACGATAAGAACGCCGCGGGCGCGATCGCGCTGTTCGAAGTCGAAGGCGGTCCTTTCTTGTCGCTCTATCCCCGCGCGCAACTCGCGAAGGACGCGCACGTCAAAGCATCGGCCGCGAAGACAGGCGATTTCAGCCTCGGACATTTCGTGGCGGCGAAAGATGAGGTCGACGCCTGGATCGGTCGCGCGCGGGATGCAGGCGGCACCATCACCGAGGACCCGCGTGACCGGCCGTGGGGCATCTATTCAGCCTACTTCAAAGACCTCGACGGCCATCTATGGGAGATAATCTGGCGGCATTCTTGACGCGTAAATCGAGTCGGGGATGGTCAGGGCTTAGCGTTACGGTTATCACCATGTCTCCGATATAGCGTCCCAAAGGTCAAAGGCATCATCCAAGCCATCCCCGCAAACAGCGCGCTCGCGCCGGTCTGATCATTCAAACATTCATCGCGCGTTGCAACTTAGAACTACTATTGACACCTGAAGGAGATTCCAGCGAATGGCGCTCACGATCGGCAGCGATGCCCCCGACTTTGAAGCCCAAACGACAGAAGGCAAGATCCGCTTCCACGATTGGCTCGGGGGCAAGTGGGCTGTGCTCTTCTCGCACCCGAAAGATTTCACGCCCATCTGCACGACCGAACTCGGTTACATGGCGAAGATCAAGCCCGAGTTCGACAAACGCGACACGAAGATCATCGGCCTGAGCGTCGATCCCGTCGAGGACCACGCGAAGTGGGCTGCCGACATCAAAGAGACGCAAGGCTTTGCGCCCAACTATCCGATGATCGGCGACACCGATCTCTCGATCGCGAAAGCCTGGGGCATGCTGCCGGCCGCAACACCAGGCACATCGCAGGGCCGCACACCGGCGGACAACCAGACCGTGCGCAACGTCTTCATCGTCGGACCGGACAAGAAGATCAAGCTCATTCTCGTCTACCCGATGACGACCGGCCGCAACTTCGACGAAGTGCTGCGGGTTCTCGACTCCCTCCAGTTGACCGCGAAATACAAAGTTTCGACGCCGGTGAATTGGAAGAATGGCGAAAACGTCATCATCGCCGGTTCGGTGTCGAACGATGACGCGAAGACGCTGTTCCCGCAAGGATGGGAATCGCCGAAGCCCTACATCCGAATCGTCGAGCAACCGGGGAAGTAAACGCCGAGCTTCGCTCGGCATACCACATTACCTCAGGGTAAGACCGCGGCGGTCGAGATAAATCTCGACCGCTCCTCATATCGCATTCGCGAACAGCGATAAGTGCTGTCCGGGCTTCAGCATTCCTTCAGACTCCACTACTATGTTTAAGTGAAGACTGCCGATCGTAGAACTGCGATCGCATACGACATCTGGTCGGGGGCGTCATGAAGCGAGCAAGCATCGTACACATTGCGATTTTGCTAGTCCTCATACTGTCGTCGAGGCCTGCCCCCGCCGGTCCGATCTTCCACGACAGTCGCAGTATTAAGGAAGCGGGCGGTTCGTGGGCGTTCACGGGGTCGCTCAATACGGCGCGCATCTCCGCCATGGCCGTGATTCTGCCAAGCGGCAAAGTTCTTGTCGCTGGCGGGTTCAACAATCCGAATAGCTTCAGCTCGGCCGAGCTTTGGGACCCGTCGACCGGGAATTGGACGCTGACGGGCTCGATGCACGCAGCCCGCTCCAACGCGACGCTCACGTTGCTCCAAAACGGCAAGGCACTTGTCGCGGGCGGGCTGACCAATACGGGCGCGACCGCAGCGAGCGAGCTGTACGATCCTTCAACGGGCACGTGGCATACGACCGGGTCGATGCACGACGCGCGTTACCAGCACACTGCGACGCTCTTGCAAGATGGTCACGTGCTCGTCACCGGCGGCGATGGCACGAATAACGGTCAGTCGTTGCAGACCGCAGAGCTTTACAACCCTTCGACGGGCCGATGGACGAGCGCGGCGATGATGCACACGGCACGTGAGTCGCATACCGCTTCGCTCCTTGCGAACGGTGACGTACTCGTGACCGGCGGCGACGCACAGTTTCTGACCGGCACGCAAGGAAGCACCGAGCTCTACAACCCCGCGACGAATCGATGGACGCTCGAAGGCAACATGACGAGCTCGCGATTCTTCCACGTCCAAACGACGCTCGCAGACGGCAGCGCTATCGTCGCTGGAGGCGCGTACGGCGTCCCCTTCGCCTACAATCCGTTTCCCTCGACGGATCGCTTTGATCCTACGACCGGCATCTGGTCACCGATCGGCGACATGCAAGTCGTACAGAACGCTTTGCCCAAAGAGAGCGGCAGGACGTTCTTCACCGCCACGCCGCTCGGGAACGGCATGATCCTTGCCGCCGGCGGCTCCGGGATCGGGACCACACTCGATCAATTCGTCGTCTTCTCGAGCGCGGAGCTTTTCGATCCGTCAACCGGCGCATGGACGCTCACCTCGGACTTGAACGTCGGGCGCACGGAACATACCGCAGTTGAGCTGTCCGACGGCCGCGCGATGGTTATCAGCGGAGCGACGTTGAACTCAGCGACCGCAACCGTCGAGATATTCACACCGTCCGCCGATACGTCGCAGCGCCCACGCCGTTTCGTGGGCGTGCCCGCGATGCGGCGCGCGTCGACGAGCTCGTTCAGGATGATGCCTTCCTTCGGCACGAACTCCGTCGGGATGAGCGCCGCTCGGCGCGATTCGTTCGTCGGCCGCGGTCGATGGAAGGTGACCGGCTCGATGAACTTCGCTCGCGAGGGCGAGCCCGCTGTGCTGCTTCAAGACGGCAGAGTGCTCGTCGAGGGGTGCACGAGTCCGTTCACGACCGGCGGCAACTCTGCCGAGATCTTCGATCCTGTGACCAATAAGTGGACCATCACCGGATCGATGAACTTTCCGCGCTGTCGTCAGGCCGCGCAGCTGCTTCCCGATGGACGCGTGCTTGTCGTCGGCGGTGACGGCGGGCAAGCAGATAACGACTTGCCGAGCGCCGAGATCTTTGACCCGTCGACCGGCGTCTGGACGATGGCCGGCATCATGAACAGCGCGCGTACGCTGTCGGCGATGCTCCCGCTGCCGGGCGGCAAGTTCTTGATCCCCGGCGGTGGCGCGCAGGGCACGATCCCGCGCGACAGCGCCGACATCTACGATCCATCGACAGGCACGTTCACCTCGACGCCAAGCATGAACATGTCACGATATGCTTTTGCATCGACCGTACTCGCGGACGGCCGCGTTCTCGTAGAAGCCGGCACGTCGCAAGACTCACTGCAGACGAACACGTGCGAGATCTACGATCCGAAGACGAATATGTGGACAATGACCGGCACGATCCCGAACCCCGCGCAAGTGATCGTCTTACTCTTGAACGGTGACGTTCTCGCGACGAACCAGCTCAACGGTCCCACCTCATCGCTTTTCAACCCGAAGACCGGACAATGGACGGCCACGAAAGGCAATATGTCCGTCGTACGAAACGAGGCGACGTCGACGTTGCTCGAGGATGGGCGAGTACTCGTCGCCGGCGGTCAAAACGTCAACAACAACGCGCTCGTGCTCCAGTCCGAGCTCTACAATCCACGGACGCAGAACTGGGTCATCGGTCCGACGATGCACATCGGACGATGGGCACAAACAGCAGTGCGACTCGCGGACGGGCGCGTGCTTCTGGTGGGCGGTCTCAACGCGAACTTCATGCCGATCGCAAGTGCGGAGATCTACACGCCGTAAGAAAAAAGCCGAGCTTCGCTCGGCCTACTACATTATCTAGACTTTGAGTTCGACTTTTTCGAGCGCCTTGGCGGTCGGTACGACGTGATGGTCGAGCCGCAGCTCTTCCGGGCTGTAGCCGAACGCGAGTCCTAACAACTGAGGCAGGTGGAAGATCGGCACGTCGATCGGCTGTCTCATGACGCGCGCCGCATCGGGTTGTTGCGCGTCGAGGTTCAGGTGGCAGAGCGGGCACGGTGTCACGAGCAGATCGGCGCCCTTGCTCTTCGCCTCCATGATGTGATTGCCGCCCATCGTGAGCGCCGCGTCGCGGTTCATCGTCACCATCGGGAAGCCGCAGCACTTCGACTTGCCGTGATACTCCACCGGCTCGCCGCCGATGATCGAGATGATCTGCTCGAGATAATTCTTGCGTTCGGGTTTCTCGCGCAATCCGAGATATTCTTCGGGCCGCAGGATGTAGCAGCCGTAGAACGGCGCTATCTTCAAACCTGTCAACTTGCGCTTGACGAGCGAGCGGATCTTGTCGAGTCCGATGTCTTCGACGAGGATCCACAAGAGGTGCTTGACCTTCGTCGTGCCCTTGTAAGTAAAGCCTTGTTCGGAAAGCACGGCATTTGCGCGCTCCATGCGTTCCGGCTTGTGCGTCAGCTGATAGTTGTGGTTGCTGAGCACGCCCTGGCACGTGCTGCAGATCGTCATGAGATCGGCGCCGAGCTTTTCCGCCATCGCGAGCGTCAACCCGTTGAGCGAATCGGCGAGCGCCGGATTCTGTTCGCTGAGAACGCCGGCGCCGGTGCACGGCGCTTCGGTGAGCTCGTGCAGCTCGATGCCGAGCGCCTCGGCGACCTTGTGCGTCGAGACGTAGAGCTCCGGGCACGCGCCTTTCGAAACGCAGCCGGGGAAGAACGCGACCTTCATCGTCTTGCTATCCTCATGTCAGCGGACCGCCCACTTTCTTGAAGATCGCCTTGACGCGAGTGACGCCCGGGATCTTGTGGTGGATGATCGGGGGCAATTTGCCGGCGCGCAGCAGATTGAAAGCGCTCGGCAACGATTGGAGCTGGGCTTTGATGTTGAACAGTCCGAGCGACTTCGGCATGAGCGTCAGCTCGTTCAAGCGGCCGCTGCCGCGCACGGACTCGGCGAACGCCAATGCATGCCGCGTGCCGGCGTTGTTCGTGTAGCCGGCGGCGACCGACATCTGGCGGATCTTCAATATCTGCTCGAGCGGTGCGACGCCCTTCGGGCAGACGTGGACGCACTCGTAGCAATGCGTGCAGTCCCAGACGCCGTTGGGATCGCTGTACTCTTTGAGCCGCTCTTGCTGCATCGAATCGCGCGGATCGTTCGCATAGCGATACGCGCGCGCGAGCGCGTGCGGACCGAGGAATTTGTCGTTGACCGCGTACGATTCGCAATCCATGAGGCATGCACCGCACGAGATGCAGCTCACCTCTTGGACGAGTTCGTCCATCGCCTCGTTGGGAACCCGATACTCCTCGTCCGGCGAGACGGGCTTGCCTTCGAGCCACGGCTTGACCGACCGCATTTTTTGCATGAACGGTCCCATGTCCCAAACGAGATCGCGGACCGGCATCATCGACGGCGGCGACTCGACGCGGACCGTGCCGTTCTCGAGTACGTCCTTCATCTTCGTCGTGCACGCGAGCTTAGCGTGACCGTTGATCCACATCGCGCACGATCCGCAGATCGCGCAGCGGCACGAGCACCGTACGACGAGCGACTCGTCAACGTATTCGCGGATGTGGATGAGACCGTCGAGCACCATCGCCTCGTCGTGGAGATCGATCTCGAACGTCTGATACGTCTTGCGCGGCTTGTCCGAATAGGGCGGCGGATACGGCGCGCCGAGCTCGCCGTCGAGCTTTCTGTCGGGCGCGTATCTTCCGACGACCATCTTCACATGCATGTGCGGATCCGTCCCCTTAGTACGTGCGTTCCATCGGCTGCCACTTCGTGATCGTCACGGGCTGGTACGAGATCTTCGGCGTGCCGTCCGCCGAGCGCGTGACGAGCACGTGCTTCAGCCAGTTCGCGTCGTCACGTTTCGGATAGTCGGTGCGCGACTGCGCGCCGCGGCTCTCCTTGCGCTCGATCGCCGACACGATCGTCGCTTCGGCGCAGTCGATCATGTAGTCGAGCTCGAGAGCGAAGAGCAGCGCCTGGTTGTAGATGCGACCCTTGTCTTGGACGCTCACCGATTGCGCGCGCGTCCGGATTGCCCGGACCTTCGCGAGCGCATCCTGCAAGCCGGCCTCGTCGCGATAGACGCCGACTTTGTCATCCATGAGCGTGCCGAGCTCGAGCCGCAGGCGCGCGTGCGTCTCGCCTTTGTACGGCCGGTCGAGCAATGCTTGGATGCGTTGCGTCTCGGACTTGAGGAATTCTTCGCCGGTCGCGAGCGGTTTTACGTTCTTGACGTAGTCGGCCATGTGCGCGCCGGAGCGCCGTCCGAAGACGAGCGTATCGAGCAGCGAGTTCGCGCCAAGCCGATTGCCGCCGTGCACGCTGACGCAGGCGCATTCGCCGGCCGCGTACAGCCCGGGCAGCGGTGTCGCACCGTCGGAGTCGGTCTTCACACCGCCCATGATGTAGTGCATGCCGGGGCGGATCGGGATCGGCACCTCGACCATGTCGAGGCCGAGGAAGTTGAGCGCGATCTCGTGGATCTGCGGCAGTTTCTTGTGGATGAGCTCGGCGCCGAGATGACGCAGGTCGAGATAGACGCATCCATCCACGCCGCGGCCTTCGGCGAGCTCGATCGTCTCCGAGCGCGACACGACGTCGCGCGACGCGAGCTCCATCATCTTCGGCGCATAGCGCTGCATGAAGCGCTCGCCGTCTTTGTTCGTCAGGTACGCGCCTTCGCCGCGCGCGCCTTCAGTCATGAGGAAGCCGGTGCCCTTGAGCGTCGTCGGATGGTACTGGACCATCTCCATGTCCATGAGCGGCGCGCCGGCGCGATACGCGAGCGCATGACCGTCGCCCGTGCAGATGAGCGCGTTCGTGCTCGGCTCATAGACGCGCCCCATGCCGCCGGCCGCGAGGATGACCGCTTTTGCCCTCAATAGATGAAGCTCGCCGCGCAGCATGTCGATGGCGACCGCGCCGCGGCACGTGCCGTCAGGGACGTAGAGCGCCGTCGCGAACCACTCGTCGTGGGTCTTGACGTCCTCTTTGAGGATCGTGTCGTAGAGCGCGTTGAGAAGCGCCTGTCCGGTGATGTCGGCGACGAAATATGTGCGCGCTTTGCTCGCGCCGCCGAACGCGCGGGTGCCGAGCTTGCCGTCGGGCCCGCGGAAGAAGACGACGCCCATGTGCTCCATCTCGATGAGGTCGCGGGGCGCCTCACGGCACATGATCTCGACCGCATCTTGATCGGCGAGATAGTCGCTGCCCTTGATCGTGTCGAACGCGTGGATCTCCCACGAATCGCCGGGGTCGAGCGCGGCGTTGATGCCGCCTTCGGCCGCGCCGCTGTGACTGCGGAGCGGATGCACCTTCGAGATGACGCCGACGCTCGCGCCGCGCCGCTTCGCTTCGAGCGCAGAGCGCATGCCGGCGAGCCCGGCGCCGAGCACCAACACGTCGTAGTCGATAATCATCTTGTCTACGGTCCTCGCCTTCGCGCGACCGCCACCGGTCGTGCGGCGCCCGTCATGTTCGCACGCGCCGCGGGTGAATTCCCACCAAAAACGCCGTACTGACGAGCCGAATTCTGCGAGAAACGGCACATGGCGGGCTCATCCAGACCTTGAATGGCAGTGCGACGCCCGCCGAGAATGGCGCGTGCCCGCCAAACGAAAGATCGCGAGGAGTTAACCGTGGCCCGAATCCGCCCACTCGACCGCGAAGAGGCGCCGGCCGACTCGCAGGCCGAGTTCGACAAGCAGATCCGCGCGCATGGCCGGATGACGAACATGAAGCGCACGCTCGCGCATTCGTGGCCGGCGCTTCGCGCGCTCATGGAATGGTATCCGCTGCGCGACGAGGTCGCAGCATTTCTCGGCGACCGGCTTGCCGATCTCTTCTCGCACGCGATTTCGTCGCAGACCGACTGCCTCATCTGCTCGACGTTCTTCCGCCGCATCTTCATCGAGTCGGGGGAGAACCCGGACTCGTTCGAACTCGATGACTGGTCGAAGACGATCGTCGAATACGGCCGCGCGATGGCGCGCGACGCGCACGACGTCTCCGATGACCTATTCGCGCGGCTCAAAGCGCGCTTGAGCGACGAGCAGATCGTCGTTTTGACTGCGTTCGGTTCGATCATGCTCGCGACGAACGTCTTCAACGACGCGCTGCGCGTCGATCTCGACGACTATCTCAAGCCGTTCGCCAAAGACAAGGGCGCTGCGAAGTGACGGACACGCGAGAATTCGAAGGCCGAACGGCGTTCGTCACCGGAGCGGCGCACGGTCAGGGTCGAGCGGTCGCGCTTGCCTTCGCGCGCGAAGGTGCAAACGTGCTCGCGCTCGACGTCGCGCGCCAGCTCGAGAAGCCCGGTTATCCGATGGGAACGCAAGCCGACCTTGATTCTCTCGTCGCCGAGTGCAAGGCCTTCGGCGTCGATTGCATCTCCGTTGCGGCCGACGTGCGCGACGAGAATGCGGTGATCGGTGCGGTCGAGCGCGCGCTGCGTGAATGGCAACGGATCGACGTCCTGTTCAACAACGCCGGGATCTGCGCGTACGGTCTCGTCCACGAGCTCACCGAGACCGAGTGGGATGCGATGCTCGACATCAATCTCAAAGGTTCGTGGCTCGTCTCGAAGCACGTCGTGCCGTCGATGATGCAGCGGCGAAGCGGCGTCATCATCAACAACTCGTCGATCGCCGGGTTGCGTGGCATGGGTCGCCTTAGCCACTACGCGGCATCGAAGTGGGGACTCACGGGACTCACCAAGTCGATGGCGATCGAGCTCGCGCCGTACGGGATTCGCGTCAACTCGATCCATCCGACGGGCGTCGACACGCCGATGAACGATGGGCTCGCGATGCTCGAGGGACTCACGCCGCGTGAGGTCGCAGAGCGTTCCGCCGGCAATCTGCTCGACGTGCCGTGGATCGAGACGCGCGACGTCGCCGAAGCGGTGCTCTTCCTCGCCTCGGATCGCGCGCGATACATCACCGGTGCGCAGCTCGTCATCGATGCCGGCCTCTTGACACGCTAAGATCGGCTGGATGTGGTATGCTGAGCGAGCTCGGCGATTCTAATGTGGTATGCCGAGCGAAGCTCGGCTTGTAGCGGTCGAGCTTTAGCTCGACCGCCGCGGCCTGCCCAATGCATCTCAGCTCGACTCGTTGAACCGGCGTTCATGGAACTCGACGCTGACCTTTTCGACCAAAACGGTACCTACCTCAACACCGCGACATACGGCCTTCCGCCCAAGCCTGCGCACGACGCGATGATCGCGGCGCTCGCCGACTGGCGTACCGGCCGGACCAGTGAAGATGATTGGGAAGCGGCGACCGAACGCGCGCGGGCGACGTTTGCAAGGCTCGTCGACGTCGATGAGTCGGATGTGACGTGCGGCGCAACGGTATCCGAGCTCATCGGCCTCATCGCCGCATCGCTTCCCGATGGTTCGCGCGTGCTGACAGCGCACAACGACTTCGCTTCGACCCTTTTCCCTTGGACGGTCCACGAAGACCACCGGATCGAAGTCTCGAGCGTGCCGCTCGAAGAGCTCATCGACTCGGTCGACGGCTCGCACGCGATCGTCGCAGTGAGTCACGTCCAGGCGCAAAGCGGCGCCGTCGTCGACATCGACGTGCTCGCGGCTCGCTGCCGCGCCAAGGGTTCCATGCTTTGCATCGACGCGACGCAAGCCTGCGGGTGGCTCGAAACGAGCGCGCGCGACATCGACTTCTACATCTGTCACGCGTATAAGTGGTTGTTGTCGCCGCGCGGTGCCGCATTCATGGCGGTGCGGCGCGATCGTCTCGGCTCGATCCGGCCGCTTCACGCCGGCTGGTGGGCGACGGACGACCCGAACGGCAATCTCTTCGGCTTGCCCAATCGCATCTCACGGACGATGGCGCGCCGGCTCGACACGTCGCCGGCGTGGTTCTCATGGGTCGGCACCGCCGTCGCCCTCGACATCATCGAAAAAATCGGCATCGGCAAGATCGAGACGCACGACATGCGACTTGCGCGCCGTTTCTGCTCGGCGCTCAGTCTGCCCGATCCAGCGTCGCCGATCGTCTACATGGATGCGCGCGCCGATTTCAGCAAACTGCTCGAGTCGGGGATCCGCGCGTCGGTGCGTGGCGGCCGCGTACGCCTCTCATTCCACCTGTACAACACGGAGGCCGACGTCGATCGCGCGATTGCGGCGCTGAAGTGAACGTTATCGCGCGCGACGAGTGCGTGCGCGGGGGTCGGTATGCACGAGTTCGGCGACGATGGATTTGCCGTTCGCGAACATGAGCGAGTGGTCGTAGCCGATGAGGCCGGCTTGGACGGCTAAACGATCGACCCGCGCGAGCGACTTCGCCTGCGCAGCTGTTATGAGCGGGATATGCTTCGTCCTGAAGACGAGATGCTTCGGCACGAACCAAATCGGCCGTTCCGTCGTCATCCAATCGCGGCCGTCGAAGCGCGAGAGGTCGACCGGTTCGGAGAACTTGCGCAGCGTCCGCTCGCCGCGTCCGTTGTAATAATCCTCGAAGTACGATAACGCGAGCTCGCGCAACGACCGGAAGATCGGCGGGCGCTCGCGCAGGCCGTTGAAATGCGATTTTGAGACGGCGCCCCAGTGCCCGCGTTCGCGGTAGACGGCGATGATATGGTCGTCGTCCTGCTCGCCGACGAGGTCGAGGATGAGCGGCGGATGACCGATCGTTCGAAGCGCCGCGGCGGCGAGAATGCCGCCCTCGAGGCAGTGCGCGGTGCCTTCGCGTAAGACGCGTCGCGGAGACCACGCCGTATCGGCATCGTGGTAGCTCAGCGCGTTCAACAGCCGTTGAATCCCAGCTGGCGTCTTCAGGCCCCGGAGCATCCGCCATTCGCGGGCGCTGAAGCCGTACTTCGCATCGGCCACTGGGGCTTTGTCGTTCGCCGTAAAAGGCGGGGTTTCCGCTGTGCGCTTCTTGAAAATCATCGCATGGAGATCTTCAAGCGGAAGTGCCCGCATTGTCTCAAAGCGGTCTCGTTTCGCGCGCGCGAAGAACGTGCGGGCGGCACGGTGCGCGTGACGACCGTCGCGTGCACGTCGTGCGGCGTCGTCCTCGGCGTTCTTCCATATATGGGAACGTACCCGGAACGGCGCGAGGTCGAGTCGATCGTACGCGGGATCGTCAAATCGCACGTCAACTCGGCCGTCAAGAAGCTCAACGTCGCGGTGAAGCGGCTCGGGAAGCGCAAGCGCAAGGCCAGTCGCTAGGCATCCGAATCGCATCGCCGAGCGTATAGCTGCCTGATGGACCTAGCATCGCAACGGTGACATGAAGCAGAAGATCTATCGCCATCCCATCATCGTGCGCTTGACGCATTGGGTGAGCGCGCTCGCTCTGTTCGTGCTCGCGATGAGCGGCATGCAGATCTTCAACGCGCATCCCGCGCTCTACGCATCGGACGCATCGAACTTCCAAAGCCCGGTCTTGATGATCTCGGGCTCGGAGGACATGGACGCGCCCGAGGGTTGGGTCCAGCTCGGCAACCATCGGTTCATCACGACGCACGTGCTCGGCTACGGCCCGAACGGGATGGGCGGCGAAGGCGTTCGCGCGTTCCCGTCGTGGGCGACGATCCCGGCGTACCAGGATCTCGCCGATGGCCGGAGATGGCATCTCTTCTTCGCATGGATCTTCGTCATCTGCGCGTTGCTCTACGCGCGATGGGCGTTCGATCTGCGACCGACGCTCGCCGATCTGCGCGCGCTGCCGGCGGCATTGAAAGCACATCTACTGCCGTGGCGCGTCAAACCGCGCGCACATCTCAACCCGATGCAAAAGCTGACGTACTTCGGCGTCGTGTTCATCGTCGCGCCCATCATCATACTGTCGGGGCTTGCGCTCGGACCGTCGGTCGATTCGTGGGCTCCGTGGCTGCCTGCGATGTTCGGCGGTCGTCAGTTCGCTCGCATCTGGCACTTCAGCGGGATGATCGCGCTCATGTTGTTCTTCGTCATCCACATCGCGATGGTCACGTTGACGGGCGTTTGGAACAACCTGCGATCGATGATCACCGGCTGGTTCGTCGTCGTGCCCGAAGAGAATTCGGAGGCGGTACCGGTCAAAGCGCCGGTGGCAACCGCTGTGAAGGAGACGTCGTGAAGAGGATCGGCCGCGCGGGATTTCTCGCGCTCGTCGGCACGTCAGCGCTCGCGGGCTGCGCAAGCATCGCGACAAATCTCACCGAGAACGAGAGCTTTCATCGCGTGCTCGAACTTCCCGAGCGGCTCAACCTTGCAGTCTTGGGAAGCGGTCAGCCGCTCGCACGCGAATATTCAGACTCCGCGATTTCGCCGGTCTTCCGTCACAATGGCTTCGATCCGCCGTCGACACCGGATTACATCTCATGGAGCCGCAAGGCGTGGCATGGTTATCGCCTGTTCGTCACGGGTCTTGTCGAAACGCCAAAATCGTACGATCTCGACACCTTGCGGCGCTCGTTTCCACGCGTCGCTCAGACGACTCGCCACGATTGCGTCGAGGGTTGGAGCGTCATCGGCAAATGGACGGGTGTGGTCTTGCGCGACGTCCTCGCCGACTGCTCGCCGAAACCGCAAGCGAAGTACGTCGTCTTCCATTGCATGGACCAAGATCCGGGTGGCGAGGCGTACTACGAGTCGCTCGACATGCACCAAGCCGCACATCCTCAGGCGCTCCTCGCGTACGAGCTCAACGATAGGCCGATCCCCATCGAGAACGGCGCGCCGATCCGCTTGAAAGTGCCGACGCAGCTCGGCTACAAGAGCGCGAAATATGTGCAGCGCATCGAAGTCGTCGCCGGTCTCGGCGGCATGTACGGCAACGGCGGCTACTGGGAAGACCAGGGCTACGAGTGGTTCGCCGGGATATAGGGGCCGCATAAGCCGAGCTTCGCTCGGCATACCACATTCACACGGCCCCTCGTTCACACAGGTCTAGTGCTCGGCGATCAATTCCTTGATCGTGCTATCGACCGCATCGTCTTGACCTTCGCCGACGATCGTCTGTCGCAGCTTGCCGTGGCGATCGAAGATGAGCTGCGTCGGCCACGCGGAGACGCCGTACGCGTTCCAAACATCGAAGCTGTTGTCGACGACGACCGGCCACGCGACCCCTTGCGATGCGAACGATGCCTTCAGATTCGCTCGATCGTGCTCGTAGGGCGTCTCCGGACTGTGCACGCTTATGATCACGAGGTCGTTGCGCTGAGTGTCATGATAAAGCTTGCGCAGATTCGGTTCGACGTGCTGACAATTGATGCACTCGAACGTGTAGAAGTCGACGAGAACGACCTTGCCGCTGACGTCACTCGCGTTCACCCGCCCGTTGAGCCAGTCGGGCGACGACAATACGGCGTTGAGCCCGGTCGTCGTGGCACCGGCGCTTGCGGAAAAGGAGAAGAAGAGCGAACACAACGCAGCGAGAGCGAGCGATCTGGACATGGTCGTACCTCCGCAATTAGGTACGTGCTGGAGTGAGATACGGATGCCTTCAGACGCGGACGAAGGCTTCCATCTTCGCGAACTTGCTCGGCCCGATGCCCGAGACGTTCTGGAGATCGTCCGGTGTCGCAAACGGCCCATTCGCCTCGCGGTATTCAACGATTCGGCGTGCGAGACTCGGACCGACACCCGGCAGGCGCTCTAGCTCGGTCTCGCTCGCCGTATTGACGTCGACCGTCTGACCGGGCTGAAGCTTGGAACCGTTCGTGCGCCCGCTGCTGCGGTGGCGGGTCGATCGGTGCGATGACGTGCCTGTTGCGCTCGAGCCACCCGAGGCGACTTCGTAGGTCGCGCCGACGGAATCAAATGAATATGTCTCGGGCTTCGCACCTTTCTTCGGCACGTCGATCTTCATGCCGTCGACGAGCGGCTCCGCAAGATTGATCGCTTCGCCATCCGCATCGCTCGCAAGGCCGCCTGCTTGATTCACGGCGTCGACGACGCGCGAGCCTGGGGCGAGTCTGAAGACGCCGACGTGCTTGATCGCGCCGCAGACGTAGACGGCGATCTCGCCTGGTGACGGTGCACCCGGTGAGGGCGCGGTCGACACGGCAGCGACGTCGGCCGTTGCGGCCGCTTGCTGCGGCGGCGGTGAGTCGTCGGTCACGACGACTGAGTCCGAGCGATGCGGCACGAAATACGCGAAGGCGAGCGCGATTGCGCCCGCGACGACCGCGGCCCAGCGCGCATATGGTTTGAAGCGTTCCATGCCGCTAAACTCCCGTGGCGTCATCGACGCGTCAAGGGCAAGCGCCGGAGCGCATTGTAACAATCGACTTATGGCATTGAGGGAGATCCCGCCGTACGAGCCCCAAGCGATCGAGCCGAAATGGCAGCGCGCGTGGGAGGAGAGCGGTCAGAACCGCGCTGTTGAACGGGCCGACAAGACCAAGTTCTATCTGCTCGAGATGCTGCCGTATCCGAGCGGCGATCTCCATGTGGGTCACGCGCGCAATTACACGCTCGGCGACGTCATCGGTCGCTTCTTACGCATGCGCGGATACAACGTGCTCCACCCGATGGGTTGGGACGCGTTCGGCTTGCCGGCGGAAAACGCGGCGATCCAGCGCGGCATCCATCCGCGCGTGTGGACCGAGTCGAACATCGCGAACATGCGACGCCAAGTGCGCATGCTCGGAACCTCGTACGATTGGACGCGCGAGGTCGACACATCGAGCCCCGAATATTATCGCTGGACGCAGTGGCTATTCTTATTGATGTA
>Ga0126371_10001831_pt1 | contig 18079 bp, 8 predicted proteins | sample PanSoiMetaPlot_4_FD_110145 | JGI IMG/M metagenome (GOLD analysis project Ga0126371, IMG submission 110145) | Tropical forest soil microbial communities from Panama - MetaG Plot_4 | ecosystem: Environmental > Terrestrial > Soil > Tropical forest > Bulk soil | place: Panama | collected 2016-02-17 | reverse complement strand
TGGATCATCCATCGCATTGAGACCAACAGCGGGCGGATGCTGGTCCATGATGCACACGGCGCGCCACCCAGTGTGCCGTTCTGGCGGGGAGAGGCTCCGGCGCGAACCGAGGAATTGTCGTCCCATGTGGGGGAGTTGCGGCAGAGGATCAGCGACATGCTGCCGCGCACGTCGCCCGTGGGATTTTCGGCGACCCAGCCGGAAGTTGCGGCCTGTGTTTCCTGGCTGAAGGAGCAGTGCGGGCTGGATGATTCGGGCGCCGAGCAGATGATCGAGTACATCCTGCAAGGGCGCGTGGTGTTGGGAGCGGTACCTACGCCAACAACTGTGATCGCGGAGCGGTTTTTCGATGAGGGCGGCGGAATGCAGTTGGTGATCCATGCGCCTTTTGGCGGGCGGATCAACAAGGCTTGGGGATTGTCCCTGCGCAAGAGATTTTGCCGTGGATTCAACTTTGAGCTGCAGGCGGCGGCGACGGATAACGGTCTGAATATCGCGTTGGCGGAGCAACACAGTTTTCCTCTGGGCGATGTCTTTCATTTTCTGAATGCCGAGACGGTGCAGCCGATTCTGGAGCAGGCCGCACTGGACTCTCCAGTCTTTGGAACGCGGTGGCGATGGGATGCGAACCGGGCTCTGGCGCTGCTGCGCTTCCAGAATGGAAAGAAGGTTCCGGCGCAGATTCAGCGCATGCGGTCGGATGATCTGCTGGCCTCAGTATTTCCCGAGGCGACGGCCTGTTTCGAGAACATCGAGGGGGATCGGAAGATTCCCGATCATCCCCTTATTGCTGAGGTGATGAAAGATGTGCTCACCGAAGCAATGGATCTGGAAGGACTAAAGCGCGTGCTGCACGGAATGGCTTCGGGAGAGATTCGCGTCTTGGCCGTGGATACGCCGGTGCCATCGCAGTTCTCGCACGAAATTTTGAATGCGAATCCGTATGCCTACCTGGACGACGCGCCCCTGGAGGAGCGGCGGGCGCGAGCTGTCGAGATGCGGCGTGTGCTGCCAGAGTCGGTTTTACAGGAAGTCGGAGCCCTTGATCCGGGAGCGATTGCACAGGTGCGAACCGAGGCTTGGCCCGACGTGCGGGATGCGGATGAGTTGCATGATGTGTTGCATACTCTCGTGGGGCTGCCGGAATCGGCTTGCAGCGTTCAGCCATCAGCATTCAGCCATTCGGGCTTGGTGGACGAAGGGCAATCTCGTTTCCGGACTGACCACTGGTCCGCCTATTTCGAACAGCTCACGCTGCAAGGAAGGGCTGCGGTGGCGTCAGCAGGTGGGCGGCATTTTTGGGTGGCAGCGGAGCGGGCCCAAACCTTCCGGTCTCTCTTCCCTGCCGCGCAGTTCGAGAAAGAACTCGCTGAGGTCGAAACGGCAGATGTCGGTCGCGATGATGCTTTGCTCACACTGGTGATGGGATGGATGTCGGCTGTGGGGCCGACTACCGCTTCGCAATTGGGAAGCCTCGTCGGACTTCCTGCCTCGGACATGGAAAAGGGGCTGCTGCGGATGGAGGCTGCTGGCACTGTGCTGCGCGGGAAGTTCACCGTCGCCACTGTCCGGGAGGCGCCTGCGGTACCTGCAGGGCCAGGAACGCCTGTCCCAAACTCTTCTTCTCAACCGGCTGAGATTGAGTGGTGTGAGCGGCGCCTCTTGGCGCGAATCCATCGGCTGACCGTAGGCATGCTGCGGGAGCAGATTGAACCCGTCACGGCAGCGCAGTTCATGCGCTGGTTGCTCCGATGGCAGCATGTGGCTCCGGGATCGCAAGCTGCTGGCGAACGCGGGGCGCTCGAAGTGCTTCAGCAGTTGCAGGGGTTTGAAGTTCCTGCGAATGCCTGGGAGCGGCAGGTCTTAACTCGGCGCGTGACGGATTACGACCCGAAGTGGCTCGATCAGCTTTGCCTGACCGGAGCGGTCGGATGGGGACGATTATCGCCACATCCGGCAACGCTGGAATCAGGAGGAAGCAGCGACGGTTCGGGGCGGCAGCGCAGGGTAGTTCCTACCAGCGTCGCTCCCATCACGTTCTTTGTGCGCGAGGCAGCGGACTGGATGGGGCTCAGCAAAAATCCGCACTTCTCCCGGAATCAGGCACAAGGGGAGCACCCAAGGGAGTCGCACGACGGCAGTCTTGGGCTGAGTAACGGGGCGCAGATCGTGCTGGAGTTTCTGAAGCAGCGCGGGGCCTCGTTCTTTGCCGACATTGTGCGCGGGACTGGCAAGCTAAAGGCCGAGATTGAGACTGCACTCTGGGAATTAGTCGCGGCAGGAGTGGTAACCGCCGATGGGTTCGACAATCTCCGATCCTTAATCGATCCGAAGCGGCGGGCTGGGCAAGGGAGTGGGCGCGCTCTGCGTCCGAGGCACAGCGCGGGTCGATGGGCATTGCTGCATACCGACGCGGCGGTAGACCATTCGCGGGCTCTCGAGGCGGCTTGCTGGATGTTGCTGCGAAGATACGGGATTGTGATTCGCGATGTTCTGGCGCGCGAGTCGAATCTGCCTTCATGGCGTGAGTTGCTGATGGCGTTCAGGCGCTTGGAGGATCGGGGCGAGATTCGCGGAGGAAGATTCGTGGACGGCTTCCTGGGAGAACAGTTTGCTCTGCCGGTTGCAGTCGAATCGGTGCGTGCCATGCGCGGCCTACCTTTGAGCGGAGAGACGATCACTTTGTCGGCAGCAGATCCCTTGAATCTCGTCGGAATCCTGGTCCCCGGCGAGCGAGTGCCCGCGATTTCGGGGCGGACGGTGAGTTATCGAGATGGGATTGAGGCGTTCGACGCGCGGCCTGCCGTAGCGGCGGTCGCGGGGTGAGCCGATCGCGAGCCGGGGCCTGAACTCACGATTCATGTCACGTCGCTAAACGGTCACAAAACCGAATGCCTTGATCGGAGAGCTAAGAGTGGCGGCACGCAAGCCATTGTGAAGCCAGACATTTGCCCCTGCACTCTGCGTGCGCCAAGGTAGGTCCTGGACAAAGACACAAAGACACAAAGACAAAGACAAAAAGCCAAGAGGCTCGATGAGGGGGTCCCCCGAGCCTCTGGCTTGGCGATCTCGGCTAGAACTGCTCGAAAGCGCTTCCCCCATCGCTTTTGCCGAGCATCCGCAACCTGAGATCTTGCAACCCAGTTGCCAATTCTGCTTAGGCTGCAGGACGGTTCTGCGAGTACGGTGAAACCACTTCTCCTGCAATTACTTACAAGCGCCGTATTTCCCGAGGGATCGGAACATGGGAGAGGAATTGAGGCTGGAGAGAGCTATCCAAAGAGATAGTCCGACTAGCTGTTCGGATATTGAAAAACCCAAACACGGGTCATGCATTTCGGGCCGGGCTGTGATAGAAGTGCTTGCGCAAACCTTTGGGAGATCTGATTGCGGCCCAGACTATTGGTGACAGCGGGACCCTCGAAAGACCAGACCATTCCACTGCCCGAGGGGGAAGCCACGATCGGCCGGGACCCGGCTAATGTGGTGGCCATTATTGATCCTTCCGTTTCCCGAAAACATTGCCTGTTGCGGCGCGAAGAGGACGGGCGATTCCTGATCAGGGATCTCGACAGCCGCAACGGAACACTGGTGAATGGCATCACCGTAAAAGAACAGTGGCTCCGGCATGGAGACGAAATCGCGACCGGTGATTCGTTATTTCTGTTTCTTATCGAAGAAGAGAATCGCTCGGGATCGAAGAGCCGGGTTGTGTTTGATGATACGCACCCGGCAGCGGAGACGCGACTGATTCATCCGAAAGAAGCAGTTTACCTGCAACCGGACCGCCTGCTCAAAGAACTTCCGGCGACCTCGCAAGTAAGCAAAAACCTGAATGCATTACTGAAGATCAGTCGCGTGGTACACGCGATTCGCGACCTGGAAGAGCTGCAGGCGCAATTGCTCGATTTGATTTTTGAAGTTGTGCCGGCGGGACGCGGGGCCATTCTGCTCTCCGATGGTGAAGGACAGGATTTCAGCTCAATGTACGCACGAACCCGACAGGATGGAGAGCAACTAGTACGAGTGAGCCGCACGATTGCCCGCAAAGTAATGAAGGAGAATGTTGCGATTCTGGGTGTAGACATTGCTTCGAGCGGGAATTTTCGAGAGGTGGAGAGCCTGGTGGCTTCCCACGTCCGATCGCTGGTGTGTGTCCCCCTGAGCGTCTTTCAGCGGATGATCGGCTGCATTTATCTCGACAACACGAGTGTGGCGAACCGCTTTCATGAGGACCATCTGCAACTGATGGCAGGAGTGGCGGGAATTTCGGCTGTTGCGCTGGATAATGCGCGGAGACTGCAGTGGCTGGAACAGGAGAATCTGCGACTCACGACTGAAGTTCGCCAGGATCAGAGCCTTGTCGGTGAGGGCACGCGCATGAAGGACGTTTTTCAGTTCCTGGCGCGCGCTGCGCCAAGCGATTCCACGGTGCTGATCGAAGGGGAGAGCGGAACGGGGAAGGAATTGGTGGCGAAGGCTTTGCACCGCAACAGCCCGCGAGCCAACAAGCCGTTCGTCGCCATCAATTGCGCGGCGATTCCCGAGACACTCTTGGAGGACGATCTATTTGGGCACGAGAAGGGCGCGTTCACCGGGGCGGCGACGCAAAAAAAAGGACGGCTGGAAATTGCAGATGGTGGGGTGGTGTTCCTCGACGAGATTGGCGAATTGGCCCCATCGCTCCAAGTGAAACTGCTGCGAGTCTTGCAGGAGAGGGAGTTTGAGCGCGTCGGGGGTACGCATCCGACTAAGGTAAATATCCGTCTGATTGCCGCGACCAATCGCGATCTGGAAGACGCAGTAAAGAAAGGTGAATTCCGGCAGGACCTGTATTACCGGCTGGCAGTAGTTAATGTGATGATGCCTCCGCTGCGCGAGCGCCGGGAAGATATTCCGATGCTGACGCGGCACTTTGTTCAGAAGCACGCGATGCGGTGCCGGGTGAAAGCAAGGCCCATCTCGCGCGAGGCGATGGCGGCGCTGGTGAATTATGAGTGGCCGGGCAATGTGCGCGAGCTGGAAAATGCGATCGAGCGCGCGCTGGTAATGGGATCGTCGGACATGGTTTTGCTGGAGGATCTACCGGAGTCGCTGCTGGAGCAGAAGGCGCCGGAAGAATTTGACGAAGGCAAGTATCACGCCAGCGTAAAAGAGCACAAAAAGCGGTTGATCCTGGATGCGGTCGAGCAGACCCGCGGCAATTATGTGGAGGCTGCGAGGATTCTCGGAGTGCATCCGAATTACCTGCATCGCTTGATTCGGAATTTGCAGTTGAAGGATGAAATTAACCAGGTGCTGCGGCGAGCCGGGTAGAGGCCTTCTGCCGCAAAAACGCCGCTCAGGACGACAGAGCTAGGGAAGCTTCAACTGCAGGAGGCGGGCCGGATCAAGATACGTGCCTTGCCAACGCACGGCAACATGAAGATGGGGACCGGTGGCGCGGCCGGTCCCGCCACTTAGGCCGATTTCCTGGCCTCGCTTTATAGAGTCTCCTTCCTTCACTTTGATCTCCGAAAGGTGAAAATAGAGGGTAAGAAGTCCCTGCCCGTGGTCGATGACCACGCAATTTCCTTCGAAATATAAGAAGCGGGCGAGCAGGACCGTACCGTCATTCATGGCGGCGACTGGGGTTCCGGTGGGGACGCGGTAATCAAGGCCCTGGTGTTCTCGCTGGGCCACTCCGTTGAAGATTCGTTGCGTGCCGTACACGTCGGAAGTGGGAGCGTCGACCGGGGCAGCAAAGCTGCCGTTCCATTCGCGGTCGGGCGTGACGCGGCCCAAATATTCCTGTTTGACCTTTACCGATTCCGCGATTTGAGTCTGCTGCTCCGGACTGGGCTCGGTGAACTTCTTTTCGACCGCGAGTTGAACTTTGATCTTCGGGTAATTCGCGCGGTAGACGGTGAACCTGCCAGTAAACCGCACCGGGGACTGTGTTTTTGCGCTCTCGCCAGTGAGTTCCAGCGGGTATTTTCCAGGGGAGGTAGCGAAACCTACTCCGGCCACTGCGTACCAAGTTCTGGCGGTTGCGTCATAGCTGAAGGTAAGGTCGTGACCTTGCCATTTGCCCGTGAGGGCGTTCAGTTTTTGTGGCGGCTTCACCCGGAACAAGACTGGAGCGCCATTGAGCAGTCGTGTGGGCTGGGAAAAAAGACTCCAGGGAAGAGCGTGTACAGGTACAGGAATAAGCGGTAGGGCCAGTGCGAGAAACAAAATCAGGCTTCGTTGTTGAGGCCGCTCGGCTTCGCGCCTTCGCCTTTCTTCGAGGCAGGTCTCTCGAGATAGCAAACTCCACATGGCTCTTGATGCGCCGATCTCGCCGAAGCGCCGCACAATCATCAGCGTAGCATTTCGTCGCAAAGGGCTGGGTATAATCCGGGGGGCTGAATCCGGGTGCTTACTGCTTGCGTGTAACATTGATGGCTCAACATGTCTGCGCCGCCCCCTACGTCGACTCCAACTCTATTGAAAACACAACCTTCTCAATTAATCCGCGGCCTGAATGCCTGGCACGCAACCGCGATTGTCGCCGGAACGATTATCGGGAGCGGGATTTTTCTCGTCCCGGCAGAGATGATGCAGGCGGTGGGGTCGGCCCGACTGGTTTATCTGGCGTGGGTTGTGGGAGGGCTGCTTTCGTTCTTCGGCGCTCTGACCTATGCCGAGTTGGGTGCCATGCGGCCTTACGCGGGCGGCGAATATGTCTATGTTCGGGACGCATACGGGCCGTTGCCCGCATTCCTCTACGGCTGGACCTGGTTCCTGATTGCCAAGCCTGCATCAATTGCAACCGTCACGGCCGGGTTGGTGAGGGTTCTGGGTACATTTTCTGCATTTCACTTTCTGCCACAGACGCTGTTCACTCTCCATGTCAGTTCGAGCCGGGCTCTTGTAATCAATTACGGCCACGTCTTTGCAATCGCGGCAAACGTGTTCATCACAGGATTGAATTACATCGGAGTACGTAAAGCCGGCGCATTTCAGTTGGGATTCACGGTGCTGAAGGCGGGGATGATTGTTGGCATCGCAGTGCTTGCCTTTGGCGCGACCGGGGGGTCGTGGACAAATTTTGGAACGTCTTTCGCAGGAGCAACAGGAGGGATGGCCGGGTTTATGGCCGCGCTGGGCGCAGCCCTTTGGGCTTATGACGGATGGAATGACCTCAACATGGTCAGCGAAGAGATCGAGCGGCCGGAGAGAAACATTCCTTTGGCGCTGGTCCTTGGCGTTGCCGTTGTTGCGGTTCTGTATATGGGGATGAATGCGGGAATCCAGTACGCTATTCCCGCGTCGGCAATTGCACGGGCGGCGGTGCCTGCGGCTGCCGCGAGTGAGGCCGCTTTGGGACGGATCGGAATATCGTTGGTCTCCGTCGGAATGATGATCTCGATGCTGGCGACACTGAACGGTACGGTGATGAGTGGCGGGCGCGTTCCGTTCGCGGTGGCGCGCGATGGATATTTTTTCCGGGCGCTGGGAGAGGTGCATCCCCGGTTTCATACGCCTGGTTTGGCGCTCGTCATTCAGGCGGCGCTGGCGGTGCTACTCATCCTGGTCGGAGGGGCGTTTCGCGAACTGTTTTCGCTGGCGATTTTCGCGGAGTGGTTGTTCTACATGGTCGCGACGAGCACCATTTTCCTATTTCGCTGGCGCGAGCCTCAAGCCTCCCGGCCGTACCGGGCCGCAGGGTATCCATTCGTTCCCGCACTCTTCATCGCAACCGCGGCCGTATTGCTTTGCTACACGTTCGCCAACAATCTGCAGAACTCGATGGCAGGAGTAGTCGTTATTTTGCTGGGAATCCCGGTATATCTGTGGTTCGCGCGCAGACGCGTAAATGCAGGGTCGGGATCGAACCCACGACCTGTTCCGTGACATGCAGCGAAAAAAGCAGCCGGACATTCGTTTTCAAGACGTTAACAACCGCTACACTTGGCCGGGAAAGGGCTCATTTGGCGATGTTTCCGGCCAAACATTAACACATAGACAGGCTGCGTGGGCGGGGGTTCTTGTAGCTCGGTTTTTCAATCCGAATTCAATTGCATCACGCGACATGAAGCCTACGTGCTAAGCCTCTCTTCATGTTCCATCGTCAGGCGGGCTATCCGGTGGCTGAATTTCTAGCTGCTGCAAGATATGCAGAGGAGTGCGGCGAAAGTGCTGAAGAATGGAATTAGGTACTCTCCGAGTCTATTGTCGCGCGTGTCTTCCATACCGCACGTATGCTCATCCGACAAGCCTATGGAACACAAAGAGGATGGCCAATGCCCATAAACCTAAGCCAAGACACCGTCGATTGGAGCGACTATCCAGGATCGAACTGAAAACAAGTCTTGCGGATACACTCACGCCCCAGATGTGCAAGTAACAATTGCGTCGACATAGGGCTAAGGTGTGGCAGTTTTGCCGTTCCTTCCTTCCACCCCATCAAACAGCGGGCGGGAGAAGCGACCTGAAGTTCGTTGCCTAGTCATCGTCGTCGTCTTTCCACCATTCTTTCTGTCCTTCCCTTCGCGCTTTCTCCAGCTCGTCAACCAGGGAACGGAGATCATCGTGCCATCCTCCCGAGGGCGCATCGGGAAGGAGTTTGTCCTTAATGGTCTCGAGCGCGGTTTCTACGTCGAAGTTCTTCAAGGCTTCTTTGATTTGCTTCTTTAACTTCTTCCACTCGTCGGGCTTCGGCGGCACGACCAGGTGCCAATAGAAATTGGGCATGGATGGAGGCGGCCCGGGAGGAGGGTTTGGCAACCGAGGTTTTCCCCAATCGTCGAGCACCTTGCGGGCAATAAGGTCGGCGTCTTCGTTTGGAACCGGGATGTCTCCTGGTTCGAGAATGATTTCGACCCGCCGGTTTCGCTTACGATCTTCCTCGTTCATGTTGGCCGGCGTTTTGTGACGGCGCACGTTTTCCTCGTCGGGCTCGGACGCTCCAACGCCTGTGCTGATCCACTGAATGGCCGATGGCCGGGGGACGTTGGGATTGGGTATCGTTTGTACGATGCTGAAAGTAAAGGTCCGAATCCCTACGTCATTGCGTAGCCTTGTTTCGACGGCCTTCGCGCGGTCTTCGCTGATCTGCTGCTCGAAGTGAGGTCCCCGCTGAAAGTCCTGGTCGGCGTGACCGATCAGCCGCACGCCGAGAATGGGCAGGGAACGTGGCTTGTAACTTTCCGCGATGAAATCCGCCACCACTACCAGGTGGAGGTTTTCATCAATCGGCAGCGAGTTCAGATGTTTGGCATACCTGGGAAAGTTTCTGATCACGATTCGAATCGGGCCGGGGTTGTCGTGAGCTGTCGTTGCGTCGAGGTTAACCATTTTCTGGCTTGGTCCTGTGTAGCGCACGTTGGCGATCTCCTGTTCGGATAGTGAGCCAGAGAAGGGCTTCGTTACTTTCGGGGGAAGGGAAAGGTCTGGAATTATTGAACTTGCAAAATGCGCGATCAATGACCTTATCCGCGCTCCCTTAGCCGCCTTCACCTTTACCCACCTTGCCCTCTTCGTTGCTGTAATCTTTCGTCCGCGCCGCTGCCGAGAATGTCCGTTTTACAGGTCAAGTTCGCTCGCCAATCAGTTACATACTCAAGTGGCGTTTGTCCCAGTAGTTCTTTAAACCAGAGCGCAAATGCGGAACGCGACATCCCTGCTGCGGCGGCCTGATCAATGCTCTCGAATTTGAATACTCCGTACACCACAAGCCACCAATATGCCCTGTCAGTTGCTGAACAATCTCTCCAAAGTACAAACAAATGAAGCCACCCGTCTTTAAACTCGCATTCGTTCAGAGTCCGGCATTGGGGCCTAGGAGCATCTTGAGGGTGTCGTCCCGAATTCATTGATCTAGAATATGGGACCGAGGACTTGAGACTCTGTATTCCTGTTGAACCTCAGGAACAAAGGCTTCGTCTCTGCCATTAATCCGAAGATCAACTGACGACACGGGGGGGCCACAGAACGACTCTGTTCTGTCACTGTTCAATCAGCCGCTAAAAGCGACTTTGGTATTTTTCGCTGCGGACTGTGTCGTGACCTATAAGAACGGCGCTGGGCAGGACCCGCGACCTCCTGCCGTGACCGCACCCGATTTGCTCGTAACTAACTGAACCACGCGGCCGCATCGAGCTCGATCTCTGCTTGACAACCTCTATCCGCTGTGACTAACCTTCCCGAATTGCAGTAGGGTCCACACAATAGTCTTCCGCGATGAAAGCGGACCTGATGCGTATGGGAAGGCGGTGGGGCCTCCTCTTCAGCAAGCAGTCTGGGACTCCTGGCTTTCTCAACGCTGAGTTCTGCGATTGTGCTTTTCCATCAAACCTTGACAATGCACACGCCGTTGGCATTACACAACTCCTAACGCCCGGAGGCCGCCATGCCGTCTCGCTCCTGTGACAGCCGACCTGTTATCTGCAAAACTTTGGCATTCGTCTTGACTTTGGTGCTGGCTCTGCCCGGCTTTGCTCAGACCGCCACCGGTCGGGTGCTGGGTACGATCACAGATACACAGGGAGCCGCGCTTGCTGGAGCCAAGGTCAGCATCATCAATACGGCCACCAATGTTGTCTCCGATACGGCAACGAATGCGGAAGGCTACTACCAGGTTTTGGAACTGCCGGTAGGAATGTACAAGGTGAGCGTCTCGCATTCGGGATTTGCGAGCGCTGTCACTGTCCCGACGTTGCTTGATATCAACCAATCCCTTCGGATCGATCTGCATCTGAAGCCTGGGTCGGTGGTGGAGACGGTTCAGGTAGAGGCGGAAGCGGCGCAAGTGGAGACCGTCAATGCGACACTCGGGGCGACCGTGACTGGGGCACCAATTCAAGACTTGCCTCTCAACGGACGCAATACGTTGGATCTCGCTTTGACCCAACCCGGCGTTGTTCCGATTGCAGATGACATCGGAACGTACGGAACGAATAATGGAGGTTCGAACGGATTCAACGGAATCAGTGTGGCGGGCGGTCGCGGAGACTCGGTCACTTATTTGCTCGATGGCGGTCTGAATAATCGAACCACCAGCAACCAGGTCGTGTTCAACCCAAATCCCGAAGCGGTCGAAGAATTCCGTCTCTTGGAGAACAACTATACCGCCGAGTACGGCCGGAATGGGGGCGGCACGGTCAGTGTGGTCCTGAAGTCAGGGACGAATTCGATGCATGGAAGCCTGTTCGATTACTTCCGCAATGATGCGATGAATGCGAACGACTACTTTGATAAACAGCAGGGTAACCCCAGGCCTACGCTAAAGAGAAACCAGTTTGGAGGCACAGTTGGCGGACCAATCACCATCCCCGGCCTGGTGAATGGGAGTGACCGGTTTTTCTTTTTCTTCGGATATCAAGGCCAGCGCCAAACGCAGACAATCAACCAGGGATTCGTCACCACCTATACTCCTGCTCAACTGAATGGCGACTTTTCCAATTTTCAGGGGAATGGGCCAGACCCGGGAGTCGTCGCCTTCTTGCAGAGTTATCCTTATTATCAGTCCAACCCTACGCTTGCCGCGCAGGGGATCATCGACCCCGCCAAGATTGACCCGGTTGCGCAAAAGTACATTGCCGCGGGATTGCTCCCAACCTCAACCACGGGCCAGGTTTTCCCGCAAGGATCCGAGAAAGACGACGTAAATCAGTACGTAGGGAAGTTTGATTTCTACGCGACAAAGAACGATCGCGTTTCCTTATCGCTCGGCTACAACAAGGAACCGATTCTCAATCCGTTTTTCGGGGCGAACGTGCCTGGCTTCAGCGCAAATACTACGACATGGGATTACTTCGGCAACATCGGCTACACAAAAACGATATCGGCATCTTCGATCAACGAACTTCACCTGACAGCGCAGCGCTGGTACCAGACAGCGATTCCGGCCAGCCATCCGCCTGCACTCGCGCAACTGGGAATCCACGTGAACTCCGATGATCCTTTCGGTCCTGCCTCGCTCTCCTTCGCCAGTGGAATGAACGTGGGCTTTGATCCCAACGTGCACTGGAAGGCCGACAACAACTACGCGGTCTCCGACACGTTCACTTGGATTCGCGGGCACCACACGTGGAAATTTGGGGGCCGGTTTGGCATCATGCAGGAAAACACTGTCTATGCCTACCAAACCAACGGCATCTTCTATTTCTCTGGCCCCGATGGCATCGGCTCTGGCAATGATCTCGCAGATTTCCTGTTCGGTGCCTCCGACGAGTTTGACGAATTCTCGAAAGCCCCCAGCAACGAACACCAGAAGCAGTACGCGCTCTTTGGACAAGACGAATGGAAGGTGACGCCAAGACTGAACCTAACCGTCGGACTGCGCTATGAGTACACAAGTCCTGAGACCGATACAAAAGGTTACAGTTTCAGCATTGTTCCGGGCGCACAGTCCGTAAGATTCCCGGACGCGCCGCTTGGCTTCCTTGTGCCGGGGGACCCGGGCGCGCCACGCGGATGGTACTTTCCCGATCACACCAACCTCTCTCCCCGAATTGGCTTCGCCTGGGATCCGTTCGGCGATGCCAAAACCAGCGTCCGAGGCGGCTTCGGCCTCTTCTTCGACACTCTCAACGGATGGATGTCGGATTGGGCGACAGATGAGGCGCCTTGGGCGGGTGGTGCCGTCCTCACACCGGACCCCACGGACACGGTGAACAATCCGCTACCTGCGGATGGACCTAGCAAGATCCTGTCGACACCCTTTGTCTCGGTCGGCCAAGCCGATCCTTTTCCTTCGAAGATCCCGCCACCTTCGGATATCAACTTCGCGGATGCCGGGTTCACGCCTTTCCTGGGATCCGGCAATAACTTTGTCAACATTCACCTGAAGACACCTTACATCTACCAGTACAACCTCAGTGTGCAGCGCCAGATTGGAAATGGTTTGATGGCGCAAATTGGCTACGCGGGCAGCTCCTCACACAAGCTGCTTACCTGGGTGGATCAGAATCCGATGATTCTGGGCACTTCCACCCGTGTAATGAACCATCAGCTTCTGGCATCGGATCCCAGCGCAGATCCGGACACTTTCGGCTACATGCCTACGTTTGATGGTTTGAACCGCGGCAACTACAACGGACTGCTGACTAGCCTGACAAAGCGGGAAACGGACGTGCCGATTATGGGAAAGGCATTTTTCACGGTCGCTTACACCTGGTCCCATAACCTCGACAACGGATCCGGCTTCAACTCGAGGATCACTGCCATTCCCTATTACAACCACAACCAGTTCTGGGGCAACTCCGACTTCGACGTTAGGCATCGCTTCACCTTTAGCGGCGGTTGGGAACTGCCCTTTGAGAAGATGTGGTCGAATGGCCCGAAGCGCTTGATTGGCGGGTGGAGCTTATATCCCATCTTCTTCGTTCAATCCGGCATCCCACTTGACTTCACTGCTGGCACCCGGCAGCGGTCCGGCCAACCGGGTCCCTCGGGAGCGGGAGACGGACAGTTAGTTCGTGCCAACCAGATGGTCAGCTCGGTGCAAACGTTCGATCCACGCCGCATGCAAACCTTCAACGGCGTGAGTGGAAATTTTTGGTTCGATCCAAGTTCGTTCCAACAAGACGATTGCATCACGGGCAACAACAATGCTGGCCCATGTCCAATCGGGTTCTATGGAACCTACCATCGGAATTCGTTCCATGGGCCTCGGCGAACCAACCTTGATCTCGCGCTCGAAAAATCCACTGCAATCACCGAACGGACGAAGCTCTTGTTCCGCGCCGAGGCATTCAACATCTTCAATCGCGCGGAATTCCGTCCCCCGGCCGATCGCTCGGTACTGGCGGGAACCTTCGGTCAAATCAGTGGAACATACGACCCTAGAATCCTGCAGCTTGCCTTGAAGTTTGTTTTCTAGTTTAACAGGTTGAAACACGGAGAGAGCCATGAGCGACAAACGGGATCGGGCTTTGGGGACGGATCAACCAATCACGCGTCGTGATTTTTTGAATGGATGCGCCGTCACCGTCGGCGCTTCCCTGCTTGCGAGTCGGCCAGGGTTGCTCGAGGCGATGGCTGCATCCGATGTCAGCCCCGAAAAACAACCCAGTTACTATCCACCGGCAAAGACGGGCTTGCGCGGCAGTCATGACGGCTCTTGGGAAGTCGCTCACGCACTTCGCGATGGGCAGCGGTGGAACAATGTGATTGCCGATGAAGAATCCTACGATCTGGTCGTGGCTGGAGGTGGAATCAGCGGCCTGGCCTCAGCATACTTCTATCGCAAGTTCGCCGGGCCACAATCGAAGATCCTTATTCTCGACAATCATGATGATTTTGGCGGGCACGCAAAGCGAAATGAGTTCAAAGCGGGGAATCGGCTGCTTCTCGGCTACGGCGGGACCCAGTCACTGGAAGCTCCGCATCATTACAGCAAAGAAGCATTCGGATTGCTCCGGGAACTGGGGATCGACGTTGATCGGTTTTTCAAATACTTCGACCAGAAGCTGTACAAGTCGAGGAACTTAAAACGGGCAACCTTCTTTGATAAGGAGACGTTTGGGAGCGATGTACTCGTGCCCGGATTTGGAGCCCACTATCTCGGGCTGGAGTACCCTCCCGAAATCCTCGCTAAGATTCCCATTTCAGAGGCCGCCCGAGCCGACCTGGCGAGGTTACAGAGTACAAAGATTGATTACCTGGCTGGCTTGAGCCTCGAAGAGAAGAAACGCAAGCTAACGAAGACGAGCTATAAAGACTATCTGTTACAGTACGTTAAGGTTCACCCCGACGTTATTAAGGTTTTTCAGTCGTCTCCGCACGGCCTGTATGGTGTGGGCATCGACGCAGTCTCATCACTGGACTGCCTGGAAATGAACTATCCGGGATTTCAGGGGATTCAGATGAGCAGCCACGAAGATTCCCCAGAGCAGGCAGAGCCCTACATTTTCCACTTCCCGGACGGAAATTCATCCGTCGCCCGCCTACTGGTGCGATCTCTGGTCTCAGACTCAACGCCAGGCAATACCATGGAAGACATCGTAACCGCGCGCATGAACTATGCACGGCTGGACCAGTCAGACTCACCTGTGAGAATTCGCCTGAACAGCACCGTGGTTCGCGCAACGCACCTGGGTGATCCGCACTCAGCACCGGAAGTCGAGATCACATACGTTCGACAGGAGAAGGCGCACAAAGTGAAAGCCGTGCATTGCGTGCTGGCCTGCTACAACATGATCATTCCGTATCTCTGCCCGGAGATGTCCGACAAGCAAAAAGAAGCACTAGCCTATGCGGTCAAGATCCCTCTCGTTTATACGAATGTCCAGATTGCGAATTGGAAGGCGCTCGATAAACTGGGCATCAATAGTGTTTACGCACCTGGCGGTTATTTCAGCTCAGTTTCGCTCGACTTTCCCGTGTCAATGGGCGACTACCATTTCCCAAGTCATCCCGAGGAACCTTGTCTCCTCCACCTGACGCGCACGCCGTGTAAACCCGGGCTGCCGTGCAAGGAGCAATACAAGGCAGGACGTTGGGATCTCTTCACCACCACGTTCGACACTTTTGAGCGCAATATCCGCGATGAACTGGGGCGCATGCTAAGCGGGGGCGGATTCGATGCGGGGCGGGATATCCAGGCGATAACGGTAAACCGCTGGCCGCACGGTTACGCCTACGAATACAACCCGCTGTTTGAACCGTTGGACCGTCCCGATTCCGAGCGGCCATGCGTTATCGGGCGCCAGCCATTCGGCCGGATCCACATCGCCAACTCAGATTCCGACGGTCACGCCTACACCAATATTGCCATTGATCAGGGCTATCGCGCAGTGCAAGAGATCGTCAAGTCCAGCAAGTCATAAGGCTTCTATGTTCGAGATTTCGCGGCGCAACTTTGTCGTCGGCCTGGGCGCTTTGGCCATCTTTCCACTGGAGAAGGCAGAGCCTGATCTCATTCTCCACAACGGAAATTTCTGGACCGGGAATTCTCGGCTTCCGCGGGCACAGGCTGTCGCCATCAGCGGCGGAAGATTTCTCGCGGTGGGCTCCAGTGATGAGGTCTTGCACCTCGCCGCTGGAAAAAGCCGCAAGGTCGATCTGGGTGGCAAAACCGCTCTGCCCGGCTTCATCGATGCACATTGCCATCCGGCAGTTTCTGGTCGCATGCATCTTCGTCAGGTCGATTGCGACCTGCGATCGATTGCCGCGATCCAGGGAGCCCTGCGGGATCGCGCCGCCAAAACTCCGCCGGGCGAATGGGTGCTTGGATTTAAGTACGACGACACAAAAACCTCCGACGGTCGCATGCTGACGAGGAAGGACCTTGATGAAGCTGTTCCAGATCATCCTGTCTATGTCAGTCATCGTGGCGGACACACGGATTTTGCTAATTCGCTCGCCTTCAAGGCCGCAGGAGTCTCGCAGAGCACTCCCGATCCGGCAGGCGGCAACTTCGTGCGGGATTCCTCTGGTCAGCTTACGGGAGTCGTTAATGAACGAGCGGCCGAGGCCTTTAACAAAGTCATTCCGTCCAGTTACACACGTGACGACTACCGTGAAGGAGTAAAGCTTATCTCGAAGATGATGACGAAGACGGGCATCACTTCAGTAGGCGATACGCTGGGAAGCCCTGAAGATCTACAGGCCTATCAAGACGCGCGCGACACCGGTGACCTTGGGATGCGCGTGTACTGCTTCATTGGTTGGTCCTACATCGATCGGATGATCGCAGCGGGAGTACGCACCGGCCTGGGAGACGAATGGGTGCGTGTCGGCGGCATGAAGCAGGTCGCCGATGGCGCGATCTCCGGACGCACTGCACGGCTCTCCCAGCCATACATCGGCCATCCCAACGACTATGGAACTTTCTCGGCTACCGAAGAAGAACTCTACGAGATTGGCCGCAAAGCCTACGCTGCCGGTTGGCAACTCGGGACGCATGCGAATGGCGACATCGCGATCGAGAGAGTGCTCGGAATCTACGAACGTATCAATCGCGAGATCCCGCACCCCGACCCTCGTTTTCGCATCGAGCACTGCACATTGATTAATGATTCGATCATCGAGCGGATGCGTGCCCTCAATGTGATTCCCACTCCATTCTCAACCTATGTTTATTATCACGGTGAGAAGATGCAGTACTACGGCGAAGAGCGCCTTAAGCACATGTTTGCTTTGCGAACCTTCATCGATGCCGGACTTCGGCCAACCCAAGCCTCGGATTATCCTCCCGGAGAGTTTCCCGCCATGATGGCATTGCAGTCGGAGGTGACCCGGACGGATATGAACGGGCACATCTGGGGCGCCAATCAGCGCGTCACGGTGGCAGAGGCAATACGCGTCGGAACCATCAACGGAGCGTACGCATCGTTCGAAGAGAATCTGAAAGGCTCGATCGAGCCCGGAAAGCTCGCCGACTTGGTCGTGCTGGGTCGGGATCCCTTCAAAGAAGATCCTTCGACGCTGGTCACTATACCGGTGGAACGAACGATGACCGGTGGCAAGTGGGTATACGAATCCTGAGGTTGAAGTTTTCACCATGAGCCAGCAACAACGCGACCGCGAATTGGGAATGGGGCGCAGTATCACGCGCCGGGACTTTCTAAATGGGGTAGCGGTAGGGGTTGGCGCGCTGGCAAGTCCACGGCTGACCCGAATACTCGCGGCACAAGAGTCTGCAACCTCGGCGCAGGATCGTCCTGGGTACTACCCTCCCGCTCTCACCGGAATGCGAGGTAGTCATCCCGGAGCGTTTGAAAGCGCACACGAGCTACGCGACGGAGAATTTTGGGAGAAGGCTGGCAAACCTGTCGAAACCGGCGAAACGTACGATCTTGTCGTTGTCGGCGCTGGAATGAGTGGTTTGGCCGCTGCGTATTTTTATCGCAAGCAAGCTGGACCGTCCTCCCGCATTCTGATCCTCGACAATCATGACGACTTCGGCGGACACGCGAAGAGAAACGAATTCCGGCCCGGTGGACGTTTGCTGCTTGCCAATGGCGGAACCGTCTCGATAGAGTCGCCTTTTCCCTACAGTAAGGAGGCGCGAGGTCTCCTCACCGAACTAGGTATCGATCCGCCTGTCCTCCAGAAGAAGTATGTCAACCATGAAGTCTATGGCGGCCTTGGATTCGGATACTTCTTT
>Ga0126371_10001830_pt1 | contig 18081 bp, 17 predicted proteins | sample PanSoiMetaPlot_4_FD_110145 | JGI IMG/M metagenome (GOLD analysis project Ga0126371, IMG submission 110145) | Tropical forest soil microbial communities from Panama - MetaG Plot_4 | ecosystem: Environmental > Terrestrial > Soil > Tropical forest > Bulk soil | place: Panama | collected 2016-02-17 | reverse complement strand
GTCGATGAACGCCTCGAACTGGGCCCTGGTGTTCTCGTAGTCCTGCGCCTGGGCCATCTGGACGTACTGGCTCAGGCTGGTCCACGTGCCGTACCTGTTGCTCAGCGCGGTGTCGAAGTGGCACAGCGTGCCGAACGAGTAGCCGGTCTTGCAGCGTGGCTCGTAGTTGAGGTGGTACTGGTTGAACTTGGTGTTCTGCCATAGGTTCGACAAGTCGCTGGCGGACATGAAGCGGTTGAGCGAGTCGAGGGTGGGGACCGTGTCGCCGGCACTCTCCTCGCTGTCATAACCCCATGACGCGCCGGCGTTGGTCACGGTGCTGTCGTTGCCCAGGTGCGTGGAGTCGTACCAGTAGCCGGGCGGTACCCAGTCGTACGGGCCCTCCTTCTCCCCCGACGGGCCGAGCTGACTGCTCGACTTGTACTCGGCCGAGGAGATCAGCGGGGTCTGCGGGTAGAAGTCGGCCTGCGTGAAGCCAGTGATCGATACCGACTCCTGCTGGGTGGTCGGCTGGTTGTCGCTCCACTGGAAGCTGAACACGCTCGGGTGGTTGCGCAGGTTCTGGCCGATGGTGAGCGCGGAGTCCTGCAAGACGTTCAGCTGGGCCTGGGTCAGCGAGCCGCCGACCTGCCACGCGTCGCAGCACTGGAAACCGCCGTTGACCAAGATGCCGGCGGCGTCCATCTGCGCGAACCAGTCGGCGGGCATGATGTGACCCTCGAGCCTGATCGCGTTGACACCCATGTTCTTCATCAGGGCGATCTGCTCGGCGGTGTCCGCGGCCGAGTAGTGCAGGAACAGGTTCGGGTCCCAGCCGCCGCCCCTGATCACGATCGGCACCCCGTTGATCTTGAAGGCCCGGGCGCCGCTGGGCTCGATGGCGTTGGAACCGGTGAGGTAGGAAGTCACCGTCCTGATGCCGAAGGTCTCGGTCGTCGAGTTGTCCACCGTGGTGCCCTGCGCGGCCGAGACGCCGAGCGTGTAGAGCGGCTGGGCGCCGAGCTGGTACGGCCACCACGCCTGCGGGCTGGCTATCGTCAGGCTCGGGAACTGCGCCGGGGTGAACGAGACCGTCTGTGTCGTGCTTGCGGGGACGGTGACAGTCTGGCTCACAGTGATCGGCGTGCCGCTGGTCGGCGGGGTGACGGTCGCGGTCACCGTGCCGGTCTGCGCCGTCGCGGTGTTGTTGGTGACGTCGGTCTTGACGGTCAGCGCCGCGCTCGACAGATCGGCCGCGTCAGCCTGATTGACGTGCGAGTTGCCGACCGATAGCGCCCCGGCGGTTTGCAGCTGGACGGGGAACTGGATGCCGGTGTTGTTGTCCGGCGGGATCTGGGTCCAGTCCACGTTGTCCAGGGTGAACATCGAGGTCGGGTCGTTCGGGTTGACTTCGATGGCCACCGAGTTGGTGCCCGGCAGCACGAGGCTGGTGATGTTGAAGGTAAACCGTGTGTAGTCGCCGGTCACGGTGGCGGAGGTGGCCACCTCGGTGCCATTGACCCAGACGTTGGCCGATCCGATCACGCCGTTGACGACGAGGCTGGCGACCTGGCCGGCCTGCAGGTTCGGGGTGAAGTCGGCGCGCCACCACCAGGGCACTTTGAACTCACTGACCGTGTCCGGGCCGATCTTGCTCATCGACCCGTAGCACAGCTGCATGTTGTTGGAGAAGAACACACTGTTGGGGCTGCTGGTGCTCTGGTTCACCGGCTGCAGGGCTGTGTCACCCGGGCATTTGCCGTTCTGCAGCAGGGCCTCGATCTCGGTACCCGGCGCGCCGGCGTCATCGTTGCTGACCGGCAACCAGGTGCTCGTGTTGAATCCCGGAGTGGAGATCTGCGCTCCGGTCTGCGTGGCGACCGCGCTGCTTTGCACCTGCCAGCCCGATGAGCCAAGGTTCGACATGTCGGTCGCGCCCGGGCTGGCGGGTCCGGTCGCCAGCGCCGCCGCCAGGACGGGCGATCGCGCGGCCGCAGACGTGGCCGCCGGGGATGCCGCCTGGGCCGCGGCCAGCGCGCCGAGCGTGGTCAGCAGCACGGCCGAGAAGAGGATAACGAAGCGTCGGAAGGAACTGTGGTGAGCGTTGAACGTCATGGCAGCCGACTCCTGTCCAATCGACCCGAGATCGCGACGCCGGCTGAGCCCCGCTGACGGGGCCAAACCTTATTTAGTTCGTAACCTTTCCAAACTAACTCGTCAACCCTTGAATCTCCGCTAGCTCCTGCCGGAACCATTCGGGCCGCGCCGCCCACCACGGGACGGAGCTGACGGTGTCGGCCGCTGGCGTCCAGCTTTTCGCCGAACGGAGCGCTGCTTCGCGCCCCAGGATCCCTCTCCCCCAGTCGGATGCGCAACGACATGATCAGGACGGCGGCCGCGAAGGCGATATACGAGCTGCCGGCCGCCTGCTCCCAGAACGCCCAGTGCAGCTCCCGGTTCCCGCCGTGCGGGAACCACCACTGCGGGCAGACGACGAAGAGCACGATCCCGGCAACGGCGGCTGCGCGGGCGGCTGGCAGGTGGCCGCGGCGGTCGGCGGCCGCCAGGGCCAGCAAGGCCGGCCCGGCCCATACCCAGTGATGCGACCAGGAGATCGGCGATACGAGCAGCGCGGCGAAGGCGTTGAGCGCGAGCGCCAGGCGGTAGTCCGCCGCCGCGAGGGCGCGTCGCATGCCCAGGCACGCGACCGTCAAGACGGCGACCGACAGCGCTAGCCACAGGGACGTCGCGGCCGGCGTTCCCGGACGGAGCCCGGCGCGTGCCAGCACCGCGACGATGCTCTGGTTGCCTGCGTACAGCGGGTCGCCGATCCGGCTCGTGTCGAAGACGTCGCGCGTCCAGTACCGTACCGAGTCGGCCGGGTCGAGCGCGAAACCGAGGCCGGTGCCCACCACGAAAGTCAGGGCCATGATCCCGGCGGCACGGTAATCCCGCCGGACCAGGAAAAACACTACGAACGGCAGCGGCGTCAGCTTCACCGCGGCGGCGAGTCCGGTCAGCGCGCCGCGCGGCCAGCGCGGCGCCCGCGACAGGCAGTCCGCGGTCACTAGCGTCATCAGCACGACGTTGACCTGACCGTAGCTGATCGTGCTCCGTACCGGCTCGAGCACGAGTGCCAGCGGCAGCACCCAGGCCAACCGCCACGCGAGCGGGCCGAGGTAATTGCGCAGGGTCACGGCGAGCAGGGCGATGGTGCCGAGCGTGACGATCACGGCGGCCGTGGCCGCCGGGATCAGCGACAGCGGCGAGAGCACGATCGCGGCGAACGGCGGGTACGTGAACGCCAGCCTGATCCCAGGGGCCGCCGCCGGCAGATGACCGTACAGGTGTCCGCCGCTCAGCCAGACGCGCCCGCCGATGCGATAGACGTCCAGGTCAAGCCGCTCAGGCGGCAGACTAGGCCCGTGCTTTGTCCAGGACAGCAGGGAGAACGCGATCGCAGCCAGGTTCACCGCGACGAGCGTGACGCGAGTCCTCATGAGGCCAGCTCTAGCGAGCCGGCCATATCGTCGCGGTCTCGGAAATGCTTATGCCGTCCTTATCCGGCTGGCCCGATACTGATGGCGTGCGTGTGCTTGTTGTCGAAGATGAGCGGCTGCTCGCGGATACCATCGCCGCAGGGCTGCGCCGGCGATCGATCGCCGTCGATACCTGTTATGACGGGGACGCGGCCCTGGAACGGGTCTGCGTGCATCGCTACGACGTGGTAATTCTCGATCGCGACCTGCCCAAGGTGCACGGCGACGACGTCTGCCGCCGCGTCGTGGCTGCGGGCGGCGAGACGCGGGTCCTGATGCTCAGCGCCGCCGCGGGGACTCGCGCCCGGTTGGACGGGCTCGATCTTGGCGCGGATGACTACCTCACCAAGCCGTTCGCGTTCGCCGAGCTGGTCGCGCGGGTGAATTCGCTGTCTCGCCGCGCGCAGCCCGCGGTGCCCCCCGTCCTTGAGCGCGCCGGCGTGACGCTGGACCGGCCGGCGCACCGGGCCTGGCGGGACGGCCTGCTGCTCTCGCTGACTCCGAAGGAGTTCGCGGTGCTCGAGGTGCTGATGCGGGCCGAGGGCACCGTGGTCAGCGCCGAGGAACTGCTGGAGAAGGCGTGGGACGAGAACGCCGATCCCTTCACGAACGCGGTCCGGGTGGCGGTCATGACGCTGCGCCGCAAGCTGGGTGACCCGACGGTCATCGAGACCGTCCCCGGCGCCGGTTACCGGTTCGGCCCGTGAAGCCGGCCCGCTGGTCGCTGCGCCGCCGCCTCATCGTGAGCCTGGCGGGCATGTTCGTGCTCGGCTACGGGGTGCTCAGTCTTGCCTGGTATCTCGTCAACAAGGCGGTAGCGTCGGGGAATAGCGGTCAGGAGTGTTTCGAGTTCACCCCGGTCGGCCCCGCTGACTGCAACGACGTCAACTGGAACCCCATCGCCCGCTTCATCGTGGTCGTCCTCGTCGTGGCCGTGCTAGCCGCCTGCGTGCGGGGCTGGTGGTTCCTGGCAGGCCGGCTGCTCCAGCCGCTCCGCGCCACGGCGGACGCTGTCCGCCGGGTGGGTCCGCAGAACCTCGGCCAGCGGATCGGGATGACTGGCACCGCCGATGAGCTGCAGGAGCTCGCCGACGCGCTCGACGAGGCGCTGGACCGGGTCGCGGCAGGCTATGAAAGCCAGCGGCGTTTCGCCTCAAACGCGTCCCACGAGCTGCGCACGCCGCTAGCGGTGCAGCGGGTGCTGACCGAGGTCGCGATGGACGACCCGGCGGCGAGCCAGGACCTGATCCGGCTGGGCGGCCTGCTGCTGCGCACCAACGAGCGCAACGAGCGGCTGATCGAAGGGCTGCTCGTGCTGGCAGAAAGCGACCGGGGCTTGCCAGGCAAGGTGCCCGTCCGGCTCGACGAGCTCACGGCGTCGGTGCTTGACTCCCATCTCGACATGGCCCTGCGCCACAAGGTCGTGCTGCGCCGCGATCTCACCGAGCGCTCTGTGCCCGGCGACCCTGTGCTGCTGGAGCGGCTGGTGAGCAACCTGGTGTCGAATGCGATCGGCTACAACCGGCCCGGCGGCTGGGTTGAGGTCGTCGTGGCCGGCGAGCCGGCGATCACCGTGACCAACACCGGCCAGAGCGTTCCCGCCGAGGCGGTTTCCTCGCTGTTCGAGCCGTTCCGGCGGCTGAACGGCGACCGGACCAACCATGGCGGGGGAAGCGGTCTCGGCCTGTCGATCGTCCGGTCCATCACGACCGCGCACGACGGCACGGTCGAGGCGAAGCCGCGCGCCGGCGGCGGTCTGATAGTGGCGATATCCCTGCCGCACAGCGCCGGCCGGCCACAGATTTCCTAAAAACGTGCCGGCTGCGATGGGATAACCCCGGCATATCGGACAGCATGCTCTCGCATACAAGTTCAGGGTGGATACTTAGACCCCCTATAGGGTGCCTAAGTATCCACCATCTTCACAGACCTGCTTGGGCGGCAGGCTAGCCGCAGGACTGGGCGGCCTGGGCCTTGATCGGGGCGAAGACCATCGGGTTTGTCGGGCCGTTGGCGCCGGACAGGGCAGCCGGCAGGCCGTTCGGCCAGTCGAAGGAGGCATGTGTCCAGAACCACTGGCCGCCGTGCACGCAGACCTGCACCGGCTGGCTGAACGTCACGGTCACGGCGACATCGTAGGGGTGGCCGGCCGCGCAGTTCGGGTCGCAGCTGTCGATCGCCTCGGTGCCGGTGCCCACCGCCTCGGTGCCGTTCCATGTCTGCCAGGTCATGCGCCACAGCACCGTGGTGCCGTCGCCTGACAGCGGGCACCCTGCCTGGCAGTCCGGCTTGAGCGCCGTCGTCCCGTTTACGTCCTGGCTCTCCGCCAAGTAGGTGTCAGCGCCGGTAGGGCCGCTTTGCGCCGACGGGGTCGTCGTCGGTGTGGTGGCAATCGGCGCCGGGCTGGTGGCCGCGGCAGTCGCGCTTGGGGCTGGGGTCGGCGGCACGGAACTCGAGCTCGAACTTGAACTCGAAGCGGAACAACCAGCGGCAAGCATCGTCAGCAGAATGGCGGCGGGCAAGAACGCGCGCGTCAGGGAAGTCATTTCGGATCACCAAGCCTTAGGGGGAGCTGAAGTTGCCTCTAGGACGCGCGAACCGCGTCGCCGGTTGCCGAGATACCCGCAGCGAAATTGTTAACGCGCGCCACCCTCGCTGCTTATCTCGCGGTTTCGGCTGATTTCGGCGAAGGATTCCGTTGGGATGCCCTGCTGAGCGCGATGAGAACTTCTGCCCTTAACCAAATCTTAAGTTGCATCCCTCTTGAAGCGGCGCCTGACTGAGCGTAACGTCCTCGTAAGTCTCCGCAGGTCAGAACGGGGCAAGGTCCTGTCCTGCTGGATAAGCATGCTCGCAGCCGGGCAAGGCTATGCGCATGCAGCTCTTTACGCGGTACCGGGGGCGACCGTGATCCTCTTGAGGAGCAATGGGAGCCGATTCCCGGGCGCGCCTAAACAGGAGGGGGAACAAAGATGTTCACACGTATCAGGAAGTCGGTGCTAGCAGCTACCGCGGTGGGAGTGGTAACCGCGACGCTCGCACTGGTGGCCATCGCCACGCCAGCGAGTGCCTATGGCAAGGCGAACTGGCAACTCACCTTCGCCGCCACGGGGACCTTCCCGAGCACCGGAAACGGGACCGGCTTCTGGGGATGGTGCGACCTGGGCGGCGGCGTGACTTCAGGCACCACCGGTGACTGCCAGATCACTCAGTACGTGCATAGCGCGGCAGGCAGCGGATTCACCTGTCATGAAAGCCTCGACCTCACCGCGTGGACGGGGACAGGCGGGACGTTCCTCATCACGGGGACGGGAAAGGTCACTCCGGTGTCGTTGACGGATGCATGCCTGGGGATCTTCCCGGGCTCGTCTCCGTTCACCGACGTTAATTCGGGGATTCCATCTACTCCGGGCCATTTCAACTTCGGAGTCGCGGCCATCTTCCCAGGAGCGGTGGGCGAGTTCAATGCCACCGTCACCCAGGTGCCGTAACTCCCTGCTGACAGATAGCCAGGCTGCTCTTCGTATCCGCTGCTATCAGATGCAGGCGTGCCGGTGAGGTCAAACGGCCGGTTCCATGATCGGAACCGGCCGCTGACCTGCGAGCCCCGTTACGGAATCGAACCGTAAGACCGGTTCGGTGACGTTTGCCTGTGGTTCCATTGGAGGATTTCTGCTGCGCTCCGGTCAAATCCAGACGGCGGTGGCAGGCAAGAAGAGATCGCGGGCAAACGCCCCATTGTCACCAATTAGTCACCCATGCCCCCTGGCTGATCGCTATGTTGGCCAGCGCGCCGTTCCCGGAACTGCCAGGCGCGGGGATTCTGCTACGGTCCCGGCGGGTTGTCCGGGTTGGAACCACCGCGGCACGTCTGACCCGGCGTGACGATGGAGTGGTTAAGCAGCCCGTAGCGCACGTCCTGGCCGTAGCTCTGCGTCCGGCCACCGGGGCCGTTCGGCGCCTCCGGGATCGGGTTGGCCGAGATGATCGGCGCCGTCGGGTCATCGTTTTGTCCCGAGAACACGCAGATCGAGTTGGCATGGGCCGGCCCTTGTGTAGGCGTGCCGTTGCCTGTGATCTCGCCGGCAAAGGCCGGAGCTGGAATTGCGATACCGGCGACGACGATTGCTGTGGCGGTCAGCCATTTCCTCATGAAGGCCCCCTCCTCCATAGGTGCTGTTAAGTTTCGGGAGCCTAACAGCACTTGCGGGCCGCTGGCAACAGGGAACTGCAGATTAAATTCTCCACATGAACTACACAGCGTCTCCATAGAATCTGCGAGGGGGCGAGGTATGCGCGCCAAGCACCATCACATTAACTCGCTCCACAGGCAGGAAGGGTAGAAAGCGGCAATTTTGGAAGGGTGATGCGTTGCCGCGCTTTGTTTCCCCACCACTTGTTCGGCCGATCGGCATCATTGTCTGAAAGCACTCGCCGAAGCACCGACCCTAAATACCTAGCGACGGCCCAAGGGAACGAGGTTCCGCGACGGGACGCACTTCTACGCCGTGTAGGTCATGTCGACCTTCAGTCCCGGGTGAGGGCCTCCCAGAGAGGGTGAGTCGGGCCTGTAGGCCGCGGCTACTTGGTCTTCCTCAGGCCTGAGTTGGCTCAGGATTCTGGGTACCGGGCTGACTCGGCACTGTGGCCTGCCCGTTTTCGATTCATGAGGGCGGATTATGCGCATGTCAGAATTTGAAAGACCGATGCTGCAAGTGCCGCTGCAGTTTCAACGGACGCGGCGCGGACGGTAGCTTGCCGGCAGCCGGGCCAGGGGCTACCGTCGGCGGCGTGGCGCACGGGATCGTCGTCGGCGTCGTGACAAGGACCGGGTCAGCTGTCGCGATCGCGCTGAGCGGCGCGGCGGCCGCCCCGGTGTTCCTGGGGCGAAGCGAGTTCGAGCTGGTTCCGCCGGGCCTGGTCACGCAGCCGTACCATGCGGCGGCGGACATGGACCCCGGCGCTGCCGCGCGGATGATCGCTGAGGTCGAGCGGGCCGCGGAGCAGGCCGCGGCGGCGGGGCTGCGCGCGCTTGCCGGTACGCTGCCCGCCGGCCCGATCACCGGCGTGGCGGTGGTGGTCAAGGCCGTATCGGTGCCGGGGAATCTCGCGGACATCCTGCGTTCTCATGCGTGGATGCACGCGGCCGAGGGCCAGCTATACCGGCAGGCCGTGCTGGCCGGCGCGGCCGAGGGCGGGTGGACAGCACACGCGGCCGATCAGCCGGCCCTGCCAGCCATAGAGCCAACAGTGGCCGAGCTCGGGCGGGCGGCCGGACGGCCGTGGCGCCGGATCGAGAAGGACGCCGCACGCGCCGCGATAACGCTCCTCTAAGGCAGTGCCCAGTGCGGCTAAGACTCGTCCTCGTAATCGCGGAGCAGGCGGCGGCTTTGCAGCGCGTAGAGCACTATAAAGGCCGGCCCGATGAGCAGCGCGGCGACGATGAACAAGACGACGATCGCTACGAGGGTGTCGGTCGGGGCACCCGCGTTGCTCAGGGTTACCCCGGTGCCCGGCAGCAGCACCGGGTACTGCGCCACCCCCCATCCCCACACCACGGCGGCCACCCCGAGCGCCGCGATTACCCGGACGCCGGTAAGCCGGCCGACGGCCAGCAGGATCAAGACCGCCAGTCCGCAAGCCGCCGCCAGGGCTACCAGCGGGAGGGCGCGGCCGGTCAGCCGGGCGTACAGCGCGGGGTTGGAGCCGTGCAGTTCGGCCAGCGCGGCCAGGGACAGCGCGCCAGCCACGATTGTGGCTGCCTGGGCGCGGCGAGTGAAGTAGGTGCGCATGCGCTGATCACCGCGGCGCGCGGCCTCGCCAACCAGGTAGACGGCGGCCAGGTACCCGCAGGCGGCGACGAACAGCAGCCCGGCCAGCACGGCAGTCGGGCTGGTCCAGGCGGCGAGGCTGGCATGACCGGGGTTGGCAGGAACCGCGCCAGTGGCGATGGCGCCGATCACCGTGCCCATGAAGAACGGAGTCAGCAGTGAAGAGAACGCGAAGGTGGCGCCGGCCGCGCGCTGCCACGATAGCCGGGTGATTTCCTTGCGGAACGCGAACCCGGCGCCGCGCAGCACGATCCCCGCTACCGCGAGCCACAGCGGCAGCGCCAGCGTTATCATCACCGCGGCGAACGCATGCGGAAACGCGGTCCAGAAGATGACCAGGTCGAAAACGAGCCAGACGTGGTTGGCTTCCCAGACCGGGGTGATGGACTCGTCGATCAGGTCGCGCGGCAGCTGGCCGCGCCGGTCGCCGCCGGCCAGCAGGTCCCACAGTCCGCCGCCAAAGTCGGCACCGCCGAAGACCGCGTACAGCGTGATCCCGGCGAGCAGGATGCCACCGACGGTGTCGGCTGCCATCACAACTCCGTCCGGCCCGTTGGCTTATCCGCGAGCGGGGGTGGCGGGCCGTAGGGCACGCTGATCTCGGCGGTGTCGCCGCGCCGCCAGCGGCGGGCCAACATCCGCAAGACGGCGATGGTGGCGGCGCCGAGTATCGCATACAGGACGATGACCAGGGTCAGGCTGGTGATGACCCCGCCGTTGGTGGTGGCCGCGGCGGAGGTGGTCTGCAGCCGGTACACGACCCAGGGCTGGCGGCCGACCTCGGTGACGACCCAGCCACACTCCATCGCGACGATCGCCGCCACCCCGCTGACCGCCCCGGCCGCCCAGAACAGCCGCTGCGGCGGCAGGCGCCGTCGCCGCCACCACTCGTACGCCGCCCAGAGCCCGGCGAGCAGCAGCAGGAACGCCAGGCCGACCATGGCGTCGAAGCACAGGTGGAGCAGCCATACCGCCGGCGGACGCTGGGCCGGCGGGACGCTGTCCCAGCCGGTGACCTGAGTACCGGGCCCGAACCCGACCAGCAGCGAGTCCAGGACGGGGATCTTCAGCCCGGCGAAGATCCGGCCGTTGACATAGATCCCGCCCAGCCACTCCGGCACTTGCCGGGACGTTCGGGCGACGTACTCCATCGCCGCGAACTTCACCGGCTGGTCTTGCGCGATCGCGCGGGCCGCGGTGTCACCGACGAATATCTGGAACGGGGTCAGCACCGCGGCCGGGACAAAGCCGAGCGCGAACCCGGTGTAGTGGTAGCGGTCGCGGCGGCCGCGCACGATGCCCGCCGCGTACACCCCGGCCACCGTGAATCCGGTAACCATGTACGCGGCCAGGATCATGTGCGGCATCTCGTACACGGCAGCGTGGTTGAAGTAGACCTGCCAGACATTGACCGAGGTGATCCGGCCGTCCTGTTGCGTGAACCCGCCGGGCTGGTTCATCCACGAGTTCACCGCGATCACCGACATCGCCCCGAAGATGCCGCTTACCGCGATCGGCACGCCGCTCCACCAGTGCGCCCAGCCCGCGAGCCGGCGCCAGCCCCACAGATAGATCCCGGCGAAGATCGCCTCGAGGAAGAAGAAGATGCCCTCCACGCCGAACGGGAACCCGAGCACCGCCCCGTACTGCCGCATCAGCCCAGGCCACAACAGACCCATTTCGAAGGACAGCACCGTGCCAGTCACGGCTCCGACGGCGACCAGCACCCCCATCGCCTGCGACCACCGGCGCGCCAGCCGCATCGCCGTCTGGTCCTGCCGGCGCAGGCCGATGAACTCGGCAAGCAGCACAATCGACGGCAGCGCGATCCCCAGGCAGGCCAGGATGATGTGAAAGCCGAGCGTGGTGGCCATCTGCGCCCGGGCGGGGACCACCTCGCCGCCAACCCGCCCGGCGGCCAGCAAGACCATGCCGTCACCGACCCGCACCGTGCGCCACAATCTGCGTCAGCTGGCCGGACACCCAGCGGTGCACGTCGTGCGCGCGGACGTGGCCGGCCATCGCCGCCATCGCCTCGCGCCGTGCATCGGCGGGCAGCCGCAGAGCGTGCTCGATCCGGTAGGACAGCCCCTCCACGTCGAACGGGTTGCACAGGACGGCCTGCGACAGCTCGACAGCGGCCCCGGTGAACTCGCTGAGCACCAGGACCCCGCTGCGGCCGACGGCCTGTTGCACGATGACGTATTCCTTGCTGACTAGGTTCATGCCGTCGATCAGTGGCGTGACAAGCAGCGCGTCCGCCGACGCGTAGTAGGCGGCGAGCTGCTGCCGGGACAGCCCGCGGTACAGGTAATGCACGGGGACGTCGCTGCCTGGCTCGGTGAACCGGCCGTTGATCCGCCCGATGTGCTGCTCAACGGTGCTGCGCAGCTGGCGGTACTCTCGCACGTTGTCCCGGCTGGGCACGGCGAGCTGGAGGAACGCCAGGCTGGTCCGGAACTCGGGATTGCGCTCTAGCAGCTGTTCCACCGCCAGCAGGCGCTCAATGATGCCCTTGGTGTAGTCCAGCCGGTCGACGCCGAGCATCAGGGTCCGGCCGCTGAACTGTCCGGCCAGCGCCCGGATGTCAGCGATCGTGTCCGGGTCCGCGGCGTTCCTGGCGAAGTCCTCGACATCGATGGAGATGGGCGCGGTCGCGGCGGCCACCGCACGGCCATCGGGCAGCACCACCGACGAACCCCGTATCTCGATGCCCGAACCGGCCAGCAGCCGGGCGCACGAGTAGAGGAAGTTGGCGCGGTACTCATCGGTGTGAAAGGCGACCAGGTCGGCGCCGAGCAAGCCGGTCAGGATCTGTTCCCGCCAGGGCAGCCGGGCGAAGATGTCCGGCGAGGGCCACGGCACGTGCAGGAAGAACCCGATCGGCTGGCCGACCTGCCTGTTGCGGATGAGCTGCGGCACGAGCATCAGGTGATAGTCGTGCACCCAGGCGATCGCGTCTGGCTGCTGCGCCAGGGCGATCAGGGTCCGCTCGGCGAAGGTCTCGTTGACTGCCCGGTAGGTGTACCACCAGGCGCGCTCGAAACGGGGCTTTTCTATCGCATTGTGCAGCAGCGGCCACAGCGTCGCGTTGGCGAACCCATGGTAGTAGTCGCGGACCTGCGCGACGGTCAGCCGGACAGGCACCAGCCGCACGCTCGTGTCCGGTAGCGTCGGCGGCACTGTCTTGGTGCCGCCGTCCCAGCCGACCCAGGCGCCGGGATGGGTGGACATGACCGGCCGCAGCGCCGTCACCAGGCCGCCGGGCGAAAGCTCCCACCCCTTGTCACCGTGCTGGACCGGGAGCCGGTTGGCCACCGCGACCACGCCTGTCGCCGTTTCGCTCATCCCGCTAAACCGTACCGTGTCCGCCGCCTGCGTCTTCGACCTGGATAACAGAAATGAACATGTGGGCGTCTCCTCGCGTATCAACACCGTGGCCACTTCACGATGCGACGAGCCGGATGCCTGGCTGGGTCCGCACCGCGCGCCGCTGATCGGGTACGTGCTGCCGTTGGTCAACGGGGATCTGCAGGCGGCAGAGGATGTCGTGCAGGAAACCATGATCCGCGGCTGGCAGCATTCGACCGAGCTGAGACACGAGCAGGCTGGGTCGTGGCTGCACGCGGTGGCCCGCAACATCGCCATCTCCACGTACCGCCGACGGCGCGCCAGGCCGCGGGAGGTCCCGCTGGATGAGAACACGCTGCCGCACGCCGACGATGGCCTGGACCGGATGTCTGATGCCTGGCTGCTTGGTGCCGCGCTCAACTCGCTCAGGCCCCCGCACCGGGCCGTGATCACGGAGTTGTTCTACCACCGAAGGACGGTGGCTGAGGCGGCGGAGCTGCTCGGCATTCCCGAGGGCACCGTGCGATCTCGCTGCTTCTACGGGTTGCGTGCGCTGCGCAAAGCGCTGGAAAAGCAAGGGATCACCCGGCCATGACCTGCCCGATGATGATGTCACTAGGCGTCTACGTGCTGGGCGCGGCAGACATTCGAGAACGCCAGCGGGTAGAGGACCATCTGCCCGCCTGCCCGGCTTGCCGGGCAGAGCTGATGCGGCTGGCACCACTGCCAGGTCTGCTTGCGGGCATCCCGGAGGCCGTCAGGGATACGGCAGAGGCGCCCGGACGCCGAATCGGGCCACCGGCGCGGGCACTGCCCCGCGGCCGCGCCCGGATGCGATGGCCGGCCGCTGCGGCCGCGGGCCTGGCCGCGGCCGGCGTGACCGGCGGGCTCTGGCTCTCGTCCGGCATCGGCGGGCATCAGGCGAATGTCGTGACGCTCACCGGCGCCAACCCTGCCACTCACGTCAGCGCGACCGCGATCCTGACGGCAACCTCGTGGGGCACGAGCATCCAGCTGCAGGTCCGCGGGCTGCCCGAGAACGTGGACTGCCGTCTGGTCGTCCACTCCCGGACCGGCCGGAGCGAGGTCAGCGGTGTCTGGGATGCCTGGGCGAACGGCCCGGTGAGCATTCCCGCGAGCGCCTCCTGGCTGCCGTCCGACATCGCCAGCCTGCAGGTGGCAACGCCGACCGAGAATCTGCTGACGATCAGCGTGGGTCACCCGAAGCCGTGACCCGGCAGTCAACCGTAATGAACGACCGGGAGGAGTATCACCATGGTTAATCGCCCCCTCATAACCGGCATCGTCGCGGCCGCGGCCGCCGGGCTGGTGGCCGCCTGCGGCAGCGGGCCCGGCTCCACGGCAGCCACCGCCGGCGCGGGCAACGCGCAAGCCGGGGGGATGACGATCTCTACGCGCACGCTCGCGGGTGTCGGAACCGTGCTGACCGACCAGTCAGGGAAGACGCTCTACACGCCCGAGCAAGAGGGGAATGGGGTAATCAAATGCACCGCAGCCTGCCTCGGCTTCTGGTTCCCTGTGACCGTGGGCAGCGGAGTCGCACCGCACGCCAGCACGGCCCTTACCGGCACGCTCGGCTCCGTTAAGCGGTCAGATGGCAGCCTCCAGCTCACGTACAACGGCCACCCGCTGTACACCTTCAAGCTCGACGACGCGCCCGGCCAAGACCACGGCAATGACTTCTCCGACCAGTTCGGCGGCCAGTCCTTTACCTGGCACGCCGTTACCTCCGCCGCAGGCGGGGCAACGTCCGGCCAGCCAGCCAGCACTCCGAGCGCCAACCCCTACCCGGGCGGCAACTCGGGTTACTGACCAGGCATGAAAGGGAAGCGGATGAGCCAGGGCTGCGCCGAATGGCGCGGAGATCTGGGCGCGTACGTCATCGGCGCGCTGGACCTGGACGAACGAGCCGCCATACGAGGGCATCTGGCCGCCTGCCCGGCGTGCCGCGCCGAGTATGCGGATCTCCTTCCGGTCCGCGACTGGCTGGCCCAGGTGAAGCGGCACTTGGCGGCGTGCCCTAGCTGCCGGGCACGCGTGCTGACCAGGTGCGGCGATTCATGACGGGATCGTGCTCCGGTCGCGCGCTGGCTGGCCGGACGGCCAGAGGGTGATGTCTTCTGGATCCAGGTCGATGCGGCAGTTGTCGCCCGGGCTGAGCTCGCCTGGGTCGGTGGTCCGCACACGCAGTTCCGGGCCGCCAGGCAGCCGCAGGGTAAGCGTCGTAATGGTGCCGATGTCGGCGATGTCGTCGACGATCGCGGGATAAGCGCCATCCTTGGTCACGGCGACGTGATCGGGACGGACCGTCCATAGGATGTCGCTGCCAACGGGCAGGCCCGCGGTGTCCGCAGCTATCCGCACTCCCCCAGCGGTGATCGCACCCGGCTCTGCGACCACGCCGTGACTGAGGTTCTGGATGCCGAGCAGCCGAGCGACTTGCGGCGATGCTGGCCGGTTGTACACCTCGGCCCGCGGTCCCGCCTGCAGTAGCCGACCCTCATCGATGACGAGGATCTCATCGGCGAGCAGGGCGGCCTCCTCCGGGTCGTGCGTGACAAGAACGGTTGACAGGCCGGTCTCGTGCTGCAGCCGCCGCAGCTCGCGTCTGAGCTCGTCGCGGACCGGAGCGTCCAAGGCGTTGAACGGCTCGTCGAGCAGCACGAGCCTGGGATGATGGCTGAGCGCACGGGCCAGCGCGACGCGCTGCCGCTGACCACCGGAGAGCTGGTCCGGTAGCCGGTCCTGCAAGCCGTCAAGGCGCAGCGTGCGCAGCCACCAGGCGGCCAGCGCGGGGTCGGCGCGGGTGGCGAAAAGCACCTGCTGCCAGACCGTACGTCCGGGGAACAGCGCGAGGCTCTGCGGAACGTAACCTATGCCGCGTGCCTCGACCGGCACCGGCGACACCAGATCCTCGCCGAACCGCACCTCCCCCGCGCCGGAGCCGAGGAAGCCCGCGATACCGCGCAGCGTTATCGACTTGCCCGCTCCCGAAGGGCCGAGGATGGCGATACGGTTGGCGGCCGCGCGATGCGCCAACCGCAGCCGGAAGGTGCCGATGGGGACATCGAGGTCGAAGCTCACGTTGGTCGGGGTCGCCGACGACGGCGGCTCAGGAGCGGGGACGCTGGCCACCGTGCGGCGCCTGCCAGACCAGCGGATCTCGCTGATCAGCAGGACGACGACGGCAACCCCGATCGCTAGCGCGGTCGGGGCCTGCGTGGTCGGGATGCCCGTGCTCGAAAACTGCACATAGGTGAACACCGGAAGCGTGTACGGATGGTAGGCGAGCAGCACGGTCGCGCCGTACTCGCCAATGGCCCGCAGCCAGGTCATCAGCAGCCCCGCGCGGATGCCCGGGGCCGCGATCCGCATGTTCACTAGCCAGAACCGTGCGGCCGCATGGTGCCCCAGACTGGCCGCTAGATCTTCCAGTGCCGGGTCGACGGTGGCGAACGCGGAGCGTGCCGCGATGATGAGGAAGGGTCCGGCGACGAAGCTCTGCGCGAGGACCACGCCCGCGACCGAATCCGTAAGGCCGCCGTTGAATAGCTGCCCTAGATAGGTGTAGGGACCGACCAGGTAGATCAGCACCAGGCCGCTCATCACAGGCGGCAGCGCCAGCGGTAGCAGGACCAGCAAGCCCGTGGCCTTGGCGATGATGCCATTCGACCGAGCCAGCCAGTAGGCCATCGGGATGCCGAAAAGCGCGACCAGGCCGGTGCTTATGGTGGCGCTCTCAACCGAGGTCCACAGCGCCGGGTACAGGCCAGGAGTGCTGAACCCTCGTTCGCTCGAGCCGGCCAGGCGCACGAGAAAGGCGACAATCGGAACCGCGAGATAGAGCGCCAGCAGCCCGCCCAACCAGGTGAGCGGGCTGCGTGACGCGCGATATCGCACAGCTAAGGAAGCAGGCTTTGCAAGCCGCTTGGCACGCCCGACCCGGTCACCTTCGGCGGCGTCACCAGCGTGAACCCGTCCTGCTTGAGGAAGGCCTGCCCGCCCGGGCCGAGCAGGTAAGTAATGAATGCCTCGGCGGCGGGCTCGTGGGGCGCGTTGTTCAAGATGGTCACTGTGTAGGTGGCCTTGAGGTCTTCACCGGTCAGCGGCACGGTGGGAATCTTAGCCGCATTGGCCTCGGCGGTGTAAAAGAAGCCTGCGTCGAGCTGCCCGGACTGCAGGCGGCCGACCAGGGTCTCCTCAGGAAAGAGGTCGTTCTTGTCGGTGGCGATGGTCTTCAGCGCGGGCAGGTTCTTGCTTGTGGCGGTGTCGGTCAGCGCCTGCGCGGCCAGCACGCCCTTGGGGTCGGTTGCCGGGTCCGTGAACCCGAGCTTGAACCCTGGCTCGGTGATCACCTCATACCAGGGCTTGGACTTCAGGTCGCTGGCGAACTTGCTGTTCGGGTTGTAGCCGATGACCAGTGCCGACGTGGCATAGGTCGCGTACCAGGAAACCCAGTTGCCGTTGGATGCGCCCTCAAGGGAGGCATTGACCTTGGGACTGGCGCTGATGAACACGTCTCCCTGGTGCACCTTGCCCTTGATCTCGGCCGCGAGGTCTTTCGAGCCGGCCGAGAAACCAGTGACCGAGTAGCCGGTGGCCTGCTGGAAGCCCGGGCCGACCTGGTTCTGCATCATGTTCACCAGCGAGCCGGCGTATAGCACGTTGACCGGACCCGACCCAGTGGCCGAGGCCGACGCTGCTGGGCTGCTCGACGAGCTAGCGGTGCTCGGCGCCGCCGCGGACGAGGAGGACGACGAGCTGCTGTTGCTGCTGCAGGCGGCGGCCGCCAGCGACAGGCACGTGATGCCAAGCAGGGCGGCGGCGAACCGCCTGTTCGATGACCTGAAAGGTAGCATTCCCCGACGATAGCTACCGTCGGTTGCGCGGCGCAACAAACCTGGACACCTCCTTCTTCCGTCTGTGGTACCACAGACGGAAGCAGAGCCTAACAGCGGCAGTTTCGCGTCGGCACGTGCTAGGCCACAAAGGGCATTCCGGGTTATAGCATCTGCGACATGGTGACCTACCTGCAGGTCAGCGATGACGTTGCCGAGCGCGTCACGTCCGGGGAGCTGGCCGCCGGGGAGGAACTGCCGAGTGTGCGGGAGGCGGCACGGCGGTACGGAACAACGACCACCACTGTGGCCCGCGCCTACCGCTGCCTGGCCGACGCGGGCGTGATTGACGTGGCGGACCGCCGTCGCTCCCGGATCACGTCCGGCGGCCATCTGGCGGCGAGGCGACTGCTCGGCGGCGGTGTTGCCGGCGCGCCTTTGCTGCGCTTGGCGGGCAGCGACGACCCCGCGCTCGATATCGCGCTGCGCAGTGTCTTGCGCGTGGCCGGGGACGGCAGGGTG
>Ga0126371_10001829_pt1 | contig 18082 bp, 16 predicted proteins | sample PanSoiMetaPlot_4_FD_110145 | JGI IMG/M metagenome (GOLD analysis project Ga0126371, IMG submission 110145) | Tropical forest soil microbial communities from Panama - MetaG Plot_4 | ecosystem: Environmental > Terrestrial > Soil > Tropical forest > Bulk soil | place: Panama | collected 2016-02-17 | reverse complement strand
GCCTTGGAGTTGAAGCCGAGACGTGTGACGAACATCTTCATCTGCTCGGAGGTTGTGTTCTGCGCCTCGTCCAGGATGATAAACGAATCGTTCATCGTGCGCCCGCGCCAATCGCTTTTATGCGCGGGCGCACGCTGAACGATTCGTTTGTCATCCTGGACGAGGCGCAGAACACAACCTCCGAGCAGATGAAGATGTTCGTCACACGTCTCGGCTTCAACTCCAAGGCTGTGATTACGGGCGACATCACTCAGATCGATCTGCCCAACGCCAAAAAGAGCGGGCTACTGGAAGCCATTGAAGTGCTCAAGAACGTGGAGGGCATCTCTTTCAATTATTTCGATGAGGAAGATGTCGTCCGCCACAATCTGGTGTCGCGGATTATCCGCGCCTATGATGACCGCGCCAAGAGCCAGCAGATGTCGCTGGAACTGGCCAAGCAGCCGCGAGAGCAGGAAGTCCAGGAAGAGCCGCTGCAACAATAGCGTCCCTTGATCATCTTTGAAGCACGTCTGGCAGATGTAAGTCCTTCTGCACTGGACCGCTTTGCTCAATCTGCTCAGCGACTGGCCCGCGTTTCCGGCCCGGTGGACATCCTTATTACCGGCAGCCGGCGCATGCGCGAACTCAACCGCCGTTTCAGGAAAAAAGACCGCCCGACTGATGTACTCTCTTTCCCGCACGAAGGCGGAGGAGGGGATATCGCCATTTGCGCCGGAATTGCCCGGGAAAACGCCCTGAGATACGGGCATGGCTGTGCGGAAGAGCTTAAAGTGCTGATTCTACACGGGATGTTGCATTTGGCGGGCTACGATCATGAGCGAGATAATGGAGAGATGGGGGTGAGGGAAACTGCGCTGCGCCGGCAACTGGGGCTGCCGGTTTCGTTGATCGAACGCTCAAACCGCCCACGCAAGTCGCGCCAGCGCGCCAGAAGCCGATAAATGTCCATTCTCGTCATCTACGTTGTGGTTCTGCTGCTCTGCGGGCTGCTGGCCCTGATCTCCTATGTCGAGCGTCTCTACACCGAAAGCGGTAAGTTCCTCACACGCGAATTTCAGGAAAACATTGAAGCCTTCGAGCGCCTGGTAGAGCCCAGGTTGAGCAAGGTAAGCGGGCGCGCAGCCCTGGCTGTTGGCGTTCTGGTGCAGCTCTGCACGGCGGCCATTGCTTTTCTCATCGCCTATATGGTTTTTTCGGGCCACTGGACAGGAGCAGAAGTTGCGCAGGCGGCGGTCGGGCTGGTAATCGTGGTCATCGTCTGCAGCCGTCTTCTTCCGTACGTGATGTTTACGCGGACGCGCGGCGAGTGGCTGGTGGCGTTTGTTCCTGTTTTGAAACTTTTCATCTATCTGATGCTTCCCATCACGCTGGTTCTGGGTTTCAGCCTGTCTGTGGCGGCCCTGGCTGAGCCGCACGAGCCGGAAGAGCATGAACATCCTTCAGAAGCCGTGGATGCGCTGATTGAGGCGGGGCAGGAAGAAGGCATTCTGGAGGAGAGCGATCGCCAGCTCATCCAGTCTGTGGTGGAGTTTGGAGACAAGACCGTTCGTGAAGTGATGACTCCGCGTCCTGAGATTTTTGCTGTGCGCTCGGATACCACCATTGAGCGTTTCGCCGCCATGCTGCGGGAAAAGCCCTATTCGCGCGTGCCCGTCTACACTGCCAATATCGACCAGATTCAGGGCATGCTGCTGTCTCACGACCTTATCGCTATCCCGCCGCAGCAAGCGCCTACCACGCCGGTGAGCAAGCTGGTGCGGCCGGTCACGTTTGTTCCGGAGACAAAAAAAACGTCGAACCTGCTGCGCGAAATGCAACGTGAAAATATTCACATGGCGATTGTGATTGATGAGTACGGATCGGTGGCCGGGCTCGTCACCATGGAAGACCTGCTGGAAGAAATTGTGGGCGAGATTCGCGATGAGCACGAGCAGGTGAACGACGTGGTTCCGGAGAGTGACAGCGCTTACCTGATCCGCGGCAACGTTGATATCGGCCGCCTGCAGGACCTCTTCGACCAGCGCGTCGACCCCAGGGATGCCGCCACCATCGGCGGCCTGGTCAGCGCGCTTGCTGGACGCATCCCCCGCCCCGGCGAGGTGATTGAAGATGACGGCCTGCGCTTCGAGGTGCTGGAATCCACTGACCGCCGCGTGGACAAGGTGCGCGTGAGCCGGACAAAGCAATCGCCATCGGCAAAGCAGACCGCGTGAAATCCGGCTTCGTTTCCATTGTCGGCCGCCCCAATGTGGGCAAGAGCACCTTGCTGAACGCGCTGGTCGGGGAAAAGCTGGCCATCGTCACGCCTAAGCCGCAGACCACGCGCACGCGCATTCAGGGCATCCTCAACGTCAAAGCCCAGAAGGGGCGTGACGCTGCGCAGATCATTTTTGTAGATACGCCCGGGGTTCACCGTCCGGACAGCCGCTTAAATCGCAAAATGCTGCAGGAGATCCATGAGGCCCTGCAGAGCCCCGATCTGATTCTTCTCATGGTGGATGCGAGCGAGCAGCCGGGCTCTGGCGACCAGCAGGCATTGGAAATGGTGAAGCAGTACAGCGGGTACGGCGCAACTGCCGCTCAAAGCAAGCCCGCGCCCGCATTTCTGTTGCTCAACAAGATTGACAAGGTCCACAAAGAGAAGCTGCTGGCTTTGATGGAGCACTACAGCAAGCTCCACGACTTTCAGGAGATCATTCCCATTTCCGCCGGCAGACGCCAGGGTCTGGACATTTTGCTGGAACGAATCATCGCCGCTTTGCCCCAGGGGCCGCCATATTTCCCTGAGGACCAGCTCACTGACCAGCCGGAGCGTTTCATGGCGGCGGAGATCATCCGGGAAAAAGTCCTGCGCAAAACCGAACGCGAGGTCCCGCATTCGGTTGCCGTGATGATTGACAGTTTCGAGGAAAAGGAAAAACTCACGCGCATTGCCGCCACTATCTATTGCGAGCGCGCAGGGCAGAAGGGAATCCTGATCGGCAAGCGCGGCGAGCGACTAAAAGAAATCGGCACCGCTGCCCGCCTGGAACTGGAACGCCTGCTGGGCCGGAAGGTGTTTCTCGAGCTATTCGTGAAAGTCACGCCCGGTTGGAGAGAGTCGGCGTCGTTTGTCGAGGAACTCGACTGGCGCAGGTAATTACTCCTTCACCGCAATCCCCAGCGTCTTCATCTTGCGATAAAGATGACTCCGTTCCAGGCCCAGGACTTCGGCGGTGCGGGTCACGTTGCCGTGGTTCTCATCCAATTTTTTCAGGATGTAATCGCGCTCATACGCTGCTCGCGCCTGATGCAGACTGGAAAATCCTGAAGCCGCGCGCCCCGCGCTCTCGCGATAGACCAGCGGCGGCAGGTGCTTGCGCTCGATCTTGTGTACCGTCGGGTTCATGATCACGACCCGCTCAATCACGTTGCGCAGCTCACGCACATTGCCGGGCCAGGAGTAGCGCATCAGGAGTTCGACAGAATCATCGGTAATTTCTTTGGGGCGGCGGCTGTAGCTGGCGGAAATCTCCTTGAGGAAATGCCGCGTCAGCAGCGGAATATCTTCCTTGCGCTCGCGCAGCGGCGGCACATAGAACGGGATCACATTGAGGCGGTAGAACAGGTCTTCACGAAAATTGCCGCGGGAGATTTCATCTTCAAGGTTTTTGTTGGTCGCCGCCATCACGCGCGCGTCCACCTTGATGGGTTCGTCATCCCCCACGCGTGTGAACCGGCCTTCGTCCAGCGCGTGCAGGACCTTGGATTGCGTCTTCAGGCTCATGTCGCCCACTTCATCCAGGAAGAGCGTGCCACCATCGGCCTTTTCGAATTTTCCTTCCTTGTCACCGGCAGCTCCGGGCAGCGATCCCTTGCGATGGCCAAACAGCTCGCTCTCAATCCAGTCTTCGGGAATGGCAGCGCAATTTACTTCTACAAACAGGTTCTCCATGCGCAAGCTATGCGCATGGATGGCGAGCGCCACCAGTTCCTTGCCCGTGCCGGATTCGCCATAGATGAGCACGCGCCCATTGCTCGGCGCCATGATGCTGATCTGCTGGCGCAGCGCCTTCATGGGAATGCTCTCGCCCACGATCACACTGCGCGCGTGCACCTGCTTCCTGAATTCAGCGTTCTCGCGCCGCAGCCGGTGCGATTCCAGCGCGTTCTTGATGAGAATGAGCGTCTTTTCCAGCGAGAGCGGCTTTTCCAGGAAATCGAATGCGCCCAGCTTGGTGGCGCGGACAGCAGTCTCAATGGTGCCGTGACCGGAGATCATGATTACTTCCGGCCCGTCGTCCGTCTGCTTGATCTGCTCCAGAACCTCCAGGCCGTCAATCCCCGGGAGCCAGATGTCCAGCAGAACAACTTCACAGTCGCGCTTCCTGAGTTGCTCCAGGCAGGCTTCTCCGCTCTCCGCCACCAGGACCTTGTAGCCTTCTTCTTCAAGGATCCCGCGCAGCGATTCGCGAATATCGCGCTCATCATCAACTACAAGAATGGTGTGGGACATAGGCCAGATCAAATCTACCACGGCGCTGGTGCAATGCTGTAAAGGTAGAGACGCAGCATTGCTACGTCTCATGCATGCCTGGAATAATTCGCGTTCGTTCGCGTTGATTTCGCGGCTATAGAACCCTGCAGAAAAAATGGCCGCCTCGTGCAAAGAAACAAGCAGATTCCTCTCCCGCACGGCGGGATCGGAATGACAAACTTGGGACATTACTTATGCTGAAACAAAAATTAGCTCGGGCTGGCGCCAGCCATCGCCACCACCGGCAGCTCCATCACAAATTTCGCGCCCAGCGGCTGGTTCTCTTCCACTCGAATGGATCCGTGGTGGTCTTCAATAATGCGACGGACAATCGCCAGACCCAGGCCGGTGCCGCGCTTCTTGGTGGAGAAATAAGGCAGGAACAGTTTTTCTTTCAAATCTCGCGTGACGCCGTGTCCCGTATCAGCCACCGTGATCTCCACCGCGTCCTTGCTCTCGACCAGGGCGCTGGAGATGTGAATTTCGCGCAACAGCGAGTCCTGCATGGCATCGGCGGCATTATCAATCAGGTTGGCCAGCGCGCGCTTGATCGCTTCCGCATCGGCCATGGCCAGCGGCAGGTCCTGCGCCAGTTGTTTCTGCACGTCGATCCCATCCAGCCGGCCGTTGAACATGCCCAGCGTGCTCTCTATGATCTCGTTCACGTCTGCCGGGCGCAGTTGCGCTGCGGGGAAGCGCGCCAGAGACGAAAACTCATCCACCAGCGAGCGGACAGTCTCCACCGCGCCGGCAATCGTTTCCGCGCATCCGTGAATCACCGCCAGTGAAGCCTGGTCCGGGGCATCGCCGCGATCCAAATGCCTGCGGATTCTGTCGGCTGAGAGCGCGATTGGCGTGAGCGGATTCTTGATCTCGTGTGCCACGCGCCGGGCGACCTCCCGCCATGCTGCTTCCTTCTGCGCTTTGAGCAATTCGCTGAAATCTTCAAAGACGATCACATATCCCAGTCGCTGCTTGCCGTGCTGCACGGCAGAGGCCGTCACCGCCACGTTCAGCTTGTGCCGGAGCACCGGAATTTCCAGTTGGCTGGTGGTCACTCCCATGCGTTCCGACTTGCGCAGCAGCGTGCCCAGATCGGCCGCCACTTCTTCCGGAAAAACCTGCCGCAAAGCCGAACCCGTAAAGGGAACGCCGCCATTGGGCCAGAACATGCGGCTCAAAGCCTGGTTGCTGTGGGAGACGCGCTTTTCCGCATCCAGCGAAAGCACGCCGGTGGGAATGTTTTCCAGGATGGTCTCAATGTGCCTCCGGCGCTGCTCCAGTTCCGTATTGGTATCGGCCAGCGCGTGGGCCGATTGCTCGATCTTCTCCCGGCTGGATTCCAGATCGGCCGCCATGGTGTTGAAGGAGGAGACCAGTTGCCCCAGCTCATCGGCAGCAGAGATGCCCACCCGATGCCCAAGATGTCCCTGGGAGATTTCACGAGTCGCCTCTGCCAGGGCGGCCACAGGCCTGGTCACCAGCTTGGCGGCAAACAATGAAACCCATGTAGCCGCGAACAGCACGAGCACCGTCAACAGCGTGAGCAGCATCATGTACATGCCGCGAATGCGCTTGCTCTCACTGCTTAGGGCCAGAAAGCTTCTCTGGTTCTTGCTGATTTGCTCCAGAACGGGCGCAAAGTCATGGGGCAGCGGCAGCGCTACCAGAATTTTTCCTGACGCACCCACCGCCGCGCTGGCCAGCACATAGTCCGAGTTTCCTCGCGACCACTTTTGCGGCTCACCGGCAATCTGCTTGAGCGGAGGAAGCTTTCCCCGCAATGTTGCCCAGGCTTCCGGCATCTTCCAGCTGGCCACCGCGGAATCGTCAACCGTGGCCACAGCAAAGCCGCCCTCCATAGTGGGTTCATGACGGCGAAATTCATTCAGCACTCCACTGTAGTTGCCGGTTTCAAACGAACGCTTCGTATCGGTCGAGGCCGCAATCTCCACCGCCTCCTGCCGCGCGTTGTCGCCGGCATAGTTGGAGAGGATTTTGGCCACATAGCCTGAATCCTGTTGAATCTGCTCTACCGGGGCGGAGAACCATTTATCAATCGAGCGGTTCATCAGGCCATAGGCAAACATGAACATCATGATGGCCGGAGCAAAAGAGAGCAGCAGCGCCGCAATCACCATGCGGGTGCGAAAGCGCGACCCCAGCACTCCGAGCTGGCGTTCCGCGTAGAGCTTGAGCAGGTTGCGCAGCAGGACAAAAGTGAGCGCCACCAATAGCAGAAAGACGACCGCGGAAAGCGCTACCAGGGTAAGAGTCTGCTCGGCCGAGGTCGGATGAAGCTGCTTGATGTTGAAGGCCGTCTGCGAGAAGACTGCTCCAAAAAGGAGACAGACAGCTGCCGTCATTACAATCAGAAGCCGCCGCTGGGCAGGAGGGAGAGAGGCGTCGCTGCGAGCTGGTCCAGGCTTAGCCACGGGGGTCTCGAGTCAATAATTATAAGGAATAGGGCGCAAAAAGATGGCGTTTCCGCTTCTATCTTTGAGCCAAAACCCAGGTTTGGCGGCAAAGTCTCGCGGTTTGGGAATATAGAAATCCTGGAATCGATCTTGCAATGAATCGATTAGAGCAGGCTTCCTACATCCACCCCCGCCCGGTGCTGCGATTCTGCCACCGCCGGATAGGTGACGTGTCCTTTAAACGTATTCACCCCTTCGCGAATTCCTTTATCCGACTGCAGTGCGGCGGCAACTCCCATTTGCGCCAGCTTGAGCACGTAAGGAAAGGTGGCATTGGTGAGGGCCAGCGTGGACGTATGCGGCACGGCCGCCGGCATATTGGTCACGCAATAATGCACTACGCCGTCCACCGTGTATGCAGGATCGCTGTGCGTGGTGGGGTGAGCGGTTTCGATACAGCCGCCCTGGTCAATGGCTACATCCACAATCACTGCTCCCTTTTTCATTTTGGACACCATCTCCCGCGTCACCAGCTTGGGAGCAGCCGCACCGGGAATGAGCACCGCTCCGATGACCAGGTCGGCATGAGCGCAGGACTTGGAAATGGAATAATAGTTTGACGCCAGCGTATAGACCCGCCCATTGAAGATGTCGTCAATCTCGCGCAGCCGGTTCAGGTTGAGATCAATCAAGGTGACGATTGCTCCCATTCCCAGCGCAATCTTGGCCGCGTTGGTGCCGACAATTCCGGCGCCGATAATACTGACCTGCGCAGGAGGAACCCCGGGAACGCCGCCCAGCAGCACGCCGCGCCCGCCACGCTCTTTTTCCAGGTAGGACGCGCCGACTTGCACCGCCATGCGCCCTGCCACCTCTGACATGGGCGTCAACAGTGGCAAAGTGTTGTTGCGATCACGAATAGTCTCGTAAGCTATGCCGGTAACATTCTTCTTGAGCAAAGTCTCCGTGAGCACCGGCAACGGCGCCAGATGCAGGTAGGTGAAAAGGACCAGTCCGTCGCGAAAATACGGGTATTCAGTCTCGATGGGCTCTTTGACCTTTACCACCATATCGGCGCGTTTCCACACATCAGCGGCTGAGCCCACAATCTCCGCGCCGGCCGTGCGGTAGTCCTGGTCCGGCATGGAAGAGAGTGCGCCGGCATCGGTTTGCACCAACACCTTGTGCCCGGCGTCCACCAGGGCCTTTACCCCTGAGGGCACAATCCCCACGCGCGACTCGTGATCCTTAACTTCTTTGGGAACACCAATAATCATGCATTATTCTCCGCTATCGATCTGAGCGCGCTGCAACCGGTCAGAGTAATCAATGTAGATGGACTTCCACTGACTGTAGAAATCAATGGCGCCAACTCCGCCCTCGCGATGCCCATTGCCCGTGGCCTTGGTGCCGCCGAACGGCAAATGCACCTCCGCCCCGATGGTGGGCGCGTTCACGTAGGTGATACCGGCATCTATATCGCGGATAGCGCGCAAGGCACGGTTCACGTCACGGGTGTAGATTGCCGACGACAGTCCATAAGCCACGCCGTTCGAAATCTGAATTGCCTGATCGAAATTCTCGCACTGAATCAGCGACACCACCGGTCCGAAAATTTCTTCCTGGGCAATGCGCATGCCGGCGTCTACGCCGGTAAATACCGTGGGCTCAAAGAACCAGCCATGGTCGTAGTTATGCCCTGTCAGGCGCTTCCCGCCAAACTCCAGTTTGGCTCCCTCGTGCTTGCCAATGTCCACATATTTCGCGCTGGTTTCGAGCTGCTGCTGATTGATAAGCGGCCCCACATCCATTGATTCATCCAGGCCGCTTCCCACTTTGAGCCGCTGGGCGCGATAGACCAGCCTGTCAGCAAACTGGCGGTAGACATCTTTGTGAATGATCACGCGGCTGGCGGCGGTGCAACGCTGCCCCGTAGTGCCGAACGCGCCCCAAAGCACGCCATCAAGCGCGAGATCGAGGTTGGCGTCCTCCATAATGATGATGGCGTTCTTGCCGCCCATTTCCAGCGAACAGGGCTTGAAGGTCCGCGCGGCGACTTCCCCGATGGTTCGTCCAATCTCGCTCGATCCGGTAAAGGAGATTGCCCGGACGTCAGCGTTCTCGACGAGCGGTGCTCCCGCCTCCGGCCCAAAACCGGTCACCACGTTGACTACGCCTTTTGGCAGTCCGGCATCAACCAGGGCTTTAACCAGGTTCAGGGTGCAAAGTGGGGTATCTTCCGCCGGCTTGATCACACAGGTATTGCCGCAGACCAGGGCCGGAAACAGCTTCCAGGAAGGAATGGCCATGGGAAAGTTCCATGGCGTGATCATCCCGCAGACGCCCTGCGGAACCCGCATAGCGATAGCGGACTTATTGGGCAGCTCGGACGGCACCGTTGTCCCGAACAGGCGCCGCCCTTCCCCAGCCATATAGAAGGCCGTATCAATGGCCTCCTGAACGTCTCCCCGGGCCTCTTTGAAGACTTTACCCATCTCCCGCGTCATATCGCGGGCATAGGCTTCCTTGCGTTCCTGGAGGATATGCCCGGCGCGGAAGATGATCTCCGCCCGTTTAGGGGCCGGAACCAGCCGCCAGCGCGCAAAGGCCTGTTTGGCCGCTGAAACCGCATCATCCGCGTCCCGCTTATTGGAGCGCTGGAAGGCCCCCACCACGTCCCGGGTGTCCGCAGGGTTAAGGTTTTCATAGGTTTGGCCGCTATGGGAGGCGACCCACTCCCCACCGATAAAGTTCTTATAAGTCTTTGCTGACATTAGTACTTAGTTACCCTTTCCAGAGTCCAAAACCTTCTATCGTACAGGATTCGATGGAATTCAGGAAGAATCCTGCCCGTCGCCTCACGCTATTAGTGGTCAACGGCGTAGCTATTGGAATTTCCGGGGAGAGGCATAGGTTTTTGCTATAAATAGCTATCCAAAGTTGCCCGTTCATGATAGCTTTTTGGGTCATCAGCTCCCCGCGGCGCCTTTGGCGACCGGCCCCAACCGGGCAGCTCAGGTAAGCAACCCCGTTGAGGGGAATTTAGATTACGCGACCAAATGCAAGCATGATCCGGCAGTGAGCATTTTGGGAAAGCTGCACCATGTTCAGCAATTCCAGTTATCTTCCCAAAATGGAACTGAAATCTTATTGAAGCTTAGGATTTTTTTATGGCCGAAACGGGACATTCGCATTCTAATACTGCTCAGCACAATACCTTCTCCATGCGTCCGGAAGGAAAAGCCGCCGCGGCATCAATTCTGCTAGCCGATGACGACGTGCATCTGGCCACATTCCTTTCCAAGTCGCTGGAGTCGGAAGGATACGCGGTGCACACCGCGCTCGACGAAGATTCTGCGCTGGCGGAATTGCAGCGGCAGAATTACAAGCTCATCATTCTGGACCTGAACTTCGGACAAACCGACGGTCTCAAGCTGCTGGAAAAATTGCGCGCCGAAGGCGTGGATACGCCGGTCATTGTGCTCAGCGCCCGCAACAGAGTAACGGACCGCATTCAATCGCTCAATCTTGGCGCGGACGATTACGTCACCAAGCCATTTTCTTTTCAGGAGCTATCCGCGCGGGCGCACGCCCTTTTGCGGCGCAAAGCCGATCCCTCTCTTAACATCCTGCGGGTGGAGGACCTGGAACTTGATCCGTCCACGCGTAAAGTCACACGCGCCGGGTCTGAAATCAAGCTGAGCCACAAGGAATTTCATCTGCTGCTGCTGCTCATGCGCCGCGCCGGCAACGTGATTACCCGCCAGGAACTGCTGCAGGAAGTCTGGCCGGCGCAACCGACCACCGACAGCAACCTGGTAGATGTCTACGTGAACTACCTGCGCCGCAAAATCGAACATTTTGTTGTGGTCAAAGGGGAGGAGAGAATTCGCGAAGACGACCGCCTCCTGCATACCATCCGAGGCGCCGGCTACCGTATTGGGCGCGAAGCTCCTGTCGTCAAAGACTCATCCCACGCCGCGACTGCCGGGCCTGAGCCGGCTGCCAAGAACCGCCCCGTCATCGTCGCTTCTGCTTACTCCGGCACACCGGAGCCTGCCACCATTCAGCAAACGCCATGGCGCGCGCTGGTCAACTCAGTGGCCCATGATCTTGCACAGCCCCTGACCGGAGTCCGCTGCTTTCTGGAAGTGACCGCGCTGCGCAAGGAAAATCCTGCCACTTCGCCTGATCTCAAGACGGTTGAGCAACAAGCCGATCGCGCCATCGCCCTGGCCAAAACCATTTCGTCGCTGGTGCGTGAAGTGGCTGTGCCCGCCGGTCCCTGGATTCCTCTGGGCTCTCTTTTCGAAGAAGTCATTGAGGACTTTGCCGTCCTGGTCCACTCCGGCCTGCTGACCATTGAGCGCCAGTGGGACGCCTCCATCCAGGTAACCAGCAGTCCGGTATTGCGCCAGCTTCTGGTTCTGCTGGTGGGAAAGCTGGTCGGCAAGAACACCAGCCCGCTCACGCTGCTGGTATTTGCCGGAATCAAATCCAGCCGCTGCAACCTGGAACTGCATTGGCGGGCCACGGAGACCGGCGCGGTTCAGGATGCGCCTGCCGTTCTGGGCACCGATCTACCTTACATCCGCGAGATGGTGTATTCCGTTGGCGGCGAGTTTGCACTGCAAGGCGAGACAGCAATCGCGCTCAAGCTGCCTGCCATCCATAACGGAGCCCAGACCGTCCAATAGAAGCGATGCGCTTCCATAGCGAATACCTGACCTTCACCACCAGAAAGCATCGCGTTTACGTTCACATTACGCCGCAGGTGGAAAAGATTCTGCGCGACAGCGGAATCAAAAACGGGATGGTGCTGGTTTCAGCCATGCACATCACCGCCGGCGTGTATGTAAACGACAACGAAGAAGGATTGATTGAAGATATTGACCAGTGGCTGGAAACGCTGGCGCCCTTCCACAAGGAATACCGTCATCATCAGACAGGCGAGGACAACGGCGACTCACATCTCAAGGCGATTCTCGTGCACCATCAGGTAGTCCTGCCAGTGACGGATGGCAAGCTGGTGCTGGGCACCTGGCAGCGAGTCTTCTACGCCGAATTCGACGGACAGCGCCCAAAACGCGTTCTGGTCTACGTGATGGGGGAGTAAAACTAAACCAGCCGAGCCGCATTAAACATAATGGTAGAGAGACCTTAGCATCTCGAAGACCCGTCTCGCCGTAACTTTCGTTTAGCGAACAACCGGACGCCACCAATAAAGTCGTTTTGCGGGCGGTCAGGGCTCCTGTAAACTGATGAAGGAAGTGAAGCGAATGGACGCCCTAGCGGAAAAGCTTGATACTAAACTTCGTACCTGGAAACCGGAGACTGCGGCCAAGGTTCGGGAGCGCGTGGCCGAGGTGATTGAACTTGCCGACGACGACGCCTTGGATTTGATGCGCTCAAGGGCCCGCGATCAAGAGGTGCTGGACATGCTGGATGAGCCCCCAGCCCGGTGACGTGTGGCTCGCCGACCTAGGACTGGCTGGCAAGACCCGGCCGGTAGTCATTGTGTCCCGTTACGATGCAGATCCTCCCCGTGCACTTGTACTGTACGTTCCACTCACTACGCAGAACCGGTTAAGTCGATATGAAGTCGTCTTGCCAAAGTTGCAGTTTCTGGATCAAGATTCCATAGCCAACGTTCAAGGACTTGCCTCGATTCCAACCGTGCGGCTGGAACGAAAGTTGGGCAGGCTTCCAACATCCGCGATGATGAGTGTGAAAGCCGCTTTAGCATACGCACTTGACCTCGAATAAATAGCTCTCCGCAACACTGCTGGGGTCTGCGACATTCAGCAATCAGCTACCGCCCCATACGCAACCCGCTCCAGATCAGTTGCACACCCAGCAACAACGTAAGCGCGACAATCAACGGTTTGAGTTTGTGCGATGGGATCCTTGGCGCAAGCGCGCATCCCACCAGCACGCCCGGTATGCCGCCAAGAAGCAGGGCCTTCAGCGCCGGGGTGCTGATCGAACCAAGGCTGAAATGAAACACCGAGCCCGTCGCTGCCAGCACAATGCCAAAGGCCAGATCAGTTCCCACCACACTGGCAGCAGACATCTGTGAGCAATTCAGCAGCACGATTGTTCCCAGGGCACCGGCCCCGGCTGAAGAGAAGCCGGTTTCCAGCCCGATCGGTAATGTGAGCCAAGGCAGCCACGAGGGCACGTCACCGCTTGCCCGGCGTCGGCGATTGCCATAGATCAACGTGAAGGTGGAAGAGGCGATGAGAATTGCTCCTATGATCGTCAACACCACAGGATTCCACTGTCGCGATTTGAAACTGCTCAGCAAGTAGGTGCCGGCAAGCAGACCCGGAACAGCTCCCAGGAGCATCAACCACAGATAGCGCAAATGCACATGTTTGCCGGCCATATAGAAGGGCGCGGCCGCCAGGCGCACGATGGTCGAAAACACTAAGGCGGTGCCCACTGCTTCTGCTCCAGACAATCCGGCGATCAGGACCAGCGCAGGCGTGGTGAAGCTGCCGCCACCAACACCTGTCAATCCCACAAATACCGCAATCACAAATCCAATGAGAATCTGCATCAGCTTGCTCTCTTTGAGAAAGTGTGAATCCCGCATTCCAGTTTTTGTCCGGCCCAGCGGCCTGATCGAGGATCATTCGCATCGATCGGAAGACTGGTACATGGCTGGCAGCCGATGCTGGTATATCCCTGGGCATAAAGCGGCAGGTACTCGATTCCGTTCTCCGCCATCGCGTCGGACACATCGGGCCAACTCCACTCCGCCAATAGACTCACCTTGAGCACACTCTTGCCGCTGGCAAGCTGATGCTGTTCCACTTGCTGCAAATATCTTCTAGTCGGAGATTGTTCGCGTCTCAATCCGGTGAACCAAAGGTCGAAATTCTCCAATGCGGACATCAGCGGCTCCACTTTCCGCAAGTGGCAGCAGCGGCCAGGATCGCTGTGGTACAGGATTCCCAGCGTGTTTTCCTGCTCAGCTGTGGTCCTAGCCGGAAGCAGGTTTACCAGGTTCAGCTTCCATGCGGCGGTCATCCGGTCGCGATAGGCGTAGGTTTCCTTGAAGTGGTATCCCGTATCGAGGAACAAGACCGGGACATCTGGTATCCGCTTCTGCAGCATGTGCAGAACAACCATGTCTTCCGCCTGAAAGCTGCAGGTAATGCACGCATGCCCATGATGCTCTTCCAATACGTGGTCTAATAGACTTTCGGCTTCAACTTGTGCCTGCGTGCTCATGGTTGTTCTCCGTCACGTTTGTGCAACCACTCGAGCATCGTGTTCATGGCTTCGGCATCGCTGGCCGGCAAATCTCCCTGAAAAACAAACTTCTCTCCAAAGGCGGAAATCAGGGCGCGTCTAAGATTGAGGTCTTCCTGTGAAAGAGGGACTACTGCGGAAATGCCCATGCGCTGCAGTACCATGGTGATAGCCAGCACTTGCGCGGAGGCAAACTCCAACCCTGAAACCAATTGAACGCGGCGGCCTTCATCTTCGTTCTGGGCGAGATGGACGAGCCTTTCTGCTACCGATTGCCGGTTCACCACCAATAAGACTGCGGGTGCATGCTGCGTGGCAGGAACGGTCGGGTGAGAAACAGCTTGGCCTTCTGAGGCTCCTTCTATCATTCCTGCGCCAACGGTTGCGTTGGCGATTGGGTCAATAAGAATGAAACTGCCGGTTGTACGATTTTCCCGGTAAGGATCGAAGAACAGAGGATGGGTAGTTTCAATCTCAGCAACCGCAATGTCGTTTGCGAAAAGCACATCAGCGGAAACATGTTCCAGGGTGTTTACATCCACGCGATGCAGGATTCTCCGGATTCGGGCGCGCACTGTGCGCGTACCATGTTTCAGCAGGTAAAGTTCCCGTCGTTCGCTGCTCTCAGGACTCAGCCAGACCACATTGGCCCTGAGCGCAGATGAAGATTGCGGCCGGTCCTTCGCTCCCGTCAGCAGATCGCCGCGCCCCAGATCAATTTCGCTCTCCAGGGTCACAGTGATGGAGCTGCCTGGTCCAGCTTCATCCAGTTCGCCGTCGTAGGTGGTAATTGTCTTAACGCGGGTCGTAGCCCCGGAGGGGAGTGCAGTTACCGTGTCGCCAGGGCGCAGGACACCAGACGCGATCCGTCCGGCAAAACCTCGAAAGCTGGAATCAGGCCGGATTACATACTGGATTGGCAATCGCAGTGGGCGCGCGCCTTCGCTCGATTCCACCGGAATTTGTTCCAGGTATTCCAGCAAGGTCGGACCGGAAAACCAAGGCATCCGAGTACTCGAAGTAACAATGTTGTCTCCTTTGAGAGCGCTGACAGGAATCGCATAGAGATCGGCAACTCCGAGCCGGACCGCCAACTTCTGGAACTCGGCCACGATCCTGGCAAAGGGCTCTTCCCGATAATCCAGCAGGTCCATTTTGTTGACGGCAACGATGATGTGCCGGATGCCAAGAAGCGAGGCGATATAGGTGTGCCTGCGCGATTGCGGCAGCAATCCTTTGGTTGCATCCACCAAAATGATGGCGGCGTGCGCGGTTGAAGCGCCTGTGGCCATGTTGCGCGTGTACTGCTCATGACCCGGTGTATCGGCAATGATGAATCTTCGCTTGGGCGTGGAAAAGTAGCGGTACGCCACATCAATGGTGATGCCCTGCTCGCGCTCCGCCCGCAGGCCGTCCGTCAGGAGCGAGAAATCGAGCGGGCCATCCGAACGGTTGATGCCGCTTTTGGCAATGGAAACAAGCTGGTCTTCAAAGACCGCCTTGCTGTCATACAGCAGTCGCCCGATTAAAGTAGATTTGCCGTCGTCTACGCTGCCCGCGGTAGTAAAACGCAGCAGCTCGGGTGAGCCCGAAATGGCCCCGACATAAACAGATACATTCGGTTCAGCAGCAGCAGTGGCAATCATTAGAAATATCCTTCCCGTTTCTTGATTTCCATCGAGCCATCTTCGTCGTGGTCAATGACCCGGTTTTCCCGTTCAGATTTGTTGAAGCTGAACATTTCCTCGATGATCCTGGGCACGCTGTCGGCATCCGAACGAATCGCGCCGGTGCAGGGGACGCAGCCCAGCGACCGCATCCGGCATTTCATGGTTTGCGGCCGCTCTCCCGGCAGCAGGTGAACTCCTGACTGCAGCAACAGAATTGAATTGCCGCGGCGCACTACAGTGCGCTCTTTGGCGAAATACAGCGGCACCACCGGAATTTTTTCTTCCTGGATGTAGAGCCAGATATCCAGTTCGGTCCAATTGGATAGCGGAAAGATGCGAATGCTCTCGCCCTGGTTATGGCGGCCGTTGTACAGGTCCCACAATTCCGGGCGCTGATTTTTGGGGTCCCACTGGCCCTGGCTGTCGCGGAAGGAATAGACGCGCTCCTTGGCGCGGGATTTTTCTTCGTCGCGTCTGGCTCCGCCAAAAGCAGCGTTAAAGCCGCCGCTGGCGAGAGCATCAAGCAAGGCACGCGTTTTTAATAAGCCGCAGCATTTCTGCGTGCCCAGGACGTAGGGATTTGCGCCTTCATCCAGCGCCTTGCGGTTGGTATGGACAATCAACTGCACGCCCACGTGTCTGGCATACCAGTCACGGAACTCGATCATTTCCGGAAACTTATAGCTGGTATCGATGTGCAGCAGCGGAAACGGAATTTTCCCCGGATGAAAGGCCTTTTGCGCCAGGCGCAGCATGACGGAGGAATCCTTGCCAATCGAATACAGCATCACCGGCCTGGCAAACTCCGCGGCCGCTTCCCGCAGGATGAAAATGCTCTCCGCTTCCAGTTCCTTCAGGTAATCCATGACGACTGCTTCCCAGGCCCAAAAACACAAAACCCGCCAACCTGGTGCCTCCAGGTGGCGGGTAAACTTTCTCGCTAAGAGTTTAAAAGCCTATTTTAGAAATCACGCCCCAGAGACACACGTTTGTATCGCCGTACAACAGATACAACACGTGGTGTGGAGCGATGCATTCATCAGCGAAAGATCATTATATGCACGAAAAGCCCCCGATTGTCCAGAGGCCCGGGTGCAATTTAAATTTCCATATTGAAACTGTCCGGCTGCCTAAACGGCCCTGATTTGTTGGGGATCGTCTGCGCGATTTGCGGCCATTGCCCCGAATCAGTTTGCTGCTGTTCTGGTTTCGCATTGTCCTGAGATTGGAGTTGTTCGGACGCCTTGCTCCCGATACTCTGAAAATAATGCATGACCCAAGCCGCAAAATAATTCGCTCACAGCACCGGCCAGCAAGCCACGGATCGGATGTTGAGTTCGGAATGCAGGTGGGCGTAAGACTTTAAGGAGCCTTGTGGAACTATTTGAGAGCAAAGTGCGAGACAGCTTCGGCCGTCAGGCGTTTATGACTACACTCGGCGCCGAAATCGACTGTATCGCGCCGGGAAAGGTCGAGATTCGCATGCCGTTCAACCCGGACCACACTCAACAAGATGGCTTTGTACATGCCGGTGTGATCTCAAGCATCATGGACTCAGCGTGTGGTTACGCTGCCTACAGCCTGGCACCTGAAGGTTGCAACGTTCTCACCGTAGAATTCAAGGTCAGCCTCTTGGCTCCGGCGATGGGAAAAAAGTTTGCAGCCAGGGCAGAAGTCAAGCGCCATGGAAAGACACTCACTGTATGCGCTGCCGACGCCTTCGCCATCAATGGCGACCGAGAGAAATTGATCGCGACCATGCTGGGCACCATCATAACTCTTCCCGCTCCAGCCCCATCACCCGCTGTCTGACGACATTTTGATGCGAACATTCTGTTAAATTCGCGTGTTTTCGCGTGTATGCGCGGCTGACGCATTCGCTATCAATGGCGATCGGGAAAAACTGATCGCGACCATGCTGGGCACCATCATGACTCTTCCCAACCAGGAGTCAGCGCGTTCATTGCCGCGAATCAACGCGAAGGAACGCGAATTTAAGAATTAATTACAGCTGATTCGTGTTCGTTCGCGTCCCATTCGCGGCCAAGTCTTGGCAGAAGCTTTCGATCTTTCAAGCCGCCTCGCCTGCGGAGGCGAAGGTCTTTCTCACAGGAAGATAGACTGTAAATCAGTTCCCGGCTACTTACGTGTAGGCGCGGGAGTAGCAGTTGCTTCCGGCCTCACGCCGTGGAAATCGACCTTCGGCGCAGTTCTCG
>Ga0126371_10001828_pt1 | contig 18094 bp, 13 predicted proteins | sample PanSoiMetaPlot_4_FD_110145 | JGI IMG/M metagenome (GOLD analysis project Ga0126371, IMG submission 110145) | Tropical forest soil microbial communities from Panama - MetaG Plot_4 | ecosystem: Environmental > Terrestrial > Soil > Tropical forest > Bulk soil | place: Panama | collected 2016-02-17 | reverse complement strand
ACATTAACGACACGCGTATCGGCCTGCTCCAGGGATTTTCGTTTGCCCTCTTTTACACACTCGCGGGTCTCCCTTTGGGAAGGCTCGCCGATTCTCAACCTCGACGCAAGATCATCACCCTCGGAGTGGTGGCCTGGAGCATACTTACGGCTTCCTGTAGCGCTGCCCGAAACTTCTGGTCGCTCTTTTTCACCCGCATGGGTGTCGGCGTGGGAGAAGCCGCGCTCTCCCCGTCAGCAATCTCGCTCATCGCCGATGCTTTTCCTCCGGACCAGCTGGGCCTCGCCTTGAGTTTTTATTCCATGGGGATTTACGTCGGTTCCGGTTTGGCCATGATTGTGGGTGGCTCTGTGGTCGAGAGCTTGTCGCATCTGCCGCAGCTCACCCTGCCTTTCCTCGGCACCATCGCATCCTGGCGGGCAACGTTTCTTATCGTTGGACTCCCGGGACTTTTCATCGCCCTGCTCACCCTGACGATTCGCGAGCCACAGCGCCGCGCGCTGCTGCGCGCAAGCGATGGCAGTGTAGCGCACCCTCCGCTGCGGGTGGTCTGGCAACAACTCCGCTTGCGTATCCGTTCTTTCCTGGGCATCTCCCTCGGCATGGTTTTCCAGGCTCTTTCTGGTTTTGCCTTCCTCGCTTGGGGACCAGCATTTCTGCAACGCACCTATGCATGGACTCCGGGGCGGGCCGGGCATACCCTTGGTGTCCTGACGCTGCTGTTCGGATGCGCGGGCATGTTTCTGGGAGGAAGCTTGTGCGACCTGTGGCAGCGGCGAGGCGTTCCTGAAGCAGCACTGCAGGTTGCTGTGCTGAGCGCCGCGGGGACATGTGCCTTCTTTCCTCTCGCCGTGACCATCGGCAATTCCACGTGGGCTACTGTTCTTCTGGCCGTAGCGATTTTGTTCCTCGCCATGCCCATTGGCTGTTCCTACGCGGCCGTACAGCTGATATTTCCCAACCAGGTCCGCGGCCAGGTCTCGGCTCTTTTCTTGTTCATTTTGAGTTTGGGTGGACTTTCTCTTGGGCCCCTGCTGCCAGGGCTATTAAATGACTATTATTTTCACGATGAGAAAAAAATCGGCGCCTCCCTGGCCCTCACCATTGCCACCGCTTCCATCCTGATGTTGTTACTTTTCCGGGCGACTTACCGATCCTACCGTGAACATTATTGCGCCGCCCGGTCCTTTCACTCTTAATGAGCGTTCATCCGCCGGCTTCGAAGGGATAGTGCCGCGGCGTGTGTTGCACCGAAATCCATTTCCAGGTCGTGAATTCGTCGAGCGCCCACTGGCCGTTCAGGCGGCCAACACCCGAGGCTTTTTCGCCGCCGAACGCAACGAGCGGCTCGTCGTTGATGGTTCCGTCATTGACGTGAACCATGCCGGTATCCATGCGCTTGGCGAGTTCGGCGCCGTATTCTGGATTGCGTGTATGAATCGCGCCGCTCAGTCCGAAAGAAGAATTGTTGGCGATGCGGATCGCGTCCTCCGGAGTATCGAAAGGCATCACGCAAACGGCAGGGCCGAACAATTCGTTTTGCGCGAGCCACGTCTCCGGCTGCACATCGGCAAAAACCGTCGGTGAGGCTAGATTTCCTTCGACCTTGCCCTGCAGGGCGACTCGGGCGCCCTCGTCAATCCCTTTTTGTACTTGCTTCGCGAATGTTTGCGCCTGCCGAGCGTTGATCAGCGGTCCAAGCTCCGTCTGTGGATCGCGCGGATCTCCGACTTTGAGTTTCCCCACGCGCGCCACGAACTTTTGTAAAAATTGATTGTAGACGCCGCGCTGCACAAGCACGCGATTCGAACACATGCACACCTGGCCTTGATGCGCAAAGCGGCTGAAGATGGCCGCGTTGATGGCGAGATCTAGGTCCGCATCATCCAGGACGATAAGGGCGCTGTTGCCGCCGAGCTCGAGCACAGCCTTTTTGAGACATCTTCCCGCCACTTCGCCGATGTGCCGCCCAACGCCTTCTGACCCGGTGAAGGAAATCACGCGCGGGATGGGATGCTCGACAAACTTATCTCCGATTTCTCCAATATCCGCAACCACGATGTTCAGGAGACCCTTGGGAATTCCAGCTTCCTCAAAAACCTTGGCCAGCAACGTTCCGCCGGTGATCGCTGCGTCGTCATGAGGCTTCAACACGACTCCGTTTCCGGCCCCCAATGCGGCCGCAACCGAGCGCATGCTCAAAATAAACGGAAAATTAAAAGGGCTGATGACCCCGACAACCCCAACAGGAACCCGGTATAGGCGGTTTTCCTTTCCAGGAATCGTGGACGGTAGAATTTCTCCTTTCATGCGCAGCGGATAAGTGGAAGCTTCTTTCAGCGAGCTTTTCACCAGCAGGATCTCGATGAACGCTTTCAGTCCCGTCCCGCCGAGTTCCTCGATGATGAGATCGGTGATGTCGCCTTCATTTCTTTCGATCCAAGCGATGGCCTTTTCCAGAATGGTTCTTTTTTCGAAGGGACTTACCTCCGCCCAGACTTTTTGCGCCGCGTCGGCGGAGCGGTATGCTTCATCGAGATCCGGAAGATTCGCCAGCCGGAAGGTGGCGATCGTGCGGCCGTTGTATGGATTCAGGTCGGCGAGTGTTTTTGCACTGGAACCCTCGCGCCAGACTCCCGCGATATATTGCTTGTTGAGTTGAGTCAATGGATTCATGGGGTCTCCTCGTGGTTCGACCTGATTCTCGAAGTGCGAAAAATGTTGCCAGTCAATTGCGGCTTTTCGCACAAGTCCGGAAGTGTGTCAAGAAAAATTGGGTTTTGCGAAACTTTGCACATGATATTGGCCTTCTTGCGACGGATTCCGGAGCGCAAATTCTCAGCGGTAGCTTGGTGGATTGACGGATTGACCCATTCCCATGCAGGTTTGCCCGCCCTTGGTGACATTCACGCTGATCAGCCAGGGTTTCGCCGAGCGGAATGCCTCGCGAAGCGTTGGTTCCAGGTGCTCCGGGCGATCCACTTCCTTGGCGGCCAGACCGTAGCCCTCCGCGATCTTCACTGCGTCGAGGGCCGGCAGGTCCATTCCGTGAACGTTCTGCCCAACCTTGGTGAAGTCGCAAAAACCCCTCAGCGCGGAATAGTCTGAGTTGCGTATCACGATGAAGATCACCGGTGCATTTTGCTGCGCAGCAGTCCACAGAGTCTGCACGGAATACTGCAGCGAGCCGTCGCCGACCGGGCAGACCACGCGGCGTTTTGCGTGGGCAAGTTGTAAGCCAACTGCGGCCGGCAAACCGAACCCGAGAATGCCAGATCGCACCGAATAAAAAGAACCAGGCAGGTCTAGCATGATGTGCCGGTCAAGATCGCCTTTCGATGAAGGACATTCTTCACAGATGATGGCGTCGGCCGGCATCACTTTGTTCAGCACCTGGAACAAATAACTAGGAGTGATCGGATACGGAGCTTCCGTCTCGGGCGGTCGTGCGGATCTCGCAGGTGCTTGCCCGGCCCTGGCCTTTGCGTGTGTGCGGATATACTCCGCGGCGGCCGCAAGGTTCCCCACAATCCCAACGCCAGCCAACGCAGCGCTCGCATCCTGGGGTGCGTTGGTAATCTGAAAAAGGACAGTGCCCGGACGAACCGGGTCGCCCGGCACATGTGCGTAATAAAGGAAAACCGGAGCGCCGAGAACGAGAACCGTGTCGTAAGGGGCCAGCTGGTCCGCAAGTGGCTTTTGCGCCGGCAACAGGTTGCCGCAGTACTGTGGATGCGTTCGCGGAAATGTCCAGCGTGAGGCGATGGGCTCCTGGTAGACGCCGGCCCCGAGGTGTTCGGCAAGTGCGACGACGACATCCCAGGCGCGATCTTCTTCGATTTGGGAACCAACAACTATTGCCAGTTTCTTGCAGTTATCAATCGCACGGACTAGACCATCTAGGTCGGTAGGATCTGCCAGCACTCTATGCTTCATATCGCGGGGCGTAAGCGGCTGGCAATCGTGATTCCAATCGTCCATGGGAATAGAGAGGAAAACCGGTCCCATCGGCGGCTGCATGGCCAAGGAATATCCACGCGCAATCGTTGCGGGCACGTCTTCCGGTCGCAGCGGTTCGTAGGCCCATTTCACGTAGGGCTTCACGGTATCCACGGCGCGGCTCATGAGAAAAGGCTCGGCGAGAATCTGTCGGCGATCTTGTTGCCCCGTTGTGACGACCAGCGGGGCATGACAGTAGTACGCATCCACAATTGCGGAGAGCCCATTGCCGGCGCTGGCAATGGAGTGCAGATTTACGAACGAAGCTTCTCCCCTTGCCATGGCGTAACCAAGCGCCATTCCGGCCGCGCTGCGCTCATGAAGGCCCAGAACGTAGCGAAAGTCGGAAGGCATATCGCGCAAGAAGGGAAGCTCGGTCGAGCCGGGATTCCCAAAAATCGTGGTCATCCCCAGCTTGCGCAAAACTTCGTAGGTCACTTCCCGGACGGTTGGCACTTCGCATCTCTCCGTTTCTCACAAAGCAAATCGAGAATGCTGGAGTTTTATACCACTTTGCGAGCGTAGCCAAGGGATTCGACGACATGTGTTGAAAATTGACCCACGAGCATCCGGGATGCGTTTACTTTGCCCTCGGTCACTCCAATGCTGAATGCGCGACGGCTCAGCGCCGCGTTAAGCAGTCAGACTTACCGAAAATGTTGAGCTAACGGTACGTGTGCCAGTGTGTTGCATCAATCCGCCTTGCACTTTGCTGTCCACCCAAAGAAAAGCGGTAACCCTTCTAACTTCGCGTAAAGTGGACATAGTAAGTAGCCACAAAAACGCCAGGACGCGCCAATCCGCCCGAACATGGGTGTTCCCTCAGTTGTGCAGAGGCGCAGCTAAATCTAGACTTAGAGGGAACAACCGGTCTTGCCGTTGACCTGGAAGAGCAGGTCCGTCGTCGTGCCTTCGAACTATGCGATCAACGCGTGGCTGGAAGTAGAATCGGAGTTCGTTCAGCAGCGCACAAAACGCATCCGCGGGCGGCAAGTTTGGAGTCCCCAACGAAAGTGCGCTGTAGAGATGCGCCGGAGGTCTGATCATGCAAATGCGTAGCCCCGCGACCGATGCGGCATCATCGGTCATATGCGCGCTGATTTTTCTGCTTTCCTTGCTTTCCAGCAACGCCCACGCGCAACAACCGCTGCCCGACGCCCCAAAACCTAAGAACGCCAAGACGCAAACGAAGGAACCGTCGGAGAGTGGCTGGCCACGCACCTTCACCAGCGGAACCGACGTTTTCACAATTTATCCGCCTCAGGTGGACAAATGGAGGGAAAACCTTATTGACCTTTATTGCGCTGTCGAGCTGAAAACCGAAAAGGAAAACGCTCCCAAGTACGGCGTGGTGTGGTTCGAGGCCCGGACCGAAGTAGACAAGGTCAACCGCTTGGTGACGCTCGACCAGATGAAGGTCACCAAGGTGAAATTTCCGCTGGCGAGCGACAAAGAAGCCATACTGACTGCGCTTCTGGAAAAGAGACTGCCAGGCGCCACGAAGACGGTTGCGCTGGACCGACTGGAAGCAGCGCTCGAAGCGAACGATGAACTGGTCAAAGGCGTGGCCGTGAACAACGACCCTCCGAAGGTGATCATCGCCAGAAAACCTTCCGTACAGGTGCTGATTGACGGCAAGCCGCAGATGAGCGAAGTGCCCGACACAAAACTACAAAGGGTGGTCAACACGAGATCCGTCATTCTCTATGAAACCGACAAGAAGCTCTACTACCTTCGCGTGCAGGACTGGTGGCTGCAAGCCAAAGAGCTAGAAGGTCCGTGGGAGTACGCCAAGAAGCTACCCGACGATATGAAGAAAGCGGAGGAAGAGATCGTCCGCCAGAACGGCGCACAGAATCCGGAGGGCGAACAAAAGAAGCAGCAACCCTCGCTGAAAGAGGCTGGGAAGAACGCGGAGATCCCGGCAGTCTATGTCGTGTACGGACCGGCGGAGCTGATCGAGATTAAGGGTGAGCCCCAGTACGATGCGATCCCGGGAACCGGGCTTGAATATGTAGCCAATACCACGGGGAATATTTTCCGGCTCACCGGCGAATACTACATCCTGATATCGGGGCGCTGGTTCAAAGGTTCTACGTTTGACGGGCCGTGGGCTTTCGTAAGCGCGGCGGAGATGCCGCCGGATTTCGCAAAGATTCCAACGAGCAATCCCAAAGCGGTAGTGCTGGTGTCGGTCCCTGGAACACCACAAGCGAAAGAGGCCTTGATCGCCAATTCGATCCCGCAAACGGCGACCATCACACGCTCGGAGGCAAAGCTCACCGTGCAGTATGACGGCGAAGCGAAATTCGAGCCGATTGAAAGCACATCGCTGAGCTACGCCAAAAACACGAGCGCCGCCGTAATTAAGGTCTCTGACACCGAATACTACTGCGTTGAAGCCGGAGTCTGGTTCAAAGCGCCGTCGCCACAAGGTCCCTGGGTTGTGGCAGACAAGATCCCCGAGCAGATCTACGATATTCCGCCCAGTTCTTCGCTGTACAACGTGACGTATGTGAAGGTGTACAACTCGACTCCCGAGGTGGTGTACGTCGGTTACACTCCGGGATATTACGGCACCGTGGTCTCGGCCAACACCACAACCGTGGTTTACGGAACAGGTTGGTATTACCCACCCTATATCGGTTCCGGGGTTTGGTATGGCTCACCCTACACCTACGGTGTGGGAGCCGGGTTCACTTACAGCAGCGATACCGGATGGAGCGTCGGCTTCGGATATGGATACGGCTACTATCCCTGGTATTCCCCGTGGTGGGGCCCCATGGGCTACTACGGATGCTGTTGGTATCCCTACTACGGATGGGGTGCGTGGGGTGGAGCGGCCGTCGCGAATGTGTACGGAGTCTGGGGCAATACGGCGTATTCGCGCACCGGGGCAGCATGGGCAAATCCTTATACCGGAAATTACGGCGCTGCCACCCGCGGCGCCTATTACAACACGCAGACAGGCAGGAGCACGGTTGCAGGACGCGGTTACAATACCAACGTCTACACGGGCAACACCTACGGCTATCGTGGCGGGGCGACTTATAACCCGAACACGGGAATTGTGGCCGGCGGGGGAGCGGGATATGCCGGCAACATCTATAGCGGCCAGGGCTCGGCAAATCGCGGTGGTTTCATATACAACACAAACACGAATGCAGGTATCGCCGCGGGGAAGAACAACGTCTACGCGGGCAAGGACGGCACCGTGTACCGCTACAACAGGGACAGCGGCAACTGGTCCACCAACAGTGGCAACGGCTGGCAGAACGTCGACAGGCCAGAGCCAAAGCTGCAAACGCAGCAGGAAATGCGAAGCAAAGGCGCACAGCGGACGCAGAACTTCAACTCGATGCGCAGTTCCGGCCGCGCCCGTATGGGCGGAGGCCGGCGGCGTTAGCCGGACGAATAAAGCGGCGCAGAGTTCCTGAAGACGCGGAGTGGGTTCGACATCGCAGGCCTCGGGAGGCTCGTAAAAGGGAAGCCCTTATCCGGCGAGAGCGATGACTGGGTCGCGGTGAACAAAACTAGCGTCGACCAAGAGGGAGGTGGGTGATGCCTCGGCTGTTAGTCCTGGTGGGCATGCTGATATTCGCATTCGTTCCGATCTTGCAAACCGACGAGCAGGTGGCGCAACAAGAACTAAAAAGTGGCGAGAAAATCTCGACTGCGCTGGCAACGGTGACCAGCACGGCGATCTCGCCGTTAGTGGGCGTCTCCGTTATGGGAGCGTGGCATTACTATCACACGCCACGGGCTCAACGCGATCAGCTTCCGCTGATTGAGAAGCCGAAATTCTGGATACCAATCATTGCGCTGCTGGTTCTCATCTTCATCAAGGACACGTTTGGAGGGTTTGCACCATTGATTAAGAAGCCCCTAGACGCAGCTGAGGTTTTGTTTGTCAATCACGCGGGGCTGGTACTGATCGCAGTTCCCGTCGTCTTGAACCAGGTGGAGCGGGTGATGGGGTTCCAGTCGCTGCGGGAGCTCTTCGCCTGTATGCTTAGCGAACCTGTAGTGTACGCGGCCACTTTACAGACGAGCGGCGTTCACCACGCCCTTACTGCGGCGACGGCTATTCTCTATACCGTTGCAGGACTGGCAGTCGCGTTTGTGGTCTGGCTGGTCGGGCATTCCTTTGATGTGCTAGCAATGATCAGCCCCTTTCCGTTTCTTGATTTCCTGCTGAAGGCAGTTAGAAACACTATCTTCGCGGTACTAGCAATCACGGCGCTCGTTAGTCCACATCTCGGACTGTTACTTTGTCTAAGCCTTATCGTCATCAGTTTTCTGGTTTTCGGCTGGGCGTTGCGCACAGCCGTCTTCGGCACGGTCTTTGCGCTCGGATTGCTGCGGGCTCTGTTATTTGACGCGCAGGACAAACCCAATCTCGGCGAGAGCGTGCCTGCCTTCTCCACGCGAGTGCGCAAGGTACCTCGGAGGACTTATGGACGACTTAAGGCCGATCCGGATGGCACGCTGATGTTTGGCTACCGGCGCCTGTTAATCGGGCCGGAAAGGAAGGTACTGGTAGGTAAGAGCTCGAGTTTCGAGGTCGGCCAGGGCATATTATTTCCCTCAGTCATCGAGCCCATCGAATCGGCCGGTAAGCACAGGGTCATCTTTCGCTTGCTGCCCACACACCGTGGCGCTGAAGAATCGGTACGCGCCTGCCTGGAGCTTGCGCAGGTGCGGGATACCCGATTTACCAAAGGTATCCGCGCATTTTGGAAGTTCGTCATGGAGGGTGGAGGAGAGTCCTCGATCAGTTCCTAGCGAGGAATGGTGTGGCGCGTAAGTATTCTCCTGGAATCTCTTGTGTGGTTAGGCGTCATGTCGTGGGCTCTGAATCGCGCCAGAGCGCGAAGGTCACGCAAAGCTACCGGTTGAATGCCCAATTAGCAAATCATCTAAACAATGATAGGATCAAGCCCCGCCCATCAAGGCCAACGACCAGAAGTCAGCAGTTCCAATCGAGTGGGAGCGTCCTCAACCACTCGGAGGTTCTCAGATATCTCGCTGAAGCTAAGGAGAATCAGCTATGAGCTTTCTCGCATGGATCGTGGTTGGACTGATCGCAGGCTGGCTAGCGGGCCAAGTTATGAAGGGTGGCGGCTATGGAGTATTGGTCGACATTGTGCTTGGCATCTTAGGTGGCATTCTCGGGGGATGGATCTTCGGCATGCTAGGGATTTGGCAGGGCGGCGGAATGATCGGATCGATCATTGTTGCGTTCGTCGGAGCGGTGATTCTCGTCTGGATTACCCGCTTGCTCAAGAAAGCCTGACAGGAAATCGCAACGAGGAACAATCGCAACTCGTTATACGAAGGTGGCTATAGGTTTTATCTCTTTTGTTGCGGTTGGATTGTTGCTCGGTCGTAACCGGTCTTTTTACCGACTAGAGGAAATTCTGATTTGCGTCTCGCGTTTGTCTTGCTGGGGCTTGCAATTTTGGCGGGGATACTTGCTTTTTGCGCGGGCGAATGCGTTATCCATCGGGTGAGCACGGCACCCGAGTGATATCGATAGTTGCACTTCGCCTTTCCGAAAGTTTCCTCGGAAATAGTCCCAGCGGAAGATCGAAGTGAGCCTGCAAGAGAGTTTTCTAATCATGGTGTCTGACCGCCCGGCTAGTTAAGAAAAGGTTGATGCGATGAAGCTTGCCGTTTTCCCGGCAGGTCCCATGCGCTCGGGAAGGCAGCTGTTGGGGTGTGTTGTCACTAGCGACGCTCCGTCAGGCAGCAATCCACCGGCCCCGAATTCCCAAATTCTGGCAGTGCTCTGAAATCCAGTTCGAGACAACTTCAGGACATTTCACAGGGCGTAAACCTCGTTGATTTTCCGTGAGGGCGGAAACGCACCAGACAAAAGCCATTGGTGTTTCGCCCTGCCTTGTTTGCAAGCACGCGTGGAAGGGTCCAAGGGTGTAGGCAGACACTTCATGCCCAGGGCATCGTGAGGACGCTCGGTCCGGAATACCTGAACCGGTTGTTCCTCGAGCCGTTATTCCACTCAAGCTCTCGAAAAAAGACGGTCGCTTCGAGAGACGCTCAGGCGTCTCAGGTTCGCCATTTTCGAGTCCAATGGGATATTGACAACAAGCACATTCCAGGCGCTGACGTACTACAGACAGCCGGTACCGAAATTCCTAAAGTCAGTGACATTAGGAGTTTCTAGCCATGCCATTTGGACATCAACCAGGTCGATGCCCTCTCTATGCAATCGTCACGCGATTGAGCAAAGTCGGAGTAAGCCTTATCGTATTAATGATTTGCGGATGCGCCGGAGGGTGGCAGGGCGCCAAATCGATTGTCCCAGTTCAGCTTACACAGCCTCTAAGTCAGACCGTTACGGTCGGCAGCACGGCAACATTCACGGTTTCCGCTACCGGAGGCGGCCCGTTTTCCTATCAGTGGTACAAGGGAGGCGCACCCATCAGCGGTGCGACTTCCAGCTCCTACACCACTCCGCCAAACTCAATGGGTGATAACAACTCTCTGTTTACAGTAGTGGTCTCGAGTCCATCTGGAACGGTGACCAGTTCTCCCGCAACACTGACCGTCACAGCCATCAAACCAGCCATCAACACCCAGCCCGTTAGCCAGTCGGTGACACTCGGCCAGTCTGCAACTTTCACGGTTATGGCGACTGGCACCGGTCCGCTGAACTATCAGTGGTACGAAAATGGCACTCCGATTACCGGAGCGACTTCCGCCTCGTATACCACTCCGCCAACGACCAATGGCGATGACGCGGCAGTCTTCACTGTCACCGTCACGAATTCCGCCGGTTCTGCAACCAGCAGTCCCGCTACGTTGGGTGTCATCGTACCGGCTCCCGTTGCGGCCAGCCTGGTCCCCAGCAATGCGACGCCGCCCTATGACGGTATCGTCACTCTGGTCCCAACATTTTCAGGCGGTACAGCCGTCATCGGCTCGACAGGAATAGGCAGCTCGGACATTACCGCTTCGGCCGTGAGCGGCGGCTCCTATTCGACTCCCATGCTGGCTTCTGGCAAGACCTATACGCTAACCGTCACCAACTCCAAAGGAGTCGTTGTCTCAACCACCTGTATCGTGACACCCACGAGCGTAACTGTTTCTCCCATTACTCCAGCCGATCAAACCTTTGCTCCCGGTCCCGTGACATTCACGGCCACAGCCACCGGCGGTTCGACGAACACTCTGACCTGGAGTGCGACGGGCGGCACTTTTGCGGGGAACGTCTGGACTGCTCCCGCTGTCGCAGGCACATACACGATCACCGCAACCAGCGTCGATAATCCTGCTGTCTCCGTCACGACGACCGCAACCGTTTCTTCTCCGGCGATCATCAGTCAGCCATCCAACCAGCGAGTTTGTTCCGGCGGCACACTTACCCTTACTGTGGGTGCCAACTACGCCAGCAGTTTCCAATGGAACCTCAACGGCGTAGCGATTCCAGGTGCCACTAGCGCAACGTACGCAGTGCCCAACGCCACCGCCGCCAACAACGGGAATTATTCAGTCACCGTGACAAACGCACTCGGCAGTGTAACCTCCACAGTTGCTTCCGTCCTGGTGGGTTCCTCGATTACCGCGAACCCCACAAGCCTTTCTGTCGTCGCAACACAAACTGCAACCTTCTCAGTCGTCGCAACCGGACTTACTCCATTCACTTATCAGTGGTTTCAGATTCCCTCTGGCGGAACCACCGGTGTAGCAATTCCCGCCGCGACTTCTAATGTCTACACCACACCCGCGGTAGACGCGAGCTATGACGGCGCACAGTATTACGCTACCGTCACCGATTCCTGCTCCACAATGACCAGCGCCAACGCTGCACTCGCGGTCATCCTAAGCAACGCACCGCCGACGATTCTCGCTCAACCTGCAGGCGAATCTGTGGCCCCAGGTGGCACTACGTCTTTCACCGTGACAGCGTCCGGCTCGCCCGCACTCGCCTATCAGTGGTACGTAATTCCCGCAGGCCAGGTGACTGGCACATTAATCTCCGGCGCTACTTCGGCAACCTATAGTGTTCCGCCGACTGCAACACTTGCCGCAAACGACCAAGACCAATACTACGTAATCGTCACCAACCCTTACGGGCAAGCGGTCTCTCAGCGAGCTCCGCTAGCCGTCGGCAATGGCATCCTTCTTCAAATCACCGGCCAACCCGGCAATCAATATGTGAATGTGGGCGACCCTGCTTCGTTCACCGTTACCGCCGTTTCATCCCTTCCTCTCACCTATCAGTGGTATCGCGCCGATCCAGGTTCTTCGACATTCGTTCCCATTCCCGGCGCAACGAGCGCAACGTATGAGCTCGATCCGTCAGCGCTGTCCGATTCCGGTGCTGTCTACCACGTGGTTGTCAGTAACGGCGCGACTTCTGATGTCACCAGCAATGAAGCCGCTCTCTTTGTCGGACCCCTCGCTGCGATCGGTGATCTCTGCGACAGTAATTGGGTTGCGCAGGGTACTGCGGTTTCCCAATCCGGGTGCAAATTTCAGTTGACCGACAACCTCAACAACCAGCGCGGTGCTATCGTTTGGCCCACCCTCGTATCGACCGACAACATCCAGCTCAAGTTCACCATACAAATTTATGATTCCACCAGCACTCCGCCGGCCGATGGCTTTGCCGTAGTCTTCGGTGATCCCTCGCTTGGTGCGACACCGTCCAGCGTCGGTCAGCCAGGCCAGGGCTTAGCCGCGGAAGGAATACCAGGCTCTGTGATTGCCATCGACGATTACCACAACGCCGGCGAATATCCGGTGCCGTACTTTGCCGTGGGAAGAGGCGAGACTGCTTTGTGGGAGAAGCCGTGGCTCGCCGTCAACACCACCATCCCCACGGTCGCCGCCGTAGGGACGACCATCTCGCACGACTACACATTTTCTCTCGTTCAGGGAAAACTGACCGTCACTCTGGATGGCGTGCAAGTTTTTTCTGGCGACGTCAGCGTCCCGCCTGTCGCCTATTTTTACGTCACCTCTTCCACCGGAGGCAAGTTCGAGCAGACCATCATTAGCAACTTGTCGGCCACGGTTTCTGCGCCGTAAGAATAGTGTGAAAGCAGTCTGAGGAGAATTTTGCAATGCGATCGATCATGTTAATAGCAGCACTGGTGCTCGGGGGAACAACCGCAACCATAGCCCAGGACGAGGCCTACCACGGCGACGCGGCCATCACCTACCACTGGGTCCGTACCAATGCGGCGCCTGGCGAATGCGGCTGCTTCAGCTTGAACGGCGGCGGCGTCTCCGGTTCTTGGAACTTTCACGGCCCCTGGTCGATCGTTACCGATTTCGGCGCCGAGACTAATTCCAGCGTGCCCTTCAATCAGGGCTCGCTGACAGTTATTTCCTTTCTGGCCGGTGCGCGTTATCGGGTTCCTCTACCTTGGATCAAGGGAGCGCATCGCCCGTTGTTTTTCGCGCAAGCTCTGGTCGGACCCGCTCACTCGACTGGCGCAGGAGCCGGCGTGGCCGACGGTACTAACGCGTTCGCTGCCCGCATTGGTGGCGGCATCGATGTCCCGGTCAAATCCCACTTCCAGGTGCGAGCCATCCAGATCGATTGGTTCCGCACACAATTCGCAAATACGGTAAACGACCGCCAAAACAATCTAGAGATCTCTGTGGGCGTCGTCTATCGCTGGTCCCACGTCAAATAGCTGTCCGTGTCTCACACCTCTGGAGTGCAGTAGCAAAACTTAGGACTCAATCGCAGTTGCTCTTCTGACAAAGGGTGAGGGCGGTGGTTCGAGTCCGCCCAGGTTCACAAAAAGCTGGGTTCGCTTTTTGGCGTTGCCGCTGCAGTGTTGCGGACCCTTACGGACCAAAGGATGCGGCAACCGGAGGATGGTGTGATATATAGACCGCAATGCTCACCGTACAGAATCCCGGCTCCCTGAACCAAGCCAGAAAGCGTATCGCGTGGCGCGTGCTCCCGTTTGTTTTTGTCCTCTACCTCATCTGCGTAATCGATCGCTTTAACATCTCTTTCGCCGCCCTGCGTATGAAGTCGGAGCTTGGCTTTTCGGACAGTGTTTATGGCTTCGGCGCAAGCTTGTTCTTCCTCACCTACGTAGCACTTGAGATTCCCGGTGCCATTGCTGCGGAACGGTGGAGCATTCGCAAATGGATTGCTCGCATCATGATCTCGTGGGGGCTGATCACGGTTGTGACCGCCTCGATTCACAGTGCTGCACAGTTTTACGTTGCTCGGCTCCTTCTTGGAGCAGCCGAAGCCAGCTTCTTTCCCGCAATCATAATCTACTTGACCCGCTGGTTTACTCTCAGAGACCGCGCACGGGCCATTGCTGCTTTCTACGCGGCCTCCCCGCTTAGTGCCTTTGTAGGGTCTGCTATAGCAAGCTGGCTTCTCCCCGTACATTGGATGGGAATCGCAGGCTGGCGATGGCTTTTTGTCGTAGAGGGAGTTCCGGCTGTTGTTCTTGGTGTGACAACCCTTTTCTATCTCACAGATCGGCCTTCTCAAGCCGCATGGCTTCCCGAAGCCGAACGGTTTGCGATCGTAAGTGCTCTAGCTGACGAACACGCCGCTAAGACCGGGTCAGGCCTCTTGAGATTTTGGGATGCCTGCAAAGACGCTCGCTTGCTGTTACTCGTGACAGGGTATTTTTTCTATATTATGGCGGTCGTTACAAACACTCTGTGGATGCCAACCTTTCTTCAGCGGCTTTCACACCTACCGGCATCTGCCGTGGCAAGGCTGGTCATGGTGCCTGCTGCGGCGGGAGTTGTGGGGTTGTTTATTACCTCATGGAGTTCAGACAGGTTGGCCGAGCACAAGTGGCATACGGTAATCCCCATCGCCTGCGGCGGTCTGTGCTATTCGCTTATCGGCATTGGGCCAGCAACCGTACCCACTGTTCTGTTGCTTACCTTCTACTATTTCTTCGCGACGGCCGCCTTCGCCAGCCTATGGGCGATGCCTACGACGTTTCTTTCGGAAGCCACTGCGGCTGCGGCGTTCGGTCTCATCAACTCCGTCGGCCAGATGGGTGCTTTCTTCGGACCCTCCATCGTCGGGTACCTCAACGACGCCACACATTCCATTCGTGCAAGTGTGGTATTCATCGCCGCTAGCCTGCTTACATCGGCGGTTTCCTTATCCTTCCTCCGGTCCACTGTCCCGAGCTCACAAGAATTTGAACCCCAGCCATCGCAGGCTGGCGGTCCTTCCGACGGAGAACGACTGTCCGTTTGATGTCCAGTACTCTTAATGAATCAATGACAGACGCTCTCAGTTTGCAGCAGGTTGACAAAATCATCGAAGTTGCGCGTGACAACCAGACGAAGCGCAGATAATCCCGCTCAGACTTGTCGTTGACACGGACATTTTGACGTCGGCGGTACTTAGTCGACGTAATCGTGTGCTGGCGCCTGCATCGCCTGTCCGCACGGACAGCTATCGTTTTGCAATCACGAATAGCAATGCTCCATGTATTGCCTCTCCTTATGCCTAAGATGTGGTGAGGGAGATTCTGCCTTATGAAGACATACATCAGGGCCGCACTGCTAGCCAGTATGTTGCTGGCGGCAGGTCGGGCCAGCAATGCGCAGACGCAGGTTTCCGTTGGTATCGTTATCGGAGCGCCACCGCCACCGCGAGTGACGGTCGCTCCCGCAATGCCAGAATCCGGATTCGTGTGGGTACAGGGTTATTGGTATCCGGTCGGAAGACATTATAAATGGCATGAAGGCTATTGGACTCGTCCGCCTTACGAGGGAGCTCGTTGGGTCGCACCACGCCATGACGGCGAACGATTTTACGCAGGATATTGGGAAGGGGATCGGGGCCGCTTCCAACACGATCACCACTGGGATCACGATCGCGACCGCGACTACCATGATCACGACCGACATGATGACCACGATCGGCATGGCGATCACGATCGCGACCACCAGAGATAGCTACAACTTTTCGCCGGAAGCCGCGGCTGACGTAGGGGGCGCTATAAGCGCCCTCCAGGCCGGCATGCGCTATGGACATGCGGCGAGCACGGGATTTGTCAACCGAGACAATTCTGTCGCTGCATCTCAGTTTGCTGCAGATAACGCAGGAAACTCATCGTCGGAGTTGCCGAAGGCCGGACTATTCTTGTAGTAATGGTTGTCGACCTGATGGCCAGCGGCTTTGATTCGGCAAACTAGCTCTCGGTGCAGCAAAGGCCGCTCGCCGATCCGGAAAGAGTTGGCCTTAATTTTATGGCGCTGAAGAGGTCACCGCTTACCCGCCGGCAATCCCGCACGGAACAGGGCCGGCACTCCAAACGCGCGGCCGCAATCGCTCGCAAACACAACACTGCTTGAGTCGAGCGCCCACGTCGGCGAGCTACTGTTGCAGTTCCCGCCTGTCAGCCGGGTCCGCTGCCCGGTTCTCGCATCCCGTAGCCAGATATGCGTCGGCCCTTCTTCCGCGGACTCTTCGGCAAGCCATTTTCCGTCCGGCGAAAGAATTGGCACGGTGGAATCGTCGGGTACGGGCACGCCCGTCGGCGTAGCTTTTCTGGTTGCTGGGTCAAATCGCATCATCACCGAACTCCGGTTCGCCACCAGCTCAAACTCGATTCCCACCCCGTCTGCTGTCGGTCTCGGGTGCAACGCGCTTCCCTCGAAGGAAACCTCTTCGTTCCGGTTGTCGTGCAACCAACCCAAAACCCAGCGGTCCGTTCCCGCCGCCTCGTAAAACAAGCCCGCCCGCGTAACCACCGGAAACGCGGCAAAAATTTTCCCTTTTTCTCTCGCCAGTTGTTCAAATCGCCGTCCGGGCTCTTGTTCATATTCAAGCAGGTGGCGGCTCGCGTCGAGCGCGGCCGCAACGCAGCACACCGCCACGATTCCAGCCGCCCATGCCCACGGAATTCGCCGGAGGCTCGGCCATCCCGCAACGACAAACAAAACGAACAGCAGCCAGACCTTCGGAAACAGCCACACAGGATGCAGCGGAAGCGTCAGCAATACGTAGAGGGTCACCAGCAACGCCCCTTGTCGAGGCCCGGTCTGATCCAGAAGCAGCACCAACGGCAAAAGCAAAAGAATAAACGCATAGGAAACCGTGTTCGTCGAGAGCAGCAACAGCGCAATCAGGAACCATGCAAATTCGCGCTTGCCTGTTGCCGCTTTTCGGCTGATTCCGACCAGCAGGAACGCGACCACAGCCAGTGCAATAAACGTCCGCAGAAAGAAAAACACTCTCGGCGCATTCCACAGCGGATTTGGATTCAACTCTGGCTCTCTCACAAGAAAATGCCGCAGCATCGTCGAGAAGGTAGGCACTCCGGGTGAGTAAGGATCTATCGCTCCGCCCTCCAGCGTCCGTGGCAGCACCAGCGTTCCGTAGTAATGCAGGTCCGCCGGACCAAACAATGCCAGCGCCAGGACAACAGCCGCCAAACTCCCCGCGATCATCCCGATCACGGCCTTCCATTCGCGCCGCACGACGTAGTACAGCAAAAAGGGACCGCCATAAAGCTTTAGTCCGAACGCTGTCGCTGTGGTCACGCCGCACCCTGTTTCGTACTTGTGGTGGAGCAAATAATACGCGGCCGTGAACAGAAACAGCAGGAACAGGTAGTACTGCCCGTAAAGAAAATTCGGCCGCAGCGAAAAATACCCGCAAAATACCAACAGCCAGATCTCCTCCACGGTGAAGCGGGTCATTCGCGAAAGCAGCCAGATGGCCACGCCCAGAAACACCAGACTCAGGACCAGCCAGACTTGCTTCGCACGTTGCGGCGGAAATCGCGTCAGCGGAATCATCGGCAACATCGTTAGTGGAGTCTGCGGCGTGTAGGTGCCCAATTGCCATTCGATTCCGGCGTAGTTCATCTGTCGGGCAAACCATGTCCAGTCATAGTACTCGCGCAATGGCAGACCTTGGCGTACCGCCCACGCCGCCGTGTAGTAGTTTGGAAAGTCTGTATCTAGGTGAGTCCAGCCCGCGCGATATGGCCCGGCCAGCACAAGAAGAAATGTCAGCGACGCCGCCAGGCGCTTCAACATGCCAGGCGTACTCTATCCTAAGCCTCCGTCTTTTTCTAACCCTTTCCGCCGGCGAGTCGCGTCTTTT
>Ga0126371_10001827_pt1 | contig 18094 bp, 14 predicted proteins | sample PanSoiMetaPlot_4_FD_110145 | JGI IMG/M metagenome (GOLD analysis project Ga0126371, IMG submission 110145) | Tropical forest soil microbial communities from Panama - MetaG Plot_4 | ecosystem: Environmental > Terrestrial > Soil > Tropical forest > Bulk soil | place: Panama | collected 2016-02-17 | reverse complement strand
TGAGGAAATTCATTGTAATTCTCTTCCTGTTTTCCGCGAGCGTACTGTTGCCGCGGGAACCCTGACTAAGTCGCACAGTACAGGTAAGTCAGCGATGCCGAGATCGAAGCGACCCTCAAAGCCAAGCTGAGTAAGTCGAAGATCGGCAAGGAAGGCTTTCAGGTGCACGTGAAGGATGGCGTGGCGAGGTGGGCGGGCACGACGAGCATCATGCAGCACAAGGGCGCGGCGACGCGGATGGCCAAGCGGCGGGTGCCATTCCACGTGGTGAACAACATCCAAGCTCCGGGGCGGACGGTTCGAAATCGGTTGGAAATCTCAATGGTGCTCCGCGTCACGTGCAGGTAACGCCGGCTGCGCCTGCAGCAAAGTCTCAGAACTAAAACATTCGTTGCGTCCGACGTAGTCGAAGACGCGTGGATCTGCCTGCTACAATGCAATCCTGATGCGCGCTGCATGGTCGGTTGCGGCTCTCTTCACTGTTGCCTTTTCGGCGTACCCTCAAGAGCTTCGGATTACGAACGGGCCGGCGGACAACCAGGTTCTGCAGCGCGACGCCGAACAGACTGCTCGGATTGCGTTGAGCGGAACCGCTGCAGGCAAGAAAGTAGACGGCAAGGAGATCGAAGCGCGATTATTGGACGCGCGCGCGACCGACCTGCCGGGATTTCACTGGACGCGCCTCGGAAAAATCCAGAAACAGCGCTGGAGCGGAGACCTGAGGGGCGTTCCGACCGGCGGCCCCTATCGGCTGGAAGTGCGTATGGCCGGTGTGGAGACCTCCGTCGTGTCCGTCGCCAATCTCTTAGTGGGCGATCTGTGGCTGCTGGCGGGGCAATCGAACATGGAGGGCCACGGCGACTTGCTCGACGTTCAGCCGCCGTCGCCTATTGTGCGCAATTTCGATATGGCGGACCGGTGGCGGCAGGCCGAGGAGCCATTGCACACGGTCGCGAGCGCTGTGGATCCCGTGCATTGGCCCTTAAACGCGCTAAACCAGCCGGAGCGGCTCACCGGCCAGAGGCTCGAAGATTACATGGCGAATCGCAAGAAGGGCGCCGGGTTGGGATTGCCGTTCGCTGTCGAGATGGTGGCGCGTACCGGCGTGCCCATCGGCCTGATTCCATGCGCGCATGGCGGAACATCGATGGACCAATGGAATCCGCTATGGAAGGATCGCGAGGGCGAATCGCTGTACGGTTCGATGTTCCGGCGCGTGGGGGCGGCGGGCGGCCATGTGCGTGGGGTGCTGTGGTATCAGGGCGAATCGGACGCGAATCCAAAAGCGGAGGCCGCGTTCCATGAGAAGTTCGCGAACTTCGTGAAGGCGTTGCGGGCGGATCTGAATCAGCCGGAACTGCCGTTTTACTACGCGCAGATTGGGCGGCATGTGGACGGGAGCAACGTCGCCGAGTGGAATCGAATCCAGTTGGCGCAGCTTCGCGCGGAGTCGGAGATTCCGCATGCGGGGATGGTGCCGGCCGTCGATTTGCAACTGGACGATACCATTCATATCGGCACGGAGGACTTGAAGCGCCTGGGGCATCGGCTGGCGGATCTGGTTTCGATCGACTTGTTTCCACGTTTGAAGAATTATGGCGAACTGAAGCGCGGCCCGCGGCCGGTGGTGGCGGCGCTGTATGGCGGTGTGGTGAAGGTTGGCTTCGCGGGCGTCAACATGCGGCTGCAATCGGATGGCCGAATCTCGGGGTTTTCCATTCATGACTCGAAGGGCGCGCTGCTTCCCGCGATTTATAAGACTCGGGTGGATCCGGCCGAGGCGAGCACCGTGCTGCTATATGTGCAAGGAAAGCTGCCGCCGGATGCGGTGCTTTGGTACGGCTTCGGGAAGGATCCTTATTGCAACGTGCGCGATGCGGCGGATATGGCGGTTCCGGTTTTCGCCATGAAGATCGTGCCGCAGGCAGGTGGGGCGGCCACAGCGACTGCGAAGAATGCAGGAACAGGGGCATCGCGGTAGCTAGCGGCGGGCAGTGGTAGACTGGGGGTTCCGCGTCAAGGAATCCCGATGAAATTCTCAGTTTTTGCAATTCTCGCGCTTGCGCCGTTGTGCGCCCAGCCGCCTTCGTCCGTAGTTCAAGTGGCGCCCGGGACGCCGGCGATCAAGCCGCCGCAGGCTCCCGCCGATGCTCCCGTGGCTGAGGTCAAGCCGGACACGATAGTTATTGAAGCGGCCAATGGAAAGAAGTACACGGCGGCTGAGGTGGATCAGATGTTGCTGTTGCTGCCCCCGCAGTATCAGCAACAGGCGCGTTCGCAGCCGCAGGCGGCCGAGAAGATACTGACGCAGGTCCTCTTCCTGCAAGGATTGGCTGAACTGGCGGCGAAGGAAGGGATCGACCAGCGGTCGCCATACAAAGAGCAAATCGACGCTACCCGCACGCAGATTCTGGCGAACGCCGAGATCATGCTGCATCACAACGTGCCGGTGGGACAAGGAGAGCAAGAGAAGTATTACAAAGACCATCCCGACAAATTCCAAGAGGCAGCAGTCAGCGTCATTCTGGTGTCGTTCAATCCGAACCCGGGGAAAGCGGTGCCGGGTGGCAAAAAGCTTTTGAGCGAAGACGAAGCCAAGGCCAAGATCGAGGATTTGAGGAAGCAGATCGTGGGAGGCGCCGAGTTCAGCAAGCTGGCCCTTCAGTACTCCGACGATCCATCAGCCGCGAAGGACGGGGCATTCGGCACGATCAAGCGAAGCAGCCCGTATCCGGACGTGATCAAGAACGCGGTGTTCGGTTTGAAACCCGGCGAGATGAGCGAGGTCATCCGGCAGCCCAGCGGATTCTGGTTGATCCGGCTGGATCGAATGCAGACGCCGCCCTACGAGCAGGTGACTGACCAGGTCACCGCTGAAGTCCAACAGGAAAAATTTCAAACCTGGCAGAACTCGGTCCTGTCACAATACACGGTGAAGGTGGATAATCCGGCCTACTTTGCCCCCAAACCTGCGCCCGCGCAACTGCAGCAAGTTCGTTAACGACCTCGGACTGAATGGCCGGCTGCCGGAGTTCGAGGGCCGCGCGATTCAGGTGTCTTTCCAGTGGAATCTGCGCGCCGGCCGCGACAAGCTTTACTCCCAACCGCCGCATGGCCAGCCGGTGCATGCGGCGTCGTTCATCCGGCGGCGCCGGATTTTTCTCGACGAGGAACTGGAGCGGCGGCCGCGTGAATTGGCGCGGATTCTCGTGCACGAGCTCTTTCACTTCGTATGGGTGCGGTTGGGAAATCGGGGGCGGGATTCTTACGTTTCGCTTCTCAAGAAGGAGAAGAGCGAGAGGGCGCGGGGAGAGCTGGGGTGGTCGGCCGAGATGCGGAAGGAGCGCCTGCACGGAGGGCGGAAGCCGGCGCGCGATTGGCGCGACTATGCCTGCGAGAGCTTTTGCGACACGGCTGCGTGGATTTACTCAGGAGTTCGCACACATCCGGAGTTCACGCTGGCGTTGAAGCATCGAGAGCGGCGGGCAGCGTGGTTTGAGTCAACGTTTTCCGGGCGAAAAATCCCGATATAATTCAGACAGGAGAATCACGTGTCGAAGATTGCATCAGCCGTATTGTCGATAGCCGCGGTGGCCGGTCTCGCCGCGATGTCCGGGTGCGGGTCGACCACCGTTCGCGCCGCGGTGAAAGGCGATAAGGACCGCAAAGCCGCTCCCGATTTCATGCTCAAGGACGCCGATGGCAAGACTGTGCACCTCTCCGATTACAAAGGCAAGGTGGTGCTGCTGGATTTCTGGGCCACCTGGTGCGGGCCATGCAAAATCGAGATTCCGTGGTTCATGGAGTTCGAGCAGCAGTTCAAGGACAAGGGATTTGCGGTGCTCGGCGTGTCGATGGATGAAGACGGCTGGGGCGCGGTGAAGCCGTACCTGGAGCGGATGAAGGTGAACTACCGGATCGTCCTCGGCAACGACAAAGTGGGCGATCAGTATGGCGGCGTGGATTCGCTTCCGACGACGTTCTTAATTGACCGGCAGGGCCGGATCGCCTCGATGCATGTGGGTTTGACGGGTGGAAAAGAGGACTTCAAGAATGACATCGCGAATCTGCTGGCGTCGTCTCACGCCAGTGTTCACGCTCCTGGCAGCGGCGTCCTGGCATTCTTCCATCGCCCAAACTAGTCCGGCGCTGAGCATTGCGCCGCCCGCGCCGGTGACGATCAAGCGGGGCGGGGAAGCGGACTTGAAGTTGAAGGCCGAGGTCCGGCCGGGTTTTCACGTCAACAGCAACGCTCCGGCCGATGAATTTCTAATCCCGCTGAAGCTCACGTGGCCGAAGGAGCCGATCGAGGCGGAGCAGATCTCGTTTCCCAAGCCGCAGTTCGAAAAATATGCCTTTTCCGAGAAGCCGGTGTCGGTTTTCAGCGGAAACTTCGAGATCGTAACGCGATTTAAGGCGCCGGCGAACGCGCAGCCTGGCTCGGTGCCGATCGCCGGAAAGCTGCGGTTTCAAGCTTGCAATGAGAAAGAGTGCCTGCCTCCCCGCACGATCGATGTGCGAGTTACGCTGAACGTTCAGTAAGTTGTCGCCCTATTGAGAAAACGCACGCAAAACGGAGCGCGGCTCGAACAGTTCCTCAAACCTTTCGGGGCTCGCCACGCCCTTTGCGCGCCTAAGTGTCCGTTTATGGACAGGCCCGTTCGCTGCGGGACAAATCTGCGCCTGCGATCCAGCGTAGGTGATTGAGTTTGAAGGCGAGAAATTCCGGTAAGCGGGTTGCAGCGCGGAGACTCCATGCATCCGCTGATGCAAGACTTGCGTTATTCGCTGCGGCAGTTGCGGCGCGCGCCGGGGTTCGCCCTGGCGGTGATGCTGACGCTCGCGGTCGGAGTGGGGGCGAATACTGCAATTTTTTCGCTGTTGTACCAGGCGCTGCTGCGATCGTTGCCTGTCCAGAATCCAGAACAACTGGTGCAATTGCGGTTTTCCGGTTCGGCGCCCGGACACACGCATTCCGAAGGCGGCGACACACCGGAAGCCAAAGCCTACTTCTCATATCCGATCTATCGCGACTTGCGCGATCAGTGCGCGGCCTTCAATGGATTGATCGCGTTTGCGAGCGCGCAAATCGGATTGGGCTGGAACAATCATTCGGAGCCGGTACCGGCTGAAATCGTCAGCGGAAATTATTTCTCGGTGCTTGGTGTGCGTGCTGCGGTCGGGCGTTTGCTCGCGCCGGGTGATGACACGCTGAAGGATGGGAACCCTGTGGTCGTGCTCAGCTACAACTATTGGGTTCGTTCGTTTGGCGGAGATCGCGCTGTGCTCAACCAGACTGTGACCATAAACGGCCATCCGTTCACAGTAGTGGGAGTGGCGTCGAGCGGGTTCGTGAGCGCGCTGTGGGGGACGACGCCGGACGTGTTCGTGCCGATGAGCATGAAGCACGAAATAACGCCAGCTTGGGATGATCTGAACGATCGTCGCGGTCAGTGGCTCAATATCATCGGGAGGCTTAAACCGGGCGTGAACCGCACACAGGCCGAAGCGTCAGTGAATCCGGTTTGGTTCGCCATTCGCAGCGAAGAATTCAAGGAACTCAAGACACAGTCGCCGCGGACGCGGGAGGCGTTTCTCGGCAAAACGCGGCTCATGCTGTTCGATGGCGCGAAGGGGTTCTCTCCGTTGCGCGGCGACGTGCGGAGTCCGTTACTCGTAGTGATGGGGATGGTCGTTCTGGTTCTCACGATGGCGTGCGTGAACACTGCCAGCCTGCTGCTGGTGCGGGCGGCGGGACGCAGCGGCGAGTTCTCGATGCGCTATGCGCTGGGCGCGAGCCGGGGACGAGTTCTTCTACAGTTGTTGCTAGAGGGCGTGCTGCTTGGATTTTTGGGCGGAGCGGTGGGTGTGCTTTTTGCGCCGGATGTGGTGCGAGTGCTCTCGGTTTGGATTTCCGGCAACGGGCCGCGTACTCCCTTCTCGGCGTCGCTCGATCCGATGGTGCTGGCATTCGCGGCTGGCGCGACACTGCTGGTCAGCATCTTATTCAGCCTGGCGCCGGCGGCGCAATTCTGGCAGCCGGATCTGCTGGAAACAATGCGACGGCATGGTTCCACCAGTTCGGTAGGTTCGCTGCTTTTCCGGCGAACGTGCGTAACGCTCCAAATCGGTTTGAGTCTTCTGTTGCTGGTGGGCGCAGGTTTGTTCGTTCGCACGATTCAGAATTTGCGTTTGGTGGACACCGGCATCCGTCTCGATCACTTGGTTACTTTCGGAATGAATCCGCAGTTTTCGGGCTATTCGGCGGCGGAAGCGGCGGCCGCACGGAAGCGAGTTCTCGACGCGATCGGGGCCCTTCCTGGAGTTCGTTCAGTCGCGGCGACATCCGATCCGGAATTGGCGGACGACAATACGTCCGGCGATTTCTCGGTGGCAGGTTACGTGGCCAAGGAAGACGAGGATATGTCGGCCGAGCTGCCCTTTGTTACGCCCGGGTATTTCTCCACGCTTGGGATTCCTTTGCTTGCGGGACGCGAGTTCGCCGAGGGCGATAGCGCGGCGACCCAGCCCGTTGCCATCGTAAACGAGGCGTTGGCGCGGCAGTTTTTTGGCTCGGCCCAAAACGCGCTTGGACATTACATCGGATTTAAGAACAAGACGGGCGAAAGGATTGTCGGGGTCGTGATGAATTCACGCCACAACAGTCCGCGCGATCCGTTCCGGCGCACGTTCTTCCGGCCGGCGTTGCAAATGGGAAATGACGCCGGGTCGCCCGGGGGATTCGCTTTTTACGTGCGGACCGCGGCGCCTCCCGAAGCGGCGATGAGCGCCGTTCAAAAAACGATTCAGGAGACCGATTCGAAACTCGTAGTGAATCGGCTGCGGACGATGGAAGATCAGGTTGACGACACGTTGACAACGCAGCGTGTGATTGCGCTGCTGGCATCGAGCTTTGGCGTGATCGCGACGCTGTTGGCTGCCATCGGCCTCTACGGCGTGCTGGCCTTCGTTACGGCGCAGCGCACTCGGGAAATCGGTGTTCGTCTGGCGTTGGGCGCGCAACCGTCGGCGATCGCACGGTTGGTGCTACGCGAAGTTCTGGTGCTGGTAGTGATCGGCCTGACATTCGCGATCCCGGCCTCTCTAGCGCTGGGTCAGGTGCTGCGCAGCCAGCTTTTTAATGTATCCCCGGGTGACGTTATCACCTACGCGGGCGCCATTATCGGGGTAACCTCGGTGGCAATGCTAGCCGCAGCGCTGCCTGCATATCGGGCGACGACGGTGGATCCGATGCAGGCGTTGCGGACGGACTAGCTGTCCCGTCGCGCACAGTTTGTTCCAAAAACGAACACCCGAGTTAGTTACAGTAAGCTAATAGCCTTTGTTTGCAAGAGCGAGGCCTGGGCCGTAAGTTGTCATGAGAGGACGAACCGAGGTGACCGGCATGATCGACAATATTGTGTCTTTGGCGAGCGAGCTGATGGTTGGGGTACGTTCGCTCTCGCGCACTAAGGGTGTGGCACTGGCCGTAATCATCACGTTGGCGCTCGGAATCGGCGCCAATGCCGCGATGTTCAGCCTGGTGCGCGGCGTGCTGCTGCGGCCTCTTGTTAATCGCGAAGAAGACCGTTTAGTTTACATTCGCCAAAGCACAAACAGCGACAAGAACACGTTGTTTTCAGTGCCTGACATCTTGGACTTGACGTCGCGGGTGAAAACGCTGAAATCATTCGGCGATTTCTCTACGCTCGGCTTCACGATGACCGGATTGGGAGAACCTCGCACGGTTCAAGCCGGCGTAGTGGGCGGGTCGTATTTTCAGGTGATGGGATTGCGTCCAGTGCTGGGCCGTTTGCTCGACGAACACGACGACGGTCCGAATGCTGCCGGCGCGGTGGTGTTGACGTACCGGTTCTGGTCGACCGTGATGAACCGGGATCCGTCGGTGATCGGCAAAACGGTACGGCTGGGTTCGTTCATCGACACCCGCTCGGCCACTGTCGTCGGAGTCCTTGAGCCGTGCCTGCCATATCCGCAGGCCACCGAGATCATCGCGAACATCGTGACCAGCGCACATCATCTTTCGGCGACCATGGTCACCGGCAGGATTCATCGCATGACGGAGCTATTCGCGCGGCTACCACCGGGCGGGGATTTGAAGACGGCTCGTACCGAGTTGTATACCGTGTACGACCAAATTAAGCGGGAGCATCCTGATGCTTATCCGGCGAGGTTGGACTACCACATTAGCGCCGTGCTGCTGCGGGATCAGCTGTCGTCGGGGGCGCGAACGATACTGCTGGTGCTGATGGGCGCAGCGATTCTGGTTTTCGTGATCGCCTGCTCGAACGTCGCGAATTTGATCCTGGCTCGTACCATGCGCAGAGAGGGTGAACTGGGTATCCGCGCCGCGTTGGGTGCCAGCACTGCTGCGCTGCGCAGGACATTGCTCATCGAGAGCCTGCTGCTCTCAGCGGCCGGAGCCGCTCTCGGAATGCTTATTGCTGGGCCGATGGTGAGTATTCTCGGCCGCTACTTGTCGCGCTATTCCCTACGCGCCGCCGACCTGACTCTAGACTCGAGCATGCTTTGGGTGGGAGGTGGCCTGGCCGTACTCTCCGCAGCGCTGCTGGCATTCGTTCCGCGGCTACCCAGTTCTGGAGGTGCCGAGGGATTCAGTTTGGTGAGCGGGAGCGCTCGCGTCACCAACGGTGCCAATCGAAAGCTGCGGGCCTTTGCCGTCGTCCAGATCGCTGCCTCTTTCGTGTTGGTAGCGGCCGCCGGGGCGACGGTAAGAACACTGCTCGCGCTCGAAGCAGCGCAAAGCGGTTTGGACACCCAGCATGTGCTCGCGATCAACGTGCCGGTAATGCGCGATGGAAAAAAGCCACAGCAGGTTGTCGACTACTATCGCGAAGCGGCGCGGCAAATCCGACAACTCCCAGGCGTCGAGGAGGTTTCCGCGCCGATGTCCACGCCATGGCGCGATAACATCAACACCAACTTCTCGTTCGAGATTTCAGCCGACGGGCACGTTCCGGCCTCGGGCGAAGAGCGCCACCGGGCCCAGTACCGGGTGATCACACCCGGATATTTTGTGACGCTTGGGCGGCCCATACTCGAAGGCCGTGATTTTACGGATGGGGATCGCAAAGATGGCGAACCGGTCGCCATCGTGAGCCAGAGTCTGGCGCAGGAGCTGTTCCCGAACGGGAGCGCGCTGAATCATCATGTGTTGCTGACGGATCCGATACTGAAGTTCGTGCCAACGCAAGTCGCTTCGCGCCGGATCGTCGGTATCGTAGCCGACTTGGATGACGTGCACCTGGCGCCGAAGCCGGTCATGATCCTGTACCATCCTTACGATCAAGATCAAATCATGGGCGGAGGACGTCTGCTCGTCCGCTCGAGCTCTGACCCTTATGGCCTGGTGATGCCGATCACGCGCATCCTGCGAACTCTGTCCGCAAACCAACCTGTCGAACGCCCGGCTACTCTCGCAGACATACGCACCGAAGTGATTGCGTCAGATCGGCTGAACGTGATCGTTTTCAGCGTATTCGCGGGTGTTGCGCTGCTCATCGCCGTGGTGGGCGTCGCGGGCGTGCTGGCGTTTTCGGTCAGTGGACGGACGCGGGAGTTCGGTATCCGGCTGGCAGTCGGATCGCAACCAAGCCATCTGCTGATCCGAGTGATCTTCGAAGGCGCGGGCATGACTATCGGAGGGCTTGCGCTGGGCCTGGCATGCGGGTATGGGCTGGCGCAGCTGGCAGGCACGGTGGTCGGAGATTTGAAGATGCCGGGCATGCTTCCGATCGTTGGTTCGGCGCTGGTTTTGCTGGCAGCGGCGGTGACTGCATCTTTGATTCCGGCCGCGCGGGCGGCGCGAGTGGACGTCCTGGACGCGCTGCGGTCGGAATAACGCGGAGTCTGGTCGGCTAACCGACGAGAAATGCCTGTAGGGTCAGGTCGAGCGTTTGCTGGATCTGAGGGGGCTTGAAGTCGGCGGGGAAGGCCAAGCGCTCGGCGAGAAAGCGGTCGCGCAGCATGCCTTCCAACATTCCCATCAGCGCCGAGCGTACGATTTGCGGGCTGAGATCGGGGCGTAGTAGATTTTGATCGCGCATAGCGGTGAGCACGCTATCGGTCAAGCGCACGAAGCCAAGAAAGCCTTCCGTGAGCGCGACCATCTGTCCTTCGCGCCGGATTCGCCGGCCTTCGAGCAACATGAGGAGCTTTAGTTCCTGATCCCGCTCGAGACACTGGAGCACGCATCCCGACAGGATTCGAAGTTGTTCCAGCGGCGAAGCCACTCCCATGATCGCGACGCGAGCCTCTTCGGTGATGAGGTTCCAGCCTTCGATGAAGATCGCTTCGAGGATGCCCGCCTTGCTTCCGAAGTGTTTCATCAACTGCGATTCGCTGGTACCGGCTTGGCGGGCGATGGCAGAGGTACTGGTGTGCTCGTAGCCACGGTTTGCGAAGAGCGTTTTGCCTACGCGCAGGATACGCTCGTGAGTGGAACCTGCGGGCGGTCTGAACTCCGAGGACACCCCTGCCGCCATCGGGGGAATTGTAACACGGCTGCAAGGAAATAGTAGAGCTTCTTCCGATAAAATCCTTGAGCATTCGAACTTTATTTCTGTAAGCGCCGGGTCCTGATCGTGCCGTCTTGTTCCCAGGCCGCGATGGCCGCGTCTGACGATGCCGTGATCGCTGGGAACGCGCCTCCACTTGCGAGCGGTTCTGTTTGGCCGTTCTTCCAAAGTACGATGCCTCGTGGTGCGGTCCAAATCGCGTAGATGGCGCGTCCATTGAGCACCAGAGCGACGTCCTTACCGGCGCCGATCGCCGTTTCCGGTTTTCCAGGTTCGTCCAGGAAGATGGTCTCTCCGCGGCGCCAACTGGTCAGCGCGCGTCCTTCAGAGACCGCGAGTGCGCCGCCGTCCATCGGACAAGCGTTCAACTTCCATGTTCCGGTCCCGAGTTTCTCGGGTTGATCGAACGTGAAGCCATCGCGCGATTGCAGGAGATACAGATCGCGCGAGCCTGCCAGCCAATTGCGCCACATCACGAGCGGTTGGCCGTTCGAGTCGAGTGCTACCGATGGGTGGCAACACTCGCAGATGGTCCCTTCGGGAGACTGATAGATAACAAAATTTTTCGACCAGGTGAGGCCGCCGTCGGTGGAACGCGCCCCGTAGAGTTGCGTTCCTTTACCGCTGCGCTTATCGAGCCACGCGGCGAACACGCGGCCCGTTCCGTTGGAGGCGAGCGCGTGCAATCCCTCCGTTGGCGCGCCCTGAACGTCGTTAATCAGCGCGCCGGCGGACCAGGTTTTGCCATCGTCAAGGGAGCGCCAGATGAGGAGATCGCCGTCCGATGGCAGGCTGTGCGAATGTGCGCCAGTGCTGGGCTTGCGGCCGCCAACCGCGCTGATGAGTATCGCCGCGCCGGAAAATACGATACGCGGGCCGCGATGGCGCGTCAGCGGCAGAATTCCCGCTTGGGCAACTTTGACAGGCGCCGAGAATGTCCGGCCCGAGTCGTGAGAGGCGCTGAAGTAAATGCTGTTTCCAGCGCCAAACGCGAGCACGACTTCCGATCCATGGGCCGCCAGCTGCGGCTCGCGCGCCGGCTCCGAGCCCACAGGCCCGAGGCTAGCCGCGAGCAATGCCGTGAGCAGAAGTTGGATCATGCCGTCCTCCCGTCAGACCTGCAAAATTCCTGCCGAGTTCTTCAATGCCGCAGCAGCCATCCCTGCCTTACTGGGTTAGAAACAGTTAATCATACGGCGAGAAAGTAGGCTCCACTTACTGTGTGGGCGAACCCAGCGGCAAAGATAGATTAGGCGAGAATCGCTGGAGGGCCGCGTTTGCTGTCCGAGCGGTCAAACGTTACACGGCAAAGGGAGAGCGTAGTCGGTTGAACACCGTTGCAACGGGGTTGGCTTAAAAAGGCCGAAAAGCTCAGCCGGGGTAGAAAGGAAGTCCCACTTCCCGGGACCGCCTTGATGGTGGGAAAGAGAGGGCAGCGGCCAGCGCGGAACGCAACGCCTGAAGACTCGGATTTGCCGGTGGTCATACGGCAGCTGTGCTGCCCGCCGCGGCGGCAGCAGGCCGGGAGGGTGTCGTCCCCTGAGGAATTGGACAACACTGGGATCAGCGAAAAGCTGAACAGGACTACCAGCAAGACTGCCGGCAACCGGCGCATCGGCCTTAATTCTACTCTTCGAGGGGAGAAGCTTCAAAAGACAAATCGCATCGGCTCGACATCCGCAACGGGCAGTGTTAGTCTGTACCAACAGGAGCGACCCCTCGTAAGGATCGGCCTAGAGAGGCTTTTCCAATGAGCAATCGCCGGTTTCTCGGATCAATCGTAATTTTGCTGGCATCGGGTGTGGGTTTCGGGCAGAGGCTTCCTCGTACGCCGGATGGACATCCCGATCTGCAAGGCGTTTGGACAAATTCGACAATGACTCCTTTGGAGCGGCCCGCGCAGTTTGCCGGCAAGACCACTCTGACGGAACCCGAGGCGACGGTGTACGAGAAAGACACTGTCACAGGCCGCAATCGCGACCGGCGCGACGGTGGCGCAGAAGTAGATGTCGGGCGCGCCTACAACGAGCTGTTCTTCGATCAAGGCACCAAGCTGGCGCGGCTGGACGGGACGATCCGGACGGCGATGATTGTCGATCCGCCCGACGGTCGTATTCCAGCGCTCACTCCCGAGGCCGAGAAAAAACAGGAAGCACTCCGTGCGCAGGCGCGGATGCATCCAGCCGACGGTCCCGAGAACCGGTCGCTCGCCGAGCGGTGTCTGTTCTGGGCGACCGCGGGTCCCCCGATGCTTCCGGGCCCTTATAACAACACCTATCAGATTTATCAGACGGCGAACAGCGTAATGATCATGAGCGAGATGATCCATGAAGTGCGGGTCATTGCCATGGACGGGCGTCCGCATCTTCCCAGTTCGATTCGCAAGTGGACCGGCGATTCCGTAGGTCATTGGGAGGGGGACACGCTGGTCGTGGACACGACGAATTTCACGAGCAAGACAAGATTCCGCGGGTCGGACGAGAACCTGCACGTGATCGAGCGGTTTACGCGCATGGCTTCCGACGTGATCAAGTATCGTTTCACGATCGAGGACCCGACGGCATTCAGCAAGTCCTGGACAGCCGAGCTACCGCTGGCGGCTGCTTCCGGTCCGGTCTACGAGTACGCCTGTCACGAGGGCAACTACGCGCTGCTCGACATTCTGAGCGGAGCGCGCGCGGACGAAAAGAAGGCCGCGGAAGGAAAATCCGGCAGGTAGCCTGCGCGTTCACCCAAAATCCAAAATTGTGCGAGGATGATGTGGATCGGACTGCATCATGAAGGCCTCGCGTCACCTCCCTCTGCTCTTGCTCCTGTTTGCCGCCAGCGGCTGCTCCGCGCTGATTTACGAGATCGTGTGGTATCAGATGCTCCAGCTGGCCATCGGGTCGACGGCGGTGTCGTTGGGTGTGCTGCTGGCGACGTTTATGGGTGGGTTGTGCGTGGGGAGCATTGGGTTGCCGCGGGTCAAGCTAGTGGAGAAGAATCCGCTGCGGGTCTATGCCGCGCTCGAGCTGGGCATTGGCATCTTCGGGCTGTTCGCTCTGTTTGTCTTTCCGTTGATCGATCGTGCTTACGTTGCGGCGGTGGGGTATGGATTGCCGGGGATGTTGCTGCGGGCCGTGATTGCGGCCGTTTGCATGCTGCCGGCGACGGTGCTGATGGGCGCATCGCTGCCGGCGATCGTGCGATGGGTGGAGCGAACGCCGCGCGGCGTGGCGTGGTGGGGATGGCTGTATGGCGGCAATACGGTCGGCGCGGTGATTGGCTGCCTTGGCGCGGGATTCTATCTGCTGCGGATCTACGATGTAGTGGTGGCGACGTATGCGGCCGTTGCTATCAATCTGGCGGTTGCCGCGGTGAGCTACATCCTGGGCGGGCGGGCGAACGAGGCCGAACTGATACCGGAGGCGATCGAGATACCGCCGGTCGAGGATTCGGACGTGGGCCAGTCGCAATGGCCGGTTTATCTGGCGATCGGGCTATCGGGCACGGGCGCGCTGGGTGCCGAAGTGGTCTGGACACGGTTGATGGGCATGATGCTGGGAGCGACGGTGTATGTGTTTTCGATCATCCTGGCAGTTTTCCTGATCGGCCTCGCCCTGGGGAGCGCGGCGGGGGCGTGGCTGCTGCGTTCGGTCAGACCCAGGCTGGCGCTGGGATGGTGCCAGATTTTGCTGGCGCTTGCTATCGCGTGGACGGCGTTTGCTATCACGCAATCTCTGCCCTATTGGCCGGCTTTGGTCAATACGGGCCCGTGGAAAACGCTGGCGTTGGATTTAGGACGATGCCTATATGCCATCCTGCCGCCGGCGGTCTTGTGGGGCGCAAGTTTCCCGTTCGCATTCGCATCAGTCTCAGCCTCGCAAAAGGAGTCGGGGCGATTGGTGGGCGGAGTCTATGCGGCGAACACGCTCGGTGCAATCGCGGGGGCGCTGCTGGTTAGCCTAGCGCTTGTCCCCTGGATCGGAACACAGCAGACGCAGCGGCTTTTGGTTCTCATAGCCTGGTTGAGTGCCGCGGCCGTGCTCGCGCCATATGCCTGGCGCAGGCGTAATTCATTCGTAGGCGGGATGCTCGCGGCTTCGTTTGCATTCGCCCTGCTGCTCGCCTGGCAGGTCCACAAGATTCCTGGTGAAGTGATCGCCTACGGGCGCAGAGTAGCCACGGCCATGGGCAACTCGAATATTCTTTACACGTCCGAAGGACGAAATTCGTCGGTTGCAATTTCGATCGGTCAGGACGGGACGCTCGAGGTGGATGTGAATGGACACGTCGAGGCCACGACGGAGCCGTTCGACATGAAGCTGCAGCGGATGGTGGGACATCTGCCGGCTCTGCTCCATCGCGATCCAAAATCGGTGCTTGGGATCGGATTCGGCGCGGGAGTTTCTGCTGGCACGTTCACGCGCTATCCCGGGATTCAGAAGATCACCGTCTGCGAGATCGAGCCGAGGATTCCTCCGACGACAACGCAGTATTTCGGTAACGAGAACTATCGCGTCATGCTCGATCCGCGCACTCGCATCGTTTACGACGATGCGCGGCACTATTTGAGAACGACTAGCGAGAAATACGACATCATCGCTTCGGATCCACTGGACGTTTTCGTCAAGGGAACCGCCGGGTTGTATTCGAAAGAGTATTTCGAAACCGTGTTGCGGCATTTGAATCCGGGCGGGATGTTTACTCTGTACGTCCCGCTTTACGAAACGGACCTGCCGACTATCAAGAGCGAAATCGCGACGTTCCTTGAAGTGTTCCCGCACGGAACGATATGGGCGAATACTAGGAATGGCGATGGTTACGACATGGTTTTCATGGGCCAGGCCGAGCCGCTCAAGATCAATCTCGACGAAGTGCACCAGCGGTTCGCGCGCGCCGATTATGCTCGAGTGGCTGAGTCTTTGCGCGATATCGGTGTCAATTCGCCGATCGATTTGCTGGCTACTTATGCGGGCCAGAGATCCGATCTGAGCCGCTGGTATCAAGGCGCGCAGCTCAATCGGGACAGGGATCTGCGTTTGCAGTACCTCGCCGGCTGGGGAATCAATGCGCACATGGAGGACGAGTTATATCGCCAGATTATGAGCTACGTGCGGCCACCGGCTGATTTGTTTGAGGGATCGCCGCAACTCGTCACAACCCTGATGAGCGCGTTTGGACCCGTCGCGAACACGAACGCGCAGCCTTGAATTTTCAGCTCCCGCTATAGTGAGACTTGACTGATAGAGCGAGCGATCTTCCGCTGGTCAGCATTGTCACGCCGTGCTACAACATGGCGCGATATCTGCCGGAAGCGATCGAGAGCGTGCTGAGCCAGGACTACCCGCACATTGAGTACATCGTGGTTGATGGTGGATCGAACGACGGCAGCTTGGAAATTCTCGAGCGCTACAAGGACCGCTTGAGTTATTCGTCCGGTCCTGATCGTGGGCCGAGCGATGCCGCGTTTCGGGGGCTGCGGCGGGCGCGCGGAGAAATTCTGGGGTGGTTGAACGCCGATGACAGCTATCTTCCCGGTGCGGTGCAGACGGCAGTTGAGTATTTGCTGAAGCATCCCAATGTCGATGTGGTCTATGGCGAAGGTTGGTGGATCGACGAAAACGGCGCGGTGATCAGCCGTTACCCGACTCTGACGTTCGATGCGAAGGTGCTCGAGCGCGATTGCTTTATCTGCCAACCATCGGCGTTTTTGCGAGCTACTGCGTATCGGCGAACCGAACTGGATCCCGAGGTTGCGCGATCGTTCGATTACGATCTGTGGATTCGCATGCAGAAGGCGGGCTGCTGCTTCGAGTCGATCCCGCAGTATCTGGCGAATTCGCGCATACACAGCGGTTCGAAAACGCTGTACGAACGGCGCGAAGTTTTCGAGGCTTCCATGAGCCTCTTGCTGCGCCATTACGGGTACGTGCCGCTGCCTTGGATCGTCGGATACACGGCGTTTCGCATGGACGGGCGCGATCAGTTTTTCGAGACCCTCGAATACACGCCGTGGAAGTATCTGGCAAGCTTGCCGGTGGGTCTGACTTATAACTGGCGGCGGCCGCTGCACTTTTTCGGCGAATGGTTTGGCAAAGGTGCTCGGGAACTGGTGCGGCGAGCGGCTGCGGTCCGGACGGCCGGTCCTCGGCGAGGCAACTAAGCGGTCGCGTCCAAACCTCCGCTCGAATATTCCCGCGCTGATCTTAGGCGGCGCCGATGTATACTACTAAGGACTCGGGAGCTGGGAGTTTCTGGGAAAGAGGCTCCTAATAACGAGCGAAACTCCGAGCGTCGACAACGAAAAAATGGAAATCCCAGCCGGGGAAATGGCCGGAACCGCCAGAGCGCCGGAGGAGTCTGGTAATGTGCCTCTCACGGAACGAACTAAGGTGAAGCCGCCGAGCCTGTTTGCCGGAGGGGCCAAGGTTGACCGCGTCACGCAATGGACCGTAATTGCGTTCGCCTGTTTCGTGGCGCTTCTTGTCTTTGCCGCCGCCTTTTTCACTGATCACAATGGTGACATTGACGAACTCATGATGTACAACCCCAGCTACATGCTGGCGCATTCCGGAAAGATCACGTTTCCAAGCTATTCTTACAGGGCTTTTTACAACGAGCCAGTCGTGATACATCCGCCGATTCACACTGCCTGGATCGGTTTGTTCGAAAGATTGGGATTGACCTGGTATTATGCTGAGCCGATGCCTGCTGTATTGCTTCTTTTGCTCGGGATCATGGTTGTCGCGCTCGAACCTTTTCCACCGCCACTGAAACTGGGACTATTGTTCTCGATTGGGTTTATCGTCTCCACCAGAGAAGTTTTTTTCGTACCGTTTGGGACGAGGCCGGAAGGAGAAGTATACGCAGCCTGGTTTGCGGGCCTCATGCTGCTTGAATCGGGCCGACTGGCCGATTGGAACCCGCCGAGACTCTTTGCGGGTGCATTTTTGATCACGTGGGCCTCAGGCGCGCACTATTACGCCTGCGCAGCTCTCGCAGGCGTGGGTGTTTACATTCTGTGGGCCGCATGGGATCTGAAATGGACCAACGCCGAAGCGCCGATTGCGGCAATGATCGGCGGCGGCTGTTTGTTCGGCATCCCTTACGTCATCCTGTATTTGAGGCCACATCTTAGGGAAATTTTGAATGCGGTCCAGATGTCGAAGGGCGACGCCGGCGTAATCACATCGATTCGCATTCACCTCCAGTTATACAGGGACTGGGCGGAGTCGAACTATTTTCCAGCGCTCATTCGGAGACCAGCGGGTCTCGGAGTACCTCTGGTCATTTTCTCCACCATCCTGTTGGGTGCCGTTAAGCCGACCCGGGGGATCGCACTTGCAGCGTTGCCACTGGAGGTCTTCATATTTCTTTTCGCCCCCCACAAACTACATAACTACCTTGTGCATGAGATCGCGATGTTCGTAGCGGCTCTCGCAACCGTAGCGCTGATGTTCGGAGACTGGGCCTGGCGCCTGATCCCATTGGCCTGGCCCCGGAAGGCGTTTCTGCCGGCGGCGGCAGCGAGCCTCAGCGTTTTTTTGATA
>Ga0126371_10001826_pt1 | contig 18096 bp, 18 predicted proteins | sample PanSoiMetaPlot_4_FD_110145 | JGI IMG/M metagenome (GOLD analysis project Ga0126371, IMG submission 110145) | Tropical forest soil microbial communities from Panama - MetaG Plot_4 | ecosystem: Environmental > Terrestrial > Soil > Tropical forest > Bulk soil | place: Panama | collected 2016-02-17 | reverse complement strand
TGGAAGTTTCCTTCCAGATCGAATCCATCGACGACTCCGAGGCTCGCGCCGGTGACAGCGTCGTGCTTTGCGGTGTCTTGTTGAGCGTACATGACCATGATCAGGTTCCCGAGGACGCGAATTCCGTGAGGAGCGTATCCGGCGGGCAAGCTCGGATCGGTCAGATTACCGGCCAGGTGAGTTGCGTTAAAGTTGCGATCGAAGACGTCAATCTGTCCACTGTTGAAATTGGCAGCCAGAAGGAAAGTGCCCTCATTATTTGTCACCAGGGCGAGGCCTTTGTAGACTGCGCCGTTGGCGGAGTTGTCGACTACGGTGACGGCATTTCCCTGCCCTGTCCAGTTGGCGATGATGCCGTCCTCTGTATCAAAAAGGAAGGCGCCATTGCCGAAGATTCCCGTCTGGTTGTTAGCCACAGTGCCTGTCGGGCAACCCTGCGGGCACGGATTGTGGGCGGCTACCGGAATGGTAACAGCTGCCTGGGCGGTATTGCCCTGTGCATCGTAGACAGTGGACGTTCCGCCGTTGTTGTTCGCGATCCAGAATGGCTGTCCCGGAATGAATGAAATTCCCCATGGATTTGAAAGCAGCGGATCAGTGTGGTTGGCCACACCCGCCTGGTTGGCGACCAGATTGGTTTGCGAGTAGCCCGTCTGCTGAGCAAAGACTGAAGAAGCTCCGGAGATAGTTAGCAACCCGAGTATCACTGCCCGAAAGGTCAGTGTTTTGAGATTCATCGTTTCCTCCTTGGCGAATTACCCGGATCGACCCCAGAACTAGTGGTTCGTGGCGCTGTTTGGAATGCATCAGTCAGCTTGCGTCCGTTCTGCAATCCGCTTACAGCATTGAGCGTACGAATCGAAGAAGGACCGGGTGTCACGCTTCCGTCCTGACCTTGTAAAAAGCGGGTGGGGATGTCACGAGTTCGTCCCGAAAACGTCAAGAGCTGTGCTGGCGGAATAGCGGCCCGTGAATGAAGCAATACATCGACACGCTCCTCCTCACTTCGCTCGGAGTTGCGGGGCGGACGAAGGCGTCCGCCCCTACACTGAGCACACAGGTTGTGAAATCTGGTATGTTGAGTGTTTTTATCTCCGCGGGAAATCTTCAGGCGAGAACGTGATCCGATCCTACAAAGGCGTGAGCCCGACCATTCCGGCCAGTTGTTTTGTCGATGAGTCGGCGCAGATTATCGGCGATGTCGTGTTGGGCGAGCAGGCGTTAGTGTGGATGAATGCCGTCGTGCGTGGAGACGTGCATGAGATCCGGATCGGGGCTTACTCGAACGTGCAGGACAACAGTGTCTTGCATGGGATGAAGCAGCAGTGGGGCGTCTACCTCGGCGAATATGTAACCGTGGGCCATTCGGTCACCCTGCATGGGTGTGTGATTGAGGATCGGTGCCTTATTGGGATGGGATCGATCATTCTGAACGGAGCCCGGATCGGAGCGGGATCGATTATTGCTGCCGGGACTCTAATTCCGGAGGGGACGATCGTGGAACCGGGGTCGCTGTGGATGGGATCGCCTGGAAAATTTCGCAGAAAATTGGAGGAGTCCGACCAGGAAACCATCATGCGGTATGCCCGAAATTATCTTGGATATAAGGATGAGTATTTGAGGGAGAAGTAGGTGGTCAGGCGTCAGGCGGCGGGCGTCAGGCGTCAGGGCTTAGAGAGTTCGCAGTTAGCGTAGGGTCCCGTAGGGTTGATATTAGCCCGGCGTTTCAACGACGGGTGTGCGGTACGACAAGGGACGCGTCCCGTTGGGGCGGCATGAACAGAGCAACAGGGTTTCAGTCGTGCCTACGGCACGAACTCCGGCATGCGAAGCTACCCGCCGCTAAAGCGGCGGGCTATTGTCGGTGGTCCCTCCGGGACCATTGGGAAGGAAATCTGGAAACGTGATTAAAGCTGTTCGAGGAACGCGAGATCTCTTGCCGCCGGAGACTGCGGTGTGGAACTTTGTGGAGGCGAAGGTTCGGGAGGTGTTCCGCACTTACAATTTTCAGGAGATTCGCACACCGGTCTTTGAAGAGACGACTTTGTTTGCGCGAGGTGTGGGCGAAGATACCGATATCGTCGCGAAAGAAATGTATACGTGGGAGGATCGGTCGCGCGCGGCTAGCGAAAAAGGACAATCGCTGACGCTGCGCCCTGAAAACACGGCCGGGGTGGTCCGCGCGTATATCGAACACAAGCTTTGGGATCGAGGGCTTAATAAGCTTTACTACATCGGGCCGCAGTTTCGGCGCGAGCGTCCGCAGAAGGGCCGCTATCGCCAGTTCTACCAGATCGGAGCTGAAGTCATTGGACCTCCTCCATCGGGCAGCGAGTCTCCCGCGCGTGACGCGGAGATTCTTGAGATGCTCGCTACTCTGCTAGACACCCTCGGAATCACCGACTGGAACCTGCAGCTGAATTCTGTCGGATGCCCTAGCGATCGCGCACGGTTCAACGAAGCATTGCGTCAGGCGCTCGAGCCCGTCAAGGATAAGATGTGCGTCGACTGCCAGCGGCGCGCCGTAACGAACCCGCTGCGCGTGTTCGATTGCAAAGTGCCCGAAGACCAGCCGATTATCGACAAGCTGCCACGCATCAGCCAGTTTTTGGATGAAGGATGCCGCGTGCACTTTGAGGCAGTGCAGGCGATCTTGACCAAGGTCGGAGTTCCCTTTTCGCTCAACGACCGGCTGGTTCGCGGACTCGACTATTACACACGGACCGCCTTCGAATTCACCCATGGCGCCCTGGGCGCGCAGAACGCAATTCTTGGCGGGGGGCGCTATGACGGCTTGTCGGAGGCTTTAGGCGGCCCACCTGCTCCGGGCATTGGATTTGCGATCGGCGAGGATCGGCTGGTGATGTCACTGCAGGAGAAGACCCCAGCCGAGACCATTCTGCGGAAAGCTGACGTCTACATCGCGCCCATGGCAGGACTGAACAGCGAAGCGGCGCGGCTGGCCCGCGAACTGCGCCGCCAGGATCTGATCGTGGTACTTGGGGACGACACTTTCCGGTTGAAGAAGTCTTTTGAGGCTGCGACCAAGATCGGGGCGAAGTACATCCTGATCATCGGCGAGGACGAAGTGAAGGCCGATACGTTCGCATTGAAGAACCTGGCTACCGGAGAGCAGGTTGCAGTACCGCGCGCCGAATTAGCTACTTGGATCCGCAGCCGAGCGCAGTCAGAATGATCGGTTACACGCCCATCCGGAGGAGCTTTCTTGGGTAAAGTGCACGTCGAAATTGATGAGCAGCTTGCGAAGATGATTCGGGCGCAGCCTGTCTTCTTCGTGGCCACTGCGCCGCTGGCATCTGAAGGGAACATCAATCTTTCTCCGAAGGGACTGGATACTTTTCGAATCCTCGGGCCTAGGACTGTAGCGTATGTCGATATAATCGGCAGCGGTGTGGAGACGATTGCCCATTTGAAGGAAAACGGGCGAATTGTCCTGATGTTTTGTGCCTTCGAAGGACCTCCAAGAATCATTCGACTGCACGGACAAGGCCACCCTATAGAAACCCATTCACCTCAGTTCCCGGGACTCATTTCGCAATTTCCTCATTACGACGCTACGCGAGCCATCATCGTTGTGGATGTGACTCGGATTTCCAATTCGTGCGGGTTCGGCGTGCCTCTTATGGAGTATCGGGGCCAACGCGACCATCATTTTTCCTGGGTGCAAAGGAAAGGTCTAGACGGGCTCACGACGTATAAGGCAGAAAAGAACCGTCGCAGTATCGATGGACTGCCGGGATTGGCAGAGTAATTGAAGCCGGGTACGGGGGGAAATATGAAAGTCGCGTGTGTAGGTCTTGTATTGCTTCTTTGCAGCGGGATTGGCCTCGCGAGGACTGAGCACGCCAAGACCGAGAGCGGGTCCAGCGGGGTCGAGAAAACGCTGATCGATGCGGAGCAACAATTCATCGACGCCGCGAAGAAGGGCGATGTCGCATTCTTCAAGCAGACGTTGACCAGCGACTTTTCGTACGTTTCCTATGACGGTCAACTCTATGGTCGCCAGGACATGGTGGATCAATATGTCCAGCCAGGCACCGATATCCAACCTTACGAGATCAAGGTCGTCTCAGCTGGAGACGGAGTCGCGATCGTCACATACAACGTCGTTTTTCGCGTGCCTCCGTCGGAAGACCAGGGCCCGCCGCCTCGATATCAGCACTTCACCACTGTGTGGGTGAAGCAGGGTGATGCCTGGAAGATGAAGTTTCAGCAGATGACGGCTGCTCATTGGGGAGACTGGTAAGAAACAGCCGACTTCGTCGCACATGTTCTTAGGTTCCTGGCCATACCGCGTGTGGTGCAGGCGGGGATGGCACCCTGACAATTGTCATTGATTCGGCTTGACGAATGGCACTTGTGAAATCGCGTATAAGGCACTAGGCTCTCACGGAACGTGTCCGATTCAAACCTACCGAGGAGAAAAACGTGCGCCGAAGAATCACGTTGATATCGTTCCTGACTTTGCTTGCAGTCTCAGCCGTGGCCCAGATGGGCGGACCTCCCGCGCCGGAAGTCAAGAAACTCGATTACTTCGTTGGAACATGGACAACGGAAGGCACGGTCGCGCAGGGACCGTGGGGAACAGGCGGCAAGTTTACGGGAAGCTCGACTGTCGAATGGCTACCGGGCAACTTCTTTCTTCACTCTCAGTCCGAATCGAAAATGCCCCCGGAACTCGGCGGAGACAGCAAAGCGGTTATGCTGATGGGATACGACACGCAGCAGAACGTCTATACGTCCGACCGATTCAGCAGCATGGGACAACACGAGGTCTCCAAGGGAGCGCTGAGCGGCGACACGTGGACGTGGACGAGTTCCTCGAATTACGGTGGAATGGAGATCCAGGGGAAAATGACGATCAAGACTCTCTCGCCAACGAGTTACTCGTTGAAATATGAGATTTCGATGGACGGCAAGAACTGGACGCCATTTATGGAAGGCAAAGCAACCAAGAAATAGCCGGAGAGTATCCAGAAGGCCTCAGCCGGGTGGCTGAGGTTTTCTTTTTGGCAGAAATGGCATAGCCAGAGCCGCAAAATCGTCGGCACACGTTATTACGTTGGCCGCATAACTTCGTCGGCGGCAATCGGGATAGTACGATGTGGGCGGGGCGAATGTGTATGAAAACAATATGGTGTTTCCTCATCTCTGGAGCAATCTTGCTCGCAGTGTGCGCGCCGGCGACTTCTTACGCGCAAGACGCAAAACCATCAGGAGAAAAGCAGGACAAAGCGCAGCCTCCCGCAGCCGATCCGAAAGAGCAACGCGCCTACTCGGGGATGTACAGCTTTCTGAAAGACGGTGAGTTTGTGCAACTGACCGTAGAAGAGGGAGGAAGCATTACCGGGTACGTTTCGCGATACGGAGACGGCGAGAGCGATAAAGGAGCATTTCTGGATCAATTCTTCAAGACTGGAAAACTTGATGGAAATAAGCTCACGTTTACTACCGAACTAGTGCACGGAGTGACGTTCGATTTTCAAGGCACCGTCGAGCGGGGTGAGGGCAAAAATCCGGGAGACGAGGCGTTCTACGTCCTGAAAGGGACTCTCACCGAGAACGTGACGGACGCGAACAAGAAAGTCACCTCACGCTCCAAGCCAGTTCTGTTTAAGATGTTCCCGCAAGAAGCGGCGCCAGCTCCGACTGCGAGGCAATGAGTCGCGCGGCGCGCCGTAAGACTTAGTGTTGTGCTCGCGCTGGTGAAAGGTTCAGGCCGCCACGGGGTCGTTGGGGCGCTCTTTCGGTGCCATACACGAGGTCGGGACCGCCGTCGGAAGATGCTTTTGCGAGCGTCTCCGCCAGCGCACGGTACGAGCGGCTGATTTCCGACCCCTCCTGCAGCACGACCGGCGTTCCGTGATCAATGGACGGCGAGACGATCTGAAAAGCGTTGGGCACCTTCCATAGAACCTTGCAGTTCGTGACCTGCTGGACGTCTTCTTCGGTGAACCCCGGAATCTTCTTATAGCGGTTCAGGATGATACGCAGACGATCGCGCCCGGTCCCCTCTTCCAGGAAACCGTGGATACGGCCGGCACTCCAGAGCGAGACCACATCGGTTTGGGCAACGACCAGCAACGCGTTCGACAATTCCGAAAGCAGTTTCGTCGTCGGGTCGAGGCGACTGGAAGCATCCACAACCACGAACCGGTAGTGATTCACCAACAGATCGAATAACCGTGCCAACTCGCCGGGCGTGGGGTCGGTTGGATAGGGTTGCTCGGGTCCAGCCAAAAGATGAAGTCCCTCTTTCGTGGTGGTCATCATTCCATCGAGAAGCGAGACGTCCATCCGATGCAAGTTCTGCAATGCATCGAGCACTCCGAACTGCGGCCGAAGATTGAGGTGAAGGGCGGTATGTCCAATCGGAGCGAAATCGAGAAGTACGACATCACCGTGAGCCTGCTGCAAAGCCAGAGCAGTGTTCACCGCAGCAGTGGTGCAACCCGCGCCGCCTTTGGCGCTCAGGAAGGTGAAAACTCGAGCCCTGCCTGCCGATCCGAAAGCGCGCGTGCGCGAGGAAGTATAGCGTGTGAGCGCTTCCAGAAGAGCATCGGATCCGGCGGAGGAGTCGATGTACTCTCCCGCACCAGCTCGCATCGTGGCAACAATGTTGGCCGGCGGTGAGAGTTCACCGCTGGCAAAGAGCGTAATCTGGAGCGTAGTCGCCTTGATCAGTTCGATGGCGCGGACGGCCCGTTGGGCATCGCGAGAAGAAACATCGACGACCACAACCTCGGCGCGGGATTCCTGGATCTGGCGCAGGATCGAATCAGTCGGTCCGCTGGGAAATCCCAAGTGAGAGAACACTGCGCGTCCCAGGCGCGTGCCCTCCAGACGGCTTTGGAGTGCGGATAGTTGGTCCCGGTCCTCGCTCAGGAGGGCGACTGCGATGCCATGCATAGCGATCTGCTCGCCGAATTCTCTCGGTGTCTGCATGTTAGAAAGAGGGCCGAACCTCCGCCAAGTGACCTAAGTAACCTAACCAGCCATGACTCTGCGGTATTGGGCCAGACACACCTCAGCCGCGCAGCAGTCAACGATTGGGCTGGGAGGAAGAGCACAACGCGGAATCACAAATCTCCTGGTTCGTTGCACGTCATTGTATGCTCGCGAGAGTTCTTTTGAAAAGGGGTACTTTGGCGCTAAGGTCTTGAAACGATCGTGTTATGACCGGAAGGGCTCCTGAGGACTGCAGCTAGGCCTTACGGACGTTGGGAGGAATGCGACGATGGACGATCTTCGTCCTGGTGGGGGTGGGGGTGGAGCGAGGAGACACGGGCCACGCTGGCAGCAGAGGAATCGGCCAGGTATTCGTAACATTCCAACCGAACGGCTACGCCAATCTTAGTTTCAGCACCAACGGCGGTGGGATTGTAAGGCGAGGTGGCAGGGCGAACCACACGCAGAATCCGTCCCCGGCACCGAACCGGCATGCTCTCACCCAAGGTAATCTCAGAGGGCATTCGTAGAGTGAGTTCGATCTCGGCGCCCTCTGTCAAAGGAGCGTCCGTAAAGAAAAAGACCCCACGCGAACTCAGGTCTTGAGTGAACCCGACACCTTCAACGGATATCGAGAGTTGTCGAAGCGACACAGGAAGGAGATACGGGAATCGTTGTCCCACTCGGCGTTCAACCCGGACTGGAGAAGAGGGCATGGTCTCACTTCCTTTTGGGGAGCGCCGCAACTGCAGAACAGTACTTTAGCGCAGGTTGGCTGCCAATAGAAGTCATAAATTTGTTACAGGTCCGAAACGGCTCAATCGCCCTCGTTTTGCGATTCGAGAAGCCGGGTCGCCGGTACGCATTCCCTGGCCCAGGCTGTGGAAAACCCCGAGCTAGCCATGTAATACGGTCAAGAGAGAATATTGGTGAAGATCAAAGCGGGCGCGATGTCATCTAACAAACAACGAGTGCCTGATTCAAGACCTTTCACGCAAGACTCCACTGCGCCTGATACCAGGCCAACTACAGAACGCAAGCTGAACTGGCAGTCTGCAGGCCGGGCACTACGCCATCGAAATTTCCAGCTTTTTTTCGGCGGACAACTCATTTCCCTAACCGGGACATGGATGCAGACGGTGGCCCAATCCTGGCTGGTTTACAAGCTGACGGGATCAGGACTGCTGTTGGGTTCCGTTGGTTTCGCCAGCCAAATTCCGGTATTCCTGTTCGCACCGCTTGGCGGAATCACGGCCGATCGATCCAACCGGCAACGAGTCGTGATTGGAACTCAAACCGCGTCCATGATTCTCGCCTTCATATTGGCCGCGTTGACGCTTACGCACAGAGTAACGGTGCCAGAGATATTTGTGCTGGCGGCCCTGTTGGGGGTGGTCAATGCGTTCGATATCCCCGGCCGGCAGGCATTTCTTGTGGACATGGTGGGTAAAGAAGACCTGATGAACGCCATCGCTTTGAATTCGTCGATGTTCAACGGGGCTCGCGTCGTCGGCCCGGCAGTCGCAGGAGTGCTGGTGGCTCGACTGGGCGAGGGTTGGTGCTTTTTTGCCAACGGGGTGAGTTATATCGCAGTGATTGCGGGGCTGATGATGATGAATGTGCATGCTCCGGCGCGGGCTTCCGCACATACGTCGCCTATGGAGCACGTCATCGAAGGCTTTCAATTCGTCAGGAATACGGCTCCAATTCGTGCTCTTCTTCTGTTGCTGGGCATCGTCAGCGTTACTGGGATGCCCTACGTGGTACTCATGCCGATCTTTGCGGATCGCATCCTGCACAAGGGCGGACAGGAACTGGCGTCTTTGATCGGCGCCCATGATCTGGGAGCCGTAAGGCTCGGAATCCTAATGGGTGCAGCCGGTATCGGCGCTCTGCTCGGCGCTCTGACTCTCGCCATGCGCACGGGTGTGAAGGGACTGGGAACCTGGGTATCCGTTTGCTGTGCGGGGTTTGGAATAAGCCTGATCTTGTTTGCATTTTCCACGTCCTTCTGGGTGTCAGTCCTCATGCTGCTGCCGGTGGGCTACTTCATCATGCTGCAGATGGCGTCATCAAACACTCTGATTCAGGCGATGGTGCCCGACGCGCTCCGCGGCCGCACGATGGCGGTTTACTCCATGATGTTCATGGGTCTGGCGCCCGTAGGCGCGCTATTGGGCGGCGCGTTGTCGGATCGGCTAGGCGCGCCGTGGACCGTGGCGATTGGCGGATTGGCCGCCGTCTTCGGAGCATGGTGGTTCAGCATCCAGCTGCCCAAGGTTCGCGCCGAAGCTCGCCAACTGATCATTGCGCAGGCTATGGCTGGAGGGCAGCCTGCGGAAGGGATGTCGACTCCAGTCGTAGATGATTAGAGCAGTTTCAGAGTTAGTTCGGACGGCAGAGAAAACACATGGTCTCTCCACTCCGCGTTCCCTTCCGTAATCGGAAGGGAACACTCCGGTCGAGATGACAATGCTAGGAGTTCGAAACCGCCCTAGGCGATGGGTTTTACTTCCGGAGTGCGCTGCGACCGAGCGCGATCAGGAAGATCGCACTTTTTCCGCGTGCGTGGGGCGAGAAGAAACTGATTACATCGTCATCGTAGAAGGTCAAACCCGAGCAGCCGAGTTTTTGGGCGTACGCCGCCAGGTATAGTTTTCCTCCAAGAATTCCAGCTTCCAACTGAACGGCACGATAGCCTCGATTCCCGTAGCGTTCCAGAACTTTTTTCAGGTCTGCGAGGAAGAACACATCCACCGCAGCATCGGCAGGAATTTGCTGTTCCAGCCCGAGATATCCCGCCTTTTCGCGGAACTCGCCCCGTTTGAGAATTTCCAGGAATTTTTCTTCCCAGTGGTAAACGTATGTGCCGGCGGCCAAGCCGACTACATTGTTTACAACCAGATAGAGGTCGTTGAGATGGCTGCCGAATGGATCGAGGAAATCGACCGGGATTCCACGGGTGGCGCGGTCGAGCATCGTTGAAAGCTGGGCAAAAGTGATGGGATCGCGCGAAAACTGCCGAGTGGATCCCCGGCGCGCGATCACCTGCTCTATCGTGTCGGACGGCAGTCGAGGATCATCCAGCGGCAACAATGCGGTGGTTGTTTCTTTGGCCGGGGCCATTTCACTACTTGGAGCGTTGCCGCGCCACTCGATTACCTCGGTCGTGGACGTGAGAGAGGAAGCCTCGTGCATTTTTCGCATGGAGGCATAGTCGACTTCCTCGGGGGAGTACGGAACGACCGGCAAGCCTAGCTTCTCAATTGCCGGCGAAGCCGATGGTGTCGACTTTGTGTTTCCGAGCGAAACGATAGAGAAGGCGACCTCCCGATTTATGTCCAGATCAAGCAGTCCGTTGACTTGGGCATCGACAAATCCCGCGACAATGCGCGATGGAAGATTCATGGCCGCTGAAACGGCGAGGCAATTGGCGAGAATCGTGCCGTTGTCCCAACCGAAGTGGCGATACGTGCGGGATCGATACTTCCAGGCGTTACGCCAGTACACGCCGGTACAAATAATGATCACCGGGGCGTGTGCTATCGAAGGATCGTCACCCGTGGCGGCGACGATGGTCTGCCGAAAATCTCCAGCGCGTAGCTGCCGAAGCCCGAACTCCGCAGCCCCGAAGTGGTAGACGCCCGCGGGCAACACAGGCGCGCTGTCGGATAGCTGAATCTTCGATCGGATATCCGTACAGACCACGTAGAGTTCAATTTCATAGAGGGCGCCGGTACATGCAGCGGCGCGAAAAAAAGTTTCTCCTTCAGGATGCTTCCGGCTCTTTGTAACTCCCGCCGAAAAGAACAACACCTGAGCGAGCGTTTCGAGATCGGGAATGCATTCGCCTTTTGACTGGACCGGACCGGCGGCAATTGCAGATAAAGCCAGCGTCCCGGTGTCCTGAAAATCGCGCGGCAGACGCGTGACTTCGAGCGTGGGATAGATCTTGAACGGGAGAGGCTTGTTCTTCCAATCGAGAGCGTGCGGACGCAAACGCACACTCATATAGGAATGCTTCGTGCCGCTGTGATACTGGCGCGCCGCATCAATCAAGGTGTTTTCACTCAACCAAAAGGCTCCTTGGTCGAACTCGCCTAGCGATATGCCGCAGGGGGCAGACCTGTGATGCGGATTCCGGCGTGTCCTTTGTGGCGAATATTCAGCCCGATTAGCAAGGCCGTGATGTTTTCTACGATGCGCGCATTTTCCAACTTGCCGCCATCGATCGCGCGCACTCCCGGAATTTTCGCGGCGAGTTCGCGTGTCAGCTGAGCTGCATCGGGATCATCACTGCATACGATAACGTCACAGTCAAGCGGCTCTTCGCCGTTGAGCAGTTCGGCCGAGAGGTTGTGAAATGCGGCGACCACACTTACGCCTTTGGGTACCAGCTCCGCCGTCTGCTGCGCGGCAGAGCCTTGCCAGATGCCAAGAGGACGGGCAGACCTTCCACCAACAGCTGATGCGAGCGGGACGGTTGCATCAATCAAGATGCTGCCTGGGGTGATCGAATTTTTCAGTTGTTTCAGTAGGGTGGCCTGGCCTTCAAAGGGAACCGTCAGCATTAGAATGTCGGCAGCGGCGCAAGCGGCACTGTTCTCTTTGCCCGAGACATTTGCCTGATTTCCCACCCTGGCTTGAATTGCCGCGGCCGCTACTTGCGCGCGCTGTTCGTCGCGGGAACCGATGATGACTGAATCCCCGGCACGTGCCCAGCGCAATGCAAGTCCCATGCCCGCTGGACCGGTACCACCGATGATGGCAATTGGGCGGATCGCCCTTCCTGGAGTCGAGCTCATGCGAACTCGGCCTCGAGCGCCTGTTCTGCAATGAGATCGTCGAGCGGCATCTTGATATGGATTTTCGAGTACGTTGTATTGCGCTCCGCGGGAATCCGCCCGATTTCCAGAATCAGAGACTGAAAATCTTCAGGACTGGTGTACTGGCCCGCGGTGGCTCCGGCTTCTCGAGAAATGTTCTCTTCCATCAGCGTGCCACCGTAGTCATTTGCACCCGCATGCAGGCAGAGTTGGGAGAGTTGCCGGTTCAGCTTCACCCAGGAGACTTGAATATTGTTGATCGAGCTGGCGAGCAGGAGACGCGCGAGTGCGTGGACTTTGAGATGCTCCGCCAATGTGGGCCCGGTGCGGGAGAGCCCCTGATGGAACAGAATCGTGTTCTGGTGAACAAAGCCTAGCGGAACGAACTCGGTGAAACCTCCCGTTTCGGATTGAATGTCACGCAATAAGCGCATCTGGCGCACCCAGTGCGCAGGCGTTTCCGTGTGTCCGTACATCAAGGTGGATGTGGTACGTATGCCGCAACGGTGCGCCGTGCGGATCACCTCGATCCATTGCGCAGTCGAAAGCTTGTTCGCCGACAGGATATGCCGGATTTCATCGTCGAGTATTTCTGCCGCTGTGCCCGGAAGCGTGCCTAGTCCGTTGTCGCGCAGCATTGAAAGATAGTCGGCCAGAGGCATGCCGGTGAGCTCGACGCCGTAGACAATCTCCATAGGTGAGAATGCATGAATATGCATCTGCGGCACGGCATTCTTCACCGCGCGGAGAATATCGCGGTAATGGAACTTGGACAGATTTCGCGGAAGACCACCCTGAATGCAGACTTCCGTCGCGCCAAGTTCCCACGCTTCTTTTGTCCTTTTGCCGATTTCGTCCAGTGTGAGGAAATAGGTGTCGGCTTCCCGCGGGCCGCGGCTGAAGGCGCAGAACTTGCAGCCTACAAAACAGATGTTCGTGAAATTGATATTGCGGTTCACAACATACGTGACGATATTGCCTGCGAGTTCCGCGCGCACCATATTGGCCGCGACCAGCAAGCCGAGCAGATCGTCCCCCGCGGCGTTCGCCAGTTCGTAGGATTGTTCGAGCGACAATACTGCGCCGTCTTGCGTTTCGAGAACTTTCTCTAACGAGGATTGCACGCCTCGAGTAAGGCAACGAGAGATATCAGACCATTCGAGGGAAGGAAAAGATTCCAGTTCCGACTGCGTCACTTCGCGGAGCATACGTTCCTCCGGGAGAGAGACTACTTGCTCATGTCTCCCTGCTCGCCAGTTGGATTGTCTGTCTGAACAAGACGTTGCAAACTAGTGTACAGTGTAGCGGAATTTTCACCGGAAAAGGTCCGTCGCGGCTGGACGAAGGAGATCCTTAACGCCGCCAATTCCCGTTGTATACGAGAATCCGCGCACGATACACGCGGGAGTACGATTCAATTTCCCGCAGACGAGTCCCGCTGCACATGCGAGTTCGTCGGCGATCGCTTCCACGCTCGCTTTCAATTTGTACCCGCGTGGATCGCGCCGGCCGCGGTCGTCCCGCAGAGGTTTCATTCCCGCAATCCCGATCGCAAATTCCGTCAGGCCCTCGCGCCACGGGCGGCCGAAACTGTCGGTGATGATCACCGGAATCGCCAATCCTGTCTGCCTTCTGAGCGCTATCCGCAAGTCGGCGGCGGAACGATCGGCATTTTCGGGCAACAACAGAGCCGTCTTACCCCCGTCAACGTTGGAAACGTCGATTCCGCTGTTCGCGCAAATGAATCCATGGTGTGTCTCGGTGATCAGAACGCCATTCTTTCGCCGAATCACCCCGCGGCTTTCGCGAAGAGCGAGTTCGATGACTCGTGGATCAAGGTCGTATTGCTCAGCCCATGCGATCAATTCGGCGGAAGGGTTGATTGTGGTTAGATCTACGAATCGGTTTTCCGCCTTGGAAATGATCTTGTGCTTGACGATTAGAATGTCTCCGACATGGAACCGCTGTCGATTCAGCCGCATCGCATCGAGCAACTTCCCGGCGATGGAATCGCCCGGGACGATGTCATCCACGAAGCGGATGGGAATCAGTCGGACCTCGCCAGGTTTTCTTTTCTCGGGCATTGATGAAGGTTCCTGTAGCTGTTTAGGAAACGATATGGTCCATGACGTCGATTGTTACGGTCGACTGTCGATCCGAGCGACACGAGGAATCTACCCCAGCTGTGATCTTACTTGTAGGGATGCTTCGACTCCGAACGAGTTCGCTTCACGATCTCGTTCTCCGCTCAGCATGACAAGAACGATTCTCAACCGCTCGAGACTGTTTATACCGCATCCGCGGCGAACGGATCGGCGGGGAGATTCCAGCCTCTGGCAAGACGCTGGGCCTGAGTATCACCGGGGAGGAACATGAGTTGTTGCAAGTCCGATGGGTTGTCCACGTCAACTGCAATCCCCGGCAGCGTCAACACCTCGAATGGCTTGCCCGTCGCTTGAGCCGCTGCGTGATGCGGCTTGAAACTGTCGTTGCCGAAGCGAAGTGGAAACAGGTTCGCCGGACGGCGCAGGACGGCGTTGGTACCTCGACCATCCCCGGCAGGGACCAGTACGCATCCTTCGTCCGGAGCGTGCTTGTAAATCTCTTCGAGCTCCCAGACCTGAATCAGTGGAATGTCCGCCGGGATCACAAGTGTGCTTTCTTCCCCGCGGTTCACGCACACGCGCGTGGCCATTTCGATTGCGCCGGTTTCGCCCGGATTCTCCAAATCCTTTATGACTTCAAAGTTGTACTCGGCCGCAAGTTCCATCGCATAGGGGTCTCCAGTGACAATTCCAACCTTCGGTCGATCCTGCCATCTGTGGAGAGTCGTTAGAACGTCAGTGAGCATGGCTTGCGCCAATTTCGTTCGGGATGGCTGATCAAGGATCGATGCCAGGCGCTGCTTCGCGCCAGAGGTGTTTTTGATAGGAACCAGAATCACTGCCGACTGTCCAAACGGCGGAAGGAGGTGTTAGCGGCGGGTTCTTTGCGCAGCAGACTGTCCGTAACGAGCGATAGTGCCTCACGCGCCAAAGCGGCCTTGTCATCGGCACTCCGCATGATCGTCTGCGTACACTGCACGCGCAGTCCGGTCTGCTGAAGGGCCTCGGCGGCGTGGGCATCGCGTGTATCGCAGATGAGTATGTCAATAAAATCCGCATACGCCTTGGCTACACCAGCGATAGAAGAGGGGAAGCCCTGCGCTTCCATCAGAATTCCAGCAGGACCTGCAACAGGGGCATTGCCAACAATAGGGCTAACAGCGGCGATCTTTCCCCGCGCACGCAGCAAGGCGTCGTGAATGCCCGGTACCGCAAGGATCGGGCCGATGCTCGTGATGGGATTGCTGGGGGCGATCAAGATCGCATCGGCGTTTGTGATGGCATCGATGACTCCTGGCGCGGGCTCCGCATCCGAAGCTCCTGCGAATCGCACGGATTTCACTGGATCCTGGTACCAACGCTGCACGAAGTATTCCTCGAAACTCAGTTCACCAATTGGAGTGTCGACGCGAGTTTCTACTCGCGAGTCAGTCATCGGCAGAACGCGTGCCCTTACACCAAGCTTCTGACAAATAACCGCCGTGGCTTCCGAAAGGGTCTTGCCTTCGGCGAGCAGGCGCGAACGCAGCAGATGCATCGCCAGATCGCGATCACCGGTGTGGAACCATGTGGGTTCGCCGAGCTGTCCCATCGCTTGCAGGCAAAGGAAAGTGTCTCCTTTTACGCCCCATCCGCGCTCACGACTCAGCATGCCGGAGAGGACATAGTTGATCGAGTCAATGTCTGGCGAAACGTATAGGCCCCACCACATCAGATCGTCGCCCGTGTTCACTACGAGCGTGATCTCTTCAGGTGGCATGACTTGCCGAAGACCATCGACAAATTTCGCGCCGCCCGTGCCGCCGGTGAGGACGCAGATCATGCTGCCCTCCGGGCGAGGCCGTCGTCGCCGGTGGCGGCGCGCAATTTGTCTGCGAGCACTCCGGCTTTGGCCGTCACGGAATCAACAAATTCGGGGTAGACCGGCAAACGCTGAAGCAATTGGCAACCCTTAGACTCTGTACGCAGCCGCAGTTGCTCCAGATGAGGCCACGGTTTTTCCGGATTAATGAAGTCAGGAGTCAGCGGCGAAACTCCTCCCCAGTCGTTGATGCCGGCTTCGATCAACTCTTCATAATAGGGTGCGGAGAGATTGGGAGGAGCCTGAATATTGACCTCAGGGAGTAACAAGCGAGCTACTGCCACAGTCCGGAGCATGTCACCCTGGTTCGGTTCGGGCCAGTTGGCCATTGGGATCGTTGGTTTCACACGGAAATTCTGCACGATCACTTCCTGGATATGCCCATAGCGCTCATGCAGGGCACGGATCGCAAGAAGTGTATCCACACGATCTTCGAGCGACTCGCCGATGCCGATCAGCAGGCCGGTGGTAAAAGGAACATTCTGCTTTCCCGCTTCTTCGATCGTGCGCAGGCGCTTGGCCGGAAGCTTATCGGGGGCATTGTCGTGGGCTCGGCCGCTGCCAAGCAGATCGGCGTTCGTGGTCTCGAGCATCAGCCCCATGCTGGGCGAGACGGCGGCCAGACGAGCGATCCATTCTCCGCTGAGCAGGCCGGGATTCGGATGCGGCAGCAGCTTGGTTTCGCGCAGAACCAACTCACACATGGCTTCCAGATACTGCAGCGTCGACCTATAGCCGAGATGGTGGAGGGTTTCGCGCATCTCTGGAAAGAGCAGTTCCGGCTTGTCACCCAGGCTGAAAAGGGCTTCCGTGCAGCCAAGCTTTTCTCCGGCTCGAGCGACTTCCAACACCTCGTCGGCCGTCATCGTGTGCGCGCCGGGATCGCCTGGATCGCGGCGGAAGGTGCAGTAGCCGCAATAGTCGCGGCAGAGGTTAGTTAAAGGGAGAAAGACTTTGCGGGAATAGGTGATCGCTCCAGGCTTGAACCGTTCCTTCGTAGCGCGGGCAGACGCAAGAAGCTCTGGCACATCGTCGTCGCTGCAGCGAATCAGGGCAAAAGCGGTTTCGCGTGAAATTGGCTCGCCGGGACGGACATCTCCCAGAATGTCTTGAAAATGATCCCGTCTGGCGGGCTTGATGGACGAGACAGCCACGCTGGTTCGAATGATACAACGGCCCGGCGTGGTAATGTATGCGGTTGCAGCATTCACTCGTAGAGACGTAGATTGCTACGTCTCTGCCCGGGCATTAGAAGATGTGGCGAGAGAGACGTTGCAAGCAACGTCTCTACGAAAATGACCTTGAATTCATCCGAATTCCGGAAGGCTATGGGAGCCTTCGCCACTGGGGTCACGATCATCACCGTCGACCTCGATGGCGAGGTCCATGGAATGACGGCCAACGCGTTTACGTCAGTTTCGCTCGATCCGATGCTGGTGCTGGTCTGTGTGGATCACAGCACGCGTACACACGCTCACCTTCACGCCAAGAAGCGTTTCGGAATCAATGTGCTCTGTGAAGATCAGCGCGCGGTCTCCGAATACTATGCCCGTCCCGAGCGCACTCATGAGCATGCCGAGGCGGAGGCTGGCGCACGCTTTGATCGTACCAGTCATGGAACGCCCATCCTGCATGGGGCGGTTGCATATTTTGAATGCCGTCTGCAATCCGTACAAGAGGCGGGCGACCATTCAATCTTCATTGCTGAAGTCGAAGACGTAGTGTTGCGTGAAGGGGACCCGTTGCTGTTCTTCCGGGGAAAGTACCGAAAAGTTGGCCAAGAAATCGCCAATTAAGGCGTGTCACTTTTCCGGCCCAAAGACATCAAATGGACATATACGAAAATACTGGGGAGTGGGATTCATCATGGAAAAAACTGCGACTGAAAAGGTAATCAAGTCCGAAGGCGAGTGGCGGAATCAGCTAACGCCAGAGCAGTATCATGTGGCGCGTGAGGCTGGTACCGAGCGCGCTTTTACCGGCAAGTACTGGAATAATCACGAAACCGGGATGTATCACTGTGTGTGCTGCAACGCGCCGCTGTTTAGTTCAAAGACGAAGTTCGATTCCGGGACCGGCTGGCCGAGCTTTTTCGAGCCGGTCGAGAACGGTGGCGTGGTTGAGCATCGCGACACGAGCTATGGGATGGTTCGGACCGAGGCACGATGTGCGAAGTGCGACGCGCATTTGGGGCATGTTTTCGAGGATGGTCCGGCTCCTACAGGGTTGCGCTACTGCATGAACTCGGCGTCACTGGATTTCAAGCCTGAGGAGAAGAAGTGAATTCGTAGAGACGTAGCTTGCTACGTCTCTTGCCAGGAGGACACCCGACCCC
>Ga0126371_10001825_pt1 | contig 18097 bp, 18 predicted proteins | sample PanSoiMetaPlot_4_FD_110145 | JGI IMG/M metagenome (GOLD analysis project Ga0126371, IMG submission 110145) | Tropical forest soil microbial communities from Panama - MetaG Plot_4 | ecosystem: Environmental > Terrestrial > Soil > Tropical forest > Bulk soil | place: Panama | collected 2016-02-17 | reverse complement strand
TAGTAGCCCTTGAGCTTCTGCTTGGCGCGCAGCTGCACGCCGTAGTCGGAGAGCTTGCCCTTGCGGCGCTGGCCGTGCTGGCCGGGCCCGTATTCGCGGCGGTTCACCGGGCTCTTCGGGCGGCCCCAGATGTTTTGGCCCATACGGCGATCGATCTTGTATTTCGCCTCGTAGCGCTTGGTCATTCGTGTCCTCAGGTCGCGGCGGGTGGTGGCCGGCCGGTTGATGTTAAGATTTGAGGATCGCGCCCTCCTCTATCCCCTTGATTTGCGAGGATCGACAGGCAGGGGCCCTAATCAGCGCCAAGGCCCGGCCGCGGGTCGCGAACGCCACGCGGGCCATAGCGCATGTTCCGGCGAAGTGGTTACCGGTTCGCCGACAAGAACATGCGCCAAGGGGTTCCGCGGGACGGGGCGGTTTCTAGGAGCAAAGGGCGGCGGTGTCAAATCGCCGGTGCGCTCGCCTCGGTTACGATACCGAAGCGTACCAAGGCCGCGCCCAGCGCCGGAGAGACCGGCCTGCCGGACGTGAACAGCGCCCGCGCCGGGGCGGCGCGCACGCCGGGGGCCGGCGGGCCGATGAGATCGATCACCCGGCGCGCGATCGCGGGCGCCGGGTCGATCCAGGCAACCGGCCAGGGCGCGAGCCGTTGCAGCCGGTCGAGCAGAAGCGGGAAATGCGTGCAGGCAAGCACCACCGTGTCGGTGCGCCGGCCGCCGCGGTCGACGAAGCAGGGCGCGATCTCGTCCGCGATCGCCCCGTCGTCGACCGGCAGCGCGCGCAATGCGTCTTCGGCGAGCGCGGGGAGGCGGGCGGCGCCGACGAGATCGACCTCGCAGCCCTGAGCGAAATCGCGGATCAGCGCCTTGGTGTATTCGCGCCGCACCGTCGCCACGGTGCCGAGCACCGCGACGCGTTTCGTCGTCGAGGCCGCGCAGGCCGGCTTGATCGCCGGCACGGTGCCGACGAACGGCACCGCATAGTGCGCCCGCAGCTGCCGCAGCACCTGGACCGAGGCGGTGTTGCAGGCGATCACCACGAGGTCGGGTGCGGTGCGGGCGATCAGCTCTCCCATCAAGGGCACGACGCGGGCGACGAGGTCGGCCTCACTATGCGGTCCGTAAGGAAAGAACGCATCGTCCGCCGCGTAGACGAGCGTCGCGTCCGGCCGCGCCGCCGCGATCTCGCGGAAGACCGTGAGGCCGCCGAGGCCGGAGTCGAACACCAGGATGGTCGCTTGCGCCATATCGGTCGATCGAGAGGAACGTGCAGGAGGAGAGCGCACCGGAACTGTGGCGACCATTAGATGAATCGATGGCCCAATGAAAGTGTCCGCCCCGCCGGCGGAACGTGGCCACGCGGGACCGCGTTTCAAAGGCGGGATCGGGGCGCACACAAACAAGACGAATAGGTGAGGAGTTCCAGATGACTTTGGTGAATCTCAAGACACTGATGACGAGCGCAGGCGTTCTTGCGCTCACCACCGGTTTCGCCGCGGCTGCGCCCGCAGTTGTGCAAAGCAGCGTGAACCTGCGGGCCGGCCCAGGAACCGAATACGAGGTGATTGCCGCGATGCCGGGCGGCGCCAGCGTCGACGTCATGGGCTGCAGCAGGAGCTGGTGCCAGGTGAACTTCGACGGGACGCCCGGCTTTGCCAGCCGCGGCTATCTCGATATCGGCATTGGCGCTGCGACCGGACCCGCCTATGAGCGAGGCTACGCGTACGGCACCTTTGAGCCGGGCTATCGCTACGGCTACCGCTCTGGCTACACGCCCGGTTACGGCTATTCCGAGTCCTCGGGTTACGGCGCGTCCGTTACCTCCAGTGGCCAACGCGAGTTCCGCGGTGAACGACGCGGCTTGCGCGACGAGCGCGAGATTCGCAGCGAGGGACGCGAGGGCGGCGCGCGCACGGCCATCCGCGGCGAAGGACGCGAAGGCGGCGAGCGGACAGCCGTACGCGGCGAGCAACGCGGGCAAGGGCAGACGGCGGGCCAGGTCCAGGGCAACAATCCGATGCTTAATCCCAAGACCGAGGCAGCGGCCGGGCGTGGGCCGAGCTCAGGGCAGGCTGCGGCAATTGGCGGCAACAACCCGATGAAGAATGAGAAGACCACGACGGCCGCTGGTGCGAACGAAGGATCGCGCAGTGCGGCGAACCCGCGCGGCTCGCGCGGCAATGGGCGCAGCACGACCGGCGCGGGGGCGAACCAGTAAATCAGGCTCCGCGACGCTGACGGGCGAATCCCAATCGCTGATGTAACTGATACGACGAGGCCGGCGTCCATGGGCGCCGGCCTTCGGCTTTGACGGCGGGGTGGTCCGTCACGGCCCCGGCATATTGATCGCGGTACTCAAGTCGACCAAACGCGGACCGGGCGTGGCGGCGGCGGGCCGCGGCGGCGGCGCCGGTGCCGCCGCGGGCGGCGGCGCAACTGCAGGTGCCGGCTCGCTCACGTCCGGGGTCTCCGGCTGGCGGACTTGCTCGGCGCGGGACAGTTCCGTCGTCAGCGGCTTGATCAGCCCGCTCGCCACCGTGAAGCTCGCGAGCAGGATCGCGGCGAGATTGCCGTCGCGATAGTCGGTGAATGCGACCGCGCCCATCGCATACGACCAGAACGGAAAGGCGACGAACGACACGCCCGCATTGGTGATCCAGGCGTCGCCCTTCTCGTGCACGTACCACACGAAGAACGGGGCCATGAGGGTTCCGACAATGAGCGCCGCGAGCGCAATCGCATTGACCGGCATGCCCGCCATCGTTGCCGCCTTGCCGCCATTGTGCAGCGCCTGATCGAGGATCGCGTTGATCAGGATCGAGAAGGCAAGAACCTCGGCGGGGACATATTTCGCGAGGCGCAGCAGATAGTCGTCCTGATCGATGACCGGCTCGCTCTCGATCGCCCTCGGCACGCGATCACGCGTGCCCCCGTCCGGCGCGGTGCTCGACACCGCCCGCGGGATGCGAACAAGGCGGCCCATGGCGACAGTCTCCTCAGATCGTGGGGGTCTGCGGCGACTCGACACATAAGCCGTAGCGCGACACGTTAGGTGGTTCTGGCGAACGACGCAAATCACGGTTGGCCGCGGCTGTGGATGCAATGACCGGCGAAGGCGCGCGTATTTCGGCGCTCTTCGATAAAGCGTTGATAACACGCAAAAAAGGAACGCCGTCGCGCATCGGCGGGCGACCCGCGCGATCCGCCGCGGAGCCGATACCGCGGGCTAAGGGGCCGCCTGCTCGATCACGCCATACCACCCGAGTCCGCGATAGGTCTCGTAGCCCGGCGTCATGTGGAAGGCGACCAGCCGGCCGGCCGCGTCCGTGTAGCTGCCGTTCGGGCGCCCCTCGGCCCTGAGCGCGCATTCGCTGGTGAGGATTCCCCGGCCGTCCGACGCCGCGATGATCCTGCGCTTGGCATCGACCAGCATCACGCGGGTGCGCGCCGCCTCCTCGGGCGTGAGCCGCACGCCTTGTACGATCGCGCGCGCCTGCGGCTCCCAGTCGAAATGAACTGCCAGCACGCCGAGCGGTTTTCCGCGCGCATCGCCGCCTTCGCGGACCGAAGCCACATAGGTCGCGACCTGCGCTCCGCCGAGCAGCGCGCAGGCGTTGATGTCGCCCACCGCATAGTCTTCGCCGGACGCGAGATCGCGTCCGCGCGCATACCACGGTTCGTGACCGATCTGCGCGCCGATCACCCGGTAGCGATCCGGCCGGCCGTTGGCGATGACCCGCCCGTCGAGATCGCACAGCCACAAATCGAGATAGACCGTGTAGGAGGAGAGAATCACCCCGAGCCGCTTGTTGGCGTAGCCGACGGCAGCCTCGATCGGCGCGGCCGCGCAATCGACCACCGCGGCGTCGGTCGCCCACCAGCGCACGTCGCAGGTGCGCTCATAGAGATTGCGATCGGCGATCTCGATGGCGTTGAGGGCGAGGTCGACCAGGCGCTCCGATCGTGCCTGCGCGGCGACCTGCTCGGTCGCCTCCTTGAGCGCGCCGATGCGGCCGCTCAGGTTCTGTTGAAGCTCGGACGCGAGGTCGGCGATCTGAGTCGAGACCGAGCGGACCTCGCCGGCGACGACCGAGAATCCGCGGCCATGCTCGCCCGCACGGGCCGCCTCGATCAGCGCGTTGAGCGCGAGAATGCGCATCCGGTCGGTGATGCTCTGGATGATGCGGATGTTGGTGTCGGTGAGCGAGCTCACCGCATCCGCCGCCTCCGCGACGATGCCGGTCAGGGCGCGTTGATTGCCGCTGGAGGGTTGAGGGAGCGACATTCGCAAGCCAAACGAGGTGAATCATTCGACTCAAAATCGCCCAGGTCGTTTAACTGGCGGTAAAGGCTGCAGCGCGCGGATTGCTTCTTTTTTGTGCAATTTTACGCGGTTCCGAACACGCGCCGGAAAATCGTGTCCACGTGCTTCAGGTGATGATCGAGGTCGAAATTGGCGGCGAGCTCGGCCTCGCTCAGATGCCGGCGCACGTCCGGATCGGCCTTGAGCAGTGCGAGGAAATCGTTCGCCTCGCCGCGCCATACCTTCATGGCGTTGCGCTGAACCATGCGGTAGGCGTCCTCGCGGCTCGCGCCCTTCTGCGTCAGCGCGATCAGCACGCGCTGCGAATGCACGAGCCCGCCCAGCCGGTCGAGATTCCTGCGCATGTTCTCGGGGTACACCACGAGCTTGTCGACGAGCCCGGCGAGGCGATTGAGCGCGAAGTCGAGCGTCACGGTCGCGTCCGGGCCGATCATGCGCTCGACCGAGGAATGGGAGATGTCGCGCTCATGCCACAGCACGACGTTCTCGAGCGCCGGCGTCACATAGGCGCGCACCATGCGGGCGAGCCCGGTGATGTTCTCCGACAGCACCGGGTTGCGCTTGTGCGGCATCGCCGACGAGCCTTTCTGGCCTTCGGAGAAGAACTCCTCGGCCTCCAGCACCTCGGTGCGCTGGAGATGGCGGATCTCGGTCGCGAGGCGCTCCATCGACGATGCAACGACGCCGAGCGTCGCGAAATACATGGCGTGGCGGTCGCGCGGGATGACCTGGGTCGAGACCGGCTCGACACTGAGCCCCATCGCCTTGGCGACATGCGCCTCGACCCGCGGGTCGATCTGCGCAAACGTGCCGACCGCGCCCGAGATCGCGCAGGTCGCGACCTCCTGCCGGGCGGCGACGAGACGCGCGCGAGCGCGGGCGAACTCCGCGTAGGCGGACGCGAGCTTGAGGCCGAACGTGGTGGGCTCGCCGTGGATGCCGTGCGAGCGGCCGATGGTCGGCGTCAACTTGTGCTCGAGGGCGCGGCGCTTGAGCGCGGCGAGCACCTTGTCGGTGTCGGCGATGAGAATGTCGGCCGCGCGCACCAGCTGCACGTTGAGGCAGGTATCGAGCACGTCCGAGGAGGTCATGCCCTGATGCACGAAGCGCGCCTCCGGCCCGACGATCTCGGCGAGATGGGTCAGGAACGCGATGACGTCGTGCTTGACCTCGCGCTCGATCGCGTCGATCCGCTCGACGTCGAACGTTGCCTCCTTGCCCTTCGCCCAGATCGTCTTGGCCGCGTCCTTCGGAATGACGCCGAGCTCGGCCATCGCGTCGGCGGCGTGCGCCTCGATCTCGAACCAGATGCGGAAGCGCGTCTGCGGGGCCCAGATCGCGGCCATCTCGGGGCGGGTGTAGCGCGGAATCATGCAGACCTCGGCGGACGTTGCGCGTCCCGGGCTGTATCATACCGGGCGGGCTTGGCAATCCGATTGGAAGACAGCGAAAGACGGAGGGGTAAATGCCGTTCGACGACCTGATGCTCCGGGCGGAGCGCATTGCGGCGCTGCTCAAGGAGCGGCGCGAGACCGTCGCAGTCGCCGAATCCTCGACCGGGGGGCTGATCGCGGCGGCGCTGCTCTCGGTCGCGGGCGCCTCGTCCTATTTCCTCGGCGGCGCGGTCGTCTACACGCAGGCGGCGCGGCGCGCGTTTCTCGATATTCCGGATTCCGCCATGGCGGGCCTGCGCGCCTCGACCGAGGCCTACGCGCTGCTGATGGCGCGCACGGCGCGCACGCGCCTCGGGACGATCTGGGCGCTGACCGAGACCGGCGCCTCCGGTCCGACCGGCAACCGCTACGGCGATGCGGCCGGCCACAGCTGCATCGCGGTCGTCGGCGCGCGCGAACGGGCGGTCACGCTCGAGACCGGCAGCGCCGACCGCCGCGCCAACATGCAGGCGTTCGCGGCCGCGGCGCTCGACTTGCTCGAGGCCGAGCTCGCGGCGCGCTGACCACTTCTTTGGGCGAAGGCCCACCGTCCGGGCCGTGGCGGCCCCGAGCGGCTTTCGCGCCGCGCCCGGCCGTACTACGGTCGTGGCGGACGGGCGAGGTTTTGCCGCGACAACAAGCATCACAGGTGAGCGGTCCGTCGTCCGGTTGCACCAGGGAGGGACCATTGCTGCGCAGATCGATGATGGCGGCCGTTGCGGTGGCCGCGCTCGCGCCGTTCGCGGTCGGCCGCGCCGGCGCCCAGGACACGGTCAAGATCGGCCTCAGCATCCCGATGACCGGCGCCGGCTTCAACGCGGTCGGCCGGCAGGTCGGTGCCGCGGTGCGGCTCTACATGGCGCAGCACGGCGACACGGTCGCGGGCAAGAAGATCGAGCTGATCCTGCGCGACGACGGCGGCGTCGCCGACAATGCGCGCCGGATCGTCCAGGACATGATCGTCAACGATCATGTCGGGATCATCGGCGCCGGGATCACGCCGACCGCGCTCGCCATCGCGCCGCTGGTGACGCAGGCGAAGGTCGCGACCGTGGTGATGGTCTCGGGCGCGTCGATCACGGTCGAGCGCTCGCCCTACATGGTGCGCACCGGCTTCGTGCTGGGACAGACGTCGGGGATCATGGGCGAGTGGGCGGCGAAGAACGGCGCCAAGCGCGTGGTCACGCTGGTCAACGACTGGGCGCCCGGCATCGAGGCGGAAACCGCCTTCAAGGCGAGCTTCACCAAAGGCGGCGGCGAGATTCTCGAGTCGATCCGCATCCCGCTCGCCAATCCCGACTTCGCGCCCTTCCTCCAGCGCATCCGCGACATCGGCCCCGACACTGCCTTCATCTATTTCCCGGGCACGCAGGCCGGCATCTTCGCCAAGCAGTTCGCCGAGCGCGGGCTTGCGCAGTCGGGCATCCGCGTCCTCGGTCCGGGCGACCTCACCGACGACGACGAGCTCAACACCATGGGCGACCAGATGCTCGGCATGATCACGGCCGGCCAATATTCGGCCCTGCACGACTCGGCGCTGAACAAGACCTATGTGGCGGCGTTCCAGCAGGCGAACCATTTTCGCCCGAACTTCGTCTCGCTCGGCGGCTATGACGGCATGCACGCGATCTACGAGGCGCTCAAGAAGACCGGCGGCTCGACCGACGGCGATGCACTGATCGGCGCGATGAAGGGCATGCGCTGGGAGAGCCCGCGCGGGATGATCTCGATCGACCCGGAGACGCGCGACATCGTGCAGAACATCTATCTGCGCAAGGTCGAGAGGGCGAACGGCGAGCTCTACAACGTCGAGTTCCAGACCTACGAGGCCGTCAAGGATCCGCTGAAGGCGGCGAAGAAGTAGCGCCGCGCGAGCGCCGTCATTGCGGTACCTCGATCGGGAGCTCCTCGGTGATCTTCTTCCACCGGGTCATCTCGGCGGCGAGCCAGGTCTTCGCGTCGTCGAGCGATGCCGTCGGCACGCGGTTGAAGTTCTGCTTGTCGAAGGTCGCCGCGACCGCGGGCGCCTGCAGGGCCTCGCTCATCGCCTTGTGCAACGTCTCCAGCACCTCCTTCGGCGTGCCGGCGGGTGCGAACAGCGCCTGCCAGGCGAGTGTGCCGACCCCGTCGAAGCCCACCTCCTGCATGGTCGGCACATCGGGGTAGTCCTTGAGCCGCGCGCGGTTGACGAGCGCGAGCGGCCGCAGCTGGCCGTCCTTGACCAGCCCGGCGGTGCTGGCGACGTTGAGGAAGGAGGCCTGCGAGCTGCCGGTGAGGAGGTCGTTGATCACGCCGGTCGCGCCGGACTTGTTGGGGATGCCCTGCATCTTGAGGTCGCCGGCGCGCTTGGCGAACAGCATCATGTCGTAGTCGGGATAGCTGCCGACGCCGACCGATCCGTAGTTGACCTTGCCGGGATTGTTCTTTGCGTGCTCGACCAGCTCGGGCACCGTCTTGGGCGTGAAGTTCTTGGTGGTGACGATGAGGAATTCCGGGATGTCGACCAGCCGTATCACCGGCACCACGTCCTTGAGATAATCGATGTGCATCTTGTCGTGATAGAGGATCGGCGTGATCGCGTTCGTCGTCACGTTGCCGAGCATCAGCGTGTAGCCATCGGCGGTCGAGCGCGCCATCGTCTCGAGGCAGAGGATCCCGTACGCGCCCGGCTTGTTCTCGACCACGATCGAGGCGCCGATCGAGTCGCGCAGCCGGTCGCCCAGCACGCGGGCGACGATGTCCGTCGCGCCGCCGGGCGCATAGGGTACGAGGATCTTGATCGGCCGCGAGGGATACTTGTCCTGCGCATCCGCCGGCGCCGCGCCGAGCGCGAGGCACGCGGATGCGAGCAGGATCGACAGCAGCGACTTCATGAGCGATCTCCCGTTCGAATGGGCCGGCGTGCCGCGCGCGGGCGCGGCGCCACGGCAGCCGATCTGGCCTCGGAGGGGGTGCGAAGAGGCGTTTCCATGATCGTCTTGGCACCCGGATGGTAGCGGTTTTTGGCCGGGCGATGTTGGCTTTGTTGCCGCAGAGGGGGAACTAGGCGGCCTCTCCGCGCGCGAGCGCCCCGGCGTTGCGGATCGCCGCGATATTGGCGCTGTAGGCATCCGGCCGGCTGCCCTTGAACACGGCGGAGCCCGCCACCAGCACGTTGGCGCCCGCGCGGATGACGAGCGGCGCCGTCTCCGCCGTGATACCCCCGTCGACCTCGATATCGATCGGTCGGCCGCCGGCGAGCGCGCGCAGCCGTGCGACCTTCTCGGCCGCGGCCGGGATGAAGGCCTGGCCGCCGAAACCGGGATTGACCGACATCACGAGGATGAGATCGACCAGATCGATCACGTGCTCGATCGTGCTTTCCGGCGTGCCCGGATTGAGGGTGACGCCGGCCTTCTTGCCCAGCGCGCGGATCGCCTGCAGCGAGCGGTGCACGTGCGGGCCCGATTCGACATGGACCGTGATGATGTCGGAGCCGGCCTTGGCGAAGGCTTCGAGATAGGGGTCGCACGGCGCGATCATGAGGTGCACGTCGAACGGCTTCTTGCTGTGCGGGCGCAGCGCCTTCACGACGTCGGGGCCGATCGTGATGTTGGGCACGAAATGCCCGTCCATGACGTCGACATGGATCCAGTCGGCGCCCGCGCCGTCGACCGCGTGCACCTCCTCGCCGAGCTTGGCGAAGTCGGCCGCGAGGATGGAGGGTGCGATGATGAGCGGACGAGCCATCGATTCCTCGTTTGCGTCTGCGTTCGCCTAACACACGATCGGCGGGAGCGGCAACGCGCGCCGGGCGGCTCGGCAGAAACTGCCCGCACAGGCCTCCCGGCCGGCAAAAAGGGCCGCCCGGCGCCGGGGTCAAATCCTTGTTTTTCAGATGGTTACGGGGACCCGGCGGGCGGCACGCGTCTTGCTGGTCGAGGATGCCCGCGGGGCACGCGTTGGATAAGTAGGTTGGATAAGTAGGAGTGTGATCGATGTTTTTCCTGACCGGCACGGCGGCCACGAGCGCGCTCGACCTGATCGCGCAGCTGCAGCAAACCCTTGGCACGAACAATGCGGGCGGCACGCAAGCGCCCACGAGCGGATTCGATCCCGAGGCGTCGACGACGACCGCCGCGGCCAGTCCGACCTCCGGCGCCAGTCCGCCGAGCTCCTTACTCGCGCCCAATACGCTCGATGCGCTCCTCGCGGTGCAAGGCCAGAACCAGGCGCCGATCGTCAACGGCGACGCGTTCAGCCAACAGCTCTTTTCGCTGCTCGACACCAATGGCGACGGCTCGATCAGCAAGTCGGAATTCGAGACGGCATTCGGGCAGAACGGCAACACGACGCAGGCAGACCAGATTTTTGGCCAGCTCGACGCCAATGGCGACGGCTCGATCACCCAGAGCGAGCTCACCAACGCGCTCGACGGCCAGGGCCAGGGCGGCGGACAGCAGGTCCACCATCATCACCATCATCACTTCGGCATGGACGGGCTCGGCGCCTCCGCGAACAGCGGCGCGACCGGCAGCGGTGATGCGAGCGGCGGCACGACCGATCCGCTCGCCGCGTTGGGCGGCACCAGCCAGAGCGTCACCAACTCGGACGGCTCGACCACCACCACGATCACTTACTCGGACGGCTCCACCGTCTCGATGACGACGCCGGCCGCCAACGGGTCCGGGAACGGCAGCGCGGGCAACACCGGCGCGGGCAACACCGGCGGCGGCCTGAACAACTTCATCGAGCGGATGATCGCGCGCCAGGCGCAGCTGCTGGCGGGCGCGTCGGCCGGTCAGGCGCTCGCGGTCAGCGCATAACCCGGCGCCGTCCGCGGCCCGTCACCGCGGGCTCGCCGCGCGGTCGCGCGCCAGCAGCGGCTTGACCAGGTGCGGCAGCAGATAGACCGGGAACTGCATGACCGCGACATAGAGCCAGGTGAGGTCGGGCACGGCTCCGGCCGCAGCCGCCACCATCAGGCCGAGATTGCGCAGCCCCGCCGACACCGCGAGCGTCAGCGCGGCGTCGCGCCCGGCGCGGGCGAATGCCGCCGCGGTCGCGAGCGCGAGACCGAGCGAGCTCGCAAACGCAAGCGCCGCGAGACCGAGCACCGCGAGCGGGCGCGCGATCGCCTGCGCGGCGACGCCATCCATCACGGCCACGGCGAAGACGAAGAGGGCGATCACGCTCAGCCCATCGATCCGCTCGGTCTGCCGCTCGATCCAGCGCTGGCCGGCGAGGCGGCGCACCAGCGCCGCCGCGGCGCCGGCGCCGGCGAGCAGGACGAGCAGCCGCACGCCGAGCCCGAGCGCCGAGAAGGGCATCGAGGAGCCGAGGAAAAGCGCCGCGAACAGGGCGGTGGTCACCGGCGCGGCCGCGGCGCAGGCCAGGAGCGTCGCGAGCGCGAGCGCGGCGTCGAGGCCCATCAGGGCGGCAAACGCCGGCGAGGACGTGAGCGGCGGCGCCATCACCTGAAACATCAGGGCAAGGACCAGGCCGGGCGCGGTGTCGATCCCGCCGGCCATGAGCGCGGCGCCGCAGGCGAGCGGTGTTGCGATCATGATCCAGGCCGCTGCGGCAATCACCAGCCGGGGACGGGCGAGGTGCGCGCGCAGCGCGCCCGGGTCGACGCGCAGGAAGGCGAGGCACAGCAGCACGAACAAGCTCGCCGTGAAGGCCGGCTTCATCAGTGCGGCGAGCGGCGGCAGCGCCAAGCCGGCAAACACCGACAGCGCGACCGCACGCGTGCCCTGGCGGCCGATCCAGGCGAGCGCTGCGGCCGGTCGCGTGAGCCAGGGCATCGGGGGAGGGGGCCTGCGGCAGGTGTTGCGGCGGCATGCCCGTCATGCCGCCGGCTCTTGATACTGATTTCGCGCCGCCGCTGCCATATATCTGGGCCGATCAGACGGCCGCGTCGTTTACGACGCCGGCAGGCTCACCAGGACAGGATCATGGCCCGAACCGACGCCATCGTGCTCGGAGCCGGCATCGTCGGCACTGCGATCGCGCTGCACCTCGCCAAACGCGGGCTCAGCGTTGCGTTGGTGGACCGCCGCGCCCCGGGCGAGGAGACGTCCTACGGAAATACCGGGATCATCGAAGGAAACACGATCTTTCCTCCCGCCTTTCCGCGCCGGCTTGCGGCGCTCGCCCGCGTCGCGCTCAAGCGGGCGCCGGAAGCGAACTATCACCCGAGCTTCCTGCCGAAAATCGCGCCCTGGCTGCTGGCGTACCGGGCCTGGTCGCAGCCCAGCAAGCTCATCGAGACCGCGCGCGCAATGCGTCCGCTGTTTTCCCGCGCGATCGCCGAACACGAGACACTGATGACGGAATCGGTCGCCGCCCATCTGATGCGCAAGACCGGCTGGCTGAAGCTCTATCGCAGCGACGAAAGCTTCGCGGCCACGGCGCGCGAGCGCGCGGTCGCCGAAGAGTACGGCATTGCGATCCGCGTCCTCGATCCCGAGGAGGCGCGCGCGCTCGAGCCGGCGCTCAATCCGGTGTTTCGTCACGCCCTCAACCTGGAAGGCGCGGCCAGCATCTCCAATCCGCTGGCGCTCACGCGCGCCTATGCGGCACGGCTGCAGGCGCACGGCGGCGTCATTCTCTCCGGTGACGCCCGCACCCTGCATCGGGAAGGCCAGCGCTGGCGGGTCGAGACCGCGGAGGGGCCGGTCGACGCGCCCGACGCCGTGGTCGCGCTCGGGCCATGGTCGCCCGACCTGCTGGCGCCGCTCGGACTCCGGCTGCCGATGGCCGTGAAGCGCGGCTATCACCTGCATTTTCGCGCCCGCGGCAATGCCGGCCTGTCGCGGCCGGTGCTCGATGCGGACAACGGCTATTGCCTTGCGCCGATGGAGCAGGGCATCCGGCTCACCACCGGCGCGGAATTCGCCGCCCGCGACGCGGCGCCGACGCCGGTCCAGTTCGATCGCCTGATGCCGGCCGCGACAGGCCTCTTTCCGCTCGGCGATCCGGTCGAGGCGACGCCCTGGATGGGCAGCCGGCCCTGCTTTGCGGATTCACGTCCGGTGATCGGCCCCGCGCCCGGCCAGGCGGGCCTGTGGCTCGCGTTCGGCCACGCCCATTGGGGGCTGACGCTCGCCGCCATCACGGGGCGGCTGATTGCGGATCTGGTCACGAAAACGGCGCCGGTGGTCGACCCGGCGCCGTATGGGGCGGAGCGGTTTGCCCGCTGACGTCTACTCGCTGATCGTGCGCACGATGTTGGACGTCGGCGCCTGGTTGACCGTCGGCAGCTTCTGGTTCTTCTGCAGCTCCTCGTCGTATTGCGGCAGGGTCTGCAGCTGATCCTTCGGCACCATGTGCACCACCTTGAAGCCGCCGGCCTTGAGCTTGGCGAGAATCGTGGGCAGGGCCTCGGCGGTCGCCTTCTGGAAGTCGTGCATCAGGATGATGCCCTTGCCGTGCTTGGCGAGCTTGTCCATCACCGATTTGATGACCTGGTCCGGCTTGTGCATCTTGAAATCGAACGAGTCGAAATCGCACGAGAAGATGCCGATGTTGCGGTCGCCCAGATAGGTGACCGCCTCGGGCGGATGCCGGAGCGCAGGGAAGCGGAAGAACGCCGCGGTCGGGCCGCCCACGGCCCAGTGCACCGCGCTCGCACCCATCTCGATCTCGGTCTTCGCCTGGTCGAGCGGGAGCTTCGAGAGATCCTTGTGCGACCAGGTGTGGCTGCCGATCGTGTGGCCGGCCGCGGCCACCTGCTTGAGGATTTCCGGATAGTAGGTCGCATGCAGGCCGATCGGGAAGAAGGTCGCGCGGACGCACTGGTCGGCGAGGGCCTTGAGCACCGCCGGCGTGTTGTTGAGCCACGGGCCGTCGTCGAAGGTGAGCACGACCTCGTGGTCATTGAGGAAGTCGTGGGTGCGGAAGTGCTCCATGCCGAAGCCGGGGCCGCCGGTGGTGTCGATCTGCACGACGCGGGCTATGCCGAGCGCATTCGGGTTGTTGCAGGTGATCGGCGGCGGCAGCGGCATCGGCATCCCGGGGGATGCCGGCGCAGCGGTCGGCTGGGCCTGGGGCTGACCGGCCGCGGCCGGGGGCGTCGGGCCGGCAGCCACGCGTGCGTCCGCTGGCGCGGGCGATGTCGCGGGGGCTTGCGCCGTGGTCGCGGCCGCGACTTGCGTATTCGGCGCAAGCACGCTGACGACGGTACGGGGGCCCTGGGGGCGAACGGCAGGCTTTTCGGCCGGCGCGGCCGCCGTCGTGGCGGCGCCAGGACTGATCACGGACGACACGGCCGACCAGAGCTTCGCCGTGGCGGGATATTTCTGCGCTTCCATGGCGCCGAAGGCGCCGAGGCACCCTGCCGCCACCAGGCCGCCAACCAGGCTGCCGACAATCACCACACGCATCAAGACGCCTCCTGCCGCAAACAATCGCGCGCCCATCAGCTGGGCATGGACGCACCCGTTCGCAACCATACGCCAGTGGGTGCGATCCATCAGCCCCGAACTCGGATTAACCTTAGTTTAACCGACCCCGGCCGGCGACGCGAGTGGCCCTTTTGTGGCAGGGGTAGTCGGATGGCTTACGCCCCTACTGCTTGGGGGTAGGCGCCCCTGACGGGCGTCAGGGGCCGAATGCGTCGCGCCAGCTCCGCACCCGCGGGTCCCCCGACGGAACCGCAGCTTCGTACACGCCGCGCGCGATCGCGCGGGCGACCACCTGCATGGCAGCGGTGCCGAGGCGCAAGAGGCCGAACGCCGGATCGGCGAGCGGCCGCGCGCCGGTCGAGGCCGCAAAGACGAGGTCGCCGTCGATCGGCGTATGCGCCGGATGGATCGCGCGCGCGAGCCCGTCCTGCGCCATGACGGCGAGGCGCTTGGCCTGCGACTTGGTGAGCCGGGCGTCGGTCGCGACCACGACGAGGGTGGTGTTGGCCCGCGCCGTGCCCTTGGTGCGGGGATCGAGCGCGCCGGGCGGCAGCGGCGAGGGAAACCCGCGTCCGCCGAACTCCTTGCCCTGCTCGAACGGCGCCGCCCAGAACCACGGGCCGTCGCCGATCACGACGCTGCCGGCCGCATTGACGGCGGCGAGCGCGCCGACCACGTGGCCATCGCAGGTCGCCGACGCCGAGCCGATGCCGCCCTTGAACGCGACGGTCGTCGCGCCGAGCCCGGCGCCGACGCTGCCGAGCCGGAAATCCTGCGCCGCCGCGGCCGCCGCCGCATGGCCGAACTCGCGATAGGGCGGGTAGCGGCCCCAATCCTTGTCGCCGCCATGGGTGAGGTCGAACAGGATCGCGCCCGGCACGATCGGCACGCGCGCATCGCCGACCGCGAACCCGCGGCCCTGCTCGCGCAGCCAGGCCTGCACGCCGGCCGCCGCCTCGAGCCCGAACGCCGAGCCGCCCGAAAGCGCGATCGCGTCGATGTGCTCGACCAGCATGCCCGGGTCGAGCAGGTCAGTCTCGCGGGTGCCCGGGGCGCCGCCGCGCACGTCGACGGCCGCCACCGCGGGCGCCGCAAAGACGATCGCGGTCGCGCCGGAGGCGAGCCGCGCGTCGTCGGCGTGCCCGACCGCGACCCCGGGAACATCGGTGATCAAGTTGCGCATTGCGTGACCAAAAGCCCAAATCGGCGGAACCGGAAACGATTTTGCCGCTGGCGTCAATCGTCCGCCCACGGCCGATCACAATCGAGCCATTGCGGACCGGACCGCTTGCATCACGGCCGCCGCCGTCGCATCTAGGGCCGCCATGTCTGCCGACGTCACCATCGCGGCCGCGCTGTTCGCCGGTGTCTTGAGCTTCCTGTCGCCCTGCGTGCTGCCGCTGGTGCCGCCCTATCTCGTCTATCTCGCGGGCGCCTCGCTCGAGCGCTTGGCCGACGCCGAGTCCGAGCCGCGGGTGCGCCGCGAGACGATCATGGCGGCGCTGCTCTTCGTCGCCGGCTTTTCCACCGTGTTCATCGCGCTCGGCGCAAGCGCGTCCGTGATCGGCGCGCTGGTGCGGCGCTATTCGGCCGACCTCGCGATCGTGGCCGGCATCATCATCATCGTCATGGGCCTGCACTTTCTCGGGCTCACCCGGTTCAACGTGCTGATGCGCGAGAAGCGCTGGACCATGCCCAAGCCGGTCGGCCTGTGGGGCGCCTACGTGATGGGGCTCGCCTTCGCGTTCGGCTGGACGCCGTGCATCGGGCCGATCCTCGCCGCGATTCTCGCGGTCGCGGCCTCGAAGGAGACGGTCGCCAAAGGCGCGGGCCTGCTCGCTGTCTACTCCGCCGGGCTCGGCATTCCGTTCCTGGTGGCGGCGCTGGCGGTCGAGCCGTTCGCCGCGTTCCTGACGCGGTTCAAGCGCCACCTCGCGCTGGTCGAGCACGCGATGGGCGCGCTCATGGTGCTCACCGGCATCGCCTTCCTCACCGGCTTCGTCGGCGAGGCGGGCAACTGGCTGCTCGAATGGTTCCCGGCGCTGGGGAACATCGGGTAGGGCGAGGCGGTCTCGAAGAAAGATGGATCACCGGGTCACGGCGCTGCGCGCCGGCCCGGTGATGACGCATGGGAAAATGGAGAGCTCGGCTTACTGGTTCTCGACGTAGGTGATCCGTCCGTCCGGCCCCTTCTTCCACATATAGAGCACGTAGCGGTCCTTGTTCTTGCCGTCGACATGGTAGCCGGTGATGTCGCCCTTCTTGTCGAACGACACGTCGCCCAGCACCGTGCTGAACACCTTGCCGGAATGCATCACCTCGGCGACCTTCTTCGGGTCGGCCGATTTCGCCGCTTCCGCCGCCTGCTTGATGATCTGGACCGCCGCATAGCTGTAGAGCGTGTAGGACTGCGGCTCGAACCCGCGCTTCTTGCGAAACAGGTCGACGATCGCCTTGTTCTTCGGATTGGTGCGCGGATCGGGCGAGAAGGTCATCAGCGTACCCTCGGCACCCGGGCCGGCGATTGCGGCGAACTCGTCGTCCGCCATGCCGTCGCCGCCCATCATCGGGGCTTTCAGGCCCTGGTCGCGCATCTGCCGCAGAATCACGCCGCCGGTGTCGTGCAGCCCGCCCCAGTAGACGAGATCGGGATTGACCGCCTTGAGCTTGGAGACGAGCGCGGTGAAGTCCTTGTCGTCCTTGTTGACGCCCTCGAAGAACACTTCCTTGATGCCCTTGCCGTTGAGCGCCTTGCGGGTCTCCTCGGCGAGTCCCTGGCCGTAGGTGGTCTTGTCGTGCACGATCGCGATGCGCTTGCCCTTGAACTTGTCGGCGATGATGGCGCCCGCGACGCCGCCCTGCTGGTCGTCGCGGCCGCACACGCGAAAGATGTTCCACATCCCGCGCTCGGTGATCTTCGGGTTGGTCGCCGAGGGGGTGATCTCGAGAATGCCGTTCTCCTGGTAGACCTCCGACGCCGGCATCGTGATGCCGGAGTTGAAGTGGCCGACCACGAACTTGACGCCGTCGGCGGCGAACTTGTTGGCGACCGAGACGCCTTCCTTCGGATCGGCGCGGTCGTCGCCGACGCTGACGATGACGAATTTCTGGCCGAGAACGCCGCCCGCCGCGTTGAGATCTTCGACCGCCTGCTCGGTTCCTTGCTTGATCTGCGCGCCGAAGGCGGCGCTGCCGCCGGTGATTGGTGCGCCGATGCCGATCTTGACCTGCGCGCTCGCGTGCCCCGCGATCCCGGCGCAGAGGCCGAGCGCGATGCCGAACGTGACGAATCTGTTCATGGCTGGTTCCCCTCATTGGCCGGCGCGCCGCGCCGGACCGGCGGTGGCGCAGTGATACGGGAAAAATCGGGCAAAATCCACGCCGGCTAGTGTCCCGATTCCGAAGTTCGCAAGCATCCACAGCAGCCTCTGAGCGAACTTCGGAATCGTAAGGACACTAGCAACGCTATGATTCTAGTGCCGCTTTTGAACCCGAAGTTCGCAACCGTACCCGCCGAGAAATCGTGCGAACTTCGGGTTCGCGGCACGAGCGTGCGCTTCAGGGCGCGGCGTCCTGCCGCGCGCCGGCGGGCGGTACGTGCGGCGGGAGGAACCCGTATTGGTGTGCCATCTGCTGACGCCGCGTCACGCGGAACCCGAGCGCCGCGACCAGGATCGCGACGGCGGCATCGACCGAATAGTAGTGCGGCGAGAGCAGCGTGCCGTCGAACAGCGCGAAATGGATGAAGCGCACCGCGAGCGCGAGGATCAGCATGTAGACGACGACGCTCCACCAGGGCCGCCAGGTCTGCGCGATCGCGCGGCCGGCGAGCCAGGCCGCCCCGCCGCCGAGCACGACGGTGACGAGCAGGAAGCTGGCGAGGTCACCGTTTTCGTAGAGGAGGTCAGTCACGGACGCCATCCAGCTCCGACTCCATCTGGTGTGCGCCCGGCT
>Ga0126371_10001824_pt1 | contig 18102 bp, 14 predicted proteins | sample PanSoiMetaPlot_4_FD_110145 | JGI IMG/M metagenome (GOLD analysis project Ga0126371, IMG submission 110145) | Tropical forest soil microbial communities from Panama - MetaG Plot_4 | ecosystem: Environmental > Terrestrial > Soil > Tropical forest > Bulk soil | place: Panama | collected 2016-02-17 | reverse complement strand
GGCGAGTCGGACGCGACGCCCGTTTACGAAAACAGTTTCGAATGCGTTCCCTTCTCTACTCCGATTCGGCCGTTGCGCAAAACTCCAGTTCCCGTCGTACAAGGCTGCCAGACTGCGGTCGTGGTCGGTCCGGATGGAGAGGAGATTTTTACGGACCAGTACGGCCGCGTAAAAGTACAGTTTCACTGGGACCGCGAGGGCAAGAAGAACGAAAACAGTTCGTGCTGGGTCCGTGTTTCGTATCCCTGGGCTGGCAAATCGTGGGGAGGCATTCAGATTCCCCGCATCGGTCAGGAAGTGATCGTCGATTTCGTCGAAGGTGATCCTGACCGTCCCATCATTACCGGCCGGGTCTATAACGCCGGACAAATGCCGCCCTGGGATTTGCCTGGCAAGAAGACGGTGAGTGGCTACAAATCGAATAGCACAAAGGGTGGTGGCGGATATAACGAGCTCTCGTTTGACGATACCAAAGGCACGGAGTTGATCCAGGTCCACGGTCAATACGACATGGACACCAAGATCGAGCACGACGAACGCCGCCACGTGGTGAACAACCGCACAAAGAATGTCGACGTAGACGAGACCAGCACAATCGGAAACAACCGGACCGAAAAAGTAGGAAGCAATGAGCAGATCACCATTGGAGCAAATCGAACCGAGTCGGTCGGAGCGAACGAGAATATCACGATTGCCAGCAGCCGTACCGAGAGCGTGGGCTCGAATGAATCCGTCACGATTACACTGACTCGAACACACAATGTCGGCGTCAACGATATGTTGAACGTAGGGGCGGCGCAAGAAGTCACTGTGGGAGGTCTGCAGGCGATCACGGTCGGCGGATTGCAGGCCGTCACCGTTGGCCTCACCAGAGCGAAGACCGTCGGAGTGAGTGAAACGGTCAACATCGGGACAACACAATCCATTAACGTGGGTGCTGCACAAACGGTGAATGTGGGAGCCGCCCAGTCAACGACAATCGCTGCGGGACAGACCATCAGTGTTGGTTCCGACCTTTCGGAGACGATCGGCGGCAGCCATAGTGAGAACGTTTCGAAAAATCGTTCGGCCAACATCGGTGGCAGCGATGCGCTGAAAGTGGGCAAAACTTTGGCGATCGAAGCAGCAGACGAGATTGCCATCAAGACGGGAAGCGCCAGTATCGTGATGAAGAAGGACGGAACGATCACCATCGAAGGTAAAGACATCACGATCAAAGGTTCGGGCAAGATCGTCGAGCAAGCCAGCGGCGACATGGTGCTCAAAGGAAGCAAGATTCTGCAGAACTGACATGGTGGCTGTGCAAGCTCTCTTGAGATCGAGGGGTTATGAAGAAGTTGGAAATTGACCAAGTTGTGGTGGAGACGCCGACCAGCGGTTCCCGGAAGGGGGAAATCTCAGCGCCCTGTACCACTGACCGACTGACCGAGTCGCGACTGCCGAGTGTCATCGTTGGGCGAATTGCTGCCTTTCAGGAGTCCGGCGTGCCGCTTGTCGATTTCCCCGGTAATGCCTCCGGAAGGCTCGTCTCTGCTCAAGCCTTGGTTCCAGTCACCGCTGCCGACACCGGACGCAATGTTGCCCTGACCTTTGAAGACAGCGATTCCTCACTGCCAATTATCGTTGGCCTGTTTCAAACGCCCACCCTAGCTCCGCAGCGTGAAGTCAAACTCGATGACGAGTCTCTGGTCCTCAGCGCGAAGAAAGAGGTTGTCATTCGGTGCGGCAAGGCGAGCATCACGTTGACGAGTGCAGGCAAGGTGCTGATACAGGGTGAGTATCTTCTGAGCCGGTCTTCCGGAGTAAACAAGATTCGTGGTGGATCCATTCAACTCAACTGAGGAGACATGGCGCTCGCGATGACAAAACGTCCCATCGGATTTCGACCGTGGGAAATCTCCGCCATGGTCAACACTGAGGTTGTCGCGCAGCACGCAGAAGACGCTGCGTTCCTCTGGTTTTCGCGCGACAGGGCTGTTCGTACACCACATTACTATCTGAAAGACCTTGCTCGGTTGGATGAGCGCGTCGAAGCCAACATCGATGGTCTTCGGGTGGCCGGAGGCGTTGGGTGGAATTTAGCGTCAGAGGCACTGAAGCAGGAAGGGCCGGGGGAACTATTTGCGGCGGCCGTGCTTGCATTTGAGACCAGAGAACGGCAGCGACTAGACACAATCTTCGACACGCTTGGCAAGAACCCATCTCTCGGACGAGCAGCGATTTCCGCCCTTGGCTGGATGCGTTTCGAAGACGCCAAATTGGTGCTTAATGAACTTGTACGGTCAGCTCGGCCAGAGTTAAGGCAGGTCGCCATCGGAGGCTACGCAGTTCATCGCGTTAACCCTGGAGACCCGCTGCGGGATGCTCTTACAGATGCTAACGCCGATCTTCGTATTCGCGCCTTTCAGGCCGCTGCCGAACTCGGACGCACAGAACTCGCATACAACATTGCCCGACATATCGGCGTCGACAATACTCCATCGAGTTTCTGGGCAGCGTGGTCAGTAGCGAGACTGGGCCTTCGTGGTTATGACGTGACAGAGGTCCTTCGCCGGACTGCGGAGTCAGACGCGTCTTACGCCGATTCCGCACTCCAAATGCTCCTTCGCTGTCTAAGCCTACCCGAATCTGACGAATGGATATCCGTCATGCTGAAAGACCCAAAGCGCCAGAGCCTCGGCGTTCAAGGCATAGGCATCGTTGGCGATCCCGCACGCGTCAGTGAATTGATCGGCTACATGCAAATCGAAGCGCTCTCACGAGCGGCCGGTGAAGCGTTCTCCACGATCACCGGCGTCGACCTTAAGTACTTCGATCTGGATCGCCCCAAAACGGAAAGCTTTGAAGCTGGGCCGACAGACAATCCTGAGGACGCAGGCGTCGCCATGGATCAGGATGAGGGCTTGCCCTGGCCCGCTCCGGATCTAGTACGTAAATGGTGGGACAAGCGCGAGCAGGAATTCCAGCCCAGAGTTCGTCGTTTGCGCGGCAAGCCGATCGAGCCGGCCAACCTGATCGACGCGCTTAAGAATGGATATCAGCGCCAGAGAACCGCTGCCGCACTCGAGCTCGCCTTGCTTCGGCCATCTGACCGGTTATTCGAAGTGCGCGCCCCCGGTCGTCGCCAGCACGAAGAATTGCACGCATGAGCTTTCTCGGAAAGAGGGTGACCATCTGTGTGGCTTCTGACGAACGAGACACCATTTGCCGCCGAGCGGACGTGGGTCAGGGACGAAAACGGAGCTGAGGTTTGGCTGGTAGCGGTGAAGGGATCCTTCCTGATCCAAGAGGACGGTAGATCATTGCTGAACCCCCTTCAGACGGAAGTGTCGCGCGTGCCGAAATTTCGCGGCGACCCTGCGGCCACCAGCCTTCTGTTCGAATCAGACTTGATTCACAAAAAGATATGCACTGATGTGATCGTTCACGGCCACGCTTATGCTCCTGGAGAACGCCCATATGCAACTGTGGATGTGAGGCTAAAGATCGCCAATATCGACAAGACTCTTCGGATCTACGGTGACCGAGTTGTAGAAGGCGGTTTTTTGGGTGTATCGGCGTCAGATGCACAGCCATTCACTAAAATGCCGATCACGTACGAACGTTCATTTGGAGGCACTGATCAACAAGAGGAAGACCCAAAGAATCACGATTGGGAACCTCGTAATCCTGTCGGAGTGGGATTTGGAAGGCGAGCTGAGCACGTCTTGGGGAAAGCCGCTCCGAATGTGGAGCATCCGAATTCGCCATATACCAGTCACAAGAGAGGAACACCCGCGGCGTTCGGCCCAATCGCAAGGCATTGGAGCCCACGAGTCGGATACGCAGGCACGTATGACGATCGTTGGGAAGAGGAAAGAATGCCCTTGTTACCTCTCGATTTTGACGACAAATTTTATCAGTGTGCACCAGAGGACCAGCAGACGGAGGGGTTCCTCAAGGGTGGGGAAATTGTCGAACTCTTCAATATGACGCCCGGAGGATATTTGATCTTTGACCTTCCTCGCGTTTGGTTCGCCCTATCCACTCAACTGGGATCAGAGAGGATCGAGCATCGCGCAAATTTACACACCGTTATTATTGAACCGGATGTACCGCAGGTAGTCCTTGTGTGGCATAGTGCCTTACCGTGTCACGGAAAAGAAACGAAGCTTTATCGAACCATAGTGCGCCAAAAGGAATACGTCCGATTGGGCCAGGTACGGCATGCATGAGTCACTTCTGGAGAAATCTCTATGCGCGCTAGGCCCGGTTCTGAGCCCGTCTGTATTGCGGGAATCGGCGCTTGTACGTCAATTGGGTATAACGCTGCATCTGCGGCGGCAGCCGTGCGTGCTGGGATCACAGGATTTCATGAGCACCCGTACATGATCGATAAAATAGGGGAAAAGATGATTGTCGGCCGGGTTCCCGCGGTGTCTCCCAACTTGAGTTTTGCTGACCGGCTCTCCGCGATCGCGCTGCCAGCGGCGAGAGAGGCGCTCGTTCCTTTTGTTGATAGAGGGCTTTCGAATTTTCCGCGTGTCCGAGTTATTGTGGGGTTACCGCTGACCCGCCCTGGTGTATCGGCTGAAACGCACCGGAAAGTTTGTGACAACTTACTCGCGGAAGAGTGCTTTCGATCATCCGAACTGTTCACGTTTACCTCCGGCCATTCGGGCGGATTGATGGCTCTAGGCGCGGGTTGTGACGAAATAAATGCCGGTAACGCGGACTTTTGCCTTATCGGTGGCGTGGACTCTTACGTGGAACCTGACACGCTGGAATGGCTTGACGCAAATGAGCAACTCCACTCCGAGGCAAACACGTGGGGATTCGTGCCCGGTGAGGCTGCGGGCTTTTGCCTTCTAGCCTCCCAAAGGGAAACGGAGCGTCTCGGACTTGTTGCTCTCGGCTCGGTAGTCGGCGTGGCTACCGCCATCGAATCGAATCTCATCAAAACAGACACCGTTTGTATCGGGCAAGGGCTGTCGCAGTCCGTCAAGAGCGTACTCGCCGCGCTGCCCTCTCCTGAAACAAGAATCAGTCAAACCATCTGTGACATGAACGGGGAGCGCTATCGCGCAGATGAGCTTGCCTTCACCATTTGCCGAACCTCTGAGCGTTTCGTAGACGCTTCGGACTTCTTGTCTCCGGCCGATTGCTGGGGCGATGTGGGAGCTGCGTCCGCGCCACTATTTGTAAGTCTGATCATTGCTGCGAATGCCAAAGGTTATTCCAAAGGTCAATACACGCTTTTGTGGACGAGTTCGGAAAGCGGTGAACGTGGTGCTGCGGTCGTTTCTTGCGGTCGCACGAATTGAGATTTTGAAATGTCCGTTACCATAAACGTCAACAACTTGTCACTCTGCCACAAAGGAAGTAACGGCGTCTCGACCGCGAGCCTTCCAGATGTTTGTAAGACCCCGAGCCCGGGTGGACCCGTGCCATTGCCTTATCCAAACGTCTCGATGAGTAGCGACTTGGAAAACGGAACAAGTACGGTCACCGCTGATGGTGGAAACATGATTGCGATCAAGGGTTCCGACTTCAGCCGTAGTACCGGCGATGAGCCAGGGACTGTTGGTGGACTAAAGTCAAACGTCAATATGAAAGAGTCGAAGTGGATTCTGTATTCCTTCGACGTGAAAATTGAAGGTTCGAACGCTTGCCGCCTCACGGATAAGAAGACTCAGAACGGAGCGAATACAGTCGATGCACAAGGTGAGGTTCAGGCACCCTTACCTCCGGCCCAACTGCTGGAGCTGGCCGTCTGTAACTGCGACAAGCTAGATCCTAAGCCGGGTGAGAGTTGTCAAAAGCTCGGAGAACGTAAACATAGTTGCTGTAATCGTACCGTCAAGCGGTTAAGCGAAGAGGGTGTAAATGTTGGTGGCGAACAGGGGTATGACAGGACAACTGGCCAGCCTACGGACACGGTCCGCCATCAAATGAGTTTTGAGACTCGAGAGGAGTTCCTATCAAGAATCAGCGGCAAAGCATTTCCGGATGCATCGATTAAGGACGCTAATGGGAACGTCGAGAAATTCATTGACTTCAAATTTGCTTGCCCCAAGCCACCGAGAAAGTCAGCGAAACCGCGAATTCAGACGTGGTCAAAAGGACAGAAACAGAAGTACATTGACTTGGGAGCGAAGATGAACCCATCCGTCACGGAAGACCCTGAGATCATTTCGAATGAAAACTGCTGAGCGTGAGGGCAAAGTCGTGGTTCTCGATCAATTCGTTCGAACAATACGGAGTTTCGGTGAAGAAAAAGTGCTCGTACGACCGGCTCTTACAATCAATCTGTTTTATCCTCAGCCAGTCGGTCAACTCGGGCCATACGTCGCTGAGGTTTTGGAACGCTATATAAACTTTGTACCGTCCGATAGTCTCACAAGTTACATAGCTGAGGACGGGACTATTCGTAAACTAAGCTCAGGAGTCATAAAGCGATCTATTAAAAACCTTCGCGCCATACCTCTTGATGCTGAACTAGATGAGTATCACTTCGGACAAGGCGAAGACGGGGCGGTTGGACAATATGCCTTTAGCTTCATAGGCGATTCTTTGCGTGACACCCAACATTTCCCCCACAAGACGAACTGGCTATATATGCAGTTCCCAGTCGAGTTTTTGCAGTCCGTCACAGCTGAAAGATTCATTGGCTTCGTGACCGACATCTCGCGACCTGTCCCTTTTAGTTCCGGTGTTGCCGGTCATGGATTTGCGTATACGGTCAACGGTCCTAACGAGGCGAAAGCCATGAGGGCTATAACCCAAATGGCGATGAGGCTGTTGGCGTTCGACATTAATTATAGTCGTATGCGCGAATACGTACTAGATCGAATATATACGGTCTCCTGGCTTAACTTATGGGGACAGCAGATTGTCACATCTTTAGGAGGCAGCGATGCTGTGAAGGCCACCTTGGCGGAGTTGGAAGTAATTGATCTTGGACATGGTCTCTTAGTTCGTGCCTCTGAGGTTCCCCTCTTGGGAGACGCGAATCGTGGTGCGAAGGATATCGTTAGCCTGACAACCTTAGATGCTTTGACGCGAAGACTGCGACCGCAGACAAACAAACTAGGTTCTGAGAACGAGACATTTGCGCCAAAATGGATGGCTAGACTTAACCCACAAGTGCTACAAGAAGGGGTATGAGAAACATCGTGGAATACCCATTCGAGGTGCAATTGGCCACGGCTCAGCAAGCCGGGTTTCTCAACGTCGACGTCTCAGTCACTGGACATCCAGATCGTGCGTATAAAGACTTGTCGGACTACCTTGGGCGATTTGAAATGTTGGCGCGCTCAGGAGCGCTTAGTGGGTCAACCTTCAGCCCTTCGTCATCGGGACTCGCACTCGCAACTGGCCCACAAGGGCAAGAACGTGGGTCTTCGATAAGATGTGAGTATACGGAGGTTCGGATTGATTCGCGATCTATTTTCGTGCTACTAAATCTCCTATATCACTTTCACTCTCATTTGCAAGCAATCCGGCTTGTGCGTGTAGTGTGGTCAAACCTTGCTTCGATCGGTATTCCTCTTACAGTTTCGTTCCCTGAGCAGACGCCAAGCCTTTCCTATCAACTCGAACGGGAGGAAACGGGACGACGATTTGACATTTTGGTCACATTTCCTGGAGTGGCACATTTAGAAATCCTGAAACAAGTTGATGGAGAGATGGGAAACTGGTTTGCTGCAGCCAGCTTAGGGGCATACGGTGATAGCGACTTCCCGCCTCCGGAGAGTGCCATTTATTATGCTGATGAACCGGTGGAATTCACTCAAGATTCAATCATTTGGCGTATGGATGGCATGCGGTGCAGCGAAGAGGCCCTTAACGGACTCGCGAACGTCCTTGAGAAAATTAGTCGCAAAATCATTCCAATATCGAGGGTGGTTTTTGGTGCCTAGGGACACTCCAAATTCGAGTTGCAGTTCATGTTGCTTCGATTTTCTATTAGCGAACTCTGCCAAGTTTTTTGTGCTTTAGGCTAAGTCAATATAGCTATGTTCCTTTCCCGGCAATCAGATACAATGTGCTCCCGAAGGGGAAGTTCCGCCTCGATTTGACCTATGACCCAACCAGCCGAAACCGTTAACTCCCTCACCCATGAGCAACTCCCACGCCTGCATAGTCTGACTGCGGAGGTGCAGAAGATTTGCCGCGGGCAACTGCGCAAGTATCTCGACGCATTGGCGCCTTTGTTTCGTCCCCGGCGTGTGTTGGGAGACCACATGGAGGGTGCTGGCAAAGAGTCCGTTGTGGGTGCGGACCAGACGTTTGCTGAATTGCGCGAGATCTACTTCAAGGCTTGCGGGCGCCCTTTCGACTTGCGAAAGGACTTGCCTTCGCCTCTCGAATCCGTCGGTACTCAAATTGGTCTCTACGAGTGGGAATACGCTTACGATGTCCGCACCGAGCGCGAGTCCAGAAGCATTTCGATCGTTTCGCCACTCACCTGGGTCTTGGCCTATCCTTCGACGTATTCCCTGTCGATGCTCCGCCAGGTGATGGCGGGCAAGCAGGAGCGCAATGCGGAAGGCGTGCAATCGTTCGTGCTCCGTTCTTGCCTCATGCATTTGCAATTCGCGAAACTTCCTGACTTGAAGGCGTTGTTTGAGGGTCTCCGCTTTCGAGCGGAGGTTCGCAAATTGCCGCAACTCGGCGAACTGCCGCTGGTCACAGTTTCCGCCCCGATCCGGACGGTTCGTCCGGCAGACGATCTACTGCTGGCTGCAACTGGATTGTCTGGCCGCACCGGATTCGAAGAAGTTATTGACGATTATCAAGCTACCAACATCCCCGACCCGTTTCAGGCGCAAATCCTGAAGGTGTTCGACGAAGGCAAATAGAAAACTCAGTAGCGTTGAATTGAAAACAGTCGTATGGCAAAAGCGCAAAAGGTCGTGTGGACGAAGGGCATGTTTCTCATGCCCCAGCATTTTCAGGCTCAAGACGAATATTTCGAGCAGGAACTCAACTTCCGTTCCAATGCGGCGACATTTGCGAACTGGGGCCTCACGGGAATCGGTGTCGATGAAGCCAGCTTGACCAATGGCTTTTTCACGCTCCGCCATTGCGAAGGAGTCCTACCGGATGGAGTCACCTTCGAGATGCCGGTTTCGGACGAATTGCCTCAGGGTCGGCCGGTAGAAGAGATGTTTCCGCCGACGCAGCCGACCCTCGATGCGTACCTGGCCATTCCACAGGTTCGGCCGTCGGCTCGCAACTTCGCGAGTGCCGTTAAAGGTCAGGAAGTCACAAACGGCTACGGGTCAACTCGCTACATCGCGGAGACGCGTCCGGTGGTCGACGCCACGCTTGGTTCTGATGAGAAGCCAATTCAGGTGGGGAAAAAGTCTTTTCGACTGATGTTCGGTGGCGAGGCCCTCGAAGGTTTCACATCGATGAAGATTGCGCAAATCAGCCGGAGCCCTGCCGGCACATACGTTTTAAGCGCAAAATTCATTCCACCGATGCTCAACATCGTAGCCAGCGACTACTTGATGATGCTGGCACGCCGCCAAGTGGAAGTGCTGACGGCCAAGAGCACTTCGCTGGGACTTCCGCGCAAACAACGGGGCCGAGACGTCGCCGACTTCACCACTACAGAAGTCGCAAATTTCTGGCTTCTGCACACTGTCAATTCCTATCTGCCGGAATTGAAGCACATCTGGAAAGTGCGACGCGGGCATCCGGATGTGCTCTACCGTGCCATGCTCCGACTAGGGGGAGCGCTGACAACCTTCACGATGACCCAAAGCGTGCGTGATCTTCCCGATTATGACCACGACAATCTAGGGGAATGCTTTACTTCTCTTGATGCGCGCATTCGAGAACTACTCGAGACCGTGCTGCCATCGAAGTGTGTGACGATTCCATTGGACCTCACGGACCGTCTTGTCTGGTCGGGCACGATCAACGACGAGCGGCACCTCAAAGATTCCCAATTCATTCTGTCAGTGAGCGCGAATGTCCCCGTCGATGAGCTCATCAAAAAATTCCCGCAACTGGCCAAGCTGGCTGGGCCAAACGATATTCCCCGCTTGATCCGAAATTCATTGCCTGGTCTAGGACTCAGGTATCTGACGTCGCCACCCGCAGCCGTGCCTACGAAATTGGACAACCATTACTTTGGACTGATCCAAAGCGGTGCACTATGGGATTCGCTGACGCAGTCTCGAGCCGTATCGGTTTTCGTTCCCAGCGAAATTGCCGATCCCAAGATGGAATTGCTGGTCGTTTTGCCATAAGACAATCTTCACAAAGCAGCCAGAACTCACATTCCAGAAAGTCCAGTTTTCGCGGATTGGGCCAGCGAGATCGAGGATCAAGTCAGACCAGATACGACGCGAATCGAAATGATCTGGCTTGAGGTCATTTGCTGGTGCCGGAAGCAGCCGAAGACAATGTCTCGCAAATGCAAGCCTTCGGATTTGTTGCTGCTGAGATCTGCGGCAAGTAGTGCGATGCATTTAAGTGGCGGAGAACACAGGTTTCTCCAGTATTCGTCAAGGCGAGTATCTGTCAGTGGATTTCTGGAATGCCGGACCCAGGCTTCCTTAGCGGATCCGGCCCTCTCTCGTTCATTTCACTCTCGTGTCTATATCCTGGGTACCTGATCGTCCCGGTTTTGAAGAACACAACGTATTCTGATCGAATTTGAAAATTCTTTATTCTGCTCGACTCGCGAAGGACTTCCGAGATTTATGTTCTGGCGCATTCTGACAGGATCTAACGCGTTTTGAGCATAGAACTATCACGTTTTTAATCACGCAGGAAATCTGCGCCCTCTGCGAAAATTGCGGTTCGCAGTTCATTCTTGCAAGCTGAAATCGTAGATTCTCCCCGTTGCAGCGCCGCCGGTCCCCCGTCCGCCGGTAGCGCCCACCTGCTCGCCGGTAGCCATGAAGAACGCATATTCGCCTGGCTTCAGATCCTCCGCCAGACTAACTTTATAGGTCCTGATGCCGACGTGCTCGGCCTCGAACGGCACTTCCTTGTCGCGTTTTATGCCTGCCTTTCCACCCCCCATTATCCCGGCTAGGCTGCCGACCTGGAATTCTCTACGGTTTCCCTTTCTGTTGAGTCTCATCAGTGCGTAGTCAGAGGAACCGGTTCCGTCGGGCACGTATAAATAAAAGACCGGGCGCCGTTCTTTTACAAGATGAGTGGAAGTAGGTCCATCAAGATAGGCATCCCAATGGAGTCCGCGCAAGCCGTACGTGAACATGCTGCCGGCCTTGCCGCCGATTTTTGATTGGCTAAGGGCTTGTCCTTCAATGCGCACGAATGAGTTTCCATCCTTCCAGTAAACACCGACTTCCGGTGGAGGCAGGTTCGAATCTAGTGTGATTGCAGAACCGGTTGTTATCACGGTCGGCTGCGCTGGCCCCGGAGTGATCATGACCCTGATCACTCCATCGGGAACGTTCGCCGCCTTGAGAACTTTCAATCCCTCTACGCTGGTGTCAAAACTGAGTTGGGACGGATTTGCCAAGTTGGTAGCGCGGATCTTGGCGACAATCACATCCTCCCCCAGGCCGAGCTGGACCATCCTGATGACCTCTTCATTCGTAAGGCGTTTCCGCGGAACGGCACTCTCCTGCGCCAAACCACCGAGGACCAGCAACACTGCAAGCATACCTTGGAAAGTGATGCGTTTCATGGTTGTTTCCACAGCAACTGCCATGACTGGAAGCGAAACTGACATCGGTTTCTGTGCACTCACCGTCTTGTTCCTCCTATCTGGATAATCTGATGACTTCACAACACTGCGATCCGGGAGTTAGCTGTCTCTCTTGGATCTTGATCTCAACCCTACAGGCGAAATTCAAAGCAGAACTGGCTCATCGAGGAGGAAAAAATCCCTGCGTGCGCGCACATAGCTTAATGGCAAGATTGAGACCCGTCGAGTAACCGATTATTACTGAATTGGTTTATCCCATTCATCTCGTTGACTTTGTGTCCAACTGGAGATATCTTTCTCATCCAGCACGGTCCGCGAACTGCAATGGGGACGTCCGTGTCCGAGAATTCAGTTCCTTCCTTAACCGAACTTTTGGCCAATTGGCGTGCTGGCGACGAAGAATCTCTGCGTCGCTTGCTTCCAGTCGTTTACGACGAACTGCGCCGCATGGCGCACTACCACCTCCGTAACGAACGGCCACACCATACGCTCCAAAGCACAGCTCTGGTCCATGAGGCGTACTTGCGCCTCGCCAAGCAGGATGCGCGCTTTCAAAATCGCGAACACTTCTTCGCCGCCGCAGCGCACCTGATGCGCCAGATTCTCGTGGATTATGCCCGACAAAGAAATGCCGCAAAGCGGGATGGGGGCTATACGTTGACGCTCGATGAAGGTATGGCGTTCGCCAAAGCTCGAAGCATCGATCTCCTCGCCCTCGATGATGCGTTGAATCTGCTTTCCAAGCTCGATGCACAGCAATCTCGAATCGTGGAATTACGCTACTTTGCTGGCCTCTCCATTGAGGAGACCTCTCGGGTTCTAGGGATATCTCCCGCCACCGTAAAGCGGGATTGGGCCACAGCCAAGGTCTGGTTGCATCGCGAGATGACTGGACTGGAACACCATGACGCCTGAAGAGTGGCAAAACATTAAAGAGTGCCTGCACGGTGCACTAGAGCTAGAACCAAACCAGCGCACCCATCGTGTTCAGGAAATCGCGGCAGCCCATCCAGCCCTTAGCGATGACATCAACTCCCTCTTCTCTTCTTATTTGGAGATGAAGACGGATTTCCTCGACACCGGTAGCGCTCTTGTTGGTTCTAACTCCAACGACTCCTTAACCGGTCGGCAGCTAGGGCCCTATCGCATCATCGGGGAAATCGGCAAAGGTGGAATGGGCGAGGTGTTTCGTGCAGTTCGGGCCGACAAACAATATGAGAAACAAGTTGCGATCAAACTCGTTCGCGCCGGCCCGGACAGTGGGTTCATCGTCGTCCGTTTTCGTAATGAACGCCAGATCCTCGCCAGTCTAGAACATCCCAACATAGCTCGCCTGCTCGATGGAGGGGCAACACCGGAAGGCATTCCTTATCTTGTGATGGAGCTGGTCGAAGGCTTGCCGATTAATACATATTGCGATCACCACAAACTCCCAACCACAGAGCGGCTGAAGTTATTCCTGCAAGTCTGCTCAGCCGTGCAGTACGCCCACCAGCACTTGATTGTTCACCGCGATATTAAGCCCAGCAACATCCTGGTAACGTCCGACGGCGTTCCTAAGTTGCTGGATTTTGGGATTGCGAAGATTCTTGATCCAGAAGCGGTCGGGGTTGGCCTTGAGAAAACGATGACTTTGCTTCGCGTTCTGACGCCCGCATACGCCAGCCCCGAACAGGTGCGAGGGGAAGCAATAACCACCGCCTCCGACGTGTACTCGCTCGGTGTGGTCCTCTATGAGTTGTTAACGGCACGCTCGCCCTATGGCAGCAACCCTCAGTCTTCAGGCGACATTAGTCAAGCCATCTGTAACCTCGATCCGGAAAAACCAAGTGTGGTCATTGCCCGGAATGTCAACTGCAATAGTGGCCTGTCCGATCTCGATCAGATTGCTGCGTTGCGGGACGGATCTCGACAAAGGCTTCGTAAGCGTCTGCGGGGAGACATAGATAACATCGTAATGATGGCCTTGCGAAAGGAACCCCAGCGACGTTATGCCTCCGTCGAACTATTTGCGGCTGACATATCACGGCACCTCCGCGATCTTCCGGTGGTCGCTCGTGGCGATAGTGCAGCGTATCGAACCCAGAAATTTGCGCGACGCCACAAAGCTGGAGTGCTCGCTGCAACCGCGGTGTCCCTCAGTCTGTTGCTCGGCATGGCGATTACTGTGCGTGAAGCAGGGATCGCACGTCAGGAGCGGGCGAGGGCGGAACAACGATTCAAGGATGTCCGCGAATTGGCCAATTCTGACTTGTTTGAACTGCACGATGCCATTCAAAAATTGCCCGGCTCTGCTTCGGTACGCAATCTCGTAATCCAGCGTGCTCTCCGCTACCTCGAAAAACTTAGTCAGGATGCTTCTGGAGATCGCGATCTGATGCATGAACTGGCAACAGGATACGAACGAGTTGCCTCGCTGCAGGGGAACTTCAGTGGCACGGGCATTGGCGAAACCAGTGCGGCGCTCGCTAGCTACAAAAAAGCATTGGCGATACGTGAGTCCCTCGTTGCCGCTACTCACGGCGATCTAAACGAGCGCTCGGCGGAAGTTCGACTGATGGGATTATATGTGCAAGCTCTAGAGACTGCAGGCAAGACTGGTGAGGCCAGCAGAATTGCCAGACAGGCAACCACCATCAGCGAACAGATGTTGCAGGAGCATCCAACCGATGTACCTGCGCAATTGGCGGCAGCTTTCGCCCATATCCAGCTCGGCCTGGTTTTGGGTGGAAGCGGTTCGTCTTCCACCACCAGAGAAATTCCCGAGGCCGTCGACCATGATCGCCGGGCCCTCCGTACTCTCGAACCGTTCCGGACCGAAAATGAGGAGATCCACAAGTTTTATGCGCGAGCAAGATTATTACTCGCATTTCACCTGTCAAAAGCGCGAGAGTTTAATCAATCGGAACAGGTGTTTAACGAAAGCATCGCCAGTGAGAATCATCGCAGCTCGCCATCTCCTGCTTTCCTCATGGATCTTTACAGCGAACGGGGCATGATGTTAGAGCGCAAGGGTGACCAGGCAAAAGCGTTGGCCGATTATGAACAGGGCCAGAAACTTGCCGAGTTGCTGGTGAAGGCCAGCCCTGACGACCTCAATGAGCTGCAGCGAGTGCAAATCGCCATGGCGCACATCACAGTTCAGAAGGTAAGGTTAGGCAGGAAGGACGCCCAACCTCAGATACTGGACCGCGCTATTGCAGCCGGGGAACAGATGTTCGCCGCCAACCCGTCAGAACTCTTTTACCGTAACCTGCTTGCAGGCGGCTACTACTACCAGGGCGAAGTCGCACTGCTGCAAAGAAAAATACCAGTCGCAGCCAGCCGCTATTCAAAGGCGCTCGAGATGGCACAATCTATTGCGATGGACGACCCTGACGATCTCGAATCACGCGTCAGCATCGCAAAAATTCACGACGCGATCGGCGTCGTACAGGCCCAGGCGGGTCATGCTGCGCAGGCAAACCAGGAATTTTTGGCTGCGAAGAATGGTATTCGTGAACAATTAGAGCTGCGCCCGCAGGACAATGAAGCTCTCTACGTTGCATCCTTGGTGGAGAAGCACTCGGCTTCCCTTGTGTCTTGCGGTCCTGCGAGAACGTGTGGAACCTTACGGTGGCAGCTCGCGTCTCCCCTCAACTGATCGGTTTTGAATCAGGACACCCCCTCTTTCATTCTATTGCTGTTCGCTCGTGAGCCGTTGATTGGGACCGCTACCTTATTCTCCAGTCGAGATGTTCCAGTCTTTTCTGCCTCGTGTGAGCCAGTTCAGCGAAAGTTTGCGCTATTAGCCATGAAAGAAGAAATCAACAGCCTGGGGCTTCAGTTCCAGATCAGAGAGGCAGAGCGAATATGCGCCACAAAAAAATCGCGGTCGCAGTCGTGTTACTAGTTGCACTGGTTTTGGAGGGCTGCAACAACCTTTTTAAGAGCGGCCAAACTACTGGCACCACCATAGCCCTGAATGGAAGCGTCCCCCAGCAGATCAATACATCGCAGGTGCTGAATATTTCCGTTACGACCAATAACGATAACGGCGCAGGTGTGGCTTGGAGCTTGGCGACCGGAGATCCGGGAACGCTAAGCAATGTAACGATCACGTCGGTGACGTATACCGCACCCCCTTCAGTAACGTCGGCGACCCCGATTACGATCACCGCCACCTCAATTGCAGATTCGAATGTTACCCTGGCGATCGACACAACGATCGAGCCCGCAAGGGCAACCTCTGGCGGATTGAACGGCCAGTATGCTTTTCTGTTGCGCGGCTTTGATGCTTCCGACAATGGCGTGGCCATGGTGGGAAGCTTCACGGCCGACGGACACGGCAACATCACTGCCGGTGCCATCGATGTCAACAACAACTTCGCCATTGGACAAAATACCGGCTCCCTCGCCGGAATTTACACCATCGATGGCTCGCAGCGTGGTCAAATCAGTATCACAACCGCAATTACGCAGGTATCCCAACCGTTGACCTTTGCCTACACTTTGAGTGCGGACGGTACGAGAGGCGACCTGATCAGCTTTGACTCGAACGGCTTTCAATTGTCCGGCCGGATGCAGAAGCAAGACAGTACAGCCTTTAACGTTTCGAGCCTCAGCGCGAGCTACGCTTTCGAACTCGAATCCGATTCTCAGCCTCCCCGGCAGGGAGAAATTGGTCAATTCGCGATCAGTACCGGTATGCAGGTTACCGGCATCGCGGACACTACCTTGGCAGAGAATGGTTATGGAGGAGAGGCAGCCTTCGGAGGCTCGGTCAATAATACTCCGGATGCTAATGGTCGTGGCTCAATCAACCTGGTGGGTGCAAACGGAACTGCGGGTACGAATCTCGTGTATTACATTGTGAGTGCCTCCCAGCTCGACCTAATGGAAATCGACTCTGCAACAGCGTCCATTACTCTGTTGGCAGGTGTCGCACAAAAACAGAACCTTCCCTTCTCCAACGCGACTCTCAATCCGGTGAGTGTGTTTGCGCTGAGCGGGTTGGATGGTGGAACGACGATAACTGGGGCGATCGCTTCGGTGGGAACTCTTAATCCGACTCTCAAACAATTTGTGTTTGACACCAACGATGTGGGGACGATAAAGCAATCGGCCGGCTTGCGCATCCAAAACATTTCTTTTGACCCCGCCACGGGGCGTGGCACCATCGCCGCTTTGAACGGTTACGCGACCGGGCTCTTCGACCAGTCCGTGTTCTATATCTACGATTCTGGCGCAGGGTTCCTGATGGATGCTACCCCTGACGGCAGAAATCGCGCTCTTATGGGTGGATTCTGGCCACAGTCATCGACGATGCCCTCAACACCCTCGGGAAACTTGATAGGCCGCTTTGGCGACGGTGCTGATATCTCAATCGCCACCATGGATACAGCACTCAGCGTTAGTTCCAGCGCACAAGCAACAGCATCGGCCGACGTGCGCGCCGCAAACCACGCTGATCTTTCCGATCAGTCCTTTTCGGGCGGAACGCTAACGGCGCCAAACCAAAATACAGGGCGTGGCTCAGGGATTTTGCCCGGCTCTTTATTTGGGCTTTCCACCAACACGAATTCCGGCGACAGTGCTGTCGTTTACTACCTGGTGGATACTGATCATTTTGTCCTAGTCACTTCAGTTCAAGGATTGCCTTCGGGAGTTGGAATATTTGAGCCGCAGTAAGGTCGAACACTGGTGCAAGTGCCCGATTGGGTACCGCGAACAGTGCTAAGCCAGCTGAATCGACGCCTCGGCCTCGGCAGCGATGAAAAGATGGAGGATGGCATCCCGTTCTAAGCGGTTTTGATTTGTTATGACTGTGAGGTGCCCCCGTTCGGTGTACCAGTCTCAATGTTAGCCCTAGATTTTTTGGTTCAGCGGGGATGAGGCGCGGAGCAGGGGCGGCGTTTGAGCCCCTGCCTCGCTTCCTCGCTGTATAAAACTTCCACTCATGCCCGCATCTCCACTGGTGTTCTGGCAAACTCCACCGGTGGCAGATACTTCAACGAACTATGCGGTCGCTGTTCCTTGTATCCTGCCGCCAGGTTTTCGATTTTCCGTCGCGCATCACTCAAACTCGTGAACCAGTTCGCATTCAGGCATTCATCTCGCAGGCCGCCCATTGAAGCTTTCCGCATAAGCGTTTTGCACCGGGTTGCCGGGCTGGATGAACTCCAGTCGCACACCTCGTTCTTCGCTCAAGGCTGCTAAGGCTAGACTGCGAAACTCCGGGCTATTATCCAACACAATCGCTTCTGGCAAACCTGTTTCGCTGCCAATCCGATCCAGCACACGTCGCACCTAGCACTAATAGCTTTCAGTCCGGTTCAATCCCTGGCTCAGCGGACGCCGCTGTGATGGGCGAAAATCTCGCCGCAAAGTTTGAGCGAGCCTGTGCTGTAGATGAGAAGCTGCGACCGCGATGGAAAGGGGAG
>Ga0126371_10001822_pt1 | contig 18111 bp, 15 predicted proteins | sample PanSoiMetaPlot_4_FD_110145 | JGI IMG/M metagenome (GOLD analysis project Ga0126371, IMG submission 110145) | Tropical forest soil microbial communities from Panama - MetaG Plot_4 | ecosystem: Environmental > Terrestrial > Soil > Tropical forest > Bulk soil | place: Panama | collected 2016-02-17 | reverse complement strand
GTCGGTACGCCCCGCCTCCTGCGGCTCTTCGCCAAGTACGAGATCCCGACGACCTGGTGTACTCCCGGCCACACGCTGATTACCTTCCCGGACAGCGTTAAGGCCGTGATGGACCACGGCCATGAGATCGCCGCGCATGGCGCGTACCACGAATCGGTTCCGTCGCTCTCGGAGTCTGAGGAGCGCCGCCTGATGGCGTTGCAGATCAGCGAGCATGAGAAGGTCGTTGGCCGGCGGCCGCGGGGCTATCGGTCGCCGGCCTGGGACTTCTCCGACGCGACGCTCAGCATCCTCGAAGAGCACGGATTCGACTGGGACAGTTCCCTGATGGGCCGGGATTTTTCGCCGTACCGGCCACGCAATGTCGTTGTACACCGCGAGAAGCCGAACGAGTTCGGCCCGCCCAGCCCAGTACTGGAACTCCCGGTGTCATGGTTCATGGATGATTTCCCGGCACTTGATCACGTTCCGGGAGCACTGTCTGGCTTGAGATCGACTGAGAGCGTATTCGCTCGCTGGCGTGACACCTTCGACTACGGCTACGAGAACGAGCCAGGAGGGTGCCTCGTGCACACAGTGCACGGTCTCGTCAGCGGTCGCGCCCATGCGATCATGCTGCTCGAGCGTTTCATCCGCCACATGAAGCAGCACGATGACGTCTGGTTCGCCACGCTCAGCGAGATCTGCGATCGGTGGAGCGACTAGCAGGTCACCAAACGTCAGAGTTACCGGCCTGAGCATCAGCGTGAGGAGTTCGGCGAAGCATGGCTCTCATCCACAACACCACGATGACCCCGAGCAAGCTGGAGCTACTGACAGCGTGGTTGCCAGCTCAGCCGTGGTACCAGCAGACAGGAACTAAACCAGACCTGTCCAGGGCGGGCGGATTCCGGCTCGATGATCCGCGGGGCGAAGTCGGCATCGAGTTCATGGTGGTAACGGACGCGTCCGGGAACGGGGACATGGCATACCAGGTTCCACTCACATACCGGGCGGAAGCGCTGCCCGGTGCTGACGGTGGCCTGATCGGGACAGCTGAGCACGGGGTGCTGGGCCGCCGCTGGATTTACGACGGCGTTCACGATCCGGTTCTCCGCGCCCAGCTCGTCGCGCTCATTCAGGGAGATGCTGAGGCGCAGGCACAGAGCGTCAGCAATGCAGCGGATCCAACAGTCAAAAGCCAGCCAGTGGCGGAGGGTGCCCTGACACTGATCCGGACCGCGGTTGCAGCCAACGGGCCGTCTGGCACTGACCTGCGAATGGAAACGCTCAGCGGCAGCGATGCGCAAGCCGGCGAGCTCATGTTGCGCGTCATCAGAATTTTGCAGCCGGGCGACAGCGACGATGTGCACCACGACGCAGGACCGCCATGCCTTTCTGCAACCTGGCGGTGCACTGATGGGATGCACGTCGGCGGCGTATTCGTCACGGCTCGGTACTCGCGAATCTGACTGACCTCCACTGCTAACGATCGGCACTTTTGCGGGCGCAGCGGGTCTCCGAAATGCATGCGTTTCAGCTAGCCGACTGCCGCCATAGATCAGTGATTGCGATGTCAACCTCGGCCAGCATGTGACGTAGCAGCGGCATGGACAGGCCGATCACGTTGCTCGCGTCGCCGTCGATGCCCTCGATGAATGCCGAGCCCCTTCCCTCAATGCTGAATGCCCCGGCCAGGGCCAGTGGCTCACCGGTAGCCGCGTAGGCAACTAGCTCAGAGTCGGTGGGACTGCCGAAGCGAACTGTCGTTGTCGCGACCCGCGTGAGCTGGCGGCCATTTCGACCGTCGATGAGGCAGTGGCCGGTGTAGAGCTTTGCCTGCCGCCCCGCTAGCCGGTGCCAGAAGGCTATGGCCTGCTCGGCGGACGCCGGCTTGCCGAGCGGCTCCTGGTCCAAATCGAGCATGGAATCGCAGCCGAGTACGAGCGCTTGCGGCCGCATGCTCGCGACAGCCACCGCCTTCCGCTCGGCGAGGATTGCGACCATCGATCTGGTGTCGAGACTGTCGTCGCAGGTCTCGTCCACGCCGCTCACGACAACTTCCGGATCTATGCCTGCGTTACGCAGGACGTTGAGCCGGGCTGCGGAGCCCGAGGCAAGTACCAGCGCGGGTGCCGCAGATCGTGTCATCGAGACAGGTTAACAACGGTCTGAGCACGCGAAGCCGCAGCAGGTCGGGCACAGCTGGCAGCAGTCAGCCCCCGGAGATTCTCCGGGGGCTGACCTGACTAACGGGATGACGTGTGCTGGCTAGAAGCCTGGCGTCGCGGTTGAAATGTCGTAGCCGGAGCCCCAGTACCACTGGGTGGCCTGGGAGCCAGGCACGACGTGCGGGGAGCCGGTTGGGTCGGCGATCCACCAGCGGACCTGATGCTGCATCCAGTGCGGAAGGCCGCTGACGGCTGCTTGTACGGCCGGCCATTCGGAGCGCATGGTGTAGATGCGAGCCAGCTGATGCGGGTAGGCATTCAGCCGGTGCGAAACCCAGCTCGCGGCGACTGACGGCGTTGCGTCACCCGGCTCGACGTCGAGCGAAGACGCTTTGGGGTCGGTGCCCTGGGTGTCGATCCAGTAGACCTGCTTGTGCCCGGAGACCGCCGACGGCTGGACTGCGTAGCCGCCGGTCGCGTACGTCGCGGCGACCTTATGCGCGGGGATCGCAGACGGAGTGACCGAGTCATAGATGAGGTACGGCTTCTTCGGAGTCGTTGGTGCAGCTGTGCGAAGCGGCGCCTGCTGGCCGGGACCTTGCGCTGCAGCGAAGTGTGCGGTACCACCGGAGCTCAGCGCGTTGCGGTAGACAGCACCACCGGGGTGACTGATCGCAACCGGATTGCTGGCAGCCGCTGCTGCCGGGGATGCGGTGGCTGCTACACCCGCAACGATGCCTGCGGCAGCCAGGGCGGCGCCTGCCGCTCCGACGGTTAGCCGGGACTGCCGGAGGGAAGACGTGCGGGACGCGATCTTGGATAGTGAATCGGACAGCGAACTGGGCAGGTGGGAGGAAGGGAATCGCGGCACGGTGAACCTTCGGTCGGGCGCGGGGGGTTGCGCTCGGCGGACACCCAGGAGTTGCCGTGCTGTGACGATGCTGCTGGCGCGGCAGGAGGCGCGGATGTGACGCGGGTCAGGGCGACGCGCTGCTTGGGGGGCAAGCCATCACGCGACTGGGTGCATTCTGTTACTCAGAGTGAACGCTTTCGAGACATGTAGCTATGCCCGGAATATGCGTTTCGCTCCTATGATCTAGATCACGTCGGGGATACCCGCCGCAACAGCGAGTCCTGATATACCGAGACCATGACCGGGAATGGCTCCGCCGCCCAGATGCGGCGCGCTGCTGTTGCGCTGCTCGAGGAGCTTGATGATCAGCAGCGTGCGCTAGCGGCGCTTCCCTTCGATGACGATGCAGCTCGCAGATGGCTGGAGTACCGACCCCTCAGCCGGCCCGGGGCCTGTCTGGCACTTCTGACCGTGGCTGGGAGGAAGGCCGCGCACCGACTCCTGTCGACTGCCCTGAGCGATCATGCCTTCGCGCAGGCGATGGTCATCATCGCGCTCGAGGAAGTACTGGATCGGCGCGAGCGCGGGGCCCTAGGCCGTCACAGCGGCGACTACTGGGTGAGTGTGTTTGGCGATCCCCGTGGCGACGACGTATGGTCGTGGCGCTTCGAAGGCCATCACCTCTCGGTATCCATGACGGTGCTCGGCGATGAAGTATCGCCAGTGCCCATCTTCATGGGCGCAAATCCCGCTGCCGTCGGTTATGCGGGCCGCCCCGTCTCCCGGCCGCTCGCCGCGGAAGAGGACGTCGCCCGCGCGTTGCTGGAAGCGATGGGACCATCCGGACGGACAGCCGCGATCGTGGCGAGCGCAGCGCCCAGCGATATCCGCACCGGCACAATGCCGCGAGCCGAGCAGTCGCTGCAGCCACTGGGCATTGCCGGGGGGAGCCTCGGCGCGACGCCGCGGGCGCTGCTCAGCCAGCTCGTGGCTTTGTACCTTGACCGGCTGCCCGCAGAGCTGGCCGCGGCCGAAGCTGCCCGGATCGGCGGCGGTGAGCTGCATTTCGCCTGGGAGGGCCCGGTCACGGCGGGAACCAGGCACTACTACCGGATTCAAGGTGACGACCTGCTGATCGAATACGACAACACCTCTGACGACGGCAACCACGCGCACACGGTTCTGCGGCGGCCTCGGCGCGAGTTCGGCGACGACATCCTGACGCTGCACTACCGCCAGGAGCACCTGCCTGTGGACTAGCGCGCTGTCAGCCTAGGCTGCGGAGTGCTGCAACCGGACGCTGCGGACCCCTTGTCTCAGCGGCGCCACAGATGGTCGGCTTAGCGGATGACCCGCTCCCTCGCCATCAAGCTCGCGACCGATTACTTCGACTCCGGCGCATTCCTGGCTGACCTCAGCAGACGGGTTGCTTTCCCCACAGAGAGCGGCGTTCAGGAGCACGCACCCGACATGAGTGCCTATCTCAATCAGGAGATGGTCACCGCGGCAGGCCGGCTCGATGCCAGCGCACGAGTCGTTGATAACCCGGAGCCGGACGGCGGGCCATTTCTGATCGCGCATCGGCACGAGGCCGACGACCTGCCCACGGTGCTCACGTACGGCCATGCCGACGTAGTGCTCGCCGAGGCGCATCGCTGGCGTGCGGGCCTGGACCCATGGCAGGTCACGGCGGATGGGGATCGCTGGTATGGCAGGGGCACGGCCGACAACAAAGGCCAGCACACCATCAACCTGGCCGCTCTCGAGCACGTGCTCCAGGCGCGCGGCGGCCGCCTCGGGTTCAACCTGAAGATCCTGATCGAGACGAGCGAAGAGACCGGTTCTCCGGGACTGAACGCAATCTGCGCGCGGCACCGCAGCGAGCTGGCCGCTGACGTCCTCATCGCGTCGGACGGTCCGCGCGTATCCGCCTTGCGGCCAACCGTCTTTCTCGGCTCGCGCGGCTCGGCTACGTTTACGCTCAGCGTCCGGCTGCGAGACCGCGCCTACCACTCAGGGAACTGGGGCGGTCTGCTGCGGAATCCCGCGACGGTACTGGCCAGCGCGATTGCATGCCTCGTCGATGGTCGTGGGCGAATCCTCGTACCGGGCTTGCGTCCGCCCGCGATCCCGCCTGCTGTCCGGTCAGCGCTGAGCACTATCGCAGTCGGCGGTGGCCCCGGCGATCCGGAAGTGGATGCCGACTGGGGTGAGCCGGGCCTCACGGCAGCCGAGCGATTGATCGGCTGGAACACGCTGGAGGTGCTGTCACTCGGAGCAGGTAACCCGGATGCGCCTGTCAACGCGATACCAGGTACCGCGGTCGCGCACTGCCAGCTCCGCTTCGTAGTCGGGACGGACGTGGCGGACATCGGCGGTCTGCTGCGCGCACACCTGGACCAGCATGGCTTCGACATGGTCGCCGTCGAGCCAGGCCATCTCATGAACGCCACACGTTCCGATCATGACAACGCGTGGGTAAAGCTGGCGCTGGAATCGATTGAGCAGACGTCCGGACGCGCACCTGCCCTGCTGCCGAACTTCGGCGCCAGCCTGCCGAACGAGGCATTTGCCGATGAACTGGGCCTGCCTACTATCTGGATCCCGCACTCCTACCCGGCATGCGCCCAGCACGCGCCGGACGAGCACCTGCTTGCTTCGCTTGCGCGGGAGGCGCTACAGCTCATGGCGGCGCTGTTCTGGGATCTCGGCGAGCCAGCGGGACTCAGCTAGCCGCGGATCTGCCTGAGCAGCTTCCAGCTGGCTAGTCGCTCGTCGTCGGCCAAAATGGCGGCACGGACCAGGATGCGCTGGAGGATCTCGTCGTCGTCAATGCCCGGCACGACGGGGAGGCTCTGCCACTGCACGTCAGGAACAGGCAGCCTGGTATCGAAGGAAAGCCAGGTTCCGGCTGGATCGGTGCGCACATTGGCGGTCGCCAGGTCGATCCGGTACGTTGCAAGGCCGCCGCGCACGACCAGCTCTCGCTCCGTCAGCTCGAATTTCGCAGCAAGCTCCGGATCACGGTAGTAGGGCTCGAGGGCCGCATGCCGGTGCACGCGCAGCTCGTCAAGCCCCTGTGCCGAAGCGCGCTCCCAGTACTCCTCAAGTTCGGGATGCGTACGGTACCGCTCCAGCCAAATCGGATCGTTGGCGACGGTGGTTGCGCTCACAACGAGGTCAAGGTCGCGCATCGCCTCCGAGAACACGTCAGCCGGTACCTCAGCCAGCGGCACAGGCACCCGGACCACATCCCCCATAGGGGAGAAGAAGACCTTGTCGGTGATGCACAAGTCGACAGCCACCTCTGTGCTGAGGTCGTCCAGCTTCTGGATTGCCCATGATGCACGCAGCCCGGCCGACGGGTAATCCTTGCGGGCCGCAGCCGTATCGCCCCCATCCCAGGCACCGGACAGGAATCCGCCGGCCCAGCCGCGGCGACGAGCGAGGCCGTAGCACTCGCCAAAGCGGAGGACGTGGCCCGCATACCGAGCGCTGTACAGACCTGTTGCGCGTTCATCTGGTGTGGGCCTGTAAGTCTCCCGCCATAGCTGACGCAACGGCTGAGTGATGTCGAGATCAGCGGCGAGCTTTCTGAGCGCGACGAGCTCATCAGGAGTCGCGTGAACTGGATGGAGCAATCGGACGGTCGAATTGGCTGAGACAGCGGACCTGCCGTGCGTAGTCACGACGGCACCATCGAGTGCTGGGAATCCGCTGACGGCCGCACCGTCGGGACTCACGAACGTCCAGACCAGGCGGCGGGCTAGCCAACCGCTGACCGGATGGTGCACGTAGATCTCGGCGAAGTCGTCGGCGTGCCATTCCCGCCCGGCAGCGAACAGCTCTTCGATCCGGGCTCGCAGGAGCGACACGGTGGTCCGGATCTCCGTGAGGGCGTCGGCGGCCTCCCGAGGAACCGGGACGTCATCGGGTCCGGCAAGTACGGCGCCTTGCTCATCCTCGAGCTGGATAACCCATCGCTCGCCGCCCGAGACGATAGTGAGCTGGCCGTCACTGTCGAGCCCATGGTCTGGCGTCAGGCGCTCGAGCATGCTGTCCGCGGACATGCCGCGCCGTTCGCTGACCTCAGACAGCATCTTGCGGAGCTGCCGCAGGACTGTGCGGTTAGCTGTGGCCCGTCCGATCCTCGCGAGCGCAACCACCGATGCGTCCGACCCAGACCGGGCTAGCGACCAGAAGCATGCGTTCGGGACCTTCTCGCCAGGCACGGGTGTCCAGTGGAACACGTGGCCGCTGCACAGCCGCAGGCATCGCACTGCCACCTCTTGCAGCAACTCAGGCAGCCAGTCCGGGTCAAGCAGCCCTGCAGCCCAGACAAGACCGCGAACTAGCTGCTCGTTATAGCCGATGAGGACACTGCGCTGTCCGAAATCGGTCAGATACCTAACAGGCGAGGCCGTGGTCACCCCTTCAAGCAGGCGGCGCAGGATGCAGTCCGCATCCGGCATGGCTGCCAGCAGCTGGTGGCACCTCTTCTCCCACCGCTGGCCCGGCCGCGCAGTTCTTGCCGTGGCGCAGTGCTCGAGCATCGGTGCCAGTCCGGCCGGCCATTCCTCGGCCAGGCCGAGCTGTTCGATGACTGCGAGCCCGAAGCCGTCGTCTCGGCCTATGCCTCCCTCAGCAGGCGGTGGCGCAGGCGGGCGCTCCGCTAGCTCCAGCGCCATGTCTCGCAGGTCAGCGACCTCTAGCTGACTGGAACTGCCAAACTCGTAATAGTTCATCGCGTTCCAGCCGAGCACCTGATCTGCGACGGCATTGGCGAGCGGCACTGCACCCAGGGCTTTCTTGTCGAGGAGGTCTGTCACCACGGCGAGCACCAGCTGGAATGGCAGGTAACCGTGACTTCCGGGTCCGGGCTCGGCGACCTCCGCTAGCAGCCGGGCGTCACCCGCAGTGATGTCCAGCTGCAACTCGGCGAGGGCAGCGAAGCAGTGCGCGGTCATCGAGTATTCGTGATCTCCCTGCGCAAGCCGTGCAGTGACCGCGAACAGCAGGCAACGAAGCTGCTCCGCCGACAAGCCGGTAAGCCGATCGCCGATGTCCCATGCGTCGTACGCAATGTGAGCAGGACCGTCGTAGGTCCCGCTGTCTCCTTCTGCCACCGCCGCGGTCAGCAGCGCGTCGTGCTCAGCATCAAGCTCCGCGAGGATCAGCCGGCCTTCAGCCAGGCGCTCTCGGCTCAATTCCTCCATATCGGGAACGGGCTCGCCCGGCGTATCCGTAATTCCGCCCACGCCCAGGAGACTAGCCAGCCGAGGGTCCTGTCGGGGCCCGGTGTGGTCAGGTCGGGGTAGAACGACACCGTGGCCACAGGCCGGCCACCACGTGACTTCGCAGCCGGCCAGCGAGATTATGGTCGGATGACGCCACGCATTGCGATCCGCGCGATCACTCGACAGCGACGCGGAGGCTGACATGCACGTCGTGGGCATGGTGCTGCATCCCGAGCGTGACTCGGCGGACGCAGTAAGCGCCGTCCTGGACTGGGCTAAGCGGCGCAACATACAGGTGCTCGGCATTGACACGGAGGTCCGGCGGCTGAACTGCGCCGCAGAAGCGGTCAAGGCCGAGGAGATCGGCGGTCGTTCTGACCTGGTGGTCAGCCTGGGCGGCGACGGCACGATGCTGCGCGCGATGCGGCTAGCCGACCGGAAGCGCGCTCCTGTGCTTGGCGTGAATCTGGGCAAGCTCGGCTTTCTCGCCGAAGTAGACGTACCCGACCTGCCGGACGCCTTGACCGCGATCGACGCGCACGAGTTCACCGTCGAGCCTCGCCTCGCTGTGGACGCGCTGATCGACGGTGCAGTCGTGACCGCATTCAACGACATTGCAGTTGTTCGCTACCCGGGCCAGCCGATCGCGCTGGTCGAGGTTCGGGCCGCGGGCCAGCCCTTCGTCAGCTACGCGGCCGATGCGGTCATCGTCGCGACGCCAGCAGGCTCCACTGCCTACAGTTTCTCGGCGGGCGGGCCGATCGTGAGCCCAGCGGTAGAAGCGTTGCTCGTCACCCCGGCTGCCCCGCACTCCGCGTATAACCGGGGGCTGGTCGTGTCGATCATGGACAGCCTGGAGCTAGAACTACTACCTACAAGCGGGAAGCTGGCTGTCGAGGTTGACGGGGAGGTGGCGGCGACCGTGGGCCCTGCCGACTTGATCGCCCTGCGGCCCCGGCCAGCCGCCGCTCATGTTGTGCGGCTGGGCCGGACAACGTTCTATCAGCGCGCCCGGCGCAAGCTGCGGCTGGCCGACTCAGCGGAAATTCCGGTTCCCTGGCCGTAGTCCGGAGCACGGTCAAACTCCGGACGCGGCCTCAGGCTTGTGCCTGCCGCGCGGCGGCGTCAAGTCGGCTCCGGTATTCCTCCCACGCGGCTGGGTCGAAGGCGGGCAGGTTGCTGCTGCCCTCGCGCAGCCCGGCGCCTCCGTCGATGAGCTCCCTGACGATGTCGGCGTGGCCCGCATGCCGGTTTGTCTCTGAGATCATGTGGATCATGATCCGGTGAAGGCTCACTTCGCCGTGCTCGCCGGGCCACCACGGCACCTGCCCGATGGCATCTAGCTCAAGCGCATCGAATGTCTCGTCCGCATGCGCCCAGGCGCGGCGGTACCAGCCCACGATGAACTCGCGCGACTCATCGGCCTTTGCCCACATGTCGGCGGTCGGTTCGACTTCGAGGAGATCCTCGTCGGCCCATGGCGGCGGCTCGCTCAGGGGTCTCCCGAAGGTATCGCCGAAATAGCCGATCTCGACACCGGCCAGATGCTTAACAAGTCCGAGCAGGTTAGTACCAGTCGGCGTTAGCGGTCGGCGGATGTCGTACTCAGGGAGCCCGTCGAGCTTCCACACCAGCGCGTCACGGGCGGACTGGAGATAGCGGCGAAGGTCTGATTTCGGATCGGATACCGTCATGCCGGACAGTCTGACAGCGAGCGCCGACATTCCGCCCTCTTCCTTAAACGGGGCGCCCCGTGGACCTCTGCGGGCGGCGTGTAACTTTGGTCACATGAGCCTCCGGCTGGGTTTCACCCAGGTAGGAAATGGCTCTGGCCTCGGTGGCGGTGGCCGAGAACGGGTGATTCATGACGGCGGATCCGGCTCCCGCAGGCAGGACATTCTGGCTGGCCAGGATCCTCCTTGTGCTGGCGGTGCTGGTCTCAGCGGCGACCGCGGTGATGCTGGGCTTGCTTGTATACATGGTCATCTCCGGCGGTAACGGACCAACGAGTGTTACGCCGTCCTTCCCGATCGCCGTGCTGTTCTTCTTCGTGCTCGGCGTACCCGCGATCGTGATCTCCGCGTTGCTGTGGGCGGCCTACGGTGCAGCAAGGACTCGCGGCTCGCGCGCCGACGCCGGGCCGGGCGCTGCCCGCGGCTTAATCACAGGCTGGCTTGCCGCTAGTGCACCTGCGTTGCCGTGGCAGTACGACTGCGGCGGCGCTGCAACACCAGGAAGCTGCCGAGCGTTGCCCCGACAACGAGCGCGGTGGCGTGTCCGACCGGCGCCACTCCCAGTTCAGTTATTCCGCTGAAGATCTGGCCGACGACGATCAGAGCCGCGAATGCCGCGGCCGCGGCGGCTCGCGCCAGCCAGCCGCCCCAGATCAGGGTGACTGCGATCGCCGTCACCACCACGTATGAGGGGCCCACGTCATTGATGAACCGGTCCGAAGGCGGCATCGTGTCGTGCAGGATGCGGTACCACAGAATTCCCTCGCTCAGCAGGGTGCCGATGACATGTCCGGCCGAGCAGGTCACGACCATGCGCCAGTTACCGAGCGCGCGGTTGGCCCCGAACAAGGTCAGCGCAATGAGGATCGGCCACGCGGTCAGCGCGGTTGTCGGGAAGAAGGCCGACGCGATCAGGGAGCCGACCGGGTCGTGAGTCAGATTATGGACATTGGTGCTCGCCCAGCGGAGTACCGCGGCCTGATCATGACGAGGGATCAAGGCGTAGACAAGCTCGGCGATGCAGAACACCGCAAGATAGAGCCAGGCCGCTGCGTGGCGTCGCAATATCGACCGGGTGGACGGCCGAGACCATGACATGGAGCCGGGCCGCAGGACTGACGCGGTGTCAGTGGCGGAATCCGGACCCATCGCAGAGCCTGACATGCGTTCAGGTTAGCCACGGCTGCACCCCTGTCCGGCACCGCCGGCCATCGCTTTAACCAGTCGTGATCTCACCTGGTGGCGACCCTTTGACCTGCGTCTTCGCAGGCAGAGCCGACTTGAGAACATGGCTCAACATTTCTTCGTCCGTACGCAACCCGTATAGGGGCATGTTTTCGCAGGTCAGAGGTTCAGGATTAGGACGATGCGGCAGACCTCTTCTCCTCGGCGGTGAGGCCGAGGTGGTGCCAGCGCCCAGGCGTTACCCAGCGGAAGACGGTGAGACCCGGACGTCTGCACCAGCAAGCGTCGATGCAACCGCAGCGCAATCGAGATCCGCCGAGCCGCAGTGCGTCGGCGGCGCGGGAAATAATCGCTAGCAGGAGCACTCCCGCGATGCCCCACAAGACCATCCTGCGCATGCCCGCAAGCGAAGCCAAGCCTCCGTCGAAGGGAGGGCTTCGTCGTCCGCTCTCGCGAGGACGTCCCTACGTGAGAATCCGGTAGATGCTGGCTGCGGCGCACCGCGACAACCGAAGCTAACACCCCCGACCGAGAGACCGTTAATGACCGATCAAGAGTCTGTCGGTGCGCCTCGGACATTGACAGCAACGGAATGTCGCGTGACGATGCACCGGTGGGCATAAGCGGACGAAATGGCTACAGCTGGGGCAGATTCACTGTGCGACGTTAGGGCCAGCAATCGAACCGACGCCATTGGGGTCCTCTGCGGCGCTAGCCTTTTCACTGTTTCGGCTCCTGGTGCTACGTGTGAGCCGGCCTGCGTTTCCGCCATTTCGTCGGTCCGCGCTGGAGGTTGGTTTCATGAGGACAACGAGAACCATGCGGTCGGGACGAAGCCTCCGTAACTGGCGCCGATTGCGGTTCGCCGTTCCCGCGGGCGTCGCGGCGGTCGCCGTGAGCTTGCCGCTGTCTCTGACTGTGCAAGTTGCCGCTGCCACGCCGGCGGTTGCGGACCTCGCGCCTTCGACTTCCGTACCACAGGTGATACCGAAGCCTGTCTCCATGACGGTGGGGCAGGGCACCTTCAGCCTTACGTCGACTACGCGCATCGTGGTGGCGACGGGATCCGAGGCCGCCCTGCCGGTCGCGAACGATCTGGCCGCCTATCTGCAGCCCGCCACAGGCTTTCCGCTTCCTGTCGTGACTGGCACGCCGCAGAGCGGAGACATCGAACTGGTCCTCGGCAATCCGGGAACGCTGCAGGCGGATCCGGACGGCGAGGGTTATCAGCTCGACACGACGACGAGCGGCGTCACCCTCGAGGCGATTACACCCCACGGCCTGTACAACGGCGTGCAGACGATCCGCCAGCTGTTGCCCGCGTGGATCACGAGCTCGTCCTTGCAGCCGGGACCGTGGACGATGCCGGTTGTGCAGATCACGGACTACCCGCGTTATAGCTACCGCGGTTTGATGCTCGACATCGCCCGCCACTACGAGCCGCCATCCGCGGTCGAGCAGCTGATCAATCAGGCCGCGGCGGACAAGATCAACACTCTGCACCTGCACCTGAGCGATGACCAGGGCTTCCGCATTGTGATCAACGGCTTCCCGAACCTGACCACGATCGGCGGGGAGGGATCGGTCGGCACCGGCGGCCGGACCATGGATCCCGGCGGCTACTGGACGCAGGCCGACTACCAGGCCGTCGTCGCCGACGCGGCGGCCCACTTCATGACCGTGATACCCGAGGTCGACTCGCCGGGTCACAACAACGCGATCATCATGTCTGAGTACAACGACACGGCGAACCCGCTGCTGAGTGGGAACCCGCAGGACATCAACTGCTCGGCGAACAACCCGCCAGTATGGGATTACACCCAGGACGTCGGATACAGCGCCATGTGCCCGGCCAGCACCAACACGACAGCCATCATGACCGCGATCATCGACCAGCTGACGGCGATGTCGCCGGGGCTTTACTACGACGTCGGCGGGGACGAGGTGCCCACCACGCTGCTCAGTCAGTCCCAGTACGCCTCGTTCATCAACAGCGAAGCCGGGATCATCCAGGGCCAGGGCAAGACAGTCATGGGATGGGCAGACATCGCCGGCGCCGGGACAAACCTCGCCGGCCCGTCAGTCGCCGAGTACTGGAACCCCGCATCCGGGTCGCACAGCGGCACTGTCACTGCCACCGAGGCAGTGCAGAAGGGCATGAAGATCGTGATGGCGCCCGCCAACCACGCGTACCTGGATCAGCGATATCAGAAGAACGTACCGGCGCCGCTTGGCCAGACCTGGGCGTGCAAATCGGGCTGCGATGTCGACCAGTTCTATAACTGGGACCCTGGCAGCTATGTCACCGGGGTCACGGATGCCAACGTGATCGGGGTCGAAGGTGCGATGTGGGGCGAGACCGTCGTCAACATGAGCGACGTCGACTATATGGTCTTCCCGCGGCTGGCGGCCCTCGCTGAGATCGGCTGGTCGCCGAAGGCGGCACGGACCTCCCTGCGGAGTCCTGCCTATACCGACTTCATCGGGAGGCTATCCGCGCAGGGAGCGCGCCTGATGGCCGCGGGGATTAACTTCTACCCATCGCCCGAAGTGCCGTGGAGCCTGGCGCTCGCTGCGCCTGATGTGACCGCGAGCAGCCAGGATCAGGTCAGCGGACCAGTCGCGACGCTTGCGGCTCCCGGTTACGCGCCGAGCGCGGCAACGGCGACGATCAACTGGGGCGACGGCACCTCGTCAGCCGCCACCGTCAGCGGTACCGCGCCCACTTCCACGACCATCAACGGCCTCTACACCCTGGCTGGCACGCACACCTACTCAGCGTCCGGTACCTACCAGGCCACCGTCACAGTCAGCGCGAAGGGGGCCGCGACAGTCACCGCACACTTCACTGTCACCGCTCCGTAGCTGGCCCGGATGGAGAAGGAGGACCTGCGCCGCCGCCGCTCGCGTTAACCAGTCGCGATCTCACCTGGTGGCTGGGACGCTATTGGGGTGATTGAGCGCCAGTTCACCGAGCCCGATCTGGCTGCTCTGTACGACGTGTTCTGCGCGTGGGACCTGCGTCGGGACTTCGACTTCTACCTGCCCAAGATCATGGCCGCTCGCAGTGTGCTCGACGCCGGCTGCGGGACCGGCATGCTGCTTCACCGGGCGAGGCGGGATGGGCATACCGGTCGGCTGTGCGGACTCGATCCGGCCGATGCGATGCTCGAGATCGCGCGGCGCCGGACGGACATCGAGTGGGTTCAAGGTGACCTGACATCGGCCGGCTTTGACAGCGAGTTCGACTTGATTGTGATGACAGGCCACGCGTTTCAGGAACTCACCGCGGATGCGGAACTGCAGGGCGGGCTTGCTGCCATCAGGAAGGCCCTGATGGTGGATGGACGGTTCGCTTTCGAGATCCGTAACCCGCTGGCACGGGCCTGGGAGGCGTGGATTCCGGCGAACTCGGTAGAAGCGACTGGCCCCGATGGCCAGGTCTGGCGGATGGCGCACCAGGTCGATAAACCGGTGACCGGAGAGGTGGTGTCGTTCATTACCACTTTCTCCAGCGCCGGCTGGCCACAGCCGAGGGAGAGCCAGGGCAGTCTGCGGTTCCTGAGTGCGGACTTGCTTGCGGAGAACTTGTCGGTGGCGGGCCTTACGGTGGAGGAACAGGTCGGGGACTGGGATGGGCAGCCGCTGACCGAAGCCAGCCCGGAGATCATCACGATCGCACGGTGCACGTAACAGCACGGGTACTTGACAGCACTCGAATATCTGTTCGATAGTGTAATAGTGGCAGCGAGTTTGATGATCGGGGGATCCCCTTCGCGGATTGCCTCCCCGGCTGCGCCGACTATGCGGGTCATCTCGCTTGCACCCATGCGCCACCGGGATGACGTCCTGACCAGTGAAGGCGTCCTGCCGGTACTCGCGGCACTGAGGGATCTGCTGCCGAATGGCGGGCTGCAGCGTGGTTCGGTGGTGTCAACAGCGGACTGGGGCCTGCTCAGCCTGGCGCTGGCAGCAGATGCGACGGCCGCCGGGGCCTGGTGCGCCGTTGCCGGGGTGCCGGTTCTTGGCGTGCGTGCTGCGGCCGATGCCGGACTTGACCCCGGCCGGCTTGTCCTGATCGCTGACCCAGGACGGAGCTGGCCGCACGTGGTGGCGTCGCTGCTAGACGGCTTCGACATTGTGCTGCTGCACCCACCCGAGCAGCCGCCTGCCCAGCTGCGCCGCAAGCTTGAAGCCGCGGCCCGCCGGTATGGCAGCGTGCTCCTGGTGGCTGGTGACTGGCCGGGAGCACAGACGCGGCTAGCGGTTACGGAAGAGGAATGGACCGGTATCGGCACCGGGTACGGACGACTACGCGCTCGCCGGGCACGGGTGGTTGCATCCGGCCGGGGTGCGGGAGAGCGACCGCGTAGCAGCTGGCTGTGGCTGCCAGGATCAGATGGGTCGGTTACCACGGCGCAGGCCCGGCCAGGGGCGCAGGCTCATGACGAGCAGACGGTCGAGTCGCTGGCGAGTAGCGGATGAGCCGGGCAGGTACCGCGGCACCATGCCGGGTGCTGGTGCTGCGCTGCCCGGACCTGCTTGCTGCCGCCGACGAGCCAGACGCTCCTGTGCGGGGCGTCCCGCTGACGGCCGCCTTCGAGCCGGTTGTTGCCGTCGTCGAGGAATTCTCTCCGCAGGCCGAGGTGCTCCGGCCAGGGCTTGTCGCCCTTGCCGCGCGCGGCCCGGCACGGTATTTCGGCGGCGAGGCAGTGCTGGCCGTGAAGCTAGCCGAGGCTGTATGCCTGCGCGGGTTTGCCTGCCAGATCGGTATCGCCGATGGGCTGTTTGCCGCCGATCTGGCCGCGCAGTCAGGACCAGCTGGGCTGCTGATCCCGCCGGGCGAGACACCGCAGTTTCTGGCCGGACTGCCAGTTGCTGCGCTAGGCAGTCCCGAGCTCGCCGACTTGCTGCCCAGGCTTGGCATCCGCACGCTCGGCGAGTTCGCTGCCCTGCCTGCCGCGGAAGCAGGCAGTCGGTTTGGTGCACAGGGCACCATCGCGCACCGGCTGGCGTGTGGGCTGGATCCGCGACCACTGGCACCCCAGCCACCCCGGCTGGATCTCTCGGTACAGCAAGAATTCGACCCGCCCGCCGAGCAGTCCGAGCCGGTGGTGTTCACTGCCAAGGCGATAGCCGAACTGATGCATGCCAAGCTCTCCGCGCGCGGCCTGGCGTGCGTGCGGGTGCAGGTGCAGGTGCAGTACGCAGACGGGCAGGAACTCAGCCGGCTGTGGCGGCATGACGGGCTGCTGTCCGCGCTGGCTGTTGCCGAGCGAGTGCGCTGGCAGCTTGACGGCTCGCGCGCTGGTGGCGGCCGATCGGGAGAGGAAGGAGCCGGCCCCGGCGGGATCGCGCTGCTGCGACTCATACCAGATCAGCTAGTGCGCGCCACTGGACATCAGCTCAGCCTCTGGGGCGACGCCGTCATCAGCGACCGGGTCGCTCGTGCGGCCATCCGGGTGCAGGCAATGCTCGGGCACACCGCGGTGACCCGGCCGGTACTGTCCGGCGGACGCAGTCCGGCCGAGCAGGCGCTGCTTGTCCCGTTCGGCGATACCGCAATGCCATCACGTCCGGCCGAGCAGCCGTGGCCAGGGCAGATTCCGGCACCCGCTCCCGCCACCGTGTACCCGGTACCGCTCTCGGCCAGCGTCACCGACACCGCGGGCAAGGCAGTGTCCGTAAGCGGGCGCGCGCAGCTCTCCGCACCGCCCGCGTGGCTGATGGCCAGCGGCTGCCCAGCCCACGCAGTCATCAGCTGGGCGGGCCCCTGGCCGATGACCGAGCGGTGGTGGGATCCGGCCAGGGCGCGACGGCAGGCCAGGTTCCAGCTGATTACTGACGACGGAAACGCATGGCTTGCGGTGGTCCAGGACGGTCAGTGGCTGCTCGAGGCGAGCTACGACTGAGCCCGTAGTGTCTTGACCATGATCAGGCAGGGGTTCTCCTCACCCCACACGCTGTGCAGTTCCTCCAGCGGACGAAAACCCATGCCCAGGTAGAACTGCCTCGTCAGCTGGTAGCCAGCGTCTGGATGGCTCGGGCCGAGGGTCTTGACCTGGAGGTACTCGACGTCACTGGCAACGAGGTCAGCTTCAAAGGCGGTGACGAGTGCGCGGCCAACACCTCGCCGGTGCAACGCGGGATCCACCGCCAGCAGGTGAATCTCCGCCGACTGCGGGAAGTGCTGGTTCGCCAGCAGGACACCGACCGGCTCACCGCTGCACGCGCTGGCCTCCGGCCAGGCCAGGTAGGTCGGCATAGTGCCAGCTGACTCGATGTACGCGACATTCGAAGACTCGATGCCGAACCAGCTCGGCAGCAGCCCGAGCAGGCGCGCCACCGCGCCCGGATCCTGCTTGCCCGAGGTGATCAGCCAGCGCAATGGCTCATGATGGTTCGCAGCACCAGCTCGGGCGCACGCACGGTCGGATAGTGGTCGACGCCCGGCATCCGGATCAGCGTGCACCCGGCAATGCGGGCGGCGGCCTGCTCGTCGCAGTCAATGAGCGCGGGCTTGTCCTTGTCGCCGACCATGACCACGGTCGGCGTACGAATCTCCTCCAGCCGGCCCCACGATGGCTCGCCTTCTTGCTCGAAGTCATCGCTCGCCCAGGCTCGAACAGCGGACTTGGCAAGGTCGGTGACAAACGGGTCAGGCCCGGCGGCGCCCCAGATCCGCAGGCACAGCTGCACTAGGCCCTCCTCATCGCCTGCCGCAGCCAGCGATCCATACTCCGCATCGATCTCCGGCTCGGCCGGCCACTGGTAACCGCTGATGCCGGGGGAGAGCAGGACCAGGGACTTCACCCGGTCTGGCTGGGCGAGTGCCAGCTCGACCGCGGTAGCGCCACCCATACTGCAGCCAGCAAAGTGCGCGCTCGTCACGCTGAAGTGAGCCAGCACATCCTGCAAGTCTGCGAGCAGCGTGTAGTTCTCGGTGGGAGCCG
>Ga0126371_10001821_pt1 | contig 18111 bp, 16 predicted proteins | sample PanSoiMetaPlot_4_FD_110145 | JGI IMG/M metagenome (GOLD analysis project Ga0126371, IMG submission 110145) | Tropical forest soil microbial communities from Panama - MetaG Plot_4 | ecosystem: Environmental > Terrestrial > Soil > Tropical forest > Bulk soil | place: Panama | collected 2016-02-17 | reverse complement strand
GACGCCATCGACCATGTTGGTTGCGCAATCGGTCGTCTTTACCGCGCTCGTCACGACGACAACCTGGTGGAGCAATCGCACGATCCGGCCACAGCGCGGCTTCGTCTGGCATTCGGGTCCGTCGGCGGCGGTGTTGCTCGCGGCCGGGCTCTTTCTTTTGCATGGGCTGAAGTATGGCCAAGCGAGCGTCATTGTGCCGATCGCCCAGATGGGATTCGTCGTTGCCGCCGTATTCGGTGTTGTTGCCTTCGGCGAGGGTTGGACCGGTCGCAAGGTCGGCGGCTTGTGCGCCGCCGTTGCGGCGTTGGCGCTGCTCGCGATCAGCTAGCCTCGGTTGCCACTCGCGCGTGCGGTTGCGATCGCTCGCCACAGCCGTTCGGGCGTCGCCGGCATGTCGAAGTGACGGATGCTGAGCGGCAGCAGCGCGTCGTTGATCGCGTTCATCACTGCCGGTAGCGCGCCGACACAGCCGGCTTCGCCCGCGCCTTTAATGCCGAGCGGATTGCTCTTCGACGGCACGTTATGCTCGCCGACTTCGATCGCACAGAAATCCGTCGCGCGCGGCATGCAATAATCCATGAACGAGCCCGAGAGCGGCTGGCCGCTGTCGCGGTCGTAGACCATCGCTTCGCACAGCGCCTGGCCGGCACCCTGAGCGATGCCGCCGTGGATCTGGCCTTCGAGCAGCAGAGGATTGACGATGCGGCCGACATCGTCGACCACCGCATAGCGCACGATTGCCGCCACACCGGTATCCGGATCGATCTCGACCTCACAGATATGGCAGCCGTTGGGAAACGTGCCGGCGGGCGGCCGGAAAACGGCACTGGCGTCGAGACCGATCTCCAAGCCCGGCGGCATCCGCAACGGGTTGAACGATGCGCGCGCGACCGCGGTCAGATCGATGGATTTGTCGGTGCCGGCGATGGCGAACTTGCCGTCGGCGAATTCGATGTCGGCGGTGGCGGCTTCGAGCAGATGGCCGGCGACTTTCTTGCCTTTCTCGATGACGCGCTCGGCCGCCAATTGCAACGCGGCGCCGCCGACCGACAACGAGCGTGAGCCGAACGTGCCGCGGCCATGGAACACCTTGTCGGTATCGCCATAGATCACTGTCACCTGTTCGGGCGCGAGACCGAGGAAATGATTGGCGAGCTGACGGAACGCGGTCTCGTGGCCTTGGCCGTGATTGTGCGAGCCCAGCAGCAGCGTGGCGCTGCCGGTGGCATCGAAGCGAATTTCAGTGGCTTCCTCAAAGGGTGCGGCGGCGGGCCCGCCGGCGACTTCGATCACCGAAACGATGCTGGCGCCATAGAGCATGCCGCGGCGCCGCGCTGCTTCCTTGCGCGCCGCCACGCCCGGCCAATCGCCGAGCGTCAGCGTCTTGTCCATAACGCGCTCGAACTCGCCGCAATCGTAGGTGAAGACCAGGCCGGTCTTGAACGGCATGGCAGACGGTGGAATGAGATTGCGGCGGCGCAGCTCAACGCGGTCGAGCTTGAACTCGGCGGCGGCCATATCGATGACGCGCTCGACGCAGAACGACGCCTCGGGCCGGCCGGCGCCGCGATAGGGACACGTCGCGTTGGTGTTCGAGAACACGCCGGTGACCTTCACGTGGATCGCCGGCGTTGTATAAGGGCCGGCGAGGCCGCCGAGATTGCCGACCGGCACGTGCAAGCCGTTCGATGCGATGTAGGCGCCGATATTGGCGACCGTTGTGACGTCGAGCGCCAGGAACTTGCCGTTTTCGTCGAGCGCCAGCGTCACCTCGGAAACGTTGTCGCGTGCGTGATGGTCGCCGATGAAAGATTCGCCGCGCTCGGCAAACCATTTCACCGGCCGGCCGACGCGCTTCGCCGCCCACAGCACCAGTGCGTATTCGGGAAAGCCGCTGCCCTTCATGCCGAAGCCGCCGCCGACATCGGGCGAGATCACGCGGAAGCGGTTCGCCGGCAACTTGAAGATGTTGTCGGCGAGATCGGCGCGCATCAGGTGCGGCGCCTGCAAGCCGGCGGTCAGTGTGTAGCGCTCCTCGCGCGTGTCGTAGACGCCGAGAGCGGCGCGGCCTTCCATCGGTGACGCGGCGACGCGGGTGATGACGAAGCGCTGCCGCACGACATGCTTGGCGCGCGCGAAGGCGTCCTTGACCTTGGCTTCGTCGCCGACATGCTCGACGAAGCAGATGTTGCCGGGCGCTTCGTCCCAAACTTGTGGCGCGCCGGGCGCCAACGTGCCGGCCGTGTCGGTGACCGACGGCAGGATCTCGTAATCGACCGCGATGAGTTCGGCGGCATCCTTCGCCTGCGCCAGTGTGTCGGCGGTGACTGCGGCCACCGGATCGCCGACATGCTGGACGCGGTCGAGCGCCAGGATGCGGTAGGCCGGCTGGTAATTGGGACTGCCGTCGGGCCGCTTGCGAGCGATGCGGCCGCGGAACGTCCCCAGGCCGTCGGCGGCAGCGTCTCGGCCGGTCAATACGGCGACGACACCCGGCGCGTCCTGTGCGGCGGTCGCGTCGATGCCGCGGATCCGCGCGGCGGCATGCGGCGACCGCAGCACATAGAGATGCGCCGTGCGCGGCAGGTCTATGTCGTCGGTATAGCGGCCGCGGCCGCGCAGTAGCAGCAAATCTTCGGTTCGCGGCACGGCACGGCCGAGGTCGAATTCGCGCATGGCATCACAGTTTCAGCATCTCGCGGGCGGCGATCCTGCCCATTCCGTCATGCTCCTGTCCAGAGTCCGAACATGTTCGAGGATGGGTTGACAATCGAAGGTGGGACCGCAAAAGTCTTGCAAGCGTCGCGTAAGCCGACGGTCGGGGAGGGAATAAAGATGCGTAAGATTCGTGCAGCGGCGATGGCGATGGCATTCGTGGCCGCCGTCTTTGCCGGGGTCGCGCCGGCGCGCGCGGCCGAGCCGTTGAAGATCACGATTTCCTGGGCGGTTGTTCCTGGTCAACTCACGGCGGTGCTGTTCAGCAATCCGGCCATCCTCAAGCACTACGGCAAGAGCTACACGGTCGAGCTGACGCATTTCCGCGGTAGCACGCCGCAGATCACCAGCCTGGCTTCGGGAAATATCGATTTCGCGTCACTCGCCTTCTCGTCGTTCGGCTTAGCGATCCAGAACGCGCATCTCGACGACATTCGCGTCGTCTCCGACCTCTATCAGGACGGCATTCCCGGCTATTACACCAGCGAGTACATGATCCGCGCCGACAGCGGCATCACCAAACCCGAGGACCTCAAAGGCAAGATCGTCGCCACCAACGCGATCGGCGGTGCCGTCGACATTGCCTCGAAGAAATTTCTGCTGACCCACGGCCTCCAGCCGAACCGCGATTATCAGGTGGTCGAGGTCCAGTTTCCGAACATGTTGGCGTCGCTCGAGGAGAAGAAGGTCGACCTCGCCACCATGATCATGCCGTTCTCGATCGAGGCGCATAAGCAGAACAATCTCAAGACGCTGTTCACCGTTGGCGACGCAATGGGTCCGGCGCAGACGACGTTGCTGGTCGCGCGCGCGCCGTTCATCAAGGCGCATCGCGCCGTGCTGGTCGATTTCTTCGAGGATTGGATCCGCGCGTTGCACTGGTTCTACGATCCGAAGAACCGCGAGCAGGCAATCAAGATCGTTGCCGATTTCACGAAGAAGCCGCCGTCGGAATATTCCGACTGGCTGTTCACGCACAAGGATAACTACCGCAACGTCAACGCGCTGCCGAACCTCACGGCGTTGCAAAACAATCTTAACGTGCAGAAGCAGCTCGGCTTCCTCAACATTCCGATCGACGTGAAGAAATACGCCGATGTCTCGCTGGTGACTGAGGCGGCGAAGCGTCTGCACTGACACGGCCGGTTTGCCTATGGCAGGGATTTCGTTCCGCGAGGTTCGTCACACGTACCGGCCGCCGCGCGGAAAGCCGGTGCTCGCGCTCGAAGGCGTTTCGCTCGACGTCTCGGATCGCGAGTTCCTGGCACTGCTCGGGCCGTCGGGTTGCGGCAAAAGCACACTGCTCTATCTGCTCGGCGGCTTCATCCCGGTCGAAGGCGGCGCGATCACGGTCGGCGGCAAGGCGGTCGACGGCCCGAGCCCCGACCGCGGCATCGTCTTCCAGCATTTCGCCCTGTTTCCGTGGAAAACGGTGCGCGAGAACATCCTCTACGGTCTCGAGAAGCAGGGCATGGCCAAGCCCGAGCGCGAAAAGCGCGCGCAGGAATTCGTCGAGCTGGTGCATCTGAAGGGATTCGAGGACAGCTATCCGTCGCAACTATCGGGCGGCATGCGGCAGCGCGTCGCCATCGCGCGGACTCTCGCGGTGGAGCCCGAAATTCTGCTGATGGACGAGCCGTTCGGCGCGCTCGACGCGCAGACCCGCGCGCTGATGCACGAGGAGCTGCTCGCCATCATGCGGCGCGCGCCCAAGACCGTAGTATTCGTCACCCACGACGTGCGCGAAGCGGTTTATCTCGCCGATCGCGTCGCGGTGATGTCGGCGCGGCCGGGTTGCATCAAGGAAATCGTCGACACCAAGTTCAAGAGCAACGCGCGCGGCGAAGAGCTTTTGCAGACACGCGAGTTCGCCGACAAGGTCGACCATCTGTGGAAGCTGGTGCGCGACGAGGCGATCCGCGCCCAAGGGACACGCGAATGAGCGGCGCAGCCGCGCTCGATTCCGACCTCCCGCGCCGTCCGGCGCGGCCCCTGGCCCAGCGTCTCGTCGGCGCCGTGTGGCGCGCACTACCGGTCATCGTGGTCTGCATCGCCTGGCAACTCGCGCCGACGGTCGGTTTGATCAATCCCGATGCGCTGCCGCCGCTGAGTGCAGTCGCAACGGCGTGGTGGGGCCTGGTGACGGACGGCAGCCTCGTGAGCAACGGCATGACCTCGCTGTGGGAGGTGGTCGCCGGTCTCGGCCTAAGCATCGTCATCGGCGTCGGCTCGGGCGTGCTGATGGCGTGGTACGCGCCGGTCGAGGCGATCGTCAGCCCGCTGATGAAGAGTCTCTATCCGATGCCGAAATCGGCGCTGATTCCGGTGATGATTCTGTGGTTCGGCCTGGGGCCCAGTTCCAAGATTGCCTCGATCTTCGCCGGCTGCCTGCTGCCGGTGGTGCTGAGCTCTTACAACGGTGCGCGCGGTGTCGATCAGACGCTGATCTGGTCGGCGCGCGGTCTCGGCGCATCGAATCGCCAGGTGCTGTGGGAAGTCGTGATTCCCGCCGCCTTGCCCGAGATCATGGCCGGCATTCGCAATGCACTGGCGATCTCCTTCATCCTGATGGTGGCGGCCGAATTCCTCGTCGGCCAGCACGGTATCGGGTATCTGATCTCGTTTCTCGGCGACGGCGGCGTCTATGACGCGATGTTCGCTGGCGTGCTCACAGTCTCGGCGTTCGGCTTCCTCGCCGACCGCGTCTATCTTCTGTTCATGAATCGGATGTTGCGATGGCGGGAGTGAGCGACCCTGGCCGTCGCGAGGCTTATCTCACCGCGCTGCGCGTGGGCTCGGGCATCGTGTTCTTTGCCGCCTGGCAGCTTACGGCCATGTCGCACGTCTTTTCGGATTTTCTGCTGCCGTCGGTGCCGGTGGTGTTCGAGCGGCTGTGGCACGATCTGATTTCGGGTGATCTGCTTTACGGCATCGTGCTGACGCTGATCCGTACCTTCATCGGCTTCGTGCTGGCGGCGGTGGGCGGCGTGATTCTCGGCGTGTCGATCGCGCGAATTCCTCTCGTGCGCTGGTTCTTCGATCCGCTGATATCGGTCGGATTGCCGATGCCCAAGATCGCGTTCCTGCCGATCTTCATGCTGTGGTTCGGCGTGTTCGACACGTCGAAGGTGCTGATGGTGGCGTTCTCGTCGATCTTTCCAGTGATCGTCGAGGCCTGGGCCGGCACGCAGAACATCGATAAGTACATGACGTGGTCGGCGATGAGCCTAGGCGTCAACCGCCACCGCTTTCTGTGGGAGATCGCGTTGCCGGCGGCGTTGCCGCAGGTCTTCACCGGCCTTCAGGTGGCGCTGCCGATCGCGCTCATTGTCGACATCGTCTGCGAGATGCAAATGGGCGGCGAGGGCATGGGCGGTTCGATCATGACCGACATGCGCTTTGCCGATTCACCCGGCGTCTTTGCCTATATCATCGCCATCGCCATCGTCGGCATGATCCTGGTCAAGGCGATGGAGATCGTCCGCCGCCGGCTTTTGGTTTGGCACCAGGAGACGCAGACGGCGTAAGTCGCGCTTTACTCGCCGAGAATGACACCAGCTTCGATGCCGGCTTCGCCCACCGCGACCTTCTTGCCGTCGCCCAGGCGGCAGCGCTTGATCTCGACGAATCCGCCGTGGGCATAGACGCTGAAACCTTCGGGCGTCGACGCAACAATTTGTCCGGCCTTGAGGCCGCGCACCGCGCCGAACGTCGCGGCCGGGCGCTTGCGCGCGTCGAACAATTGCAGCTTCTGGCCGCGGTATTTGGTCCAGGCGCCGGGCGCCGGGTCGCAGCCGCGGATCAAATCGTAGATCCGGTCGATCGAGCTCGACCAATTGACTTGCGATTCACGCTCGCGCACCCAGCCTTCGTAGGTTGCGAGGCTTTCGTCCTGTGGCGCTTCATGCGCGCGGCCTTCGGCGACCATTTGCGCCGTTTCGATCATCGCGGCGACGCCCATGTGAAAAATCTTGTCGAAGTAAAGCGTGCCGACGGTGTCGTCGGGACCGATCTCGACTTCGCGCTGCAGGATGATGGCACCTTCGTCGAGCCCGTCCGACGGTCGCAGGATGGTGAGGCCCGTCTGCTTCTCGCCGTTGATCACCGCCCAGCTGATCGCCGACGGTCCGCGATGCAGCGGCAGCATCGACGGATGGAACAACAGCATGCCGTGCTTCGGCAGGTTGACGAACGCCTGCGGCAGGAACTGCGTGACGAAGGCGAGCAGGCCGATATCGGCATTGAGATTGCGCAGCGTGTCGAGCGCTTCGGCCGCGCCGTAATCCTTGAACGTGAAAACCGGAATCTTGCGCTCGACCGCGGCCGCGCGCAGCGGATCCGCTTTGGCGCCCGGCTGCTCGGGCGGGCTGAACACCGCGACGACTTGATCGCCGCGGCCGGCGAAGGCATCGAGCACGGCCTTGCCGAAGGCCTGTTGACCAACAATCACCACACGCATTTTTTCTTGTCTCCCCGGCCCTCATCTAACATGCGTCGGCGTGCCGCAAAAGAGGTCGGCGAGGGTCGCGAAGGCGGGATGCGACGCGCTCGGCGGCAGGCGCGGAATTGCCACGACCGGGACGGGCGCCGTAAAACGCGCGAGAGAGCGCATGTTCTCGCTCAGGCTGACGGTTGAATCGGATGTTTCGCTCGCAATCACGGCGCGGACACCGATGCTGCGACGTTGTAACGCAGCAAGCGCCGTCAGTGCATGGGTCTGCGTGCCAAGGTAAGTGCCGCTGACAAGCAGCGCCGGAATGCCCAACGCGGCGATCCAATCGATCACGGTATGCCGCTCGGTAATCGGCGACATGACGCCGCCGACGCCTTCGATGACGACGATTTCGGCGGCGGTTGCGGCCTGGCGCGAGAAGGCGACGACGGCGTCAAAATCGACGCGCTTTCCTTCGGCCGCCGCCGCCATGTCGGGTGCCAACGCGGCGCGATAGCGAAAGGGCGCGATGCGATCGAGATTGGCCGGCGAAATCGGCTCGCCAAGCGCGGTCAGCAAAGCGCCCGGGTCGCTGGTCTCGGGTTTCGTCGGGTCAAATCCGCTGGCCAGCGGCTTGAACGCGGCGACGGTGCGGCCACGGCGACGAAGCTCGGCAACGAGCCCACAAGCGATAAAGGTCTTGCCGACGTCGGTGCCGGCGCCGGTGACGAAAATCGCGCTCACGCCAACACGCGCTCGCGCATCAACGCCGCCAGCCGGTCGATATCGGCGTCGGCATGGCCGGCGGTGAATGCAAACCGCAGGCGCGCCGTGCCGTCGGGCACCGTCGGCGGCCGGATGGCGACGGCGAGGAAGCCTTCCTCTTCGAGCCGGCGTGACGCCGCGAGCGCGTGCTCCGCTTTGCCCAAGATCACCGGAACGATGGCGCTCTGTGCGTCGGGCACGCCGGCGGCGCGCGTGAAGCGGCGCGCATTGCGCAGCGGCTTCGCCGCTAAGTCAGGATCGCCGGCGACGATGTCGAGCGCGGCGCTGGCGGCAGCCACTGTCGCCGGCGGCAAACCCGTCGAGTAGACGAAGCTGCGGGCGCGGTTTTCGATCAGATCGATGACCGCGCGCGACGCGCACAGATAACCGCCATAGCCGCCGACCGCTTTCGACAGCGTGCCCATCTGCAACGGAATGTCGGGCAGCGTCGCATGCGCGAACCGCGCGCCTCGGCCGCCGCCGACGACGCCGAGCCCGTGCGCGTCGTCGACCATCAGCCACGCGTCGTGCCGCGCGGCCAAGGCGGCGAGGTCCGGCAGCGGCGCCAGGTCGCCATCCATCGAGAACACGCCGTCGGTCGCGATCAGCACGTTGGCGTGCTGCGGCCGGAATTCAGCGAGCAGCGTCGCCGCGTGCTCGATGTCGTTGTGGCGATAGGCCAGCACGTTGGCGCGCGCCAGCCGGGCGCCCGCCCACAGGCACGCGTGAGACAGCTCGTCCACCAATACCAGATCGTCGCGGCCGATCAGCGCCGGAACCATACCGGCGTTGGCGAGATAGCCCGAGCCGAAGACGCAAGCGGCGTCCGCGCCTTTGAGTCTTGCCAGGCGCGACTCAAGCGCGGCGAACGGCGGATGGTTGCCGGTAACCAGGCGCGACGCGCCGGCGCCAGTGCCATAGCGTTCGATCGCCGCGCTCGCGGCCGCCTTGACCTGCGGATGATGCGACAGATTGAGATAGTCGTTGCATGAGAACGACACCAGCCGCCGCCCGTTGCGCAGGACGTGGATGCCGTCGGTGCGCGCCGTGTCGATCAGCGTGCGGCGCAACTGCCGCGCTTCGAGGTCACGCAACTTCTGGGCGGCGAACTGATCGAGCGCGGTCACGGGAGCTTTCGCTTGACGCTGGGTCCTTGTAGCCTTAACCCGGCATCGCATGAAAGCAAGACCGGAAGGGGCGGGAATGCCGAAAGACGCCGAACGGCACGACATCCGGCATAATTGGACGCGGAACGAGATCGCCGCGCTCTACGATCTGCCCTTTGGTGAATTATTGTTCCGGGCGCAGACGCTGCACCGCGCTTATTTCGAGCCCAATCAGGTCCAACTTTCGACCCTGCTGTCGATCAAGACCGGCGGCTGTCCGGAAGACTGCGCCTATTGTCCGCAAAGCGCGCATTACGAGGCTGGCGTCGACGCCGCCAAATTGATGGACGTCGATGCCGTTCTCGCCGAGGCGCGCGCGGCGAAGGCGCAGGGCGCGCAACGGTTCTGCATGGGCGCGGCGTGGCGCGAGCCCAAGGATCGCGATCTTGACGCGGTCTGCGCCATGGTCGTGGGCGTCAAGGCGCTGGGGCTAGAGACCTGCGCGACGCTCGGTATGCTGACCGGTGATCAGGCGGAGCGTCTCAAGACTGCCGGGCTCGACTACTACAACCATAATCTCGATACCGCGCCCGAATTCTACGGCACGATTATCAGTACGCGGCAGTATCAGGACCGTCTCGATACGCTTGCGCACGTGCGCACGGCGGGTATGAAGGTGTGCTGTGGCGGCATCGTCGGCATGGGCGAGAACCGCGTCCATCGCGTCGGTTTGATCGCGGCGCTCGCCAATTTGCCCGAGCATCCCGACAGTGTGCCGATCAACATGCTGGTCAAGGTGGCGGGCACGCCCTTGTCCGATGCTGAAGCGCTGGATGAGCTCGAATTCGTCCGCACCATCGCCGTTGCGCGCATCTGCATGCCGAAATCGGTAGTGCGGCTGTCGGCCGGACGCGAGGGCATGAGCGAGGCGCTGCAGGCGCTGTGCTTCCTTGCCGGCGCCAATTCGATCTTCTGCGGCGCTCGGCTGCTGACGACACCCAACCCGGCGCGCGATGTCGATCGCGCGATGATGGACCGGCTCGGCCTGTCGCCGATGGCGTCGTGAAACGCGCCGAAGCGTCCGTCGATCCCGCACCGCTCGCCGGTCCCGACCATCTCTGGCTGCCTTATACGCAGATGCGCACGACGTCGGCGCCGTTACCGGTCGTGCGCACCGAAGGCTGCAAGATTTATCTCGACGACGGACGCGTGTTGATCGACGGCATCGCGTCGTGGTGGACGGCGTGTCACGGCTACAATCATCCGCACATCCGCGCCGCCGTTGCGCGCCAGCTCGACAGCCTGCCGCACGTGATGATGGCCGGCCTGGTGCACGAACCGGCGGTTCGGCTCGCCCAGCGTCTCGCGGCCTTGCTGCCGGGCGATCTCGACCATGTGTTTTTCTCGGATTCCGGCTCGGTTGCCGTCGAGATCGCGTTGAAGATGGCGGTCCAATTTTTTCTCAACCGCGGCGAGGTCGACCGCGACCGTTTTATCGCATTCAACGACGGTTATCACGGCGACACCTTCGGCGCGATGGCCGTTAGCGACGGCGGGACCGGCATGCACGGCCGCTTCGGCGCGGCGGCAGGCCGCCATTATCGGCGAGAACTGCCGCGCGACGAAGCCGGCGAGGCGGCGCTTGACCAGTTCGTCGCCGATCATCGCCGCGAATTGGCCGGCATCATCGTCGAGCCGCTGGTCCAGGGCGCTGGCGGCATGGTGTTCCATGATGCGGAGGTTTTGGGCCGTCTGCGCCGGCTCGCCGATCGTCATGGGGTGCTGCTGATCTTCGACGAGATCTTCACCGGTTTCGGCCGCACCGGCCGTCTGTTCGCCATGGAAGAGGCGGGGGTGGTACCGGACATCGTCACGCTGTCGAAGGCGCTCACCGGCGGCACGCTACCGCTGGCTGCGACGATTGCCCGGCGCCGGGTCTATGAGGGGTTCCTGTCCAAAGATCCGCAAGACGCCCTGATGCACGGACCGACGTTTATGGGCAACGCGCTCGCTTGTGCTGCGGCGAATGCGTCGCTCGATCTGTTCGAGCGCGAACCCCGGCTCGAGCAGGTTGCGGCGATCGCCCGTCAGCTGGAAGCGGAGCTCTCGCCCTGCTGTGGCGGGCGCGGCGTCCGCGACGTGCGCGTCAAAGGTGCGATCGGCGTCGTCGAGCTTGAATCGGCGGAGATGGCGGCCGCGCTGCGCGATCGCTTTGTCGCTGCCGGCGTTTGGATCAGGCCGTTCGGCCGTGTCGTCTATCTGACCCCAGCGTTCACGATCGCGCCGGACGAATTGGCGCTGCTTACGCGAGCAATCCGGCGCGCGATAGCCGTTTAATGAAGCTGCGACGATGTCTCGGTGCGGTACGTGGGAATGATCGCGCTCGCCTGATGGTGGATCATGCGCCAGGCGCCGTCTTCGCGAATGAAAACGTTGGTGGCGGCCAATAAACCGCCGGGAAGCTCTTCCTCGCATAGCACGATGGCGACGTCGCCATAGAGGTGAATGCGCTCGTCGAGGCACCGGACGTTGAAATCGGGGTCCCCGAGCACGTGCCGCCAACTTTCCATCACGGCATCGCGGCCTTCAATCGCGGCCCAGCCGGGATGGAGGCAGGCGACGGTGGTGCGGCGTGCCCAGATTGCGTCCATGCCGGCGTAATCGCCGTGGACGAAGGCGCCATAGAATTTGAGGTTTGCCGCCAGAACGGCATCGGCATCGGCATCGGTCATGGGCTGGTCCGCGGCCAGTCGGTCATTGCTAAGACTCCAGGACGCAAAAAAATGGCCGGCCGGATGATCATGCATCCACCGGTGCCCGCTGTCCCGTTTTTGAGACAGCGCACTATGTCCTGCGAACCTGGCCAAATGGTGGCGCGTGGCCTGCGGCATATTGGCCGTAAGGCCATGAAGCCCAGTTTGCACCCCGATTGCGGCTTGCACCGGAGTCCCGCGGCCGGTATATTGCGAACGCTTCGCATTTGCATTTGAGGCCCACGGTCCATGCTTGCTGTCGCCGTCATCGTGTTTCGCGAGGTCCTCGAGGCCGCGCTGATTGTCAGTATCGTCCTGGCTGCCACGGTGGGCGTGCCGCGCCGGGGCCGCACGGTGGTGCTGGGAATTGCCGCGGGCGTTGCGGGAGCGACGCTCGTGGCGGCGTTTACCGGCGAAATCGCGTCGGCCGTCGCCGGCATGGGGCAGGAGCTGTTCGACGCCGCCATCCTGTTCACGGCCGTTTGCATGCTCGGCTGGCACAATGTGTGGATGCAGCGACACGGCCGCGAACTGGCATTGTCGGCTTCGGAAGTCGGTGATGCCGTGCGCTCGGGCGCACGTCCGCTCTACGCGCTGGGGCTCGTGGTCGGGCTGGCGGTGCTGCGCGAAGGCTCCGAGATCGTGCTGTTCGTTTACGGCATCGCCGCCGCTTCCCGCACCAGCGCGTTGGCACAACTGAGCGGCGGCCTGCTCGGCTTGGCATTGGGCGTCGTGGTCGGCGCCGGACTCTATTGGGGCCTGTTGCGGATTCCGATGCGCCATCTGTTCACCGTGACAAGCTGGCTAATCCTCCTGCTTGCTGCCGGCATGGCGTCGCAAGGCGCGGCGTTTCTCAATCAGGTCGGCTTGCTGCCGTCGGCGGGCGGCGTGCTGTGGGACAGCTCGTTACTGTTGAGCGACAACAGCCTGCTCGGCCGCACGCTGCACGCGTTGATCGGCTATGTCTCGCACCCCCTCGGCATCCAGCTTGTGTTCTATGTCGGCACGATCGTGATCATTGGCGCGCTGATGCGGCTCTGCGGGCGCGAACCCGAACGGCTGGCGCCCCTCAAACCAGCGGAGTAAGTCCGCCGCTTTGGTAATTGCCGCGGCGCGCGAAACCCAATAGGTCTTAAGGCTTCCGCCGCATCCGGAGCCCCGCGTGACCTCCCGCCGCGCCGCGCAAATCCTCGTCGATCAGCTCAAGATCCATGGTGTCGATACCGCCTTCGGCGTACCGGGCGAAAGCTATCTCGCGCTGCTTGATGCGCTGCACGATGCAAACTCAATCCGACTGACCGTCTGCCGCCAGGAAGGCGGCGCGGCGATGATGGCCGAAGCCTATGGCAAGCTGACTGGCCGGCCGGGTCTTTGTTTGGTCACGCGCGGTCCCGGCACGACCAACGCGACCGCCGGAATTCATGTCGCGATGCAGGATTCGACACCGATGATCGTCCTCATCGGACAAGTTGCGCGCGATTCACGCGGTCGCGAGGCGTTGCAGGAGCTCGACTACAAGCAGTTTCTCGGCGGCCTCGTGAAATATGTCGAGGAGATCGCCGATCCGCGGCGCATTCCCGAATATGTCAGCCGTGCGTTCCATGTCGCGACCAGCGGCCGGCCGGGGCCAGTCGCGCTCGCCTTGCCCGAAGACATGCTCGACGAGATGGCCGACGTCGCCGATGCCGAACCCTACAGCCGGATCGAAGCGCATCCGTCACCACGGCAGCTTGAGGCGCTGACGGCGATCCTCGCTAAGGCCACGCGTCCCGTGCTGGTGCTCGGCGGTAGTCAATGGGACGCCGTGGCAGCGAAGCAGATCGAAGTTTTCGCCGACACTTTCGCGCTGCCGGTGTGCACCGGTTTTCGCCGGCAGGATCGGTTCGACAACCACCATCGGTGCTTCGCTGGCGATCTTGGCATCGCCGCCAATCCGAAGCTCGCGGTGCGGGTGCGCGATGCCGATGTGCTGATCGCGCTGGGCAGCCGGCTCGGCGAGGCGACCACCGCCGGTTACAGCCTGGTGGCGGTGCCGCATCCGCGCCAGACGCTGGTGCATATCCATCCCGATCCGGACGAACTTGGCCGCGTCTATCAACCGGCGTTGGCGATCAACGCCAGCCCACGGACATTCGCGCCGTTGGCGGCAGCACTTAAGCCGGCGGCCAGACCGTGCTGGGCCGCCGAGACCGAGGCCGGGCATCGCGATTATTTGGCGTTTGTCGAGCCGTCGAAGCTGCCGGGCGCGGTGCAGCTCGGCGCGATCGTGCGCTGGCTCGACGCCAATCTGCCGCCAGATGCGATCTGGTGTAACGGCGCCGGCAACTTCGCCGGTTGGGTCCATCGCCATCACCAGTATCGCGGCTATGGGACGCAACTCGCACCCGCCAGCGGCTCGATGGGATACGGTTTTCCCTCAGCGGTCGCTGCCAAGCTCGTGCATCCGGATCGCGCCGTGATCTGCTTCTGCGGCGACGGCGATTTTCTGATGACCGGCCAGGAGCTGGCGACGGCGGTGCGTTATCGGCTGCCGATCGTCACCTTGATCGTCAACAACGGCATGTACGGCACCATTCGGATGCACCAGGAAACACATTTTCCGGGGCGCACCTATGGCACCGATCTGGTGAATCCGGATTTTTCTGCACTTGCCAAGGCCTATGGCGCACACGGGGAGACCGTCGAACGCACCGAAGATTTCGCGGCGGCCTTCGCGCGTGCCATGGCCGCCGGCAAGCCGGCGGTGCTCGATCTCAAAGTCGATCCGGAAGCGATCACCACGCGTTCGACCATCGCCGATCTGCGCGCCACCGCCACGAAAACCGCGCACTAAACCGCGCGTAATGCTGCCGGTCAGGTGTCGCCGTCCCGGTGCCGCGCGCGCCACCAGAGATATGCCGCGACGGCAAGTACGGCGACGACAGCGGCAGCGGTCGCGAGCGGCGTCGCGTGGCGAACCGCGGCGGTCAAAACGAAGATCTTTTTGCCGAGCCAATAAGCGAGCGTGCTCCAGAAGCCGACCCAGAGCGCCGCGCCGATGCAGTTGAATATTAAAAACCGCAACCAGGGCATGCCGAGGCTACCGGCGGCGATGCCGTTGAGCTGCCGCGCGATGACGACAAAGCGCGCGACGACGATCACCGACGCGCCGTGGTGCTGGACGAAACGCTCGACCTTGGTGAGGCGCTCAGCGGTGATGCCGATGCGGCGGCCATGGCGGACCAGGAGACCGCGACCGCCGCTGTAACCGATGAGGAATCCAAGATTGTCGCCGAGCACGGCGGCGACCCAGGCAATGCCGGCGATCATCCAGATGTTGAGCGCTTCTTGGCCCGCAAACGCGGACGCCGACACCAGCAGCGTTTCGCCGGGAACCGGCATGCCGAAATCCTCGAGAAAAATTCCGAGGAACACGGCAAGGTAGCCGTAATCGTGAACGTATTGATGGATGAGGTGGCCGAGGTCGGCGTGCACGTATTTCTGCCGGAACAAGGTGAGGTCCGCCTGTTTAGGGCGAACTGGATTGGACAGCAATGCGCGTCGACCGGGCCACCGAGCGGCAAATAGCCGCGCCATTATACATCTATTACAGGTTTCACCATTTTCCCGGTTTGCTGCATATTTCGCGCGATCCGCCGCCTGCGGGACCGCCGAATTTGTCCGCCATGAGGAGAACAATGAAAAAACCGATCGGGATTTTGTTGCTGGCCGCCTTGGCCGCGCTGACAACAAGCGGCACGCCAACGCGCGCCGCCGAACCGACGACGCTCAGCGTCTTCGCGGCGGGTACGCTCGCGGTGCCGTTCAAGCAAGTCGATGCGCTGTTCGAGAAGAAATATCCCGGCATCACGGTGCAGCCGCAATTCGGCGGCAGCGTCAAGATGGCGCGCCAGATCACCGACCTACATCAGGACGCCGACATCCTGGCAGTCGCCGACTACAACGTGATTCCGAAATATCTCTTTGGCGGCGACGGCAAGACCGTCTACGCCGAGTGGTATATCGGCTTTGTCCGCAACGCTATCACCTTCGTCTATACCGACAAGAGCAAATTCGCCGACGCGATCACGCCGAAGAACTGGTATTCGGTGCTGGCGCGCAAGGGCGTCGAGATCGGCCGGTCTAACCCGGACACGGATCCATCGGGATACCAGACGGTGCAGATGCTGAGCCTGGCGGAGAAATTCTATTCGTCGCCTGGTCTCGCCGACAAAATCCTTGCCAACGCGCCGCTTGCCAACATGCGTGACACCGAGACCTCGCTGATTTCGGCGTTGCAGCTCGGCCAGATCGATTATCTAGCGGTCTATCGTTCGGACGCGTTGCAGCATCATCTCAAGCTGCTCAACCTGCCGGCCGAAATCAATCTGAGCGATCCGAATTATGCGCCGTTCTATGCCCAAGGCGTGGCGCACACGAAGAACGGCGATCTCGCCGGTAAGCCGATCGTCTATGCGATCACCATCGTCGCCAGCAGCACGAAGAAGGCCGCCGCGGAGAAGTTTGTCGCGTTTCTGCTGGGGCCGGAAGGACGCAAGGTGATGAGCAGCGACGGCTTCGGCACGTTCAGTCCCGCCTATGCGGTCAATCCGGAGAAGCTGCCGCCGGCACTGAAGCTGCTGGTCAAGCCGTGGCCGGCTTCCTGACCGCAGCGATTGCTGAATGATCGCCGCGCCGCAGCCCTGGCGCGGCGGTGGAAGCCTCGGCTCACCGCTAGTCGTGCTCGCTGCCTGGCTGTGCGGCGGCGTGCTGCTGGCGTTCATTCTGCTGCCGTTACTCCAGCTCGTCGCTGTCCAGACTGTCGGATCGCTGCTGGAGGCCGCGCGCGCGACCGACGTACAAAGTGCGTTGACGCTGAGCGTTGCGGCCGCCGTCTTGACGGCGGTCGTCGCGGGGTTGTTCGGCGTGCCGTTCGCCTATTTTCTGGCGCGCGCCGATTTCGTCGGTAAAAGCGCGGTCGCGGCTATCGTCGACGTACCCTTGACGGTGCCGCACACCGTCGCCGGTATCGCCTTGCTGATGGTGTTCGGCCGGCACGGCGTGATCGGGAGCCCGGCCGAGAATTTTCTCGGCCTGCGGTTTTGGGGCACGCTCGCCGGCATTGTCGTCGCCATGCTGTTCGTTTCGTTGCCCTATACCGTCAATGCGGCGCGCATTGCGTTCGAAGGCGTCGACCCGCGGCTCGAAATGGTGGCGCGCACCCTGGGCCTGGGACCGTGGCGCGTTCTCGCACGAATTACGGTGCCGCTCGCTTGGCGCGGCATCGCCACCGGCCTGACGCTGACCTTCGCGCGTTCGATCAGCGAATTCGGCGCCGTCGTCATTCTGGTCTATTACCCGATGACGGCGCCGGTGCAGATCTATGAGATGTTCCTGCGTTACGGCATCGAAGAGGCGTCGGCTGTCGCCGTCTTGCTGCTCGCCATTTCGCTGGTGCTGTTCATCCTGTTCCGCCACGTCGCATACGGTCGCAGGCCGGTTGCTGGCGGCGGACGATGACCGCGCTGACGGTTGCCGGTCTTTCGCTCCGGCTCGGCGACTTTGCGCTCGACGACGTCACGTTCACGTTGCCCGACAACGACGTCATGGTCGTGCTCGGCCCGAACGGCGCCGGCAAGTCGGTTTTGCTCGAAACCATCGCAGGCTTCCATCGCACCGCACGCGGCCGTATTGCGATCGGCAGCCGCGACGTCACGGCGTTGCCGCCGGAGCGGCGGCGCGTCGGTTTTGTCGTGCAGAATTTCGGCCTGTTTCCGCATTTGAATGTGGCGCACAACGTTGCGCTCGGCCATCGGCGGGACGGGGCGCAAGCGGAGCAGGTTGATGTCGCGGCGCTGCTGGCGCGTTTTGGCATCGCCCATCTGGCCAACGCCAGTCCGACGGTGCTGAGCCCCGGTGAAAAACAGCGCACCGCCTTGGCGCGCACCGAAGCCAGCCATCCTGACCTTTTCCTGCTGGACGAACCGTTTGCCGCGCTCGATGCGCCGGCGCGTGCTCAATTGCGTCTCGAGCTGGCGCGCTTTCTGCGGGAACGGCGCCTACCGGCGCTGTTCGTGACGCACGATTACGTCGACGTCGCGGCGCTGGGCGACCAGCTCGCGTTGATGCACTGCGGCCGGATCATTCAGTGCGGCCCTGTCGACGAGGTTTTCCGCCATCCTGTCAGTCGTGCTGCCGCCGACATTCTCGGCTTCGAAAATCAATTGGTTGGACGCGTCGAAAGTGGCGACGGGCGGTCGGCGCGAATTCTCGTCGCCGGCCGGTTGCTGCACGCGACGGCGGTCGGCAGCACGCCGGCAAACGGTGAGATCTACGTCGCCGTCCGGGCGGAGGACGTGCG